>Ga0308170_10000836_pt1 | contig 34291 bp, 29 predicted proteins | sample PhyBR2_2_FD_202136 | JGI IMG/M metagenome (GOLD analysis project Ga0308170, IMG submission 202136) | Phyllosphere microbial communities from UC Gill Tract Community Farm, Albany, California, United States - DLSLSB.R2 | ecosystem: Host-associated > Plants > Phyllosphere > Unclassified | place...
GGGCCGGCAGTCGCCCCGGCCCTGCACCCGCGCTATCCGGCAAACACAACCGCCCGCTGCGCGGGTGCCCTCAGCAAAAGCGTTTTCCTGACGGACCAGGCGCGATTCGCTCCCGGCTCAGCGCGCCCTCTCGCCGCATCCCTGCGGCTCGCCCTGGAAAACGCTTTTCCCTCGGCGTTTGTGATGCCTCCTCAAGGTCAAAACCCAGGTCAAGGTCAAAGGCGATTTCGTTCTGCCTGAAGGCAGCCCGAGCAGGGCCGGCAGTCGCCCCGGCCCTGCACCCGCGCTATCCGGCAAACACAACCGCCCACTTCGTGGGTGCCCTCAGCAAAAGCGTTTTCCTAACGGACCAGGCGCGATTCGCTCCTGCTCAGCGCACCTTCTCGCCGCATCCCTGCGGCTCATCCTGGAAAACGCTTTTCCCTCGGCGGTTGTGATGCCTCTAAAGGTCAACACCCAGGTCAAAACCGAAAAGATAAAATTCTAAATAAAACTTCAAATTCTGAATAAAACTTCAAATTCTGAATAAAACCTCAAATTCTAAATAAAACCCAAAACCCAAAACCCAAAACCCAAAACCCAAAACCCACAACCCACAATTCAAAGTTCAAAGTTCAAAGTTCAAAGTTCAAAGTTCAAAGCACACAATTCAAAACTCAAAACTCAAAACTCAAAACTCAAAACTCAAAACTCAAAACTCAAAACTCAAAGCCCAGAACCCAGAACCCAGAACCCAGAACCCGGAACCCGGAACCCGGAACCCAGAACCCAGAACCCGTGATGCTTAATCTGATATCCGAAACTAATAATTGAAGTGCTTCTGCTTCTGCTTCTGCTTCTGCTTCTGCTTCTGCTTCTGCCTTTGCCTCTGTCTTTGGTTTTAGCTTAGATGTTTGGTTTTTGACTTGGCTTTTGACTTGGCTTTTGACTTGGTTTTTGACTTGGATTTTGACGTGGGGGTTGACCTGGGTTTTGACCTTGAGGAGGCATCACCACCGCTGAGGAGGTGAACATTTCAGGATGTCCCGCCATGGATGGCGGGACAAGTGAGCGCTGAGCAGGAGCGAATCGCGAGCGGTCCGTGAAGAAATGTGAACCGACGAAGGTACCCGCCTGCGGCGGGCGGTTGTGTTTGCCGGATAGCCGGGGTGCAGGGGCGGGGCGCATGCCGCCCCTGCTCGGGCGGCCCGAAGGGCAGAACGAAATGGCCGTTGACCTTAAGACATTGACCTTAAGACATTGACCTTAAAGCCGTCTGCAAGGCAGAACGAAATGGCCGTTGACCTTAAAGACGTTGACCTTAAGAGCCGCCAGCAAGGCAGAACGAAATGGCCGTTGACCTTAAAGATGTTGACCTTAAAAAGGCCGCCCGCTTCCGGGCACAACTCAACAGCCGTTGACCTTAAAGCCCTGCCTGCTTAAGGCACCCCTAAACCGTTCCCCTTGCTTCCCGCCAGTAGCCGATCAGCGTCAGATAATTCTCTTTCACCTGCTGAATCAGCGCCTCATCGCTGAGCTCACCCTGCAGCCACTGACGTGACGGCTGGCCGAAAATGGTACGACCGACGGCAAAACCTTTTACCCACGGTGCCTGAGCGGCGGCGGCGAAACCCGCTTTGAGCTGGGCTTCTGGCGCATCAAGGCCCAGCAGCAGGATACCGCGGCAGTGCGGATCGTTCTGCTCAATAAGCTGGCTGATTTGCTGCCAACGCGGCGCGGACATCGGCGGCAGCTTCCACCAGTCGGGCTGTACGCCGAGCTGGTAAAAGTGGCGGATGATTTCAACATAGTGCGCTTCATCGCGATCGGCGTTATCTTCCGGCAGAATCACTTCCAGCAGCAGTTCATGACCCGATTTATTACAGCCACGCCAGACGTCGAGCACCAGATCGTCCTGCTCCTGACGCATCGCGGCGGCATCCTGTGGATGATAGAACACCAGGCACTTCACCACGTGCTCCTGCGGCCAGTCGATCAGTTGTGAGCCGATATTGCCATGCTCAAGGCGCAGCGGCCGTGAACTGGGTAATTCAATCGGGCGACCAATCCACCAACCTTTGCCGGTGATGGCGTTGAGCGCGGGTTGGCCGTAAGTGGTATCCGCCAGAATACCGCTGCGATCGCCGAGACCCGCTTCACTGGCGGCGGCTTCGGCGCCTTTTAACAGCAGCAGTTTCAGCTGCGGAATACGTGTTTCATCCACCCCCGCCTCACGCGCCATGTCCGCCAGCTGTTTGCGATGGTCGAAGGCAAATACGCACAGTTCAGGCCATTGACGCTGGCGAGTGGTCACGCGGTGCAGATGATTGAGCCGTGCATCACGGTCGGGACGCGGTACGTCGCGATCGCGGCTGAGATAATCATCCAGCTCTTCTTTGGTTGGCATAGCCGGTGCGCAGCCGTGCCGCGAGACCACTAATGCGCCGCAGGCGTTGGCATAACGACAGGCCTGCGTCCAGCCTTCATCATTCAACCAACCACGTAGCAGACCAGACATAAAGGCATCGCCAGCACCCAGCACGTTCAGCACCTCAACGCGCACGCCGCTGTGTAGCGTGGTCGCTTCCCAGCTGTCGGGAATTGCCGCTTCAAATACCACGCAGCCAAGCGGGCCGCGTTTACATACCAGCGTGGCGTTGCTCGACTGACGAATGTTTTTAAGCGCGGTGAGCGTGTCGGTGCTGCCGCCCGCGATATGGAACTCCTCTTCGGTGCCGACAATCAGATCGAAGTAGTGCATCACTTCCTGGAGCTGCTGCGTCACCTGTTGCGATTCGATAAAGCGTGTTTCGCCGTCTCCCAACGAGGTTAATCCCCACAGCACCGGACGATAGTCGATATCCAGCGCGGTGCGCAGGCCGTGACGGCGCGCAATATCCAGCGCTTTAACCACCGCCGCGCGGGTGTCCGGATGCGAAAGATGGGTGCCGGTCACGGCCACCGCACGGGCTGAGCGGATATACTCTTCATCGATATCATCCGGCTTCAGCGCCATATCGGCACAGTTATCGCGGTAGAAAATCAGCGGAAAGGTCTCTTCATCTTTGATGCCCAGCATGACCAGCCCGGTGAGCCGCGCCGGATCGGTAATCAGGTATTCGGTATCACAACCGACGCGCTGCAACGATTCGCGCAGAAAGCGGCCGTTATGTTCATCGCCAACCCGCGCCAGCATGGCGGATTTCAGACCCTGAATCGCAGTGCCATAGGCCACATTGCCCGACGAGCCGCCAAGATATTTCGCGAATGTGCTCATATCTTCCAGCCGCGCACCGATTTGCTGACCATAAAGATCAACGGCTATGCGGCCAATACAGATCACATCAAGCCGCTTCTGTTGTGTACTCATACCTGTGATTTCCTTCTGTAATAAGCAGACATCGCCAGCCCGGACATCCAGAGCTGTTGCCTGACTGGCCAGGCGTAATTATGTTCAGGGAGTATGAGGAATAAATATTCCAAAAACAATATGGAATGAAATGTTCACCTCAAAAGTGTGAGTAAGCTAAAACTCTTCACGCAGCAGCAAGCCGTTTGTTACCTGCAACAAAAGGCAGCAGAAGAGAATAAATTAGCCTGATCTGCCGCTACAGCAGCGGCAAGGCGCGGCATGAGCGGATGAAATACTTTTCAGCTAATCGCCATGATTGAATGGTCTGTTTCATCAGAAGCGCGCTGATACTGACGAAGATCACCGTTTCATTTCAATATTTGATCTCACTCGCAAAATGAAATGTTTCTTCTGTAATCGTATTTTATGAAAAAAATATTTGTTTATAATCGCCTCACGTTTCACTTTTAAGCCGTCTCATCAGGCGGCCTGACGCTCACTGCTGGCAGGCGGTGACTTACTCGTAAAGGATAATCCCATGGGCACCATCAGATTAACCACGGCACAGGCGCTGGTGAAATTCCTCGATAACCAATTCATCAACGTTGATGGCGTGGAGAGCAAATTCGTCCACGGCATTTTCGCAATTTTCGGTCATGGCAACGTGCTGGGACTGGGACAGGCGCTGGAACAGGATCGTGGTGAGCTGATGGTTTACCAGGGCCGTAACGAGCAGGGAATGGCGCACGCGGCGATCGGTTTCGCCAAACAGAAATTACGTCGTCAGATTATCGCCTGTTCCTCTTCTGTCGGACCGGGCGCGGCCAACATGATTACCGCGGCGGCCACCGCGACCGCCAACCGCATTCCGCTGCTGCTGCTGCCGGGCGACGTGTTTGCCACCCGCCAGCCCGATCCGGTATTGCAGCAGATTGAGCAGAGCCACGATCTGAGCATCAGCACCAACGACGCCTTTCGTGCGGTCAGCAAATACTGGGATCGCGTCAGCCGTCCGGAGCAGCTGATGACCGCCTGCATTAATGCCATGCGCGTGCTGACCGATCCGGCAGAAACCGGTGCGGTAACGCTCTCCTTGCCGCAGGACGTGCAGGGCGAAGCCTGGGATTATCCAGACTACTTCTTCCAGAAGCGGGTGCACCGTCTGGATCGCCGCCTGCCGGTTGAAGCGCAACTACAGGATGCGCTGGCGCTGCTGGCGACAAAGCGCAAACCGCTGATTATTTGCGGCGGCGGGGTGAAATACTCCGGTGCGGGCGATGCACTACGCGCCTTTGCCGAACGCCATCAAATACCCTTCGCAGAAACGCAGGCGGGCAAGGGCACGCTGATTTCTGACCATCCGCTTAACGTAGGCGGCGTCGGCGAAACCGGCTGTCTCGCGGCCAACCTGCTGGCCAAAGAGGCCGATCTGGTGATTGGCGTGGGCACGCGCTACACCGATTTCACCACCGCCTCGAAATGGATTTTTCAACATCCGGACGTGAGCTTCCTCAACATCAACGTCAGTAATTTTGACAGCTACAAGCTGGATGGCGTGCAGCTGCTGGCTGATGCGCGGGAAGGACTAAGCGCACTGGATGCGCGGCTGGCGGCTCAGGGTTTCAACAGCGGCTGGGGCGCGCAGATTGAGCAGGCGCAGAGCAAGCTGTTGAAGGAGACGCAGCGCGTTTACGCCGCGGTCTACAGCGGCGAAGGCTTTGTGCCGGAAATTGATGATCATCTCGATCGCGAGGCGGTGTGGGCGGAGTTTAATCGCCTGACGAACTCTTTTCTTACGCAAAGCAGCGTCCTCGGCACGCTTAACGAGCAGTTGCCAAAGGACGCGGTCATCGTCGCGGCAGCCGGTAGCCTGCCGGGCGATCTCCAGCGCATGTGGCGTACTCAGGATTACAACGGCTATCACGTGGAATATGGCTATTCCTGTATGGGCTACGAAGTTAACGCCTCGCTGGGCGTCAAGCTGGCAGAGCCACAGCGCGAGGTGTTCACGCTGGTTGGCGATGGCTCCTTCATGATGCTGCACTCCGAGCTGGTGACCTCTATTCAGGAACGGGCAAAAATCAACGTGGTGCTGTTCGACAACATGACCAACGGCTGCATTAACAATTTGCAGATGGAGCACGGCATGGACAGCTTCACCACCGAATTCCGCTTCCGCGACAGCGAAACGCAGGCGCTGAACGGCGGTTTTGTGCCGGTGGATTTTGCCGCTATCGCCGCCGGTTACGGCTGCAAAACCTACCGCGTCAGTACGCTGGAGCAGCTGCAACAGGCGCTGGAAGATGCGCAAAAACAGACGGTTTCCACGTTGATTGACGTCAAGGTGCTGCCGAAAACCATGATTCACAAATATTTCAGCTGGTGGAACGTCGGCGGTGCGCGCGTTTCACAATCTGAACGTGTTGATGCCGTGGCGACCATGCTCGATGAGCACATTGCCCAGGCGCGCAAATACTGATTTTCCCGACAGGGGCTGGCAACGGCCCCGGATAACCCTCTGAACCCTGTAATCTGGAGTCATTATGACGCTCAAACTTGGCGTAATCGGCACTGGCGCAATCGGCCAGGAACATATTCGTCGCTGCAGCAAAGTGCTGCAGGGTGCCACCGTAGTGGCGGTATCCGACATCAACGTTGATGGCGCACGCGAAACGCTGCGCAGGCTTGATCTGCAGGCGGAAGTTTACGCCGACGGCTTTGAGGTGATCAATTCACCGGATGTCGATGCGGTGCTGGTGACCTCATGGGATCCCACCCACGAAGCCTTTACCCTGGCCGCTGTGGCCGCAGGCAAGCCGGTGTTTTGTGAAAAGCCGCTGGCGCTGAGCGCTGAAGGCTGTCGCCGCATCGTTGACGCGGAGATTGAGCACGGCAAACGTCTGGTGCAGGTCGGTTTTATGCGCCCTTACGATGCCGGTTACCGCGCGCTGAAAAAAGTGATCGTCGACGGCGAGATTGGCGAGCCGCTGATGCTGCACTGCGCGCACCGTAACCCAACCGTGCCGGAAAGCTATACCACCGATATGGCGATCACCAGTACGCTGATCCACGAGCTGGACGTGCTGCGCTGGCTGACCGATGACGATTTTAAATCGGTGCAGGTGGTCTATCCACGCGTGACCTCTAAAACGCATGCTCGCCTGAAAGATCCGCAGATCGTGTTGTTTGAAACGCAGAAAGGCGTGCGCATTGATGTTGAAGTGTTTGTGAACTGCGCTTACGGCTATGACATTCAATGTGAAGTCGTGGGTGAAAACGGCATCGCTCGCTTGCCGGAGCCGTCCAGCGTGCAGCTGCGCAAAGATGCGCGCCTCTCTACTTCGATTCTGACCGACTGGAAAGATCGCTTCATTGATGCCTACGACGTTGAGTTACAGGCCTTTATCAACGATGTGCATGCTGGCCAGCTCACCGGGCCTTCTGCCTGGGACGGTTTTGCGGCTTCGGTAGCGGCTGATGCCTGCCTGAAAGCGCAGAACAGCGGCATCATTGAGACGGTCGAAATGCCGCCGCGCCCTGAGTTTTATAACCGCTAATTTCTCTCTCTGGACGCTTGCGTCTTCAGGAAACGATCATGAACAGTGAACGGGTAAAGCTGGCCATTGCGCCTATTGGTTGGACCAACGACGATATGCCGGAGCTGGGTAGCGAAAATACTTTCCAGCAAACGGTCAGTGAAATGGCGCTGGCAGGATTCACCGGCAGCGAAGTGGGCAGCAAATATCCGCGCGATCCGGCGGTGTTAAAACCGATGCTGGAAATCCGCGGCATACAGATCTGCAACGCCTGGTTCAGCACCTTCTTTGCTAATGGCGATAAGGCCAGAACCATTGATGAGTTCATCAATCACATGAACTTTCTGCACGCCATGGGCGCCAAAGTGATCGGCTGCTCTGAGCAGAGCAAAAGCATTCAGGGCACCACGCTGGCGGTGTTTGATGACAAGCCGCATTTCACCGACGAAGAGTGGCGGCTGACCGCCGAAGGCTATAACGAATTAGCTGAAATCGCGGCGGAAAAAGGCATGCAGGTGGCGTTGCATCATCATATGGGCACCGGCATTCAGACCCGCGCTGAGATCGATCGTTTCCTGGCAGAAACCAACGACAACGTCTTTTTGCTCTACGATACCGGCCATGCCTATTACTCCGAGGGCAGCCAGCAGGAGATGTTAGCGATTCTGGATCGCTACCTGCCGCGTATTAATCACGTGCACCTGAAAGACGTACGCGATGACGTGGTGGCGCAGATTCGCAACGAGAAGAAGTCGTTTCTGGATGGCGTGCGCGCCGGTACGTTTACCGTGCCTGGCGATGGCGTGATCGATTTCCGTCCGGTGTTCGCGCTGCTGGATGAGCGTGGATACACGGGCTGGATGGTGGTGGAAGCTGAGCAGGATCCGGCGCTGGCCAACCCGTTTGAATATGCGGTAAAAGCACGAAAATATATTCGTGAAACCGCCGGGATCTAATCGGGTGATGCGGAGATAAAACGTGGGAAGGGCGGCATAATGCCGCCCTTTTTTATTACTTCAGCGTCACGGTATTAACGATATTTTCCGCTTCGGTCTGCGCCTGCTGCTGGTTGTCAGCGGGCAGGCTGATCTGCATGGTCAACAGCTTGCCGTCGACTTTGGCTAAAATCACCGATGACCAGGAAGACTGGTTCTTGGCAGACACCACAGAATCAAGACGCTGTGCTGGCTGGCCTTTCAGCGTGATCGCCTTGTTGCTGACCACCTGAAGCTGCGGATCGCGGTTACGCTGCTGCGCTTCCAGTCGCTGCGCCAGCACGTCGAGGCCATCGTTGGTGGCATCGCCTTCAATGACGATAATCGCCTTTTCGCCGCCTTCATTGGCGTAAACGTGCATATTATTCGCCTGCGTGCCCAGTTTGCCGCTCTTGTCAGACATGCCTGCTGGCAGCGTAAAGCTCAGTTTGCCATCCATTAACGTGACATTTTGCGACGCCTGACTGGCGCTGGCGCCATTATCATCAGCGGCAGCCTTGTCCGTTTTTTGATCACAGGCGGCCAGACCGACCACCAGTAAACCAATTCCTATATATTTCGCTACGTTACGCATCAGGATCCCTTTATCAGTTTGCGAACAGGTGTGTTGCTGCAGCTATAGAATCTGAATCAGCCACTAAAAGCAACTCGCCATGAGTGACAGAATCTTAGCTGCTGACGCGCGGCTTCACCATGCTCCGCTAGCTGAAATTAAGCGCACGCCGCTCGGAACGTTCAGCCAGACGCTTCAGCGCCGCATTAAGCAGCACACCGTAAGCCGGCAGGAAGAACACCATGCAGATAAGCACCTTGAAGCTGTAATCCACCAGGGCGATCTCGACCCAGTTCTGCGCCATGAACGCATCGGTGCTTTTGTAGAAGGCGATAAAGAAGAACGCCAGCGTATCGCTGATGTTGCCGAGGAACATGGCGGCGGCAGGAGCAACCCACCACTGCGGCAGCGCGCGCAGACGGTTAAAGACGTGCACATCCAGAATCTGCCCCAGCGCATAAGCCATAAAGCTGGCGCAGGCGATACGCGCAACAAACAGGTTCATCTCTTTCAGCGCGGCGAATCCCTGCCACTGCCCTTCATAAAAGGCGGCGGAGACACAATAGGAGATCAGCAATGCCGGAATCATCACCGCCAGAATGATGCGACGGGCCAGCGGCGCGCCAAAAATGCGCACGGTGAGGTCGGTGGCGAGAAAAATAAACGGAAAGCTGAACGCGCCCCAGGTGGTATGAAAGCCGAAAATAGCGATCGGCAGTTGCACCAGATAGTTGCTGGAGATGATCACTAACAGATGGAACAGGGAGAGCCCAATCAGCGCATGCATACGCTGACGTTCGGTGAAACGAATCATGATAAGCCTTTTTTAAGTGGGGTTAGGGAACCCATTGGTCATTGTCTGCGATATCGCGCGGCAACGACGTTGCTGCGGCGTGACATCGCCAGCTATGGATAACGTGATCTATAAGCCAGCGCAGCGGTTGCTGCCTGCGCATAACAGCACAATTGCTCATAAAACGCGCCGCATCTTACCGCGACAGGGCGCTAATGCAATGGTTAATTTTAGCGCAAACGATATCGTTGACCACACGGCTTGCGCCCGGTGGCGTCAGGGGTAAAATGTGCGGCCATTCCCCCTGCGAGAGAGAGATGATGAGCGATATTTTCGCCGATGCTGATAAGACGTTGGACGCGCTTGGGCTGCGCTGCCCGGAGCCGGTCATGATGGTCAGAAAAACCGTGCGCCAGATGGCTGACGGCGAAACGTTGCTGATTATCGCCGACGATCCAGCTACCACGCGCGATATTCCCGGATTTTGTCAGTTTATGGAGCACCAGCTGATTGCGCAGCATACCGACAGCCTGCCGTATCGTTATCTGCTGAAGAAGGGATTATAAGGCGGCGCAGGGCCGCCTGGTGAGATTACAGCAGGTAGAGGGAACGCACGATCAGGAAGTGGCCGGCAAAATAGCAGGCGGCAACGATGGCGCTGTCTGCGGTAAAGCGACGGCGAAAGTGCGTGCCGAACCAGATGATATTGGCCAGCAGCAGCAGTGACGCGCCCGCAACCAGCGTGAAGGTGTAGTCGGTAGGCCGGAAGGTATATTGCTCGGCCGCCATCCAGACCATCACCAGCGTCATGCCGATGAAAGTACAGATTGGCCAGCGCAGATCTTCCAGTCGTGTCCAGATGGTGGCAATCAGCAGCGCACCGATGATCAGCAGCGCCAGCGGAATCGGCCAGAAGAAGGTCACGGTCATGTTGGCAGCAAAACTGATGGTGTAAAACAGGTGCGACAGGAAGAACGCGCCCAGCGCCCACAGCATACGCTGGCGCGGCAGCAGCATCAGCGCATCGCCTGCCAGCGTCGCCACCAGGCCAAAGATGATTAAATAATCGGTGGTGGTGAGCGTCGGCGATTGCCAGGCCAGCGCCACTAACAGCAGCAGCGTAACCGGTTTAAAAACCCAGCGCTGCCATTGTGGCCCGCGGTAAGAGGCGTCAACGTAGAGCCATCCGGAGAAAAGTACGGCAAGAAAAGACCACAGCATTACCATTTCCTTTTAAGCAGGGCGGTGTGCCCGGTGAGTCAGATAAAATTCCCATAATGTCGCCTCAAGTTTAGGAGATGAGATCGCGATGTGACAATGGGCGTACTCTGGATGTATCCTTTTGGCCGGCGAAAAAGCCATTACCCGATTCCTGAATAGCGTGAGAGATATTATGAAGCCACCGATCCTCTTTTTTATCGTTCTGGCATGCATTGCGATTCTGGCTACGCGGCAGTTTATCAAGCAGCGTCGCGAGGCGGTGATCAACAATGCATCGCCGGTGCGTTCACTGCCGGTCGAAGTGAAAAACAAGCAGGAGTTCCCCTCTCCCAACCGCCATTCGCGGCAGCGCGAAGTGATCGCCGGTGAAACCATGCGCTATGAAGCCTGGTTCCATCCGCTGAACGGTGCCGGTGATTTTAAGCTGCCGCTGTGCGCCAGTGATTATCATCAGATGGATAAAGGGGTGAAAGGCGAGCTGAAGGTACAGGGGTCGCGCTTCGTCAGCTTTACGCCCCAGCTGCACTCCGCCCGTTAAAAAAAGGGCGCCGCGGCGCCCTTGTTACTGTTTGGGATAGTGCTTTTTCTGCCACGCCAGCAGTTCAAATACGCCGAAGAAGAAGATCTTCGCCTGCGTCAGGCCACTGAGCTTTGGCGCATCTTTGGGCTGCGTTGCGCGCAGCAGCACCAGTTGCAAGCCATGCATAATGACCATGAAAAACAGCGCCACGTTCACGAAGTAGGTCAGCGGTTTCGGAAAGGGATGAACCACGTTTAACAATAAAAAGGCCCAAACAAACAGCATTAACAGCCGACCGATATTAAGCCACATGCGTCTTCTCCTGACGTGATGCCTGACGAGCATAAAGACGATACGCAACCTGACCGGCAATTTTCTCGCGGTGCAGATTCCAGTTTACCGGCACGGGCGGCATGCCGTTTTCCACTTCACTTTCCACGTAAATCAGCGCGTTCTCTGCCAGCCAGTCGTGCTGCTCCAGCAGGCTGAGCGTCTGTTCCAGCAGGCCTTTGCGAAAAGGCGGATCGATAAACACCACATCATGCGGTTCGCCGGCCTGTGCCAGCCAACTCAGCGCATTGGCCTGCACCACGCGGCCATTCTGGGCATTCAGCGCGCTGAGGTTTTTTTGCAGCTGCTGAGCAACCGGCTTCTCCAGTTCCAGCAGCGTGACCGACGCGGCATAGCGTGACAGCGCTTCCAGCCCCAGCGCACCGCTGCCAGCGAAGCAATCCAGACAGCGCGCCTGCTGAATATCCGCTGACAGCCAGTTAAACAGGGTTTCGCGGACGCGATCGGTGGTAGGGCGCAGACCGGCGCTGTCAGGCACCGGTAACTTACGGCCGCGCCACTGTCCGGCAATAATACGAATTTGTCCGGTGCTGCGTGTTTTCTTAATCATCTTGCTCACAACTCGTCATAATTTGTTGCGTAGTTTAACGGGCGAAACCGGCGGAGGAAACGTAAAAAGGGTGCTGTGTCGCGTTGGCAGGAAAGTGTTAGACTAACAGGCTTATTATATGCTTGTTTTCGCAGCCTGGCGCACCGTTGTCCGGGTTTTAGCCATCAAGGAGTTTGGTCGCACCATGGCAAAAGATAAAAAACGTGGCTTTTTCTCCTGGCTGGGTTTCGGTAAGGAAGAAACGCCGCAACAGCCAGCAGAAACGCAGGAAACTGAACAGCTCGCACCCGAGCACGTTGAGACTCCAGCAGAGGTTCAGGCCGAAGAGATCGTTGCTATCACTGAAAAGGTGGCCGAGGCGGAGAAAGTCCAGTCAGAGCCGGTAGCAAAAGAAGCGCCGCCGCGAGATAACGAGACGGTGAATGCTGAAGCCTTCTCTGTGCAAACCGGCGCACCGGATGACGAAATCGCGGCGGCGCCAACGGCAGCGTCGATTTCAGAAGAAGAATTAACCGCGCTGGCCATCGGCGAGCTTGAGATTGAGCCTGATGCGCCGCTCAGCGACGACGAACTGGCGGCGCTGGCGCTGGCCGATGAACATCCTGAAGCGATTGCCGCAGAGGCTGAACCGGCTGCCGCTCATCCGGAAGCGATTGTCGCAGAGGTTGAGCCGGTTGACGCACATCCTGACGTGATTGCCACAAACGTTGAGCCGGTTGACGTTCATCATGACGTGATCGTGGCGGACCTTGAGCCGATTGCTGCTCATCCTGACGCGATTGTCGAAGAGATCGAACCGGCTGAAGAAGTGGAAGCGGTTGTGCTGCCTGTTGAACAGGATCGTCCAACCAAAGAGGGCTTCTTTGCCCGCCTCAAGCGCAGCCTGGTCAAAACCCGGCAAAATCTGGGGTCGGGCTTTATCAGCCTGTTCCGCGGTAAGAAAATTGATGACGAGCTGTTTGAAGAGCTGGAAGAGCAGCTGCTGATTGCCGACGTTGGCGTAGAAACCACGCGCCGGATTATCACTAACTTAACGCAGCAGGCGAACCGCAAGCAGCTGCGCGACGCTGAAGCGCTGTATGGCCTGCTGAAAACCGAGATGGCGGGCATTCTGGCGACGGTAGAAGCGCCGCTGAACGTCGAAGGCAAAGCGCCGTTTGTGATCCTGATGGTTGGCGTGAACGGCGTGGGTAAAACCACCACCATCGGTAAGCTGGCACGTCAGTATCAGGCTGAAGGCAAATCGGTGATGCTGGCGGCAGGCGATACCTTCCGTGCCGCGGCGGTCGAGCAGCTGCAGGTGTGGGGCCAGCGCAACAATATTTCGGTGGTGGCTCAGCATACCGGCGCAGATTCCGCTTCGGTGATTTTTGACGCCATTCAGGCGGCCAAAGCGCGCGGCGTGGACGTGTTGATCGCTGATACCGCCGGGCGTTTGCAGAACAAAGCGCACCTGATGGAAGAGCTGAAAAAGATCACGCGCGTGATGAAGAAACTCGATGTCGATGCACCGCATGAAGTGATGCTGACCATTGACGCCAGCACCGGCCAGAATGCCATCAGCCAGACCAAACTGTTCCATGAAGCAGTGGGTCTGACCGGCATCACCCTGACCAAGCTGGACGGCACGGCCAAAGGCGGCGTGATTTTCTCGGTAGCTGACCAGTTCAGCATTCCGATCCGCTATATCGGCGTCGGTGAAGGCATCGAAGATTTACGGCCTTTCAAGGCTGAGGATTTTATTGAGGCACTGTTTGCCCGAGAGGACTAATTAGGATGATTCGCTTTGAAGAGGTCAGTAAGGCTTATCTCGGCGGCCGACAAGCGTTGCAGGGCGTAGATTTTCATCTGCGTCCGGCAGAGATGGCGTTTCTGACCGGCCATTCCGGCGCCGGTAAAAGTACGTTGCTTAAGCTGATTTGCGGCATTGAGCGGCCGAGCGCGGGCAAGATTTGGTTCGGTGGCCATGACATCAGCCGACTGAAAAACAGCGAAGTGCCGTTTCTGCGTCGGCAGATCGGCATGATTTTTCAGGATCACCATCTGCTGATGGATCGCAGCGTGTATGACAACGTGGCGATTCCGCTGATTATTTCGGGCGCCAGCGGAGAAGATATTCGCCGTCGCGTCTCAGCAGCGCTGGATAAAGTGGGCCTGCTCGACAAAGCGAAAAGTTTTCCTATTCAGCTCTCCGGCGGTGAACAGCAACGTGTAGGCATTGCGCGTGCGGTGGTGAACAAGCCGGCGGTGCTGCTGGCCGATGAACCTACCGGTAACCTTGATAACGCGCTGTCAGAGGATATTCTGCGGCTGTTTGAGGAATTTAACCGCGTGGGCGTAACGGTCTTAATGGCAACGCACGATTTGGGCCTGATTGCCCGCCGCAACTATCGGCTGATGAACCTGAAACAGGGACGGCTGCACGGAGGCAACGATGGTCAATAAACGCAACAAGCGCGCGCCAGCACCCAAAGTGAAAGTACAGTCAAAGAGCAAGGCGCTGAAAGGCGGCTGGCAGGAACAGTGGCGCTATGCCTGGCGCGGCACGCTGTCGGATATGTGGCGTCAGCCGCTGGCTACGCTGCTGACGGTGATGGTGATCGCCATTTCGTTAACCTTGCCCAGCGTCTGCTACATGGTGTGGAAAAATGTCAGCCAGGCGGCCGAACAATGGTATCCGGCGCCGCAGTTGACCGTTTATCTGTCGAAGACGCTGGATGACGACGCCGCGGAAAAAGTAGTGACGCAGCTGAAGCAGGAAGAGGGCGTCGATAAAGTTAACTACTTAACCCGTGATGAAGCGATGGGCGAGTTCCGTAACTGGTCCGGCTTTGGCGGGTCGCTGGATATGTTAGAGCAGAATCCGCTGCCAGCGGTGGCGATCATCACGCCGAAGCTGAACTTCCAGAATGACAACACCATGCAGAGCCTGCGCGAGCGGGTAGAAAAAGTGGATGGCGTTGATGAAGTACGTATGGATGACAGCTGGTTTGCTCGTCTGGCGGCGCTGACCGGTCTGGTCGGTCAGGTTGCGGCAATGATTGGCGTGCTGATGATCGTGGCGGTGTTCCTGGTGATCGGCAACAGCGTGCGACTGAGCATTTTCTCACGGCGCGATACCATTAACGTGCAGAAGCTGATTGGTGCCACCGACGGCTTTATCCTGCGTCCGTTTTTGTATGGCGGCGCGCTGCTCGGTTTTGCGGGCGCGCTGTTCTCGCTGCTGCTGTCAGAAATTCTGGTGTTCAGACTGGAATCGGTGGTGTTGCAGGTGGCTTCCGTATTTGGCACCTCTTTCGTACTGAAAGGGCTGTCGTGGGATGAGTGCCTGCTGCTGCTGTTGATCGCCGCGATCATTGGCTGGGTTGCTGCATGGCTGGCAACGGTACAACATTTACGCCGATTTACACCTCAGTAACCCATCGTCATCTTTTTTGCTATAATCTTCCTCTGCTGCGCGAGAGTGGCCGCAGAGGAAGCTTCCAACTCAGACTTTTCCCCACTTGCAATTGTGTTTAAAATATCCACAATAGTACGCGAGCTTGTGGATAACTTTGCGGTCAAAGTAGCACAGAAAGCTTTCAGCACGGGATGGCGATTGACGTAATGTAATCGACCTGACAAGGATTGTGCATCAACATCACTATATTGAGAGGGTTTGAATGACCAAAGAAATGCAAACTTTAGCTATTGCTCCTCTTGGTAACCTGGAATCGTATATTCGGGCTGCCAATGTCTGGCCGATGTTAACGGCAGAAGAGGAAAAAGCGCTGGCTGAACGGCTGCATTACCAGGGCGATCTGGATGCGGCTAAGACGCTGATCCTGTCTCACCTACGCTTTGTTGTTCATATCGCTCGTAACTATTCGGGCTATGGCTTGCCGCAGGCGGACCTGATTCAGGAAGGCAATATCGGCCTGATGAAAGCGGTGCGTCGTTTTAATCCGGAAGTGGGCGTGCGTCTGGTTTCTTTCGCCGTGCACTGGATTAAAGCGGAAATTCACGAGTATGTGCTGCGTAACTGGCGCATCGTGAAGGTTGCCACCACCAAGGCCCAGCGTAAGCTGTTCTTCAACCTGCGCAAAACCAAGCAGCGTCTCGGCTGGTTTAATCAGGATGAAGTGGAAATGGTCGCCCGCGAGCTGGGCGTTTCCAGCAAAGATGTCCGCGAGATGGAATCACGCATGGCGGCGCAGGATATGACGTTTGATATGTCAGCCGATGACGACGCCAGCGAAGGCAAGTCCATGGCGCCGGTGCTTTACCTGCAGGATAAAACCTCTGACTTTGCCGACGGCATTGAAGAGGATAACTGGGAAAGCCATGCGGCGGACAAACTCAGTGACGCAATGCTGGGGCTGGATGAACGTAGCCAACATATTATTCGCGCCCGCTGGCTGGATGACGACAATAAAACCACCCTGCAAGAACTGGCCGATACCTACGGCGTTTCCGCAGAGCGTGTGCGTCAGCTGGAAAAAAATGCCATGAAAAAACTGCGTATGGCGATCGAAGCCTGACGGCAACGATAATAATATGAAGAGAGCGGCCTTAACGGGCCGCTTTTTTTTGCGCGCGGTTTAGTCGTGCTCGACGTTTTTCACCCAGCCATCCGCCTGTGCTCTGAAATCACACGCCTGCATAAAGGCGGCAATCACCTGCTGTTCATCGTAGCCATCATCTGCCACCCACCAGTGATCCACCGACGGGTTTTGCGTCAGCGTCTCTTCCAGTAAATAGCCTCCTACGCCGCGCCTGCGCGTAACATCGCGCACGTTAAGCCGCCGAATTTTTCCCTGCGTGCCAGCAATCTCCAGCTGCAAAGCCGCCAGTAAACGATCGTTGAAGCGCGCAGCGTAGACGCGATGCGTGGAATTCAGTCGGGCCGCCAGCGCGGAAATATCTTCATCCGGCCAGATCTTTTGCAGATCGATCCTGTCCTGTGCGCTGAAGTGCTGTAGAGGAAGAATAGTCAGTTTCATGCGGCCGCCATCAGTTCGAAAAGAGCTGGCTAGTGTAGCGAACCGGCGCACAAAATCATCTGTAAGTTTTTTTGTACAAAAACAGAGCAAAGTGATTTTTACAGCGCGCAATTTCCGAGCAAACACCCATACTTCTTTCTGAGAGGCAGCATAACGCGCTGGCAAATGACCAATTAATGTCATTAAAGCGCCAGATAAATATGCTGCGAGCCCCAACAGTTTCTGGATGTGTCATTTGATTTGCAGCAGAAAATTCCTGTTTAATGATCTGAAAAATAAAGTGTTATTACTTATAACCGCCGGATAATTACCCTAACTCGTTATACAACAACGATTTTTAATAATTTACCGGCGCAAGTATGACTACCTGGCAAGCACAACAGATGGGGAAGTGTGGATGAAGATCGGTAAAAGTAATGCGTTTCTGGCGGGTTGCGTAGCACTGGCGATGAGCCATGCGGCACTGGCGAAAGATATCAAAGTGGCGATTGTTGGCGCACTTTCCGGTCCTGTTGCGCAGTATGGCGACATGGAATTCACCGGGGCCAAGCAGGCTATCGCGGACATTAATGCCAAAGGCGGCGTCAACGGCAACAAACTGGTCGGCGTACAATATGATGACGCCTGTGATCCAAAACAGGCGGTGGCCGTTGCCAACAAAGTGATCAATGACAATATTCGTTACGTCATTGGCCACCTCTGCTCTTCTTCCACACAGCCAGCATCTGATATCTATGAAGATGAAGGCATCATCATGATCACCCCGGCGGCGACCAATGCCGATCTCACCACTCGCGGCTACAAAATGATCATGCGCACCACCGGCCTCGATTCTGATCAGGGCCCAACGGCGGCGAAGTATGTGATGGATAACATCAAGCCGCAGCGCATCGCCGTGATTCACGACAAACAGCAGTATGGCGAAGGTCTGGCGCGTTCTGTTCAGGATAGCCTGAAAAAAGCGGGCGCTAACGTGGTGATGTTTGAAGGGGTTACCGCGGGCGATAAAGATTTCTCCACGCTGGTGGCACGCCTGAAGAAAGAGAACGTCGACTTCGTCTATTTCGGCGGTTACTACCCGGAAATGGGGCAGATTCTGCGCCAGGCGCGCGCCGCCGGTCTGAAAACGCAGTTTATGGGTCCGGAAGGCGTCGGCAACTCCTCGCTCTCTAACATTGCTGGTGCCGCGTCAGAAGGCATGCTGGTCACGCTGCCAAAACGTTACGATCAGGTGCCAACCAACAAAACTATCGTTGATGCGCTGAAAGCCGATAAGAAAGATCCAACCGGCCCGTTCGTCTGGACCACCTATGCGGCGCTGCAATCGCTGGTAACCGGCATGGAGCGCAGCAAAAGCGAAGAGCCAGCTGACATCGTTAAAAATCTGAAAGAGGGCGCTCCGGTGCCAACGGTGATGGGCGACCTGAGCTGGGATCAGAAAGGCGATCTGAAAGGCTTTGAGTTTGGCGTGTTCAAATGGCATGCCGACGGCTCTTCTACCGCAGTGAAATAACCCGCTTCTGGTGTCCGATAAGGCGCGGGGCGCATCGACTGACATGCGCCCCGAACGCGTTAGCGATAAACAGCAAGGTTGATCGGGTGCAAACGGCGCATGTATTGCGCCGTCAGCCAGCCGCCAATCCGTTGATGATGTAAAACGTAACGCTGGCAGAAGCCATTCTGCCAGCCTGTTCCTGCGGTTTCGCTGCTTCTTCCCGCAAGCAGTTGTGTAAGGTGTTCAGGTATGTCCGAGCAGTTCCTCTATTTTATCCAGCAGATGTTCAACGGCGTCACGCTTGGCAGCACTTATGCGCTGATCGCCATCGGCTACACCATGGTTTACGGCATTATCGGCATGATCAACTTCGCCCACGGCGAGGTCTATATGATCGGCAGCTACGTGTCGTTTATCGTCATCGCCGCTCTGATGATGATAGGCATCGATGTCGGCTGGATGCTGATTGGCGCCGGTTTTATTGTGGCTATCGTGATCGCCAGCGCCTGGGGCTGGAGCATTGAGCGCGTTGCCTATCGGCCGGTACGCTCTTCCAAGCGGCTGATTGCCCTGATCTCGGCGATAGGCATGTCAATTTTTCTGCAGAACTACGTCAGCCTGACGCAGGGTTCGCGTGATATCGCGCTGCCCGCGCTGGTCACTGGCCAGTGGACGCTGGGCGAAAGCAACGGCTTTGCCGCCACCATCTCCACCATGCAGCTGGTGATCTGGGGCGTAACCTTTGTCGCCATGCTGGCGCTGACGCTGTTTATTCGCTATTCGCGCATGGGTCGCGCCTGTCGCGCCTGTGCCGAAGACCTGAAAATGGCCAGCCTGCTCGGAATCAATACCGATCGGGTGATTTCGCTGACCTTTATTATCGGCGCGGCGATGGCGGCGGTAGCGGGCGTGCTGCTGGGCCAGTTCTACGGCGTAATCAACCCCTATATCGGCTTTATGGCGGGCATGAAAGCCTTTACCGCCGCGGTACTGGGCGGCATCGGCAGCATCCCTGGCGCGATGGTCGGCGGCCTGGTGTTGGGCATTGCCGAAGCTTTAACCTCTGCTTATCTCAGCACGGAATATAAAGACGTGGTCTCGTTTGCATTACTGATTGTGGTGCTGCTGGTAATGCCAACCGGCATTCTGGGTCGTCCGGAGGTTGAGAAAGTATGAAGCTGCTGCTTAACGCTCTCATCTCCTCGCTGATGCTGCTGGTACTGGCGTCGTTCTTTATGGGTATGCGCCTGAGTCTGGACGGCACGCAGCTGGTGGTAAACAACGCTGGCAGCGTACGCTGGAACTGGATTGCCATCGGCTGCGTTGTGGTGTTCTGCTTTCAGCTGGCGCGTCCGTTGTTTCAGCAGGGCATGAAAAAAATCTCTGGCCCAACGTTTATCCTGCCGAGCATTGATGGCTCCACCGCGAAGCAGAAACTGTTTCTGCTGGCGCTGATTGTGGTGGCGGTCGCCTGGCCGTTTATGGTGTCGCGCGGTACCGTGGATATCGCCACGCTGACGCTGATTTATGTGATGCTCGGCCTTGGCCTCAACGTGGTGGTTGGCCTGTCGGGCCTGCTGGTGCTGGGCTACGGCGGTTTTTATGCCATCGGCGCTTACACTTTCGCGTTGCTGAACCACTATTACGGCCTTGGCTTCTGGCAGTGCCTGCCGCTGGCGGGCCTGATGACGGCGATGTTTGGCCTGCTGCTCGGCTTTCCGGTACTGCGCTTGCGCGGCGACTACCTGGCTATCGTGACGCTCGGCTTTGGCGAAATCGTTCGTATTCTGCTGTTGAACAACACGGCGATCACCGGCGGCCCGAACGGCATCAGCCAGATCCCGAAACCTACCCTGTTTGGCCTGGAGTTTAACCGCAGCGCGCGCGACGGCGGCTGGGACACCTTCCATAACTTTTTCGGTCTGCAGTACGATCCCGGCGACCGCATCATTTTTCTCTATCTGGTCGCCTTGCTGCTGGTGGTGCTGACGCTGTTTGTCATCAATCGCCTGCTGCGCATGCCGCTGGGCCGCGCGTGGGAAGCGCTGCGCGAAGATGAGATCGCCTGTCGTTCGCTGGGCCTTAGCCCTACGCGCATCAAGCTGACCGCGTTTACCATCAGCGCCGCCTTCGCCGGTTTTGCCGGTTGCCTGTTTGCCGCGCGTCAGGGCTTTGTCAGCCCGGAATCCTTTACCTTCGCCGAATCCGCCTTTGTGCTGGCGATTGTGGTACTGGGCGGCATGGGTTCGCAGTTCGCGGTAATTCTGGCTGCGGTGCTGCTGGTGGTCTCCCGCGAATTAATGCGCGACCTGAATGAGTACAGCATGCTGGTGCTCGGCGGCCTGATGGTGCTGATGATGATCTGGCGGCCGCAGGGGCTGTTGCCGATGCAGCGCCCACATCTGAAGCTGAAAACCCGGCAAAAAGGAGAGCCATCATGAGCCAGCCGTTATTAGCAGTCGATGGGTTGATGATGCGCTTTGGTGGCCTGCTGGCGGTGAATAACGTGGCGCTGGAGCTGCATCCGCAGGAGATTGTCTCTCTGATCGGCCCAAACGGCGCCGGCAAAACCACGGTGTTTAACTGTCTCACCGGTTTCTACAAACCCACCGGCGGCAACATTATGCTGCGCGGCCGTCAACTGGCCGGTTTGCCAGGACAGAAAATCGCCCGCATGGGCATCGTGCGTACTTTTCAGCATGTGCGCTTGTTTCGTGAAATGACGGTGATTGAAAATCTGCTGGTGGCGCAGCATCAGCATCTGAAAAGCGGCGTGTTTGCCGGGCTGCTGAAAACGCCGTCGTTTCGCCGCAGCGAGGGCGAAGCGCTGGATCACGCCGCCAGCTGGCTGGATCGCATCGGCCTGCTGGAGCTGGCCAATCGCCAGGCGGGTAATCTGGCTTACGGTCAGCAGCGTCGTTTAGAAATAGCGCGCTGCATGGTAACGCGGCCGGAAGTGCTGATGCTGGATGAGCCCGCCGCGGGCCTCAATCCCAAAGAGACGCATGAGTTAGATGAACTGATTGCGGAACTGCGTAATGAACACAAGGTATCGGTGCTGTTGATTGAACATGATATGAAACTGGTGATGGGCATCTCCGATCGCATTTACGTGGTCAATCAGGGCACGCCGCTGGCCAGCGGTACGCCAGAGCAGGTACGTAACAACCCGGATGTGATCCGTGCTTATTTAGGTGAGGCGTAAAATGACCGATCCCATGTTAACGCTGGAGAATGTCAGCGCTCATTACGGAAAAATTCAGGCGCTGCACTCGGTAAGCCTGCATATCAATCAGGGCGAAATTGTGACCCTGATCGGCGCCAACGGCGCAGGCAAAACCACGCTGCTCGGCACACTATGCGGCGAACCGCGTGCCAGCCAGGGGCAAATCACCTTTGATGGCAAAATCATTACCGACTGGCAAACCGCCCGCATTATGCGCGAGGCGATCGCTATCGTGCCGGAAGGGCGCCGGGTCTTTTCGCGTATGACGGTGGAAGAGAATCTGGCGATGGGCGGTTTTTTTGCCAGCCGTCCGCAGTATCACGAGCGCATTGAGCGCGTCTACGATCTCTTCCCGCGTCTGCTGGAGCGTCGGCTGCAGCGTGCTGGCACCATGTCCGGTGGCGAACAGCAGATGCTGGCCATTGGCCGTGCGCTGATGAGCCAGCCGCGGTTGTTGCTGCTCGATGAACCGTCTCTGGGTTTGGCGCCAATTATCATCCAGCAGATTTTTGACACCATCGAAAAACTGCGCGCTGAAGGCATGACCATTTTCCTGGTGGAGCAGAATGCTAACCAGGCGCTGAAGCTGGCGGACCGGGGGTATGTGCTCGAAAACGGCCACGTCGTGCTGGAAGATAGCGGCGAAGCGTTGCTATCCAATGATTCGGTGCGTAGCGCATATTTGGGGGCTTAACGGCCTGGCTTACTCGTAGGTGAAAGGGTAACGGCCTGGCTTGCTCGATAGCTCGCGGGCGGGCAGTGCGCGCAATGCTCACGTACTTCAGTACGCTCCGCATGCTGTGCGCTGTCCGCCCGCGATCTCTCTTCGACGCCGACGGCCTTGATCGAGGGGGAAGGTCAAGGGCAAAGGTCAACGTCGAAGGGCGCGATTAACGCGCGTTGAAACATAAGTAAGCGTGAAGCGGCTGCGGCCGCTTTTTTTATGGCTGGCGTAGTGAAACCTTGCCGTCATCTCTGCAATCTGGTTGTCACCCGGTTGTCATGTCGTGGTTATTATTCTGTCATTTTCCCGTGTCATGTTACTTCGCGAACAGGAAAAAAGCGTGTTGTTGCACGCACCTACCATGTCACAGGAAACCGATATGTCATCTTGCAAACTGGGTTATCGCGCGCTGAGTCTGGCGCTGGGCTTGGCACTGAGCGGTCACGCGCTGGCAGCGACCGAGATACCGTTCTGGCATTCGATGGACGGAGAGCTGGGGAAAGAGGTGGATTCGCTGGCGCAGCGCTTTAACCAGACGCATCCCGATTACAAAGTGGTGCCGGTTTATAAAGGCAACTACGAGCAGAACCTGGCGGCGGGCATTGCCGCCGTGCGTACCGGTAAAGCGCCTGCGCTGCTGCAGGTGTATGAAGTCGGCACGGCGACCATGATGGCGTCGCAGGCGATCAAGCCGATGTATCAGGTGTTCAAGGATGCGGGCATTCAGTTTGATGAGAAACAGTTTGTGCCAACGGTGGCCGGTTACTACACCGATGCGAAAAGCGGACACCTGCTGTCGCAGCCGTTTAACAGCTCGACGCCGGTGCTCTACTACAATAAAGACGCCTTCAAAAAAGCGGGCCTCGATCCGGACCAGCCACCGAAAACCTGGCAGCAACTGGAAAAAGATACCGATGCCCTGCGCAAAGCGGGTGTGAGCTGCGGCTACGCCAGCGGCTGGCAGGGATGGATTCAGATCGAAAACTTCAGCGCCTGGCATGCGCTGCCGGTGGCCACGGAAAACAACGGCTTTGACGGCACCAACGCGAAGCTGGTGTTCAACGGTCCGGTGCAGGTGCGCCATATTCAGCTGCTGGAAGCGATGAATAAAAAAGGCACGTTTACCTATTTTGGCCGCAAAGACGAATCCACCGAGAAGTTTTATAACGGCGACTGCGCCATCACCACCGCGTCATCCGGCTCACTGGCCGATATCCGCCATTACGCCAAATTTAACTACGGCGTGGGCATGATGCCGTACGACGATACGGTAAAAGAAGCGCCACAAAACGCCATCATCGGCGGCGCCAGCCTGTGGGCGATGAAAGGCAAAGATGACGCGACCTACAAAGGTATCGCGCAGTTTATGCAGTTCCTTGCCCAGCCGGAAATCGCCGCCGAATGGCACCAGAAAACCGGTTATCTGCCAATCACCACCGCTGCCTATGAGCTGACGCGCAAGCAGGGCTTTTACGACAAAAATCCCGGTGCTGATATCGCCACCCGCCAGATGCTGAACAAGGCGCCACTGCCGTTCACCAAAGGTCTGCGCCTTGGCAACATGCAGCAGATCCGCACCGCAGTGGATGAAGAGCTGGAAAGCGTCTGGACCGGCAAGAAAACGCCACAGGCCGCGCTGGATGCCGCAGTTGAACGTGGCAACCTGTTGCTGCGCCGCTTCGAACAACAAACGAAGTAATCCTCCTTCGGGGCGGTTTTCGCCGCCCCCTGTTCTCTGTTCTGCGTAAGGTTTGCTATGTCTTCAGCCCGCCCCGTATTTCGCAGCCGCTGGCTGCCTTATCTGCTGGTGCTGCCGCAACTCTGCATCACGGTAATCTTCTTTATCTGGCCCGCGGGTGAAGCGCTCTGGTATTCGCTGCAAAACGTTGATCCTTTCGGCATCTCCAGCACCTTTGTGGGCATGGAAAACTTCAGCCGCCTGTTTGCCGATGACTACTATCTCGCCTCGTTCTGGACCACGCTGAAGTTCAGCGCGCTGGTGACCTTTTTTGGCCTGAGCATTTCGCTGCTGTTTGCCGCGCTGGTTGACTACGTTTTGCGCCTGCGGCGTTTTTATCAGACGCTGCTGCTGCTGCCCTATGCGGTGGCACCGGCCATCGCCGCAGTACTGTGGATGTTTCTGTTCAATCCCGGTCTCGGCCTGATTACTCACGTTTTGCAGCTGGTTGGCTATCAATGGAACGTGGCGCAAAACAGCGGCCAGGCGATGTTTCTGGTGGTGCTGGCGTCGGTATGGCAGCAGATCAGCTACAACTTCCTGTTTTTCTTCGCCGCGCTGCAATCCATCCCCCGTTCGCTGGTGGAAGCGGCGGCGATCGATGGCGCCGGACCGGTGCGCCGTTTCTTTCAGCTGTCGCTGCCGCTGATCACGCCGGTGAGCTTCTTTCTGCTGGTGGTCAATCTGGTGTACGCCTTCTTCGATACCTTCCCGGTGATTGATGCGGCGACGCAGGGCGGGCCGGTGCAGGCGACCACCACGCTGATTTATAAAATCTACCGCGAAGGCTTTGCCGGACTCGATCTCTCCTCATCGGCCGCGCAGTCGGTGGTGCTGATGCTGCTGGTGATTGTGCTCACCATCATTCAGTTCCGTTACGTCGAACGTAAGGTGCGTTACCAATGATTGAAAACCGTCCCGGATTGACCTTTTTTAGCCACGCCGTGCTCTGGCTGGGCGTGCTGACGGTGCTGTTTCCGCTTTATGTCGCCTTTGTCGCGGCGACGCTGGATAACCAGCAGATTTATCAGGTGCCGATGACGCTGATTCCCGGCGGCCATTTATGGCAGAACCTGCAAACCATCTGGCGCGACGGCGTGAACAGCAACAGTCCGCCGCTGGCGGTGCTGCTGCTCAACAGCACGCTGATGGCGCTGGCGATCACCATCGGCAAAATCAGCGTCTCTATGCTCTCGGCCTTTGCGCTGGTGTGGTTCCGCTTTCCGCTGCGTAACCTCTTTTTCTGGATGATTTTTATCACCCTGATGCTGCCGGTTGAGGTGCGTATCTTCCCTACCGTCGAGGTGATTGCGCGGCTGAATATGCTCGACAGTTACAGTGGATTAACGCTGCCGCTGATGGCGTCGGCCACCGCCACTTTCCTGTTTCGCCAGTTCTTTATGTCGTTGCCCGATGAGCTGATGGAGGCGGCTCGCATCGATGGCGCCAGCCCGATGCGCTTCTTCTGGGACATTGTGCTGCCGCTGTCGCGCACCAATCTGGCGGCGCTGTTTGTGATCATCTTTATCTACGGCTGGAACCAGTATCTCTGGCCGATCCTGATTACCAGCGATGCGCACATGGGCACGGCGGTGGCAGGCATTCGTAGCATGATTTCGTTCGGTGACGGTTCAACGCAGTGGAACCTGGTGATGGCAGCGATGCTGTTGACGTTAATTCCACCGGTGGTGGTGGTAATGGTAATGCAGCGCGCCTTTGTGCGCGGGCTGGTGGAGAGTGAAAAATAATGGCAGGCGTCCGACTTCAGGCAGTAACAAAATCCTATGACGGTAAAAATCAGATCATCCAGCCGCTGAACGTCACGGTCAACGATGGCGAATTTATGGTGATGGTCGGCCCGTCGGGCTGCGGAAAATCGACCCTGCTGCGCATGGTCGCTGGGCTGGAGCGCGTCTCTTCCGGCGATATCTGGATCGATCGCCAGCGCGTTACCGAGCTGGAGCCGAAAGATCGCGGCATCGCCATGGTATTCCAGAATTACGCGCTCTATCCGCACATGACGGTGGAGCAGAACATGGCATATGGCCTGAAAATTCGCGGCATGGGTAAAGAGCAGGTGCGCCAGCGGGTGCTGGAAACCGCCCGTAGCCTGGAGCTGGATAAGCTGCTGGATCGCCAGCCGCGCGAACTGTCAGGCGGCCAGCGTCAGCGTGTGGCGATGGGCCGCGCCATCGTGCGTGAACCGGCGGTGTTTCTGTTTGATGAGCCGCTCTCCAACCTTGATGCGCGGCTGCGCGTGCAGATGCGGCTGGAGTTACAGCAGCTGCATCGCCGCCTGAACACCACCAGCCTGTACGTTACGCACGATCAGGTTGAGGCGATGACGCTGGCGCAGCGCGTGATGGTGATGAACAAAGGCGTGGTCGAGCAGATGGGCACGCCGGTCGAGGTGTACGAACGTCCGGCGACGCGATTTGTTGCCAGCTTTATTGGCTCACCGGCGATGAACCTGCTGGAAGGCCAGGTCAGCGCCGACGGCTGCAGTTTTATCGTCGCGCCGGACATGTCGATTCCGCTGGGTGCGCCGCGCACCCGCTGGGCCAATCGCGCCTTGACGCTGGGCGTCCGGCCAGAGCATATTCAGCTGACAACGCGTGACACCGGCGGCGTGCCGCTGGTGCTGGAGACGCTGGAACTGCTGGGCGCAGATAATCTGGCACACGGTAAGTGGGGCACCAATCGCGTGGTTGCGCGGCTGCCACACGCCGTCAGACCGGCCGCCGGATCGCCGATCTGGCTGCAGCTGCCGCCAAAAACGCTACACTTTTTCGACGCTAACACTGGCATGCGAATGGAATAATCATGAACAAATCCTGGCCTTATCCTGCCGTGGTCGCCCATCGTGGCGGCGGCAAACTGGCACCGGAAAACACGCTGGCGGCGATTGACGTCGGCGTGCGTTTCGGCCACACGATGATCGAATTTGACGTTAAGCTCAGCCAGGACGGCCTGCCGTTTCTGCTGCACGACGACACGCTGGATCGCACCAGCAGTGGTTACGGCGTGGCGGGCGAACTGCCGTGGCAAACGCTAAAAACCTTTGATGCCGGCGGCTGGTTCAGCGGTGAATTTGCCAGTGAAAAGCTGGCGCTGCTCAGTGACGTAGCGGAAAAATGCCGCCAGCATGCGCTGTTTGCCAATATTGAAATCAAGCCTTCGCCAGGCACCGATCGCGAAACGGGCCGCGCTGTGGCGCTGGCGGCCGAACAGCTGTGGCAGGGCCAGCCGGCACCGCTGCTCTCCTCTTTTTCATCCGCGGCGCTGGAAGCAGCAATGGCGGCCGTGCCCGCTTTGCCGCGCGGCCTGCTGCTGGATGAGTGGCATGACGACTGGCAGGCACTGACCGCATCGCTGGATTGTGTGTCTCTGCATCTTAACCATCGACTGCTGGACGCTCAGCGCACGGCACAGCTGAAAGCCGCAGGCTTACGCGTGTTTGTCTATACCGTGAATAAACCTGAACGGGCAAGAGAGTTACTGAATTGGGGTGTCGATGCGATCTGTACCGACCGCATCGACACTATCGGACCTGACTTCGCCTGAGTTACTGCGTGCTGTTTTGATTCACCGACGGCACGCGGTTCTGTCCCGGCTGCGACTGCAACACGCGCTGCTGGGTGCTGTTGCGCTGTTCCTGTAATTTACGCTGCATATCCTGGCTCTGGCGCTGCTGACTCTGCTGGAGCTGCTGTTTCTGCTGCTGCGACTGATTGCGCATCTGATTCTGCATGCGCTGCTGGCTCGGATTGTAGCCCGGCTGATTTGCATCGTTATTGTTGTTCAGCATGTTGGCCGACGCCGCCAGCGGCAGCAGGGCAACACACATCGTTAGCCACTTCTTCATTCTCTTTCCTCCATTGCTGCGACAGTGCATCTGGCCTGACAAAGGCCAGCGGCTGTCTGGTTTACTTTAGTGTAGCTCACAGCCTGCGACCCCAGGAGTTAACCGAATTTGACTTAGCGTGCAATTTGTTGCTGTATTTGTAGGCGTATAAAAACAGTAAACAAAATGTAAATAAAAAGGGATGGTCGCGGATGATAACAACACGGTTTTGCCAGCTGAGCTGGTCAGTTATGCTCTGTTTTAGCCTGGTGCAGGGCGCAAGTGCGGTGCCTTCACCGGTCTCGTACGGCGTGGAAACGGACACCTTTCACCCGGTAAAAGAGCAGCACGGCATGGTGGCGAGCGTGGATGCGCTGGCCACGCAGGTCGGCGTTGATATTCTCAAACAGGGCGGTAATGCCGTCGACGCCGCGGTGGCAGTGGGGTTTGCCCTGGCCGTGACCCATCCGCAGGCGGGTAATCTTGGCGGCGGCGGTTTTATGATGCTGCGCACCGCTTCAGGCCGTACCACCGCCATCGACTTCCGTGAGATGGCACCCGCGCGCGCCAGCCGCGATATGTTCCTTGATGCCAACGGCAATGCCGACAGCAAACGCTCCCTGACTTCGCATCTGGCTACCGGCACGCCCGGCTCGGTAGCGGGCTTTGCGCTGGCGGCGCAGAAATATGGCACGCTGCCGCTGAGCCGTCTGCTGGCACCGGCGATCAAACTGGCGCGCGATGGCTTCGTGGTCAACGAGGCGCTGGCCGACGATCTCAACACCTACGGCAAAGAGGTACTGCTCGCCCATCCCAACAGCAAAGCGATCTTCTTTAAGGCCGACGGCGCACCGTATCAAAAAGGCGAAAAGCTGGTGCAGAAGAACCTTGCGCACAGCCTGTCGCTGATTGCCAAACAGGGGCCGGACGCCTTTTATAAAGGCGCGATTGCCGATCAGATCGCCAGCGAGATGGCGGCCAACGGCGGCCTGATTGGCAAAGCCGATCTGGCGGCCTATCGCGCGGTGGAGCGTAAGCCGGTCAGCGGCAGCTATCGCGGCTATGAAGTGTTCTCTATGCCACCGCCGTCATCAGGCGGCATTCACATCGTGCAGATTCTGAATATCCTTGAGAACTTTGATCTGGCGAAAATGGGCTTTGGCAGCGCCGATGCCATTCAGGTGGTCGCTGAGGCGGAGAAATATGCTTATGCCGATCGCTCTGAATACCTTGGCGATCCCGATTTTGTGAAGGTGCCGGTGCAGGCGCTGACCAGCAAAGCCTATGCGAAATCGCTGGCGCAGCAGATCGACCTGGCCAAAGCGCGACCCTCCAGTGAGATCAAACCCGGCAAGCTGGCACCGTATGAAAGCAATCAAACCACCCATTTCTCGGTGGTCGACAGCAAAGGCAATGCGGTAGCGGTGACCTATACGCTGAACACCAACTTTGGTAGCGGCATCGTGGCGGGCAACAGCGGCATCCTGATGAACAATGAAATGGATGACTTTTCCGCCAAGCCGGGCACGCCAAACGTCTACGGTTTGGTCGGCGGCGAGGCCAATGCGGTGCAACCTGCCAAGCGTCCGCTCTCTTCCATGTCACCGACCATTGTGGCGAAAGATGGCAAAACCTGGCTGGTAACCGGCAGCCCTGGCGGCAGCCGCATTATCACCACCGTGCTGCAGATGGTGGTCAACAGTATCGATTTTGGTATGAACGTCGCAGAAGCGACCGCTGCGCCGCGTTTCCATCATCAGTGGCTGCCGGATCAGCTGCGGGTGGAGAAGGGCTTTAGCCCGGATACGCTGCGCCTGCTGGAAACCAAAGGCCAGCACGTGAAGGTGCAACCGGCGATGGGCAGCACGCAGAGCATTATGATTGGGCCGGATGGCATGCTGTACGGTGCCTCCGATCCGCGTACCGTTGACGATCTTACTGCGGGTTACTGACCGCGGTTGCGGCAGGATGTGAACGAAAAAAGGGACGCCGCGGCGTCCCTTTTGCTCATCCCTTATCGCCGATGTTACTGGTCGACTGACGCGGAATTCCACTCATCAAGCAGCGGTGCGGCAACCGGTACAAAACCGGTCGGTGCTGCCGGCTGACCGTCATTAACCTCAGGCGCTGGCGCGGCAAACAGCAACGCTTCAGGCTCTTCCAGCAGGCCATTTACTGAGAACGTCGATGGCGCATCGATGTGCAGCGTAAACTGCACATCGCTGCTGTGCTCAACACCATTGCTGTCTTTCAGGTTGAACGTGAGGTCGTTCTGTCCGCCCGGCAGTGGGGAGGTCGGCGTAAAGGTCCAGTGCCCTGAACCATCCACCTTAAATGAGTGCAGCAGATCGCCGTTATCGCGAACCACAATAACCGTACCTGGCGTCACGTAACCCAAAAGCTGCGGCATGGTGTCATCGGTGTGCGCACCATTCTCCAGCAAATTGCGATCCTCGCCGATATTATCCAGGGCGAAATTAATCTTCAGGTCGTAGAGGGTGAACTCAACGCTGTTGCCTGGCACGCCGATCGTCTCGCCGGTGTTTAAATCCATCGACTGAGCGTAAAACCGTTGCTCGCCTGCGCTGGATATTTGTGGCGAGTGGTGCCAGTTGCCCTGCTCATTGACCCAGGCAAAGCCAGAGAACTGGTGATCGCCATAAAAAATAGCCACAAAGGTTGAAGGTTCGCCGGTGCCTCTTAGCACTGGCGAGGCATCAAGGCTCACACCGCCGTTCTCAATCAGTTTTTCACCGTTGCGGTTGTCATAAATACCTTCGATAGTCGGGCCAGGTGCCAGCTCTGGTGGCTCCGGGATTTCCGGCATGGGAGCATCAATGATCAGGGTAAACGTACTGTCACTCAGGTGTTCATTGCCATATTGATCCAGCACCGAGAAGGTGATTTCACGTTCGCCATTTCCCAGCGGTTCGCGCGGTGAATACGCCCAGTGACCTGACTCATCCACATGTATCGTGCGCAGCAGGTTGCCGTTTTCACGAATGACCAGCGTGGTGTTTGGCGTGGTGAAACCGCCGATCAGTGGCGTGCTATCTTCGGTGCGATCGCCATCCTTCAGCTCGCCGCTGTTTGCCACGTTATTGGCATAAATCAAATGGATACTCATTTGATAAAGCGTGAAGTCAACGGCATTACCCGCCTCGCCAACCGGCTGCAAGGTTTTCATATCAACCGCCCTCGCGGACAGCTGATGCTCGCCAGTCAGCCCCTGCGGCAGCGTATAGCTCCAGTTACCTTCGGTATTCACGCGCGCATAGCCCATTAACTGCTGGCGCGCATCAAAAATAGCGACGTAAGAAGAGGGCTCGCCGGTGCCTTTGAGCATCGCCGCGTTGTCGAAGGAGGCACCAAAGTTATCAATTGGTTGATCGCCGCTGGTGCGATCATAAAGTCCATCGATCACCGGCGTACGTGGCGCAGGCCCCGGCGGGGTTTCCGGATCAACCGGTGTCGGCGGAATAATGGGTATGATCGGCGTCGTCGGCGGCGGGGCTGGGATGGTCGGAGCGTGCGGGTTTTCCGGCAGGCCTGGCTGGGATGGCGCTTGTGGTCCTGTACGCGCCGGCGTAATAGACGACATCACCGGTGGCGAAGGCGGTTCATCTGGAAAACCCGGCAGAGAGGGGCGCTCAGGCTCAACCGGCGTTTCTGGAACCACCGGGGGGTTTTCTGGCTGTGGAATAAGCTCAGGTGGCAAAGGCGGATAGCCAGGCATCACAGGTGCGCCGGGACGTTCAGACATCACGCCCTGCGCCTTGCGACGCGCGATATCGGCATCATGTCGTGAAGGGGCTGCTGGGATTGATTTCATCATTATTCCTCATTGTTGTGAGCGGCCATTCTGAGGCGAACCAACGTGGACCGTCCTTGAGAAGCGTCCCGAAGCGGTTGAGGATGCAGTTAATGACTACTGTCGGTGCTAAAAGATAAAAAAAGGGCCATGTTCAACATGGCCCTTTGCGTATTATCCGGCGCGCTGCGCACCGCTATCTGTTACGGATCGATTAATAGTGATTCGTTGTGCTCTCCCACTCCTGTACCAGCGGCGCAGACGCCGGGATAAAGGCCGTTGGTTCAACCGGTTGCGTGGTGCTGAGTTCCGTCTGCGGCTCATCGAACAGCGGTACATCAGCGTCCTGCAGCAGTGAGCGCACAGTGAGTGAACGATCGATTTCAGGCGCGGTGATCGTCAGCTCAAACCAATCGGTCCTTTCAAGCTCATTACCGGCTGAATCTCTGATGGTGCCGATAAAGGAATAATCACCGGCAGGCAAAGGCTTGTCCGACGTCCAGCTCCAGTTGCCCTCAGGGCCAATGGTTTCTTTGGCGAATACGCCATCTGTGCCAAAGATTTCAATAATGCTGCCCGGCTTGCCGGTACCCCGTAGCGTGGGCTGTGAATCATCAGTGCTGCTGCCACTGAGCAGTGGATCGGTTACCGCACCGACATCATCATCTGCAGAGAGAATGGTCAGCGGGATCGCCGGATCGACATGCAGTGTAAACGCCTCAGAAATGTATTCGTCGCCTTTGTCGTCAACGGTAACAAAGGTGAAGGTGTGCTCCCCTTTTTCCAGCGCCGGAGATGGCGTATAGCTCCAGCCACCCCACGGATCGACTTTGGCCTCGCCATAATACTGGTCGTTGATGTACACCGCGATGGTGCTGTCCGCCAGCCCTTTGCCCGCAAAATATGGCGTGGCATCGTCGGTGGCATCGCCGTTATAAAGCATTGTCAGCCCGTGAACATTACTCGCCGCGCCGTCAATGACCGGCGCAAAGTAAACCACCGGTGCATTGATGATCAGGCTGAACGTCGGGCCGGCAGGCAGCGTGGTGCCATCCGGGCTGGTGACCACCACGTAAAACTCATGGCTGCCGTTGCTCAGCGTTGAGTTCGGCGTGTAGCTCCACTCACCCTTGTCATTGATCTCTGCGTAGCTCATTAACTTGCCGTCGTAGAAGATCTCCACCGAGCCGCCTGGCGTGCCGACGCCGCGCAGCGTTGGCTGGGCATCATCGGTTGTCGAGCCGCTGGTCAGCGCATCGGTGACCTCACCGACGTTGTCATCCGCGGAAACAATGCGTCCGGCAACGTGGCTGATGATCTCAAGGTTAAAGTCGGCGCTGGCGTACTCGCGGCCATCCTCGCCCACGGTGACAAAGCTGAAGCGGTAATCGCCGGCTTCCAGCGGCTGGGTTGCGGTCCAGCTCCAGTTGCCGCTGCTGTTGACCGGCACCTCGGCGATAACCTTGTCGTTGTCGCGCACTTCGATAGTGCTGTTCGGCGTACCACGTCCGGAGAAGCGCGGGGTGGTGTCATCGGTGATGCTGCCGTTGCTCAGGTACTTCTGCGTCAGCACGTTGTCGTAAACGTTGCTGATGGTCGGCGCGGTGTAGCTCACCGGCGGCGCAATGGTCAGCGCGAAATTCGGGCTGTTGGCCAGCACGGTGCCATCCGGGCCGGTGACTTTGGCGTAGAAATTGTGTGCGCCCGCGGCCAGCGCGGAGGACGGCGTGAAGCTCCATTCGCCGCTCTCATTGATTTTCGCCGAGCCGATCAGACGGTTGTTGTCGTAAATCCGGACGATGCCGTCCGGCGTGCCGACGCCGTTCAGGGTTGGCGTGGTGTCGTCAGTGCGCGCGCCGCTGGTCAGCGGATCGGTGACCTCACCGACGTTGTCATCCGCGGAAACAATGCGTCCGGTAACGTGGCTGATGATCTCAAGGTTAAAGTCGGCGCTGGCGTACTCGCGGCCGTCCTCGCCCACGGTGACAAAGCTGAAGCGGTAATCACCGGTCTCCAGCGGCTGGGTTGCGGTCCAGCTCCAGTTGCCATAGCGATCGACCGGCACCTCGGCGATAACCTTGTCGTTGTCGCGCACTTCGATAGTGCTGTTCGGCGTACCACGTCCGGAGAAGCGCGGGGTGGTGTCATCGGTGATGCTGCCGTTGCTCAGGTACTTTTGCGTCAGCACGTTGTCGTAAACGTTGCTGATGGTCGGCGCGGTGTAGCTCACCGGCGGCGCAATGGTCAGGGCGAAATTCGGGCTGTTGGCCAGCACGGTGCCATCCGGGCCGGTGACTTTGGCGTAGAAATTGTGTGCGCCCGCGGCCAGCGCGGAGGACGGCGTGAAGCTCCATTCGCCGCTCTCATTGATTTTCGCCGAGCCGATCAGACGGTTGTTGTCGTAAATCCGGACGATGCCGTCCGGCGTGCCGACGCCGTTCAGGGTTGGCGTGGTGTCGTCGGTGCGTGAGCCACTGCTCAGCGGATCGGTGACCGCGCCGACGTTGTCATCGGCAGAGTCGATGCGGCCCGTAACCTGGCTGATGATCTCAAGGTTAAAGTCGGCGCTGGCGTACTCGCGGCCATCCTCGCCGACGGTGACAAAGCTGAAGCGGTAATCG
>Ga0308170_10000837_pt1 | contig 34205 bp, 39 predicted proteins | sample PhyBR2_2_FD_202136 | JGI IMG/M metagenome (GOLD analysis project Ga0308170, IMG submission 202136) | Phyllosphere microbial communities from UC Gill Tract Community Farm, Albany, California, United States - DLSLSB.R2 | ecosystem: Host-associated > Plants > Phyllosphere > Unclassified | place...
GACCCGACTCAACCGCAGGTGCGTCGCGCCCGCACATCTACCTGTTCGTATCGCCTTACCGCAGCTGTGCTGACCATAGCGTTGCCTTCACGTCCCAGGGCCAACCAACGGGCGCGAGCCGCACCCGTCGCCCACCGCGGTCGAGCCCGACCTACCGCTCTTCGTTGTCCAGGTGCGTGCGCCTCTCATCTCCTACGCCCCATCCACGCTTACGTGCCGTCGATAAGGCGCTGGTCACGTCAGCCGAGCAGCGCACGTCGTTCGCGCGCGCGCACTGACCGTCTCCTCGGCTCCCCCCTCCTCCTTCCCGCCAGTCGCCCTCGCAGGTCCTCGTCACGGCCGGCTACTCGTCCGGCATCGTTCGCACTGCCACCGCTCGCGCCGAGGCCGTCTTCAACCCGCAGGACGACCCGGTCACGTCGGGCGTGGTCTCGTTCGTGTGCAAGTCGCTCGGTCTGTTCGTCACGCTCCTCGTGACGGCCGTCGTCGTCTTTCTCGCGACGGGCCCTGGGCTCTGAGCGACGAGCTCGTCCTGCCTTGGTCTTGGGTCGAGACGTCGAGGTCGCGCAGGACGCTCTCGGACCCCTCGTCGCCTTCCCAAACCCACCCTCGCTCTCCCTCTCGCCTTTGTCCCCCCCCCTCTTCGGCTCTCTCTCTGTGTAGCTTGCCCTTGTTCGCTTGATCTCTGTCAGTGCTTGAAACGAAGCGCGTTGAGCGCACTCGGAGCGAGAGCGAGCCGCGTTGGCTGAGTTCGCCGGTCTGGATCGCAACGGACCTTCCCCGCCTCGCCCAGCTCGAGCTCACCCTCATCTCGCTTCTCGCACCGCCTCACCCTCTGCAGCTGCTCACTTGCTGAGCCTGCCACTCGCCAGAGCACCACCACCATGCCCGTTTACAAGCACGTCGCCGCCTCGCAGAAGCGTTCCAAGCGCAAGGCCGAGCAGCTCCTCTCGGACGAGGAGGACGACCTCTCGGCGTCCGACAACAGCGACGCGTCCCAGGACGAGGCCGACTCCGACAGCGGCTCGGACCAGGACGACTCGAACGACGACGACAGCGCAGACGAGGACGACGGCCTCGGCGGCGTCGACGATGTCCTCGGCCCAGAAGACCCGCGCCCGCCGCCCAAGGGCTTCCCGACCGCGCTCGAGGCCCTCGAGACCCAGGTCGTGTCGTCTGCTCTCCTCGTTGCGGGCGACGAGAGCGGCGACGAGGCGGCAAAGGGCGGCGACGGCGACGACGAGGACGACGAGGAGCTCCCGCTCGTGTGCGTCGTGTGCCCGAACAAGGTCCTCAAGAAGGGCAAGATGACCGATGTCCACCTCGCGTCCAAGGTGCGCCCGCCTCCCTCCCTCGCTCTTCGCCCCACCCCCGCCGCGCCGCAGCGAGCTGACCTTCTCCCTCCTCCCCCTCCCTCCCTCTCCTCTCGCCCGCGCCCGCAGGACCACAAGCGCCGCTTCGCCCGCTTCTCCGCGCACGTCCAGGCCGACGACTTCCCGCCCGAGTTTGCCCTGAGCGACGCGCGCTGGGTCTCGAGCCAGCTCGACAAGGCCGTCATCGAGCGCCTCTCGATGCAGACGCTCGTCGGCGGCAAGAAGGCGGGCACGGCGCCGGCGCCGGCGGCCGACGAGGAGAACAAGGTCGAGGTCAAGGAGCCGGCGACGCCGGCCAAGAAGGGCAAGGGCAAGGAGAAGGCGACGCCGTCCGCCGCCGTCGCCTCGACGCCCGCAGCCGCGAGCGCGGCCGGCACGCCCGCAAAGGCGGCGAACGCGGCGCGCAAGGCCGAGGCGGTCGCTGCGGCCGAGAAGGAGGGCATCTCGGTGCGCGAGCAGCTGCGGCGGGCCAAGAAGGACAAGGAGGCCAAGCGGGCGCAGCGCAAGAAGGAGAAGAACGAGCGGGTCAAGCGGCGCAAGCTCGAGAAGGGCGAGGAGATCCCGTGCGTCGCTCTCTTCCTTCTCTCCACGACGAGGTGCGGCGGATCGTGCATGTCGAGCTGACCCTCTCGTACGCGCCCTCCCACCTCGTCCCCCTCTCTCCTCCCCTCTCGCTCGCGCCCCATCGCCGCTCCCTCGCCCTCGCAGTGCTCGCCCGCCGACGAAGCGCTTCGTCGAGAAGGTTAAGCCGACCGAGGACGAGATCGCCGCGCGGCAAGCGTGGAAGAAGGCGCGCGACGAGGCCAAGGCGGCGGGCCTGCCGGTCCCGCCGCGGCCCGTCCTCGCGTACGAGCACGGCGGCAAGGCGCCCGCGCGGCTCGTCAAGCAGCACGAGCAGAAGAAGGAGGCCTTCGAGGCCAAGGTCAAGGTCAAGGCGCAGGGCGGCGGCGAGACGAGGAAGAGGGAGCGCAAGGAGCGGAGGAAGGACAAGGCGGCGGCGGCGGCCAAGGGCGACGAGGTGCTCGCCGAGGTGTAGAGTGCGGTCGTGCATCGCGTTGGCGTCGCTGCGCTCCTCGTGCTGCTGTGCGATTTCGAAAGCGAGTGCCGCGAGCCGACGCCCCACACGGCCCGCCCGGCTTCGACTCCGCGCGGTGCGGGCTTCTTTTGGCTCGCTCTCCTCGTCCGCTTCGCTCTCTCCCTCACGCACCACACTCAGCGACCATGGCCAAGACGCAGGCACCGTTCGGCAGCTGGCCATCCCCGATCACCATGGACCTCGTCCTGTCGTCGGCCGTCACGCTCGGCGACCTCATCGTGTCCCCGACCTCGACCGCCGTCGCCTGGACCGAGGGCAGGCCCGAGGAGAACGGCCGCGGCGCACTCGTCTTCCAGCAGATCGGCGGCAAGCAGGAGCAGGTCATCCCCGACGCAAAGTGGGACGCGCGCACCAGGTCCGTCTCCTCCCTCGCCTCCCCCTCTTCCTCCTCCTCGGTCCTCCCTCGCCAATCCTTGGAAAGCTGACCCCGCATCGCTCCCCCTGCAGGGTCCAAGAGTACGGCGGTGCGCCCTGGGCGTTCGAGAGCGACAAGTCGATCGTTTTCTCGTCGTTCGCCGGCCGGGCATACCGTGTCGAGCGAGGCGACGACGGCACCTGGGGCGAGCCGACGCCTGTCACGCCTGGTGCGTCCAGTTCTGCAACCTCTACGTCGTCGAGGACCTGCTGACCCGCCTCCCCTTGCACGCAGAGAGCGACGCCCTCCGCTACGCCGACTTCTCGCCGCACCCGACTCAGCCCGGCGTCACGCTCGCCGTCGTCGAGGATCACACCAAGCCTGCACCGGTCGACGTCGTTACGACCCTCGGCGTCATTTCGAGCTCGTCGGGCGGCGCCAAGCTCGACACGGTCGCGTCGGGCGCCGACTTTTACGCCTCGGCTCGCTGGTCGCCGTCGGGCAAGTACCTGTGCTGGATCCAGTGGGACCACCCGGACATGTGCGTCTCTCTTTCCCTAGACCTTTCGACGACGAGGGTCGTGTGCACGTTGCTGACGAGGAGCCACCTGCAGGCCTTGGGAGGGGAGCGAGCTCTGGGTCGCTCCTGTCGCGCTCGACTCGTCCGGCGCCGTCAACACGGCGCAGCTCGTCGAGCCCGGCTCGGCCATCAAGGTCGCAGGCGCCGCCAAGAACGTCGAGAGCGTCAGCCAACCGCGTTGGGCCCTCGCGACCGACGACGGCGCGTCCGAGAAGCTCGTCTTCTTGAGCGACCGCACTGGCTTCTACGAGCTCTACTCGTTCGAGCCCGAGGGCGACAAGGACGTCGAGCTCGTCCTCGAGGAGCCTTCAGGCGCAGATGTTGGCAGTGCGTCCTCTCTTTCATCCCCTCGCCCGAGACGACCGAGCTGACGCACGGACCTCGCGCGCAGGTCCCGACTGGGTCTTCGGCGAGCGCACCCACGGCCCGCTCTCGTCGACGCACTGGATCTCGGTCGCCAAGGACGGCGCCCTGCGCATCATCTCGCTCGCCGACGGCACCTCGCACGTCGTCTCGACGCCGTACGTCTCGATCTCGGCGCTGTGCGCCATCTCGCCGACCCAGGTCGCCGTACTCGGCCGGCCCGCCACCAAGCCCGCCCTCATCGCCGTGCTCTCGCTCTCGTCGGCATCGTCGGCCAAGGAGGGCGTCAAGGAGGAGATCCTCAAGCTGTCGTCGTCGGCGTCGGTCGACCCGGCCTTCATCTCCGAGGGGAGCGTCGTCTCGTACCCGACGCCCGATGGCGCCAAGGCCTATGGCATCTACTACCCGCCGGCGTCGGGCACGCACAGCGGCGTTGACGGCACCCTGCCGCCGCTCGTCACGCACGTCCACGGCGGGCCGACTGCGTCGGCGAGCCGCGGGCTCGGATGGGGCGTCGCCTTCTTTACCTCGCGAGGGTTCGCCTACGTCGACGTCGACTACGGCGGGAGCACCGGTGCGTCGCTCCTCTCCTCGTCGTGCGTGTCGAGTCGGCGAGCGCGCTCTGACCCTTCCTCCTCTTCCTCGAGCAGGGTACGGCAAGGAGTTCCGGGAGCGCCTCGCAGGTCAGTGGGGCGTCGTCGACATCAAGGACACCATCGCGTGCGTCGAGTACCTGATCAAGGAGGGCAAGGTCGACAAGGAGAAGGTCGCGATCACGGGCGGCTCGGCAGGTCCGTCTCGCTCGCTCTCCTCCTCTCTCTCCTCGCTGCTCATGGCCTTCTCTCGCTGACTCGCGCTCGACGTCTCGCAGGCGGCTTCACGGTCCTCGGCAGCTTGGCCAACAGCAAGGTCTTCACCGCCGGCACGTCGTACTTCGGCGTCGCCGACATCAAGATGCTGTGCGACGATACTCACAAGGTGCGCCCAGCGCTCTCTCCTTCTGTCTCTCCGCTCGAGCACGTCTTATGAGCGCGCTCGCTGACGCCGGGCTCACTGCGCGCAGTTCGAGTCGCACTACCTTTTCCGCCTCGTCGGCGGCACGCCCGACGAGACCCCCGACGTCTACAAGGGTGCGTCCTGCCTCTCTCACTCAAAGGCGTCGCACAGAAGATGTTGCTGAGCCTGACGTTGTGTCCGCAGAGCGCTCGCCGATCAACAAGGCGTCGCAGATCACGGCGCCGCTCCTCCTCCTCCAGGGCACGGCCGACAAGATCGTCCCGCCCGAGCAGGCCGAGGTCATGCTCGAGCGCGTGCGCGCGAGCGGCGGCAAGTGCGAGATGGTGCTCTTCGAGGGCGAGGGGCACGGATTCAGGGCAAAGGCGGCGCTCAAGGAGGCGTTCGAGAAGGAGCTCGGGTGGTACAGGTCGTCGTGGGGCATCGAGGAGGGCAAGTAGGCGAGGCGACGTCGCATCGAGGACTCTGTATGGATGTTGTTGGCTCTCTCAGGTTCGACCGTGCGAGCAGGACTGCACTGGACGCGCGAGAAAGCCTTGCGCTCGAGGCTGCCTTCGCAAGTCGGCGGCCGTCTCGCCGCCGCCGCGTTATGCCGCCTCGCAGTTCCTCGACCTCTCGAGAGACCGGTGCACTCGCGCGAGGAGCCACAGCCCGTCGGCGAGAGAAGCAGCGACGGGGCCCGCGTCGAAAAGTCAACTCGCCCGGTCCGAGGTTCGAGCGTCGGCGGCGACGGTTACTGTTCCGGCTAATCTCTGATTAGGCCTGAACCGTAATGCAGCTGCGGGCAGCTCGAGGGGAGGTACAGAATGAGCCGCAGGCAGAGACAGGCGCGTCCGACTCGCTCGTTTGCAGCAGTCGCGTGCGGATATGAGAGCAGCATCTCTTGCGGTGGTCTTCCAGCCCTCCTACCCACTCAGAGAGCTGCGGCGAGGACAAAGGAGGGGGCGGTGCTCACGCCGCTGCGCGTCTCAATTGGCCGGACTCCCACTCGGATCGCTCTCGTCCACCGCCAGCCCCTCTGTACAGCCAGAGCGAGCGCAAGAGTGCTCAGCAGCCGCCCGCCATGAGCTCTGCGCCCTCATCGCGGCGCTCCACGCTGTCGCTCGCCGCCGTCCTCATCGCCCTCGTCCTCCTCGGCTCGAGCCTCCACCACGTCCAGCGGCGACATGCACGGCCAGCGACCGCACCCTCACTGTCCTACAGGGCCCACCTCGAAGCCACGACTTCGCCCGAGTCGCAGCGCACCCACTCGCCTACCCTCACCTTCGACCACATCTACGTCCTCTCGCTCCCGACCCGCCTCGACCGCCGCGAGCAGATGACGCAGCTCGCGCACGCTCACGGCCTCGAGCTCACATTTGTCGACGCCGCCAACAAGCACGAGCCCTTCATCCGCTGGATCGCAGAGCGCGCCGTCGAGGTCCGCAGCGACCGCCTCAAGATCATGGTGCGTCCCGCTCTCCCTCGCCCTCTCACGCTCTCACAGTGTTCGAGGAGCTGACGCTCTGCATGTGCACGCAGGCAAAGGCGCAGGGCGTCGACGAGTCGTCGTTCGGCGGGCTCCACATCGGCAACGACTGGCTCGTCCAGACGCCGTCGCCCACCTCGGACACGCCTTTTCCTCCCCGAGACGACAAGCGGTTCGCGCCGACGGGCAACTGGGTCGACTACCTCGAGGCGCACGACGCGGCGGGCACGCTCGCAGCCCTCGTCCCGGACGACCCCGAGCTCAACGTGACGGCGGCGCTCTGGGACCCGAACGAGCGCATCGCCGGGCGCCAGGTCAACGAGGGCGTCATCTCGACCTTCTGGGGCCACACGCGCGCCATCAAGAAGGTCCTCGAGAACGGCGACCGCAGCGCGTTGATCCTCGAGGACGACGTCGACGTCGAGTGGGACCTCGAGCGCCTGTGGAGCCGGATCGAGCGGCGGCTGCCGCAGGACTGGGACTCGAGCTTTCTCGGGCACTGCTGGGGCAAGGAGATGCTCAGTGCGTCCCTGTCTCTCCTTTCTGTCGCCCTCGGCTCGTGAGCGCGCCCTGACTCTTCTCTTCACCGCCCGCAGAGCCGCAGTACCTCCACCCGCACCTGCACCGCTCGACGAACCCCTTGTGCCTCCACGCCTACGCCCTCTCGTCGCAGGGCGCACGTCGCGCCCTCTCGCTCCTCCTCAACCCCTGGACGGCCTACCAAACCGCCGTCGACACGGCCGTCCCCTCGTTCATCTCGTTCGGGCTCGTCAACTCGTTCAGCGTCGACCCGCCCTTGATCATCCAGCGCAAGGACGGGCCGAGCGACATCCAGCTCGGCATCGGGAGCAAGTGGAGGGGCCTCTTGATGGACTCGACGGTCGAGCGCATCCGGCGGGCCGAGGGGCTCGAGGTGTGGGAGGACGTGTTCGACGAGGGCAACCTCGATCCGGCGACTGTCTTCCGGTGCGTCCCTCTCTCTCTTTCGTCCTCGTTAGTACCTCGAGCCGAGCCCTGACCCTCGTCTCTCAACATCGCGCAGCTACGGCACGAGCAAGAAGTGCCACGCATGAGCCTCATCCTCTTTCTCTCTCGCAGCAGCAGCATCCACCTCTTCATACCACCTCTCCATTGCATCCTTCGTTCGTCATACCCCTCTTGTCGTACTGCCTCGCTCCTCGTCGTCGTCGTTGGACCTCGCTCTCCCTTGTAGACGCTCTCTCCCCCTCACGGACCCTCTCCCTCCTCGTCGAGCTGCACTATCGGGCGCTGACCGCCCTCGTCTACACTTTCTCTTACGCGCAGTCGCTATTTTCGAGAGCAAGCGCAAGCAGAGCGAGCAGCAGACCAACGAGAAAGAGAGATCCGTGCGGCGCTCCTCGACCCGGCCCGGCACAGCCTCGCCTTCGAGTGAGCGGCTCACTACCTTGCTCAAGGGCTCTAGAGGTCTGGAGAAAGGAGGACTGCGAGCTAGAACGAGAGCGAGCCCATGCCCGCAAGCCTGTGCGGGCGCGAGAGCGGGGTATTACAAAGTACCATTAGAACGAATTAGTAATGCCGCGTCGGTTCGAACCCGACTCGGGTCGCGGACAGGCGGCAAAACGATTCAAAGCGGATCTGATTAGGCACAATTTCCTATTCCGATTAGCTTTGCCCGACTGGCTCGCCGACGACGACTGCGCCTCCCACAGCTCTTTGCGCGCCTTGCACCGTACAGGGCGCACTCGACGACGTCCAGAGAGTGTGCTCGAGAGGAACAGGGCCGGCAGGAAGAGCTCTCGCGCTCGGACGAACCTCGCGCTCGAGGCGGCGAACAAGCCTTTTTGATTCTCAACAGACAGGTGCGGCCCTTGGTTGACAAGGGGCCTCGGTACGGCGCTAGCAGGGGTATGGTGGTTGAACAGAAGGATATCGTCGGGGCCCGCCGCCGCCTCATCTCGGTGCGCACGGGCCCTCCCCCGCAGCTCGCTCCTCGCTCCTCCCTCGCCCTCTCTCGCTCCCCAGCATGCTCCTCGCTCCCGCTCGACCCGCTCCGCACTCACGCCCGCCCACTCGCCCGCTCAAGCCGCCCTCGCGCCCGCTCACAGCTCGCTCCTGCGCGCGCGCACGGCGCTCGACGACCCGGACGACGGCGCCGCGTCGATCTGCTTGCCCTTGGACGCGCGCTCGGCGTCGCGGCGGGCGTAGATGGCGCCGGTGAAGGGGCTGTAGACGGTGGGCGAGGGCGAGGAGGGGAAAGGAAGGAGCAGGGAGGAAGAGGCGGGCGTCAGTCGGCGCGTTGGCGAGCGGAAGAGGGAAGAGGAGCAAGGACGACGCACTCCTCGTAGGCGAGCGCGACCTGGTACACGACGTAGACGAGCGCCGTGAGGAGGAGGCCAGCCGGCGCCTCGTACCTGTGGTCGTGGAAGGGATGCATCAGTCGAGCTTCTCCCTGAAAGAGGGACCGCGAGAGGACGAGAGCGCGAGCGACGCACCAGAGAGCCGTGCCGAGGAAGCACAGGGTCGAGCCCGTGTACATGGGCGACGACGTGACCGAGAAGGGGAACGACTCGACCTTGTGCTGCGGGTGGGAGAGGACGTCAGCCTGCGTCTACTTCCGACCGTCGAACGAGCGCTCCCTCCGGGTGCTGTTTGGGACCAAGAGAAGCGCATCGACAGGCAGAGAAGTATGACGTACGTCCATGAGGATGCCCTGCAGGTCGGCAAAGGAGAGTCAGCGCTCCTGCTCCTCCTGCACGAAGCTCGCGCCGAGGAGGAGGACGAGGCGGGAGAGGACGCACAAAGTAGTCGCCGAGGTACGTCCCCGTGTACCCGAGAGCCCACATCGAGGTGCCGACGAGGATGCTGCCCCAGGCGAACACGGCGGCGGCGACGAGCTTGAACTCGGTGTAGTGCAGGAAGGGGAGGGTCGGCTGCGAGGCGAGGGCGGTCTGGTAGCTGCGGGCAGGATCGACAGTGTGCGTCAGACAGGCGACCTCTGGAGGAAGGAGAGCGCCGCCCGGAACGAGAGCGGCGCCAGTCCAAGGAAGAAGGACGCAGCCGACGCACAGGTGGTCGCGGAGGATGCCGAGGCCGAAGATGGTGACGCCGAGGAGGTAGCAGCCGAGGTAGGGCTTGCCGAGGGCCAGCTTGGTGAGGACCTTGTTGCGGTACTCTGCGCGGCGACAAGGGAGGGAAAGAGGGTCAGCGGGGGAGGTTCAAGTGGGGGAGGAGAGGGAGGGGAAGCAAGGGGAGCAGATGGGACAGACCTTGGCGGGCGACAAAGTTCCAGAAGAGCGGGTTCTGCAGGCGCACGGGCGAGGTCAGCCTCGGAGCGGGAGCCGAGCGAGGGAGGGCCGGGTGACGAGGAGGACGAGATGGGAGATGAGGACAGCGAGAGACGCACGAAGCAGATGGAGCCGACTGCGACCCACAGGCTCGGCTGCGACAGGTCGACGTAGTCTGAAAGGGCGGGCATCGTGGCTCGACAGGCGAGAGGCGAGGGTTGGACGAGAGACAGCGAGATGGGAGCGGAGCGGAGAGGGTGACAACCGTCACAGCCGCCTCGCAGAGTTTGACGGGTGCGCTGAGGCTGCAGACGAAGCTTTCGGAAGCATGCTCAAGCTGCCGCAGAGTCCCCAGGGTGCGATGGTTGCCTCGCAGGTGCACGTGCCCTGCCTCGCAGCGCGACCTCTCTTGCTCGTCGCTCGTCGCGGGCACGAGCTCTTCTAGTCTATGCTCATGCTCTCTACGCTCGCGCGAGTACCGCCGGACGCCGCTCCTCGTCTCGCCCCTCCCCTCGCTCCTCCTCCTCCCCTCGACGGCCCTCCTCGCCGCCCTCGTCCACCGCGACGCGCTCGCCAAGCCCTACCCTTCCCTCGAGCCCGAGCGCGACCCGGATCGTCTCCTCCCACCCGAGCTGGCCCTGCGCCTCCCGCTCGAACCCGGGCTCCTTCAGCCGCTCCTCCACCTCCTCCTCCTCGCCGCCCTCTTCGCCGTGCGCGCCGAGCCGCCCGCTCTCGGCGATCATCGCGCAGCGCACGACAATGTCGGCCGTCAAGCCCGTGACGGCGCTCGGCGTGACGCCCTCGTCGGCCGACGAGAACGAGTGCAGCCGGTAGGGGCGCTCGAGGAGCCACGTGAAGTCGGCGAACGAGTGCGAGAGGGCCTCGGTGCCGGGCGCGGGTCGCCGGCGAGGCGTAGAGCGCGTCGAGGGGCGAGTTGGCGAGGAAGTCGAGGAGGAGGAGGGAGGGCGAGGGCGCAGGAGGAACGCGCGCAGGGGGAGGTGGAACACGGCGGCGACCTCGTCCGGGCTCGGGACGAGCACGCGCGGGAGATACACCGACGTTGCCGTTGCGGCGGGCTCGAGGAGGAGCGCGACGACGGGGAGGACGACGAGGAGCGTGCGCGAGGTGAAGGGCGCGAGGGTCGTCAGGTGGAGGAGGTGCGAAGGCGGTGGTCGGGCGTGTTCTGGTCGTCGTGGCGAGGTCGAGGGGAAGACGCTGTCGCGAGGAGGGAGAGGGAGGCCGATCTCCTCGTACGCCTCGCGGTACTGCGTCCAGGAAGGATGGGGTCCGTCAGCTCTGCAGCGTCTCGAGGGGACCGGCTCAGGAGCGAGAGGAAGACGCACCGCTGTCCATACGCCGCCCTCGCCGTCGCCCTCCTCCCATCGTCCACCAGGCAGGGCCGTCTCGCCCGGGTGGCTGCGCAGCCTGGACGAGCGCGTCGTGAGCGTGACCGACAGCTCGCCGAGCGGGTTGAGGTGCAGCAGGACGAGGACGGCTGCGAGCTTGTTGTTGGGGAACCTGCGTGGGGGTCGCAGCTCTGTGTCAGCAAGGTGATCTGTGCAGGTCCAGCAGAGCGAAAGAGGGAGAGGGAGCGCACTCGAGGTGTCGGACGGCGGGCGGAGGGCGGCACCTTGCGAGTCGGCGCAGCTCGTCCTTGGTCGCCGGTGTTGCGTCGCTGAGGACCGTCTCGAGGGCATGTTCGAGCTCGTCGAGACTGATCTCGCGAGGGGTGAGAGGCGGTGCAGCGTCGGCGCTGGGAGGAGGACGCGGCATGATGACGACGACGACGAGGGCGGACGAGGGCGAGTCGGAAGCGCGACGAGGTGGGCGGTGCACGGAGACTGATCGAGAGCTGGTGGTGCACGCGGCTCGCAGGGCGAGCACGAGGCGAGGGAGCGGCGGTGAGGGCAAGGAGAGAGACGGGTGGCCGACTCTGGGGCAAGGCCTCGCATCTCCGCGGCCATCTGCTGCCTGTCGGCCGCGAGCTTGTCTGCGCCATCTGATTGCGGCTCTTGGCCTCTGTGGTGCTCGCGAGGCTGCTCCAGAGCTCGCCCTTACCTCCCCTTGGTCGTCGCGCAGATGCTCCTCCTTCGCTCCCCTCTCGCACCCGGCGACCGCATGCACTCAGGCCGGATCTCGCCAGAGTCAACCGCCGGCCGCCGTCGCCGCTCCCGCCGGCTCAAACCAGCTCGCTCGTGCACTCCATCCTCGCTTCACCCACCCTCCAGAGCTCGGCCAGTCCCAGGTGAGCCCTCTCGAGCCTGCTCTCGGCTCGCACTCGGCGTGCATGCGCTCGCCCCGGCAGCTCGAGGTGGTCGCAGCCGCCGTCGAGGACCGGGTCGCTCTCGGGACCGTCTGCGGGGCGCTACGCACCTCGAGCGAGCTCTCCCAGTCCAGTACTGACCGTCTGCACCCCTTGCATTGCTCCCTGCGCCCTCGTCGACCCAACAAACGCCGTTCCGACTTCTCCCCGTCGCCGTTCCTCCTTCACCCGACACCCTCTTCGCTCCTCTCTCCCTCCTTCACCACCCTCTCGTTCGACGCACCGCTCAAGCAGCTCTACTCTGCACCTGCCAGCCATTCCGTCACCTCTCCACCCTACGGCCATCCTGCGCCGCTCGCTCCACCACCTCGCCTCGTCCTCGTCCGCAGCCTCAACCTCGTCCGCCCGCACCTTCTCGTCCGCCATGCCCCATCAGATCAGCCGCGCACACGCCCTCCCCGGTGGGCCCGAACCCGCCTTCGTCGGCACCAAGGAGCTCTTGATCGAGCGCGCCCTCGCCCGCCTGCGCTCCATCCCCGACCCGCTCAGCCAGTACGCCTACCTCGCCGGCCTCAGGAGCAGGAACGCCGACGTCTTCTACGGTCTCGTCGGCGGCAACATGAAGGAGTGCACGGTGCGTCCTGGCTCTTTCTTGCGGCGGCTGAGGAGCGAGGCGGCGACAAGGAGGCGCACGAGGCTGTCGGCCGAGACGCTCAAGGCGCCGAGGGCCGCAGCGCAAGAGCGTGCAACATCCCCAGTGGACGAGCGGGATGGAGTGAACACCAGGAGGAGACGCACGCGCTGAGAGGGAGCGAGGTGGGACGGCTCGCCGGTCGGGTCGGCGGCTCGACCGCTCTCTCCTCTCCGTCGTCTTCGCCTCGCGCGCCTTTAGCAGATCTGCGACGCTCAGAAATTCCCTACTGACGCCCTTGCTTCGCCTACCCGCTCGCAGCCCATCATCTAGTGCGCCGGCGCCCCGACTTTTCCCTCCACCTCGACCGGCCGACTGACCTTCCCGCCTCTCCTCCTGCGCAGCACGCCCATCATCGGCCTCGCGTGCCAGAATTGGTCGCTCATCCACCCGCCGCCGCCGGCCAACGACGACACGGTGCGCTCGCTGTACCTGTCGCACTCGGACCTGCCGCGCCTGCCCGAGATCATCAAGAACCTCAAGACGACGATGCCGCACGACCAGATGGAGATCTCGGTGCGTGCACGCTCTCCCGCTCTCACTCTTGTCGTTTCGTTGAGCGCAGGAAACGAGACTGACGCTCCACTCGACCTCGCCCTCCTGCAGGTCGTCACGGACGGCTCGCGCGTCCTCGGCCTCGGCGACCTCGGCGTCGGCGGCATGGGCATCTCGCAGGGCAAGCTGTCGCTCTACGTCGCCGCCGGCGGCGTCAACCCCAAGGCGGTGCGTCCCTTTCGCTCGTCCTCGGCCGTCCCGTCCGGGCCCTCACTGACTCTCCTTCGACGCCCTTTTGCGCCCACTCGTAGACGCTCCCGATCGCCATCGACTTCGGTACCGACAACGAGAAGCTCTTGGCCGACCCTCTGTACGTCGGACTGCGCCAGCGCCGCCTCTCGGACGACAAGTGCGAGGAGTTCATGGAGGTCTTCATGCGCGAGATGCACAAGGAGTTCCCCAACATGGTGCGTCCCGCCGTCTCTCTATGTACCGAGTGCGCATGATCCGGGCCATGATGCTCGGGGCGTCCGCTGCGCCCTCGAGAAGACGTCTGACGCTCTCCTCGCACCGTCTGCAGATCATCCAGTTCGAGGACTGGCACACGACGCTCGCGTTCCCGCTCCTCCACAAGAACCGCGACATCTACCCCTGCTTCAACGGTGCGTCGTCGGTCCAGCTTGCTCCCCTTCCCCTCCCTCCTGGGCTCGACCCTCTCCCGCGCTCGGGCCCCTTCCTTCTCTCGATCCTCTCGCTGACTCTCTCTCCTTCCTCCTGCACCTGCAGACGACATCCAGGGCACGGGCGCCGTCGTCCTCGCCGGTGCGATCCGCGCGTTCGCGCTCAACGGCGTCGCGCTCAAGGACCAGAAGATCCTGTTCTTCGGCGCCGGCGGCAGCGGCGTCGGCGTCGCCGAGACGATCGCCAAGTACTTTGAGCACCAGGGCTGCACCGAGCAGGAGGCCAAGGACAAGTTCTGGCTCGTCGACTCGAAGGTGCGCCGCGCCGCCTCTTCCTCGTCGTCGTCGTTGTCACTCTCGACCTTCCCAAACTGACCACCCTCCTCTCTCGTTCTCTCGCTCGCAGGGCCTCGTCGCGCACAACCGTGGCGACAAGCTCCCGATCCACAAGCAGTACCTCGCGCGCGCCGAGCCCGACGCGCCCAAGCTGCGCACGCTCAAGGAGGTCGTCGAGCACGTCAAGCCGACCGCGCTCCTCGGCCTGTCGACCGTCGGTGGCACGTTCACCAAGGAGAGTGCGTCGCACTACCTCCTTCTGCGCATGTCGAGCTCGTCGTGAGGAGCCTGACTCGGCGGCCGCGGCTGACTCGGACCTCTTCTCCTCCCTCTCCTCTCCCTCCCTCCCTCCCTCTCTCTATCTCTCTCCTCTCGCCCTTGCTCGCACACAGTCCTCAACCTCATGGCCACCTACAACAAGCGCCCGATCGTCTTTGCGCTCAGCAACCCCGTCGCGCAGGCCGAGTGCACCTTCGAGGAGGCGGTCGAGGGCACCGACGGCCGCGTCCTCTTCGCGGCGGGCTCGCCCTTCGACCCTGTCAGCTACCAGGGCAAGCGGTACGAGGCGGGCCAAGGCAACAACATGGTGCGTCGCTGTCGAGGCCAGGATGTCGAGCAGGAGCCCCCGAACTGACCCCAGCTCCTCCCTTCCTTCCTTTTCTCTCTCCCTCTCTCTCCCTCTCTCCCCCTCGCTCTTTTATGAGGCAGTATGTGTTCCCATCTTTGGGCCTCGGTTCTATCACCGCGCGCGTCAAGAGCGTGCGTCTCTCCTTTCTCCCCTCCTCACGAACCTTTCTTCCCCGGCTCGAGCTGACCATGCCGCACCTTCTCCCCTGCAGATCCCCGAGGACCTCGTTCACGCCGCGTCGCTCGGCCTCGCGACGTCGCTCACGCCCGACGAGCTCGAGCGCGACCTCCTCTACCCGGACATCGAGCGCATCCGCGAGGTGTCGATCAAGGTCGCCGTCACCGTCGTCCGCCGCGCGCAGCAGCTCAAGATCGACCGCAACGACGAGCTGAGGGGTCTCGACGACAAGCAGCTCGAGGAGTACATCCGCAAGAAGAGCTATCACCCGCTCATCGAGGTCGAGGAGGCCCAGACCTGAGCCGCCTTCGCCGTCTCGTCTCGCGCGAGGAAAAGGGCCGTCGGGGCCCGACGAGGTTTAAGGAGGAGGACGAGCGAGGAGGAGGACGAGCAGGCGCGAAACGGTGGAGGGCGGACGAGGAGGACGCGCGAGGAGGACGACCCGCTTGCTTAGTTCTGTTCGTGCGTCGCCGCACCGTGTTCAGTAGTCCCTTTCCCTCTCTTGGCAGCTTAGTCGTGCAGTGCACATGCTTCTCTCTTTCCTGCGCCATTGCCTCGGCGAGGACGAGCGAGCTCGACTTGAGAAGGTCGACAGGGACGAGGTCCGTGCGCCGAAACTCGCTCGCTCTCGCAGCCTCTTGCTCGCAGCGGCAAAGACGAGTGAGTGTGTGAGAAACGAGTTGAACGTTTGCGTAGTCTATACAACCAAAAACACGACGAGGAGCCTCACTCTGTTGGAGAGCGTCTAAAACACAGCCCATCCCTCCTCCCGCCCTGCGCCTCTCGCTCTATGCGAAATCTATGCGCCCGTGTCCGAGAGCGCGTCTAGAAGAGCCAGTCGATGAACTTGCCCCACGCCGTCGTCGGCGTCGGCGGGACGGGGAGCGTCGCCGTGTCGATGCGGCCCGAGAAGAGGTCCATCTCGCGCGCCCGGACGAACTGCAGAGCGAGGCGGGGAGCAGGGTCAGCTCGATGCTCTAGGTCAAGGAATGAGTGTGAGAGGCGGGGAGAGGCATGGAGAGGCGAGAAGACGGCGAGGAAGAGGAAGGAAGGGGAGAGGGAGGGGGGATGAAGGGGTCGGGGAGGCACGACGAGCTCGACGAGCTCGCCGTCGTAGAGGAAAGAGGACGCACCCGAGTGCGCTTGATGAGCTTCCAAAGGAGGATGGGCACGATGAAGAGCGGGATGCCGATGTAGGCGGCGATGAAGTCTTGCGCGTCCCAGTTGCCCTTGAGGAAGACCGAGAAGCCCGACACGAGCGTGACGATGACGCTGCCGACGAAGCCGTAGTAGGCCGTGAACGGCTGGAAGGGCGACTTCCAGGGGAACGAGTCGCGGTTGACGCCCTGGGCCCGGCAGCCGCGGTGGAACCGGATGTAGGCGAAGCAGAGCGTCGCCCACGCGATCAGGCCGGCGACAGTCGACAGATTTTGAAGCCAGCCAAATGCTAATTAAGAAGCAGGCATCAGCGAGGAGCTCAAGGTTGAAGAGGCTCGAGGCGGAAAGGCTCGAGCCGTCCGAGCGGGCGGGGAGGGGGACGAGGAAGAGACTGCGACTCACCCTGCGACGGGCCGCCCGAGCCGAGCGACAGGTAGGCGAGAGGACCAAAAGCGAACGAGGCGAGGACGGCGTAGTAGGGGACGCCGTACTTGGACGTGATGCCGAAGAAGGCCGGCAGCTGACGGTCCGTCGTCATGGCGACGATCATGCGCGAGCCGACCTGTTGCAGCAAGGGAGCACCGTCAGCTTCATGATGAAGAGGAGGGAGAGAGAGGAAGAGAGAGAGGACGCACCCAGCAGTACGAGTTGCCGGCCGACCAGGCCGAGACGAGGATGCAGGCGTTGACGACCGAGTCGAGGGCGGGGATGCCGGCCGTCTTGATGGCGAGGACCCAGGGCGAGGAGTTGGCGTTGCCGGTGCCCGAGACGAGGTCCGGGTTGCGAGGGTCGACCGTCATTCCGATGAGGAGGGCGCCGAGGCTGCGAGAGAAGGTCCTAGTCAGCGAGTGCTCGACGAGGCAGCGCTCTTCCGAGACTGCGAGACGCACATGTCTGCGAGAAGAAGGAGGGTCAGCGAGAGCACTCGAGAGCGAGAGCGAGAGGAAAGGGAGCGGCGACGCACAGAAGAAGCCGATGCGGGCCGTGACACGCTTGGCCGCCTTCGGAATCGAGCGGTGCGGGTTCTCGGCCTCGCCAGCAGCCTGCGCACGAGGAAGACATGCATGAGCACGAGGAGCGCACGAGGTGATGAAGAGGGAGAGGGACGCACGACGACCACCGTCTCGACACCGATGAAGCTGAACGAGGCGTTGACGAAGGCGGCGAGGAAGCCGCAGAAGTGGCCGGTCGAGCCCGTGATGCCTGCGAGGTGCAAGGCGTCAGTACAAGCGCTCGAGCGAAAGGAGTGCGTGGAGAGAGGGCGAAAGAGAGGGAGGGAGGGAAGAGGGGGTCCGAGCGGGACGACGCACCGTTGTAGTCGACCCAGGCCCCCGGGTTGTTCCAGTACCTGAAGCCGATAGCGTTGCCCTCGGGCGCACCGCCGGCCGTGATGACGATCGAGACGACGACGAGCATGAGGAAGCACAGGATCTTGACGCACGCCGTGACGACCTCGGTCTCGCCGTAGAACCGGACCGGCATGAGGTTGATGGCGAGGATGAGGGCGAGCGAGATCGAGATGACGACGGCGGGCGAGATGTCGGACCAGTACGAGACGAGGACGGCGGCCGCGGAGACCTCGGAGGCGATCTGCAGGGCGAGAAGGAAGGTCAGTCTGTGCGGCGGACGACGACAACGGCGACGAAGGGGACGTACAGCGATCGTGTAGCAGTAGCCGTAGGACAGGGCGAGCGAGAAACCGACGGACGGGTCGATGAAGCGCGACGCCCAGTGAGGGAACGAGCCGGCGGTCGGGATCTGTCGAGGGGAGGGGTCAGCGAGCGCTTCTCGACGGCGACACGGAGAAAGCTGGACGTACCAAGGTTCCGAGCTCCGAGATGCTCTGCATGACACACCAGAGGATGGAGCCGACGACGAGGTAGGCGCTGCGGGAGAAAGAAGAGTCAGGCGTCGCTCGAGGAGGTCCGGGCGGCGAGCGAGCTGGACGCACAGGAGGAGACCTGCCGGGCCGGCCTTGGCGTAGGCGGAACCAGTACCAATGAAGAGACCTGTGCGAGGTAGCGAGGGTCAGATCTGCGCACGGAGGAAGGAGCACGAGCGGGGAGAGCGAGACGCACCAGTTCCGATTCCTCCACTGAAGCCGATGAAGGTGATCTGGCGGGCGTTGAGGCGGCGGTGAAGGTTGGCCTGGCCCTTGGTCGTGTCGACGTCGTGCTCGCCGCCGTGCAGGACGCCCTTGCCGCTGCTGCTGCCGCCGCTCGCGCGCTCGAGGTCGTGCTTGACGTCGTCGAACGAGGCGGCCGGTGCGGGCGGGAGGGCGGGCGTGTTGTCGACGACGGTCTGGGTCTGTACGCCCATGGTGGTGTTGCTGATGTCGAAGTCGGGGATCGAGAGTGCGGAGGTGGGACGGCGAGAAGCTCTCGAGCGAGCGAGAGGTGGCGGTGCGCCTCGAGGAGGTGGAGGGGAGCGCGGGCGGGTCGCGGTCCTTGTGTGAGCTCTGGCGGGTAGAGCTGTGCTGTGAGCTGATCAGGAAGCAGCTGGAGGAGACGGGGAAGGAGAGAGGGGAGAGAAAAAGCTCTGCTCGCGTTGGCCTCGCCTCAGTTTTCCGCAAAGTCCGGGGCAAGGGCGATCGACGCCTTTCCGCTCGCCGAGCACGCAACCCGGCCGGGCCTCGCCCTTGGGCTTCTGCAGCCAAGCAAAGCCAACGCACTCGTGCGAGCGAAAGGTGCCACCGCTCGTGAGCTCGCGTCGGACGAGCAGCAACCCTCGGCACTCTGTGTCGGCGCTCGGTAACGGCGCGGGCCGCTCTGCAAGCTCTTTGAAGCAAGGGCAAGCACTCTCTGCGCCTCGAGAACAGCCCAGAGCGAGCGTGCGAGAAGAGAGCCGCGTCGTCGTCGCGTGCGGACGAGAGCCGCGACCTGCGCCTTCATCGCTCGACTGCTCTCTCAGCAACAGCCATGAGCCGCGCTGGCCGGGGCTTCTTCGACGACGACGATGACGACGACCTTGCGCCCGAGTCGTTCCAGTCCAACCGCGCCGCCGTCGACGACGAGTCCTTCTTCTCGCCCGCCCGCGCACCACCTCGCCACGACCACGACCGCGACAGCTCGGTCGCGACTGGGGCTCGCACCACCGCACGAGGCGGCCGCATCTCGAGCGTGACGGGCGCGGCGGCGGGCAGCTCGGTCCGGGCCGGGCTCGACAGCTCGAGGGGGGACAGCCCCTCGCTCGACGACATTCTCGGCGAGGGCGGCGCTAGGGACAAGAGCAGGAACGTGCAGCGGCTCCTGCGCGCGTACCAGAACGAGGTCGGTGCACCAGAGCTCCTCAAGTTCCCGCGCCAGCTCGTCGACAAGGTCGTCAAGAGCCTCGCTCGCAGGGTGCGTCCTCCTCTCTCTCCTCCCTCGCTCGCCAGTACCCCTGCGAGTCGAGCTGACGCCCTCCCACACACGCAGAAAGATCTCGTGCGGATAGCTCAATCGACGCCCGGGCAGGACGACGCCTTCTACATCGCCGCGAGCGTCGTCGCGACCGAGAACATGCGCGCCGCTCACGTCCTCAAGATGTTCACCCGCCAGCGCATCTACAAGGTGCGTACACTCTCTCAGTCTCGGGACGAGAGCGAGCAGCCGAGCAGGTCCTGATGTCGTCCTCCCACAGCTCGAGCAGTGCGCCGAGTACTACCTGTCGCAGCCCGACGTCGACGAGCGCCTGTACCACAACGAGATCGCGCACGCCGAAGGGTGCGTCCTACTCCTTCTCGTTGTCCTCGGCTTGCCGTTCCCGCACTCACTCTCTGCGAGCCTCCTGCAGGTACGTGCGCCTCGTCAAGGCCTACCACGACGCGTCGGCGATGGACGCCATGCCCGAGCAGGTCACCCGCAACCCGCCGCCGAGTGCGTCCCTCTCTCTCTCTCAGACTCTTGGTGAGAGATCCAGCTGACCAAGGTATCACGCAGTGCCGTCGCCCGACTTTGGCCAACCCGTCTTCTGCCGCGCTCGCAGGGACTGTGCGCCCGTCGTCCTGCCCGAGTGCGTCCTCCTTTCTCCTCTACTCCTTCTCCTCGGCGTCGCTGATGTCTGGCTTTCGTCCTGCAGCGGCGAGCTGTTTGCGTTTGCGCAGGGCTCGCAGCACATGTGCCGGTACAGCACGATCCGCGCCCTGCTCGAGGCGGGCGACGTCGAGCTCATCTGATCTAGATCTCCCTCCCACCTTGTCGTACATAACCTCTCAGTGTCGCTGTTGTAACGAGCACTGCAGTCCCTCGAGTCGAGCGAGCAGTTGATCGAGCGAGGCGGTGCAAGCGTTCTTGGCGAGCTGATCGCGATCCGGCCGGCTCGTCTCTCGCTCTCCCAACTCAGCTGCGCGCTCGCTTGTCGGCTCGAGTCCGCGCACACTGCTGCAGCGCCGACGTGCGCTGCACTTCCAGCCCGCACGCCGCCTCGTCGCCTCGCCTCGCCCTCGTCCGCCGAGCCGACCCCACCTCGACCCGATCGCCTCGCCCGCAACAGCGGGTCCACCGCCGCCGGCCGCTCGCGCGCAGCTACAGCTGCACACGCGCACGACAAGCCGGGCGCGAGGTCCCGAACGCGGGCACGAGGCCTCATGTCGCCGTCGTTCCAGCTCGCAGGTGCAGGAGGTTCGCGAGGACGAGCGCTCGAGGCCGCTGAGGTGCGTCCTCTGCTTCACTCTCCTTCGCAGAGCTCTACGTGAGCTGATACTCGTCGAGCGCGCAGTCGTCAACCGCCATGTCCAGCCCCGAGACCGCCAACTCGACCCTCTTCTCGGCCACCTCTCGCCCGACCACCGCTCCCTCGTCCAGTGCCTCGTCCTGCGCTCCTCCCTCCTTCCACCGACGCCCGATCAACGACAAGATCTATCTCGCAAGCTCGCCAGGTCGTCAAGTCGGGCTTTTCGCCGCACGCCCGCTCGTTCCGGGCGAGCGCATCCTGGTCGAGGCGCCGCTCGTCGTCGTCAACTCGGCGGGCGACATCGCGACCGCCATCGAGTCGCTCTCAGACGAGCAGAAGACGGCGTTCTACGACCTCGCCAACGCCTGCGAGGACGACGAGTCGTCGTCGAGCGAGCGCGGCATCTTCGACACGAACGCGTTCTCGCTCGGCAGTCGTTCTTCGCCCTCTTCATCCTTCGCCTTCCCCTCCGGCGCCAAGCACGGCATCTTCTCCCTCTCTTCGCGCTTCAACCACTCGTGCGCGCCCAACATCAAGACGTCGTACTCGCCTTCGCTCGCCCGCCTCGTCACGCACGTCCTGCGCCCCATCGCCGCCGGCGACGAGCTCCTCACGTCGTACCTCGGCGGGCCCGCCCTCTTCGCCTCGACGTCGACCGAGCGCACGGCGAGGCTGCGCCGCGCATGGGCGTTCGAGTGCTCGTGCGCCGTGTGCGCCTCAGACGCGGCGAGCCGCGCTGCGAGCGACGCGCGGCGCGCAGAGCTCGCGCAGCTGTACGAGCGGCGGCCAGGCGTGCGAATGCACGAGCGAGATGCAGTGCGAGACGGCGGCGGCGGCGGCGGCGAGGTCGAGCGGGTGCTGCGCGAGGCGGCGAGGGCCGTGCGCTTGCTCGAGGACGAGGCGCTCGCCGTCGACGGCGTCGAGGCGTTCGCCCTTCCGGCTGCGCGCGCGTGTGCATGGCATGGAGATAGGAAGGCGGCTAGGATGTGGGCGGAGCGAGGGTGGGAGAGCGCGAGCAGGGGATACGGCCAGGGGGCCGAGGTCGAGAAGGCCCTGAGGGAGGCGAGGGACAGGCCGCAGGGGCTGGTCCTCGGCGGCCGGGGAGGTGAGAAGCGCGAGCTCCTGCGGCTGACCAAAGAGCTGCTCGAGACGAGGAGCGGCGGCTCGTCCTACGGGCCGGGGCCCGAGCGCGACGACGAGCGAGCGAGGGTGGCTCGGGCGACTTCTCGGCAGGAGCAATTGAGCCATCACTGTGCTCGTGCGCCGTGAAAGCGTGAGAGGAAGCGAGAGCAAGGCGAGCGAGAAGGTCTGCGGCGCTCGGTCGACTTGAGAAGGCCAAGCTGCGCTCGAGCCGTTTGCTAATACGACGGTGCGCACGTCTTGGCGAGCGCTTCGCAAAGTCGCAGGAGGCGGTGCGAGGTCGAGCGCAAGAGGCTGTGCGACCCGGCTGGCGCGTCCTCCTTGTCGCTTTTTCCAACCTGTCGCTCTCGCTGGACGCACCCTCCGCCTCGTCACCGCTTCGACGTGACGCCAAAGACCGGCAGCTTGCCAGAAGATTGAACGCGCGGTCGAACCGTCTAGCTAGCGAGCAGCTCTTGCGAAGGGGGCGTAATGGCACGAGCCGGCGCAGGAGGTCCGTGCGGTCAAACCCGCCTCGCTAAAGCCAGCACCGCGTCTCTCTTTTGTTATTGCGAGCAGCTGAGCGTCGCTGAGGCTCTACCGTCTACGCTCTCGCTCGCTCGTGACCAGCGCAAATGTGCTCGAAGCGGAAGAAGCTGAACGCCTGCTCAACAGCGAGGCCGAGGCAAGACCTCTTCGCCGACTCCTCAAGCGGTCGAGGCGAGCGAGTTCGAGCCCGCCGTCCCTTGCTTGCTCTCGCTGGGGACCGACATGCTCGAGGAGGAACAAGCAACCAGATGCAAATGCAGGCAGGAAAGACAGACGGTCTCCAAGACGTGCTCCTCGTCCTCCTCCCCTCGCGCTTCTTCTCATTCCCTCGTACCGCCCTAAGCCCACGACACTGCCCAGCTGACCTAGTTTCGCCGGCGACACCGACGCTCAAAGAGGTTGCCGAGGCGAGGCGACGCTCGCGCACGCTCAGGAGGGCGGCGGGCACTTGCCGAACGTCGGCCCGCCCGGCTCGCTGCCCGACAAGAACATCTGGATCTGCGTGCAGTCCGACCAGTAGCGGATCAGCGTGCGGCTCATAGAGAGGCAAGCTCGCACTCGACCGAGATGAGGAGGACGAGGCGCACCGTCTGGGTCGACGAGAAGACGGCGGCGGCGACGCCGAACGAGAGGAGGGCGATGTCGACCGCCTTTTGCTTGCGCGAGTGGGCGCACGCCTTGAGGTGCAGGAGCGGCGGGAAGACAAAGCCGAGAGGGACGCTGCGCGAGAGAGGAAGCGAGGGAGGGGATGGGCAAGTCCGTCAGGCGCAGGCTCGGTCGGCGCTTGAGGTCGAGGCAGACGAGGTGGAGAAGAGGACGTACCAGGCGACGCTGCCAATCAAACTGACGAACTTATCGAGGTCCTTGGCGCCGGCCCACGCGAGGATCGAGCACCCGACGACGGCGAGCGTGCGGAAGCTGTTCTTCTCCCACTTGACCTTGACGCTCTTCTTGCCCGACTTTTGCGGCGCAAAGAGGCCGTTCTCCATGATACGCACGGCGGGGAACAGCTGGAGGGGCGTCGAGAGGAGGATGGCGATGCTGTAGAGGAACTGCGACGCCGACACGAGCTTGTCGTCCTGCGGGAGGTTGATGAAGACGACCGTCTGCGAGGCACGAGGCGCGAGTCAGCGAGAATCCCTGCGAAAGGAGAGCCTGAGAGAGAGAGAGAGAGAGAGAGAGAGAGAGGCACGCACCTGGATGTCAGAGCCATAGGCAAGGTAGGCGAGGAGGCCGCCGCTCGCGAACAGGACCATGCTGCCGACCATGACGCCCGACAGGACGCGCGTGAACTTTTGCGGCTCGCGCATCGACTCATAGACGGGGAGGACGAGGCCGATGCCCTCGAACGCAAAGACGGCCGTGCTGCAGAGGCGAAGAGAGCGTGAGTCAGCAGCTGGCACGACGAGGTCTCGCGCCGGCTGCTGCCAGGCGATGAGCCGGTCGAGAGCGAGAGCAGACGCACCCGATGAGGAGCGGAAAGTCCTTGCCGTTGAAGAGGACGACGTCGGCGGCGCCATGGTCGACGAGGACCTTGATCTCGTTGCCGAAGATGTAGATGAGCCCGATGAGGATGAAGGCATCGGCGACGAGTGCCGTGCCGGACAGCTTCTGGATGTTACGGATGAGTGCGAGAGCTGCAGGGCGGGAGAGGGGAAAGGTCAGTCGGGGAGCGGGCGAGGAGGAACGGGACGGCGGTGGCGAGAGGAGGGCGAGCTGACGCACGCAGGAAGATGACGAGCTGCGCCATGATGAGGTACGGCACCGAGATGAACGTGTGGCAGTTGGTGACGGCCATGAAGAAGGCTTGAAGGTTTTGCGCCTGCTCGACGTGAAGCCGGGGTCAGTGCACGTCCAGCGCGAGCTCGAGAGGGGCAGGGCGAGCGACGCACGACAAAGATGGTGTAGGCCGCGACGAAGCCGATCTGCAGACGAGGACGAGTATGTATGTCAGCAACAGCCTCGCTCTTGAGCCGTCTGCCGCGAAGCGGCACTCGTGCTCGAGCAATAAAGGGAGGACGACGCGCACCTGGGAGGTCACGATGGCCGTCAAGATGGCCCAGCGCATCCACTTGCCGTACAGCTTGCCGCCGATGTCTGCGAGCGTAAGCACAGAGTCAGTCTCGGCCGCCTGAAGGATGAGGAGGGGCGAGGAGGACGCACCGCCGAACGAGCCCGGGACGGCTTGCCGAGTCTCGACAAGGAGGAGGAAAGAGAAGAGCGAGATCATGGCGATGAAGCACAGGACGACGGTCGAGAACATGGCGCCGCCATTGAGGAACCTGCGGGCGTGACGAGGGCGAGAGAGGCGGGTCAGTGACGGTACGAGGAAGGAGGGGAGCGACAGCGAGAGGGGACGCACGCCTTGCCGAGGAACAGGACGCCGGTGCCGACAAAGCTTTTGAGGAGCATGAGGACGGCCTGCGTGACGCTCGCGTCGCCCTGCGGCGCCGCCTCGCCCGCCTCCTTCGCGCTCGCGACGCTCAACCGCTTGCGGCTGTCGCCGCGAGCGAGCGTGCTGCGCGCGCGGAGGAGGGGCGCGCGCTCGCCCGTCATACCTCGTCGACCTGCGCCCGGGCGACCCGAGACGGCCGCCTCCTCGTCTGCGCCTGCTCCTCCCCGACGCCGCACGAGCCCGCCTCGGCTCGTCTCGTCCTCGTCGTCCTCGTCCTCGTCCTCCTCGTCCTCCTCCTCGATCTCCTCGAGGTTCTCGCCGCCGAAGTGGCCGTACAGGCTCAGGAAGTCGATGAACGACCTCGTCGGGCGAGGCGCGGCGGGCCGCACGAGCGACACGCCCGAGGCCGACGCGAGCGAGACGCCGCTCGCGTTCGGGTTGCCGTTGCCGCTGCCGCCGCCGCCGCCTGGTGCGCCGGGCGCGCCCGAGTACGACTGGAGCGACGAGGCGTCGCTGCCCGGCTCGGGCCCGCCGCCGACGCGAGCTGCGACCTTGCGGAAGACAAAGTCGCGCCGGAAGCCGCCGGGCTGGAGCATCTCGGCGGTCGACAGCTCGGCGTTGCTGTCGTCGTCGACGAACGGCTCGTCGCTCGCGGCGAGGGCGTCGGCGCCGACGTCGTGCGCGAGCCCGGCCCGGAACGCGGCGGCGCCGTCTGCGGCTGACGGCCCGGCGGTCGAGACGCGGCGCGAGGTCGTGCCACCGCCTGGGCCGATCGACGCGAGCGACTTTGAGCGGCGGATCGAGGGCGCCGAGGGGTTGAGGGCGCCGACGGCCTTGTAGACGCCGGCGACGACGTCCCCGCCCTCGAGGTGGTACGGGGTCGGGTAGTCCTCGCTGTCGCCCGTGCCGGCGCCGCTGCCGAGGTCGAGGAGGCTGGAGCGCAGGGCCGGGCTCGTGCCCATCTGCGGAAAGGCGGAGCCGGGGGAGCGGGCGGCGGGCGACGACGCGGCGAGGGCTTGGTCCTGGGCGACGCGGTGCTGCTCGGCGGCCGAGAGGAGGTGGCGGCGGACGACGTTGGCGCGCTCCTCGTCGGTCATGTGGGCCTGGAGGGCGGGGGACGAGTCGGCGAGGGCGTTCGAGGGGAGCGGCTCGTTGACGGCGGGCGAGCGGGTGCGAGACAGGCCGCCCTGGCCCGGCTGGGCGATGGGCGAGCTCGCGCCCCTCGGCGAGCCGTACAGGGGGGACGCTGCGCCCTGCGCTGCGCCCGGCGAGGATGCGCCGGGGCCAGGGTTGGCCGGTTGATGAGGCGGGATCTGGGGGATGGGGGTCGCCGAGGGCGTGTTGGACGGCGAGGGCGAGCCGGCGGTGGGTCGACTGGCCATGGCGGGCAGCTGTGCGCCTTTGAGCTGCAGCGAGTCGCGGTGATGCGAGCGAGAGCGGGACGGACCCCACGCGGCTCTCGTCGTCGTCGTCCGCGGTCTGGCACCGAGAGCCGGAATCGCCTGCTTGCACCGAATGGCGCCCGGTAGCAGGATTCTGATAGCATCGCAGAGTGACCAGCCATAACTGAAAGCCGCACAGCCGCAGCCTCGCTCGCCCCTCCTCCTCGTCGCAGAGTCCGCGGCAAAGCCGCCGCTTGAGCGCTGCACCTCCAGGCTGCGTCTCTCTCACCTAGGCAGTCTCGAACAAAGAACAGAGACCTTGCACGCCCGAGCGCTACGTCGCCCTCAGCCCTGGCCGCACCTGAGCACCGTCGCCGGGTCCGCTCGCCCCTCGCGCTCGTCGTACCGGTCCTCCCACCCGTCGTGCCACACGCCCTCGTCCCGCCTGATGCGCTCGACCGTCGAGTCGCGCAGGACGCCGCGCCACGGGCTGCCCGTCCCGCGCTGCAGGTCGCTCGGCCCGTCCTTGCGCTGCACGACGAGCGGCGGCACGATGCTGAAGCTGCGCACGAGCGGCTGCTCGGGCGCCGTGCGCGGCAGGAGCCGCTGCGCGTGGAGGAGCGCGGGCACGACGGCGTCGACGGCGGCCGAGTAGGCGCGCCACGGGTCGAGCATCGACGAGAGGACGTGCTGCGCGCCCGGGCGCGACAGGGCGTAGCCGTGCAGGCACATGGGCGCCGTCGAAGGGTGGAGGAGAGGGTGAAGGTACATGGGCTCTGCGAGCGAGAGGCGGGCCGAGCGTCAGCCAGGGAGGCAGAGCGAGAGGGAGGGAGCGGACGCACCTTGGAACTCGCCGCCCCAGCAGTGGCCCAAGTAGGCGACGTCCCACGCATCCCGGCCCTCGGTGTCCCTCGGCAGCTTGCGCGCGATCGACTCCCACAGCGTCTGGACGTCCCACTCGACGTCGACGTCGTCCTCGAGGACGAGCGCGCGCCGGTCGCCGTTGTCGAGCATGCGCTTGATGGCGCGCGTCTGGCCCCAGTAGGTCGAGATGACGCCCTCGTGGACCTGGCGCACGACGACCTTCTCGCGCGGGTCCCACAGCGCCGCCGTCACGTTCAGGTTGGCGTCGGCCGGGCGCAGCGCCGTGTGCCGCCCGCCGTCGCTGTGCAGCGCCTCGAGGTGCTCAACCCAGGTCTGCGGCGAAGCGGACCCGCCCTCCCACCGCTGCGGCGGGTAGGCGGGGAAGCGGCCGCGCTCTTGGGCGAGCGGCGACGAGCTGTTGCCCGGGAACGGCGTGAGCCAGTCGGACCGGATCGACAGGCCGCCGATGCGCGAGGCCGGTACGCCGCGCGCCTCGGCCTGCGTGCAGAGGGCAAGAGTCAGCCCTAGGGCTCTCGAGGTGCTCGAGGACGCAGCCGGGGCGAGGAGGAGGAGCGAGACGACGAGAGAGCGGAGGGGGACGCACCATCTCCTTCCTCCTGAGAGCCCGACTCTGGACGACTTGCTCTGCGATCCACTTGATGAACGGCTCGTGCTTGTCGGCGGCGTCGACGAACTCGACCTGGATGCCGAGGGCGTCTGCGAGGCGGCGCATGTCGTGGCGGCGGTCGTCGCGCGAGGGGAGCGAGAGGACGTAGACGTGGTCGAACCAGTGCGAGGTTGCGTTGAGGTAGTGCTTCGAGGTGGCTTGCTCGAGCTGGCGGCGGTAGGCGAGGGCTGGGGAGGGCGAGGAGGAGGCCGGGTCGTCGTCGCGGTCGAGAGGGGACGAGAGCGAGGTGAGGGAGAGGAGCGAGGTGACGCGCTGTGCCGAGGGCGAGGTCGGGGCGTGTCGAGGTGCGGTCAAGAGGAGCGACAGGATGCACAGGAGCGCGACTGCGGCTGTGACGACGGCGACCGGCCGCCGCGACGAGGCTGAAGGCGGTGCACTCGGCGTGCGGCGGTGGTGAGGGAGCGCCATCACGCCCGGGCGGGGGTGGGCGTGCTCGGGGCAGTCGAGTGCTCCCGGTGGCGGGCTGGCCTGCTTGGCAGCGCGTGCGAGCAGGTGGTGACGACGACGAGAGGCCCGAGGCGGAGGTCCGGCTGGCGACGACTCAGAGCGAGCACCTCTCGCGCAACCACAACACGCTCTGCACCTCTGCTGAGCTGTCAGATGCACGCTGGTACTGCTCGAGAACCTACTGGCCGCCACAGCCCGCTCTCGCCTCGCCTCGCCCGTCCCTCACCTCAGAGTCTCCGTCCTCATCAGCCCTCCGCTCCCCTCCCTCGTCAAGCTCGTGCAAGGCCGGCAACGGCGGACGCAGAAGTCGCTGGAGCCTCTATCGAGGGCATGGCGCGAGCGCAAGTCACCTCGCGCCTTCTTGCGCCATGCCCGGCCGCAGCAGCTCCTGGCTCTCGTCCGACCAAGGGACGCTGCGCCCGCTGTACGGCGCTGCCTAGCTTTGTCGCCGTACCTGCAGTGCTCCTATCGACGCTATCGAGGACTGCCGCCCAAGCGATGGCTGCCTGCAGTCTCTCGAACGAGCTGCGAGCGGTCGAGCCGAGGGACGCACACGCACTCCCGCTCAGCGCGCGTCTCCTGGCGTAAAACACTGCCTGCTCGTCAGTCTCTCTGCTCGATGAATTTGCTCGAGCCGCCGTGCCGGCAGCTGACGAGCCTGCGCCGGGCTCAAAGACGCAGGAGTGCTCCAGCCGAAGGCGCTCGACCGCCGCCTCGCTACGCTTGCGCGCAGATTCCTACTCTTTCCTCGCCTGCATCGTCTGCATGCTCTGTGCTGCCCTCGCCGAAGCTGCGTCGCTGTACGAGGTCCTCGTCGCGCTCGAGCCGGGTCGCCGCCTCTCCTCGAGCGGAAGCGGTCCATGGCTCTTTTGCGCTTGCAGGTCCGGTGTCGCTGCTCTGGCCCTTGTACGTGGGTGCGTCGCGAGCGCAAAGGGAAGTAGGCTGGCGCGTGCGACAGAGTTGGCGATTTTAATCAAGTCCGACCCGGAGAGCGATCGACGACGAGCGCGACGAGGAGACGAGCGAGGCAAGCGCCTCGTCTCTCTCACTACACCCCGCTCGCCGCCCAGCAGAGTGCTACAACAACCGCACAAGGTCCTGCACGACTCGTAGCGGCCCTCGCGCGCACCCCAAGGCCTCGTCGTCGTCCTCGACCCTTCCCCCGCCGTCATCGCGGCCCCACCGGTCCTCGTCGACGACCAGGACCGCCTCGAGGCCCAGCAGGGCCCGCCAGCGCAGCCATGGCAGCCCTCGACAGCGAGCGCCGACCTCGCCCGCAGCACCGCAAGCGCGAGACGCTCACACGCCGCATCTCGTTTCCGACCTTCCACCTCTCGCCGGACCAGCTCGCCCTCGTGCGCCGGTGGATCGTCTCGTTCGCGCTCGTCGACTTTGACGTCGACACTGGGCCCAACCTCGACAACGCCTACCCGCCCGCGCGCCTGCCCGCCGCGACCAGGGCCAACGTCGCCTTCAGCTCGATGCCCGAGGCGGTCGGGCTCCCGCACCCCGAGCAGCTCCCCGACGGCGGGTACGCGTACCACTGGAGGGTGCCGTACCCGGGCGAGGACGACCTCGCGCGGCTCGACCCGGAGGTCGTCGACGACGGCGAGGACGAGGACGGCGCGAGGTTGTTGCGGTTGCCCGAGGGGGAGGGAGCCGACGGCGCGCTACACGGCTTTGTCTGGTTCGTGAGGGACAAGGTGCGTCGTCTCTGTCTTGTCTTGACGACCTGCGCACGGCGCCGAGCTGACTTGGCTCTCCTCGCTCGCAGGACGAGCGCTTACGGCGAGGGTACTCGCAGCGGTCGCTCGTGCTCGTACGTCGGTTCCTTCCTCCTCGGCATCTCCGTCGCTCGATCTACCTGACCGCCGCGACCGACGACGGAGCTGCGCCGAGTAAGTCTCGAGCTGACGCCCCTCCCCGCCCGCCCGCAGATCTCGCACCTCCCTGCGCTCTCGGGCCTCTTCTCGGCCCTCGTCTCGATCCTCGGCCCGCTCCACTTCAAGCACGCGCAGCCAGGCGGAGCACGAGGCGGCATGGTCGAGACGGCGTGCCATAACATCGCGAGCTGGTGCGTCGAGCCGTCTCTCTCGGGCTCGTCCTGCTGCGCTAGACCCAGCGACTGACTCCTGCTGTCGGATCTCGATCGACCCACAGGCCCGATCCGACGCCCGGCACGACACTCGAGCTACCCTTCCTCGGCTCGGTCCTCACCGTCTCGATCCCGCTCCCCTCGCAAGCCCAGTTCCCCCTCCCCGCACCCTCGTCCTCCACCGGCAGTTCGCCCTCATCCGCACCACTGCGACGCACGCCTTCCAGCGCACCGACCGCACCGCCAACACCTGCAGCCTGGCACCTCTCGCGCGGCGCAGCGCACCTACCCCTCCTCACCGGCCCGCCCGCCATCCTCCCCGCCTCGCTCCCCTCGACACCGCTCTGCGTCCTCCTCTTCCCGCCCGCGTCGCCCACCTCGACCTCAAGCTCGTCGAGCAGCACGGCGCTCGGCGAAATCGGGCCAGTCGGGTACTCGAAGCTGCTCCTGCTGTGGGAGCTCGTCGCGCTCGGCGAGCCGCTCCTCGTGTGGGCGGCCGAACCGAGGGTCGGCGCCGAGGTCGTCGAGGCACTCAAGGCGCTCATCAAGCCCGTGCGTCGCTCTCTCTGCCTTTCGCTTCGGCGGCGTGCCTCTTGATGAGCGTCAAGAGGCTTGTGCTGATGCGTGCTGTGGATGATGCGCAGATACCGTTCGCCGGCGACGTGCGGCCTTACTTCCACGTGCACGACGTCGACTTTGCGACCCTGTGCAAGGCGGGCAAGAAGGTGCGTCGCGCCCGCTCTCGCTGCGCCGGATCGGCCTGCCGGACGATCCGTCGCTCGATCGAAGCGTTCCTCGGGCGCCGCTTGACGTCCCCTTCTCTTCTTCCCGCAGCCTCCTCAAGGCCTCCTCGTCGCTTCGACGAACCCGCTCCTCCTTACGACGTGCAAGCACTGGCCCCACGTCCTGCGGCTCGACCGCGCCGCGCCCGCCCCTCACGTCGGCTCGCCCTCCTCCTCGCCGACCCTGACCCTCCCGACTGCCGCCTCATCGTCATCACCTGCCGGCATCGCACACGTCCGCCCGCGCTCGGCGTCGAACGGCAGCGGGCACACGCACGGCGGCGACGACTCGGTCAGCGGCGGCGCGGGCAAGGAGTTTGGGCTGCGCACGTCGAGCAAGCGGCACGTCAGGAAGGACGAGGCGGTCGAGAAGGAGATTTCCGAGCTCTGGAGGAGAGGAGACTGTGCGTCCCTGATCCTCTCGCTCTTCCTCGCCCGGTCGTGAGCGAGTTCGACCGGCTCGAGCCGAGGCTGACCTTCTGCCCGAACCGCCGCCCGCAGACCTCGCGTGCGACGCCGTCATCTACAGACACTTTGCGGCGTTGACGGAGCGGTTCGTCGCGCCGCTGAATCGGTACTTCGGCACGCTGTGGGCGGGCAACGAGGCCGTCGCCGCACGGTGCGTCGACGCTCCCTTCTCCTCCCTCCTTCCACCTTTCCTCCCTCCCTCTCATGCCCACGGCTCGTCGATGAAGCTATTGAGCTCGGGAGCAAAGCTGACTCGCCTTCGACCTCGACCCGCAGCGCACCCCTCGTCTCGCCCGGCCCCTCGCCGCTGCCGAGCACGCGCTTCTCGCGCTCGGCCTTCCTCGCCTCGCTGCGCACGCACGGCTCGCCGCTGCCCTTGCGCTCGGGCGCTCCGTCGCTCTCGCAGCCGGGCACGACCGCGACCGAGCGGTTCTACTCGCGGTTCGTCGACGGGGCCAACTTTGAGCGGTGGGCCGAGAAGCGGGTGCGCGACACGGGCGGCGAGGTGAGGAGGCGGTTCGTGCGGACGCTCGAGAGCGAGGATTGGGAGGTATGGGCGAGGGGGAGGGAGGCCGCCGAGGTGGACGACATGGTGAGGAGGCTCGAGCGGGAAGTCGTGGTGCGTCTCTGCGCTCTCTCTCGCCTTCCCTCCGCCGCTCATGTCTCGCTCATCGGTGCTGGCACTCGAGCGGCTTCGGGCAGATCACCCTGGGTTCGCGCTGACGGGGTCGTGTGGCGTCCGCAGCTCCTCGACCCGGCGCCGACGACACGCTCCTCCTCCCTCGGCGACCCTCGCACAAGCATCAGCACGACCGCCAGCAGCACCCTCCCCTCGTCCAGCTCGGCCCCCTCTTCGCGCACCAACTCGCCGGCGCCATCGTCGACGACGAGCCAGGCGCCGTCGCACACGCCGACGGCGGCGAGCTTCGCCAACACGGCGTCGAACGCTGACGGGCCCAGCGCCAAGCTGCGCGCCGGCGTGCGGCTGCTGCAGGGCCTGCGGGACGAGAAGCGTCGGGCGAGGGACGCCAGCGTTGGGAGCAGCGCGAGGGGAAGCAGCGCAGGTTGGTCGAGCCGAGACGGAGGAGGGAGTAGAGAGAGGGCGAGCGGGAGGGTCGCGTAGACGTGCAAGCCGTCGAGTGTCGCGCGATCTGCATCGTCTCGAGGCCCAAAAGCTGAGCTGCTGCGCACAAAGTCCGAGACCTCGCTCGAGGAGAGACGGCGGCGTAGCGGAGCTTGCTCCTCCTCGCTCGTCGCAGCGACCGCTCCCAGCTACGAGCGCATGCTCAGCAGCTTCCTCTCGACCTGCGCCCCGATCTTCTTGCGCCTCAGCAGCTCGCCCTCGCACGACGACCTCATCGCGTCGACCGCCCCACCTCGAGGGGGGTCGACCAAGCCCGCCATGGGCGCAGCAGCAGCGCAAGGCGCACACGGCAAGGAGTGCATCTTCTGCGGGGTCACGGCCGCCTCGCCTGGGTTCCGGGTCGTCCACGAGGTGCGCTCTCTCTCTCCCTCTCCTCCTCCTCCCCTCTCCGCGCTCGAGTCGCTCGACGGCCCTCGCGCTCCCCTGCTGACTCGCATCGGCTGGCACGCTCGCAGGACACCGAGTTTGTCGTCTTCAAGGACCGCAGCCCGGGCAGCAAAGTGCACCTCCTCGCCGTCCCCAAGCGCCATGTCGGTGCGTCCTCCTCCTCCTGTCGCCTCGCGACGCTCACAGGCAACTCGCCTGCGGCACCGCTACCACCAGGTCAAAGAGGATGCAGGCTGACTCTCGGTCTCTCCCACACGCGCAGACAGCGTCAAGACGCTCGAGGTCGAGGACATCAGCATGCGTGCGTCGGCTCGTTCTCGCACTGCGGCGAGGGCGCTCCCTTCCGCGGGCCCTCTCGCTGCGTCCTGCGCTCATACGTGCTCACACTGACTCTTTTCCCCCTGTACGACCCGCAGTCGAGCGCATGAAGGACCTCGGCCGGCGCGTCCTCGTCGAGCAAGGCGTCCCCGAGCGCGAGCAGAGGTGCGTCGCCGCTCTCTCAGTGCAGAGCTCTCTCTCTCTCTCCCGCGCGAGTGAGGGGCTGACTACTGTATGCCGTTCTTTGTCCGCAGGCTGGGCTTCCACATCCCGCCGTGAGCGACTCCTCTCTACGCGTCCTTCTCCGAGCCTGAGCACCGTGCTGACGCTTTGCCTCGATATGGTCGACCGTCGACTCTACAGCTTTTTCTCTGTGCGTCCGAGCCCCCTCCGCATCCTGCCTTCGCTCGTGCCCGAGCCTGACCTCTCTTCGCCCTCCTCTTCGTGCAGGTCAACCACCTTCACCTGCACCTGCTCTCGCTCCCGGTACCCTTCCCCGGCTCGATCAAGTGCCGGCCCTCGCGCCCTTCGTCGTCGTCGAGCAAGCGCATCAAGGGTCTGAGCTGGTTCGTCGACATCGACCAGGTGCGTGCTCGCCTCGCCCTCCTTCCCTGCCTCGGATCGCTCTCGTCGGGCGCGCACCCGCTCACGCTCTCGCTCTCTTGCGCGCGCAGGTCATCGACATCCTCCGGGCAGGACAGCGAGTCCATGTGCGGCCCGTCAAGCGTGAGACGTCGGCGTCTGCATCGGCTGTTGCCTGAAGAGCGGCGGGCTCTCCTCTCGGCACTTCTCGACGCGGCGCGTCAGGGTCATCGTCGGCGAGGCGCGCATCGATACACGCTACACCGTGCTACGGTCCCGCCGTCGGCAAAGGCGCCGTCGGCTCGCCCTCGGTCCCTCGTCCTCCCGCACCTCCCGCCGCACCCGACGCCGACGCCGACGCCGACGCCAACGCCGACGCCGACGCCGAT
>Ga0308170_10000840_pt1 | contig 34180 bp, 40 predicted proteins | sample PhyBR2_2_FD_202136 | JGI IMG/M metagenome (GOLD analysis project Ga0308170, IMG submission 202136) | Phyllosphere microbial communities from UC Gill Tract Community Farm, Albany, California, United States - DLSLSB.R2 | ecosystem: Host-associated > Plants > Phyllosphere > Unclassified | place...
ACGGGCGTCTGTGTAGCGAGGAGCACGACGAGCTGCATCTTGTACGAGTCGACCCTCTCTCTCTGCTGCCGCGGTCGGGCGAGCACTGTCCGGGAGACTCGAGAGACTCTTTGCGCGCAGGCAGAGACCACAAGGAGCACGAGCGAGAGCGAGAGCCGAGTCCTCCCCGCTTGAGCGCGCTCGCCTCTCGCTCGTCCTCGTCGTCGGCCCCTCACCCCTGCTGTGCAGCGCGAGCCACCAGTCAGCCGCCATGAGCTCCGTCGCCGCCAACCTCCTGCGCCCCGTCGTCATCTGCGGTGCTGGCGCCCTCTCGACTCGCCCTCCCAGCCTCATCTCCTCCTCGTCGCGCGAGCTGACCCCTCGCCTCGTCTGGCACACAGGCCCGTCTGGCACGGGCAAGAGCACGCTCCTCAAGAAGCTCTTCAACGAGTTCCCGGACAAGTTTGGCTTCTCCATCTCGCGTGAGCCCTCGCTCGTCCTCCTCGCGCCTCCTCTCCTCCCTCCCGGCCTTCGCTGACCCCTTCCTGGCCCGCCCGCCCGCCCGCTTGCCCACCCGCAGACACGACGCGCGCCCCGCGACCAGGCGAGGAGCGCGGCGTCTCGTACCACTACGTCTCGCGCGAGTCGTTCGTCGAGCTCGTCGCCCAGGACGGCTTCATCGAGCACGCAGAGTTCAGCGGCAACATGTACGGCACGAGCGTCAAGAGCGTCGAGGACGTCAAGCGCGGCGGCAAGATGTGCATCCTCGACATTGATACCCAGGTGCGCCCTCCTCTCCCCCTCCCTCCCGCTCGTCCTCCAGCTGAGCGGTTCGCTGACCCTCCGAGCACTCCTTCCTCGCAGGGCGTCAAGCTCATCAAGGCCAACCACCCGCACCTCGACCCGCTCTACGTCTTCATCTCGCCGCCCTCGCTCGCCTCGCTCAAGACGCGCCTCTCGGGCCGCGGCACCGAGTCCGACGCGTCGATGCAGGCCCGCCTCGCCGCCGCCGTCGGCGAGCTCGAGTACGCCAAGAGCGGCGCGTTCGACGTCGTCGTCGTCAACGACGAGCTCGAGCGCGCGTACGCCAAGCTGCGCAAGGTCGTCGTCGAGCGCGACCTCGAGGCGGGCGACCAGCTGCCCGACTTTGCCGCAGAGCAGTAGAGCGTGCCACTGTCTCTCTCCCCCTCTTTATACCTGCAACGCTGCCCTTGTTGTCACGCTCTCGAGTCTCTCAAAGAGTCGCTCTGCAAGAAAGAGAGAGAGAAAGCCGAGAACGTCCTGCTGAACTCGTTTTCGCCTCGCCGCCCGCACGCTCGGGCCTCTTCCTCGCGAGCTACGACAAGTCGACGTTGGGGTCCGAGTAGAGCTTGAACGTCTTGTCGTACTGGCCCGCAGCGATGAAGCGTGCATCTGCGAGCGAGAGAGGAAAGCATTTGGCGTCAGGATGAGGTCGTCGAGCGGAAGAGGGCGGGAGGGAGGGAGAGAGAGGGACGCACCGCTCGACACGTCGACGCTCATGACCTTGCCCGCCTGGTCGTTGGCCATGGCGCGCACCTGCTGCCAGTCGTCGGAACTCCACACCTTGACGTAGCCGTCGAACCCACTCGAGACGAGGAACGAGCCCGACGTCGGAAAGTCGGGCTGCGTCGAGTCGTGCGCCGAGTAGACGTCGCCGGTCTCGGGCTTGACGCTCCCCTCCTCGCCCTTGACCTCGCCCTCGCTCTTGACCTCGCCCGCCGCGCCCGCACCGCTGAACTCGTCCAAGCCGGCGAACGCCCTCGGCGTCTCGGTGAGCGGGTACCGCTCGGCGTCGCGCGCGGCGGGCGCCTGGAAGAACTTGACGTCCGAGATGGCGCTCTTGTGGCCCGGGATAGTCGCGATCGCCTGGTGCATGCGCAGGTCCCAGATCCGGATCGTGTCGTCGTTCGAGCCCGTCGCGACTTGGTACCTGCGGGCGGGCGACGGCGACGGCGCGAGAGGGAGAGCGTCAGCCGGTGACCGAGGAGCGAGAAGAGAGAGACAAGAACATAGAGAGAGCGACGCACCCGTTGGGTGAAAAGTCGATTGAGAGGATGTCGCGGCTGTGGCCCGAGAGAACGAGTGCGGTCCTGCCCGACCGCAGGTCCCACACGCGCGCGATGGCGTCCAAGCCTCTGCGCGAGGAGAAGAGCATCATCAGTAAATCGTCACGAGGGAACTCGAGAGCCGTTTGGATCGCCGAGAAGGGCAGAGAGGGAGCGAGAGGGGGACGCACCCGGATGCGACGAGCGCGCCGTCCTGCTGGAACGCGATGGCGTACACCTCCTTACTGTGCCCCTCCTGGAGGAGGAGCTCATCGCCGCGCTCGACGTCCCACAGGCGCCAAGTGCCGTCGTACGACGCCGAGCCGAGGTAGCGACCGGACGGGTGGAAGTTGACCCGGCACACGCGCGACTCGTGGCCCGACAGGGTGCGCATCGACGTGTCGCTGCGAGCGTGGATGCAGTACGTCAGCAAGGAGGTCTCGCAGGGCGAATGAGCGAGGAGGGACGCACTCGTCGAGGTTCCACAGCTTGATCTCGTTGTCGGCGCCGCTCGTCGCAAAGTTGACCGCGCTCGAGCTCTGCGACAGCGTCGCCTCCGGGTGCCACGCCACGCCGCCTATCCGCTCCTTGTGCGCTGCGGACATGCGTTGTCGAAGCGTTAGGATCTGAGAGCGAGAGAGGCAGAGCGTGAAAAGGAGGGGAAGGGGACGCACCCCTCAGAACCCGGACCTCCTTGCAGTTCGGCACGCTCCACAGCTTGGCCTGCCCGGTCCACGAGCCCGTCAAGAGCATCTTCGAGTCGGGCGAGAACCGGACCGCCGAGACGGCGCGCGTGTCGCCGATCTGCGAGCCGAGGTTGGTGAAGGTCGACAGGTTCGAGAAGACGGCCTTGCGGACGTCCATGAGGCGGGCGAGCGGGACGCCGGCGTCGAGACGTTGACGAGCGAGCCGTTTCCGTGCCCTGCGAGCGAGGAGGGGGCGGCGAAGTCAGCGACCTGAGCCGAGCAAGGGAGAGGAAGGGAGAGAGAGAGAGGGGAGGCGCACCTCGGAAGCGAGTACTCGGCAATGTCGCGCCGTGCGGCCTTGAGCGCTGTCGGGCCCTCGGTGTAGAACTCCTCCTCCTTCTCGCTCTCCTCGGACTCGGACTCGCTCTCCTCCTCCTCCTCGACGTCCATCGCCTCGCCGCGCTCGAGACGCGCTTTCGCGATCAGGTCGCGCAGGCGGTCTCGCCGGTCGGCGGGGCCCTCGCCGAAGAGCGTGATGGGCTCGTCGAGATCGCGCAGGCGGGCGCGCACCTCGCCGTCGTTGGTCGGGAGGGCGATCTTGCGGGCGAGCTGCCGGCGGTCGAGCTCCGACAGGAGGCGGGCCGTTTCTGGGTGGGCGGCCGAGCTGGCGATGTCCGAGTCGCGCGCCTCGAGCGAGTCGAAGTCGACGTCCATCGAGGCCATGGCGCAGGACGGGTGGGGGAGGTCGACGAGGAGGAGGGGGAGGCGCCGGGCCAGGGCGAGGGCGAGCTGGGGGACGGCGCAAGCTGGACGAGTCGAGCTGGGCGGTACTTGGCAGTCGGTCGAGCGCAAGGAGCGGCTTCTCGGGGCGAGCTGAGACGCGGTGATGAGGAAAGCCTTGGTCGAGATGAGCCCGCGGCAGCTTGTGCTCCTCACACTCGGCAACTAGCACGAGGCCCATGGCTGAGCTGTGCAATAGACTTGAGTAGTCCATGAGACGCTCTGCATGCGACGGCGCGCCCGCCCGTGGCGCGTAGCGAGAGTCCTTCCTTCATCGCTCGAAGGCACAGACCTGGCGCTCGTCCTCGACAACGGCGACAGCCGGGCGCAGCGCTGCTTCAATGAGCTTTCACTGTCCTCTGCCATGCGCCTCTGCTCTGGGCTGGTCAAGCTTCTGCTCTCTCGACTCGCTCGCTCACGGCTCGTGCGTCACAGCGCTCGTCGATGCGAACTGCCTGGGTTACAACAGGACGGCGACGCGAAGGCGACGGCCGGCGAGAAGATACGGTCTACGAACAGCGAAAGACGAAGGGGCAAGACGGACAGGGAGGAGGGTGCGAGGGAGAGAGGTGCAGGAACGCTCAGCCGGGGAAAGGCCTGCCGCGCACGTCCTGGTACAGCTGGTCGCGAAGGCGTTTCTTGGGCGCGCTCTGCTCCTTCCACGCGCGCGCCATGCGCTGCATGCGCTGCGAAGCGACGACGGCGAGCGCGACGCTGCGCAGCGAGGTCGGCTTGGTCGGCGGCGTCGACAGGACCGGGAGCGACAGCTGCGTGAGGATCGTGTCGATGCTGTTGCGGAGGAGAGATGTGCGAGGAGTTAGCGGTCGGGACCTGAGGCGAGGCAGCTGCGACAGGGGCAGAGGGAGGAAGGAGCGAGAGAGAGGGGACGCACGTCTCCTGCTTCGTGCGGACGACGCCCTCGAGGTAGCGCTTCTGCGCCCCGGCCTGGACGCGGAAGTCCATCTCGCGCTCGACACGGAGCTTGAGTTGCCGCAGGAGGACGAGAAGGCCCTTGACCTCGGACTTGTGCTTGGTCTGCAGCTGGGCGAGTGCGGTCGAGTCGGTGCTGGTCGGGCTGCAGAACGAGGCAACAAGGGACGTCAGCCCAGGATCGAGAGCGTGCACAGTCAAAGAGGGAGAGGAAGAAGTGGGACGTACGAGCAGATGTGCTTCGAAAGCTCCTCCTCGAGCGCGCCGAGCTTGCGCCGAGCGGCTGCGAGCTCCTCCCGCACGCGCCCGAGCTCGACCTCGTCGCTGCTGCTCTTCTTGGCGCCGAGCTCGTCACGCTCGCGACGCACGGCGGCGAGGTCGAGGCCGAGGCTGATGGCGTCCTGCCGGACGCGGTTGAGGTCGGCCTGGAGGTTGGCGACGCCGCGCAGGATGTCGCCGCGCTCGTCCTGGAGCGCACGTTGCTCGACCTCCTTGGTCGCGAGCGATGCACGCAGCGCGTCGAGGTCGGCGGCTTGGCGTGCGAGCTGCGCCTGCAGGGCGGCGTAGTCGGCCTTGGTCGTCGACAAGTCCGAGTCGGTGCGGGTCGCTCGCTGCGCGACAGACGTAGCGGCGTCAGGGCTGCACTCGGACTGAGCAGGACGAGGGGAGCGGTCAGACGCACCTCGTTGACGTCGGCGAGTTGGCGGATGAGGTCGGCGCGCTCGGCGACGAGCGAGTCCTTCTCCTTGCGAAGGCGCTCGACGACATCGGCTGCGACTGCCTTGGCCAGCTCGCGCTTGACGGCGGCAAGCTCCTGCAGAAAAGAGCACAGAGTCAGCAGCCGCGCAAGGCGAGGAAGCAACGCCGGACAGGGAGAGAGAGAGAGAGAGAGAAAGACGCACTGACTCGGCCGACGCCAACCTCGCCTCGAGCACCGCCTTGGCCTTGCCCGTGAGCGACTGCTCGTTTGCGAGGCTGCGCAGCCTCGAGCGCTCGGTGCGCAGGTCGGTCTCGAGCACGGCGATGTCGCCCTTGGCCTGCTTGAGCTCGCGCTGGACGGCGTCGTGCTGCTTGGCGAGCTTGGCCTTGTCGGCGGCGAGCTCCTTGGACCGAGACGCCTGCTGCTGGAGGACGTCGTTCTCGGTGCGGAGCTCGGAGAGCTTGGCGTTGACGTTGGCGAGGGTCGTCTTGAGCGAGTCGGCCTTAGGCGCGGCGGACGAGGAGGAGGAAGCCCTGCGCGCACGTCGTCGACGAACGATCGTCAGAGCGAGTCCTCAAGATGGCAAGGGAGAGAGACGAGAAGGGACAGGGACGTACTCGGCGAACGAGACACCGTTGCGGTCGACGCGCAGCTGGACCGTCTTGTTGGCGTCGAAGGTCGCCTGGCACTCGGGGCAGTGCACCTTGGCGAGCCGACCTCGCACACGCTCGAGCGACCCGCCCTCGCCCAAGAGGCGCTCGAGGTCGCCCTCAAGCTGGGCGATGCGCGATTGGGCGGTCGAGAGCTGGCGCGCGAGCGAGATGGTGCCCGAGCCGGCCGCCTCGAGCTTGTCGAGCTTGGTGTCGATCTGGACGTTGGCGTCCGAGAGCTGGCTCTGGAGGTGCTCGACGACCTGCTCGAGCTCGTGGATCTGGGCGAGGAGCGGCGAGATCGTCTCGTTGGCGGTGCTGCCGGGGCTGAAGGCTGAGAGCTGCGGGGGGAGAGAGGGGTGCGAGCGCAAAGGGTCAGCCGGCGCTCACGAGGCATCTGGACGACGATCAAAGACAAGAGAGAGGAGGACGCACGTTGCCGAACAGCTGGCCGGGAGTCTTGGGCGTGTAAAACGACGGCAGCGGGCGGACCCACGACTTGTCGGGCGTCTTATTGACCGGCGACGACAGCTGGACCGAGGCCTGCTGACGGAGCGACTTGACACGGTCCTCGAGGTTGGCCTTGTCCGACTCGAGCTGCTGCACCTCGAGCTCGAGCAGCCGCGCCGACTCGTCCTCGTGCGTCGCCGCCGCGAGCAGCTTGCGCAGGTCGTCGCACTCGCGCCGGGCGGCGTCGAGCTCCTCCTCGAGCGACGAGATGACGTCGTCCTGGGCGGCACTGAAGACCTCGTTGGCGAGCGGCGACTTGGCCTTGGGCACGCTGAGCTGCGACAGGCGCGCCTCGAGCGCGGTCGTCTTGGCCTGCTCGGCGTCGAGCTGCGCCCGAAGCGACTCGAGCGCCGTCTCCTTGTCGGCGAGGAGCGTCTCGTTGTCGACGAGCTGCTGCGCCGAGTCGTCGAGCGCGTCCTCGAGCTGGCGCAGCTCGTCGTCCTTCTGCGCGACCTGCTGCCGCAGCTCGTCGACGTCGCCGCCCTCGCCCTCGCCGCGCTCGAGCTCGTCGACCCTGCGCTCGGCGACCTCGAGCTCCTCCTGCATGCGCGCGAGCTCGTCGTCGCGCGCCTCGACGTCACCGCGCAGCCCGGCGACCGTGTCCTCGAGCTGGGCGACCTCGTCCCGGAGCGCGTGGACCTTGCGCTCGAGGTCCTTGGCCGCCGCGTCGCTCGAAGCGCCGGCGACGAGCTGTCGCTCGAGGTCGTCGCGCTCGCGCTCGACGCGCTCGAGCTTGTCGCGCTCGGCCTTGCGCACCTGCTCGTCGTCGCGGCGCCGCTGCTCGACCTCGTCGCGCACGCGCTCGACCTTGGCCTCCTGCGCCTCCATGACGGCGCACAGCTCCTTCTCGAGCTGGGCGTTGTTGTCGGCGAACTCGGTCTCCTGCTCCTCGAGCTGGCGCCGCGCCGCCTCGAGCTCGCGGTCCTTGTCCTCGAGCGCGACGAGGAGCGCGTCGCGGTCCTCCTGCAGCGCGGCGACCTCGGCGGTGCTCGCCTCGCCGGCCGAGGCAAAGTCGCGCTGCAGCTTGGCGAGGTCGGCGCGCAGGACGTCGCGGTCGGCCTCGGCGGCGCCGAGCGAGTCCTTGAGCTCGAAGACCTCGCGCTGCAGGGCCGACAGGCGCGTCGACGCGTCCGAGTCGTCGCCGCTGGCCGAGTCGTCGACGACGCGGTCGCGCAGCCGTCGCACCTCGGCGTCCTTGTCGCCGGCGAGGGCGTGCGCGCGCTCGAGTTCGGCCTCGAGCTCGGCGATGCGCTGCGCCGCCGTGATGCTCGTGCCGTCGGCGGCGACGGCGAGCTCGTCCTGGAGGCCGCGGATGCGGCGCTGGCCGGCGACGAGGCCCTCGAGCTCGTTGCCGAGCATCTCGACGCGCGACGTCTCGCCGCTCGCGCCGTCGCTGTCGCCGTCCTCGCCGCCGCCGCCGTACCTCGACGTCGCACCCACTCGGGAGCGCGACGCCTCGCCGCCGCCAGGCCCGAGGACGCTCATCTCGCGGAGCGTGTCCTCGAGCCGGCGCTTGTCCTCGAGGAGGCGCTCGTTGTCGCGCGCGGTGCGCTGCATCGCCTTGGCGAGCGTCGCGTTCTCGTCGGTGAGGTGCGAGTTGAGCGTGTGCAGGTACGCGTTGAGCTTGGCGCCGTTGAAGCGCGAGCCGCCCGCCGCGCCGCCGCCGAGCCCGCCTGCGCCGGTGCTCCCGCCCGACGCGAGCGCCTCGCCGCCCGAGCCGACGGGCAGCGACGTGTTGGCCTTGTGGAACGTCGTCAGGTCGTTCGACGACCGGTCCGACGCGAACGACGACGCCGTGTGCTGGTCGTCGTCGTCCTCGCGGTGCGCACCGCCCGGCGTGAGGCGCGACGCCGAGGCCGGCGCCTTTGCCGCCGAGCGGTGCGGGTGCGGCGTCGCACGTAGGTTGAAGCGCGGCTTGGCGGTCGAGCGGAGCGTCATGAGGAGGTGCGACGCGCGGCGCTGGGCGGCCGACTGGTCGACCGAGGGCGTGACCGGGTTGTCGAGCCCGGCGCTCGCGTTGAGGTCGCGCGAGGCGAGGGGCGAGTCGAGCTTGGCGTTGTGGGGCGTCAGGGCGGGCGAGGGCGACTTGGAGAGGGCGCGCGAGGGGGTCGCAGCGTGGTGGTGCAGGTCGAACGAGGCGTGCGGCGAGCGACGTGGCGACGAGTTGCGGCCGAGCTCGATCGAGGGGAGGGTCGACTCGGTCGCGTCGTGGCGGCGGAGCGGCGAGAGCGCGTCGGGGAGGATGTTGTCGGACCGGGCGGACGAGGTGAGGGTCGGTTTCTGCGGGCGAGCAGCGACGTCAGGACGCGGCCGCCGAGGGGTGCAAAGCGGGCAGTTGGACGCACCTTGACCGTAGCTGGAGAATGTGGCAGGCCGCCGAGCGCGCCGAGCGGGTGCTGCTCCTCATCGCGCGAGCGCTCCGACTCGTCCTCGGTCTGGAAGCTCGTGCGCTCGTGCGTCTCGTCCTCGGTCGCGGGTCGCGGCGGCGGCAGCTCGGACAGCTCGAGCGTCTCGTCGAGTGGCGGCCGAGGCGGGTCCTGGCGCACGTCGTCCTCGCCGCCGCTGCCGCTGAGGACGACCATGTCGTCGTCGAGGCTGGCGCCGGGCGCGATGCCGCTGACGCTGGGCCCGTCGTCGTCGTCGTCGGTGTCGCTCAGGACGAGGTGGTCGTTGTGACGCTGGGTCGGCGACAGGGTGGCGTGGGTGCGAGGCGGGGGGAGGTTGGCGAGGGTGCGCGACTTGGGGCCGACGGTCGCGGTCGAGTCGTAGCCGCTGAGGGCCGAGCGAGCCGAGGGCGGGTGGACGGTCGACTGCGAGAGGTAGTGGGTCGTGTGCGAAGGTGCCGGAGTCGAGGTGTAGGGCGACGAGGCAGGCGCGCCGTGTTGTTGTCGCGGAGGAGGCGGGGCGTTCTCGGCGTCGTCGTCGCTCGCGGGGGCGTCGAGGCGGGTGCGGTGGGGCGAGTGGGCGATGGTCGAGTCTGGGTCGGTCTCTGCGAACGAGGGCAGGTCGGGGAGGTCGGGGAGGGCCTGCTGGTCGAAGTCCTCCAACCTCCGCAACAGCCGCGAGGGCGTCTCGGGGTGGTACACTGCGGGCGTGGTCGGAGTCAGAGTCAGCAGAGCTCCCTGAGTAGGTGCATGAGCAGCAGCTCACTGTGCGAGGTCGTGGTCGAGAGAGCAGAGCGGACCGAGGAGCGCGTCCGCCGAGGGTCGCGACGGAATCGCCGCACGTGACCCGCTCGCCTCGCTTGTGAGGTGCAGCGGCTCGGCAGTCGAGGCGAGGAGCTAGTATTCTCCAGCAGGCTCGACACAACCGACTAGCTGCACGAGGTCGCGGGGCCAAAGAGGCGGCGCCGTCGTCCGGTCTTGGTCTCGCTCGAGCCGGACCTGGTCCTCTCGCTCGACCAAGACCCGCCCGATGGCCACGACAGACGCCACCTTGGTCCTGCAGGACCTCCTCAGCCCACCCTCACCCGACATCGTCCCGCCTGCGACCCTCGCCCAGCTCGTCGCCCTCCACCTCGGCTCGCTCCCCCTCTCGACCCCGCACCTCGCCCTCGTCCCGCTCCTCGTCCGCTACACCCTCCAGAGCCCGGCACTCTGGTCCGACCTCGACCCGCACCTCGCCTGGGACCGCCACCGCCTCGCCTTTGACGCCGCGCGGCAGGGCCTCCTCCTCCGCCTCGACACGCTCGCCCGTCCGCCTTCGACCTCGCCCGCCTTCCCGGCCTCGTCCAGCAGCACCACCAAGGGCAACACCGGCTGGTCGGCCCGCCGCGCCGTCCACACCTTCCTGCGCGAGCTCTACTCGGGCCTGTGGGCCGACCCGACCTCGACCTCGCCGGGCGACGGCGGCGTCGACCCGCTCGTGCGCCTCACGCTCGCCTCGGGCGCACTCGCAGCGCTCCAGGAGTGGAAGCGCCGCAAGGAGAAGCTCTGGGTCGGCGGCGCGAGCGGGCTCGACCGCGCAGAGAAGGAGGTCGGGCGGGCGTGGTCAGAGTGGTGCAACGCTCGACGACAGCATGCTGGTGCGTCCTCGTATCTTTCCTTCGTGTCCTTCTCGACTGCATCGAGCTGACTCGAACCCTGCAGGTCCTGAACTCGTAGCGTTCCCGGCGTGGCTCGCCGCGCAGACCGTCCCGTTCGTTCGGGTCGAGCAGCTCGCCGCCGACTGGAACGCGCCTGTACGTCCACACGCCTGCTCTCTTGAGACTTTGCGCTTGTCGAGGTACTGACGCAGAGCGAACGCGCAGGCCATCCTCTCGACCCTCTCGACCGCCTTCTCCTCCACCTTCGCCAACGGCACCGCCTTTTCGCGCCCTCCTCTCGCCGCCGACCTCTCCTCGACCTCGTCCGGCCTCGAGTGGGCCGTCCCCTCGCCGTCGCACACGCACCTCTCGACCCTCGTCCAGCAGCCCCTCTTCACCTCGCTCGGCCCGCTCTCTCGCGCGCTCGGCCGCGCCCTCGAGGCGACGGCCCTCACGGCCCAGTCGCGCTCGGACGCGCTCGTCGCCCAGTCGTCCCTCTCGGCCATCCACGGCCTGTCCGAGTCGCTCCTCGCCGTCGCGACGACCCTCTCGGCCGACTGGGCCGCGACGCCCTGGTCCGACCACTCGGACGAGCAGGCCCTCGCGCCCGCGACGCGCGCCCAGACGGCGCCCTGGACGCTCCTCAAGTCGCTCCTGTTCGCCCAGACGCTCGTCTACTCGTCGCTCCTCGAGGTCGTCTCGTCGGCGCCGGGCTCGGAGCCTGGCACGCCCCCGACGGCCCTGCAGCGCACGCTCGCGAGCGAGGCCGTCCAGGCGCTCGCGAGGACGTACTTTGTCGCGCTGCGGTTCGGCCAGGCCGGGTTCGAGGCGTGGAGGGCCGTCCTCGCCGGGCTGGTCGAGGTCGTCGCCGCGCCGAGCGTCGGCGCTCGGACCGGCGCGTCGTCGGGCGCCGAGGACGCCGACGAGGCGGGCGAGAGCGTGCGCTCGCCGGCCGAGGAGCTTGTGCGCTCGCTCGAGCCGCAGCGGGTCGGGCCGCACGAGCGAGCGGTCGAGCGAGCGGGCGCGACGTTCTGGCTCAACACGGCTGAGCAGGTCATGCGCTCGCTCGGCGACGACTATGTCGAGCGCGTCCTTCTCCGAGGGTGCAGGCCGTGCGTCCTCCTTTCTCCCTCTCTCATCGGCTGCCAGACCCGAAAGAGATGCAGCTGCTGATTCAGAACTCGCGCCCGCAGCTACCTCGACGACGCAACGTACCGTGACTCGTTCGAGGCGGCGCACTCGGTCGTGCTCGCCGTCTTCTCGACCACCAAGCGCTGCGCGTGCGACGTTGCACCGTGGTACATCGACCTTCTGCTGCGGGTGCGTCCCCTCTCCTCGTCGTCACACCGAGACTTCATCCTCCTCGGTAGAGCGCCCCTGACGTTCATCTCCCTCCCTCCTCTCCTTTTCGCGCACACAGACGTACCCCTTGCTCCTGTCGCCGACCCAGCTGCGCCTCGCCTACGCGACCGTCGTCGCAGGCGTCACGGCCGAGGGCGACGACGCGCTCGCGTCTTGGTGCGTCGAGGAGCTCCTCGCGCGCATCGACACCCTGCCGCCCTCGACCACGGGCGCGGCACGCCTCGGCGCCGAGCAGTCGGCGACGCCGAGTCGTACGGTCGCCCTGCGAGACCTCGCCGACGACGACGCACCCTCGGCTCTCCCTCCCAGCGAGGGGGACCCGCTCGCCGGCACCACTGCGACGGCGGCCGCCGCCACCGCTACCGCCAACGACGACGACGACGCGACCGTCACGCCGCGCGAGCAGCGCGTCCTCGCCCTCCCGCGCGGCGCGCACCTCCTCGTCCTCGTGTCGGTCCTCCCCGCCGTTTCGCTCTCGCTCCTCCCCTCGATCCTCTCGTCGCTCGAGACGCTCGTGAGGAACGAGCCGGTCGGGAGCGACGCGCGCGAGGCGCTCGTGCAGGAGTGCTTTGCCGTGCTCGGGACGGGCATGGATGCGGTCAAGAGGGGCGAGGGCGTCAGGTGGTGGTTGGAGCATGGAAGGGGGCTGCTCGTCGGCGGGCCACTCGAGGAGGCCGAGGAGCACGTTCTCGGCATGGAGGAGCCGTCGCAGGCGGAGGTGACGGTCGGCGAGGAAGAGCACGGCGGGGAGGAAGCCAAGCTGTAACGCTGTCGCCGTCTGGTTTGACCTTGCCGCGCGTTGGTAAGCTCTGTGAGTTGCAGTGGTAGTAGCTAGTGCGAGCAAGCTGCACATGGCTGTGCGGCTGCGTTACCGCTCTCCTACTTCGCCTCGGCTGTGCGGCGCCGCTCAGCCCCTCGAGCCGCCCTCGCTCGCTCCACCTCGTCTCGACTCGAGAAGTGGCCTAGCAGCTCACCATCCTGCTATAGCACTGCTGCGACCTCGCCAGCTCTGTGCGCTCGTCGCCCGCCACACCACCACTCGACCGCCTCATCAGCACTCCCGACTTCCTCGACGTCTCGCTCATCGACCACAGCCCTTGAGCTCGCCCAAGTTAGCTCATTCTACCCTACAAGCACGCCGTCCTCCGCCGACTCGCCCTCAGCCTCACCGCTGTCATGCCCGCCGCATCCTCTTCGTCGTCCTCCTCCCCCGCCTCGGCAAAGGGCACCGCCCGCCCCAACCGCGCCTTCCCGCACCTGGGCCCGACCGACACGCCCACCCTCAAGGACGTCGCACGGCTCATCGAGGACGGCAAGGTCAAGAGAGTCATCGTCATGACCGGCGCAGGCATCTCGACCGCCGCGGGCATGTGCGTCCACCTCTCCCCTCGCCCGTCGAGCCCCTTTGGCATGAAGAGGGCCAGAAAGCTTACGAGTCAGATGTACTTCCCCCACAGCCCCGACTTTCGCTCGCCCGGCACAGGCCTGTACGACAACCTGCAGCGCTACGACCTCCCCTAGTGCGTCTCTCTCTCGCTCTCTCTCGCCGCCGCGCTTTGCCATGCTCATCAGAAATGCCCATCCTGCAGTCCTGAAGCAATCTTCGACCTCGACTTTCTCGAAGAGCGGCCCGAGGCGTTCTACACGCTCGCCAAGGAGCTCTACCCGGGCAACTTCAAGCCGACGACGAGCCACTACTTCTTCCGCCTGCTCCAGAACAAGGGCCTGCTTCACGGGTGCTGGACCCAGAACGTCGACACGCTCGAGCGGGCGACCAATGTGCGTCCTCTCGTCCCCCGCTTTGTCCTCCCTCTTTCGACCTTAGGGTCGTCCTCGCCCAGCCCAGACTGACGCCTTTCCTCGCCGCTGCAGATCAAGGACGACCTCATCGTCGAGGCGCACGGCTCGTTCGCGAGCGCGACATGCACGCACTGCAAGAAGCCCTACACCAAGGAGGAGATCAAGCCGGCCATCATGCGCGGCGAGGTCGTGCGCTGCGCCGAGAAGCGGTGCAAGGGCCGCCAGGACGCCCTCATCAAGCCCGACATCGTCTTCTTCGGTGCGTCGAGCGCTCCTTTTCGTCCATCGGTTTCTGGTCTCGAGCGGGCCCGAGCGCACGACGTCCTCCTCCTCTTCCTCGGACTGACTCTCCCTTCCCTTCCTCCCTTTCCCCTCCTCCTCTCTCGCCCTCCCTCCCTCCGTCTCTCTCTCGCACGCAGGTGAAGGCCTCCCCGACCGCTTCTTCTCACGCCTACACCATTTCTCCTCGTGCAACCTCCTGCTCGTCCTCGGCACCTCGCTGAGCGTCGGCCCGTTCAACTCGCTCGTGCACCGCGTCCCCTCGACGTGCCCGCGCGTCCTGATCAACCTCGAGTCGGTCGGCGAGGCCGAGCGGTCGGGCGCGCAGGGGTTCGAGTTTGAGCGCGAGGGCGCGAGGGACGTCAGGTGGTTGGGCGAGGCGGATCGGGGCGTCGAGGAGCTGTGCGACCTGCTCGGTTGGCGCGACGAGCTTAGGACGCTCAAGGAGGAAGGATGGAAGGAGCTCGATGCGGCCGAGGGCAGGCGCGAGCCGGACGACGAGGAGGAGGACGCCGAGGAGAAGCGCGAGCAGGTCGTCGAGCGAGTCGGCGAGGCCGCAGGGCAGAAGGACGAGCCGACCGAGGGCGAGGGCGACTCTAAGGACGTGGATGCGCTCGTGCAGGCGGTCGAGGGCGTCTCGCTCGGCGAGCAGGAGCAGGAGAAGGACGAGCACGACGACTCGTCGACGAAGCTGTAGCCCTCTCTATTTTTCCGGTCCCGGTATCGCACTCGCTCTCGCGCTCTCGCACAGAGGCTGCACAACGTGTTGTCCGAATACAAGAGAGATAGCTCGAGAGAGGATGCTGCGCGTCTACTCGTTCTTCTCCCGCTTGAGCTCCGCCTTCTCGGACAGCTCGATCTCCTCGGCCGGCGCCGACGAGGCGGGAACGGCGACAGGGACGCGTGCGGCGTGGTGCCGTTGAGCATGAGCGGCCGGCGTCTGCGCCGCAAAGTAGGCTGCGCGAAGAGAGAGTCAGCTTCGGATGAGAGGGTCCGTGCGCGGGAGGGACAGGGACGCACTGTGGAGCTGGTCGTTGACGGTGCGGATGACCTCGTTCGTGACGCCCTTGGACACGGCGAGCACCGGGCCCGTCATGTTGAGCGTCCACGTGACGTACGCCGCCGTGAACCCGAGGAGGAGGAGCGTAAAGTAGATCGGCGACCGGATGACGGCGACGAACTCGTTCCACCCGAGGACGACGAGGACGCAGTAGATCCAGTAGGGGATCTGCGACGTGCTCGAGACCATCGAGCGCTTGGCCTCGGTGTAGTAGGCGTCCGTCTCGCGGCGGAACCGGGTCGAGAGCGACGCCTGCGCCGCCGGCGTCAAGAGCTGCAGGCTCTCGCCAAAGTCGAACTCGTCGTCGGCGACGGCGGCCGCAGGGTCGACGAGGCTCGACGAGCCCGTCGACGAGGGGAGCTCGAACGCGTTCTTATCGTCGGCCGGCTTGATGTGCGCGTAGAGCGGGATGAGCTCGAGGACCGAGTCCTTGGCCTTGCGGAAGATGGTGTCGATGTCGTCCTCGGGCTTCCACACGCGCGGCACGCCGTCGGCGTCGTACCGGAACTTGTCCTCGAACACGAGCCGGAGCTTGTTGAGGAGCGCCGCCTCGGCCGTCTGCTCGTCGAGCTTGGAGCGCAGGGCGAGCCATGCCCGTCGGCGCAGGAGCGACAGCGCCGCATCGACCTCGTCCTTGGTGCAGTTGAAGCCTGCAGACGGAGTGGCGCCGGTTAGGGTCGGCGTAATGAGGCCGGGCGAGGGAGAGGGGCTCGAGCGCGAGCGAGAGAGTGAGAGACAAGGACGCACTGGTCGCCTTGCGGACGTAGGCCTCCTCGGCCTTGGAGAGCGCCGCCTTGAACGCGCTCAGGACCTTGTCCCACATGTCGACGCTCGGTGAGTCGAGCGCGAGCTCGACCGTCTCGGCCATTTGGCGCTTGATGTTGCGCTGCGAGCGAGTACCGTGAATGCTTCAGCGCTACACGTTCGAGGCTTCCTAGCCTCGCACGTGCCGTAGAGGAGGCACGACGGGGCGCAGAGCAAGAAGTGGAGACGCACCTCGATGACGGCGACCATCTTGCGCGTCTCCTCCTTGCGGAGCAGCTCGGCGACGCTGTCCATGTCCTCGCCGAGCGCGATCCGCTCCTCCTCGGCGCTCCACCCGCTCTCCTCGAGCGTGACACGCTTCGCCTCCTCCTCGAACGAGCGCTCGGCCCGCGCCCGCGCCTCAGTGACGACGCGCGCAAAGTCGTACCCGTCGCCCTTGAGCGCCTCCTCGATCTCGACGCGGTACGCGCGCAAGAGGCCCTTGTGCGCGCTCTTGAGTTGGGTCGCGAACAGGGGCGCGAGCGCGCTGTGCACCTTGTCGACGAGCTCGGCGCGCTGGCGGGCGTACACGGCCGGGTGGTACCGGCTCGCGGCCGTGTCGTACGCGACGAGGGCGGCCTGCTTGGCGTCGAGCATGCGCGAGCCGAGCGTCGAGTCGAGCTGGCCGGCGGGAGGCGCGGGCGGGAAGGCCGAGACGAGGGCGGCGAAGGTTGAGAAGGCGGCGGCGGCGAGCTCGCCGCAGCGGAACTGGGCGAGGAGCTCCTGCTGCGTCGGGAGGTCGAGGTCCTTGTTCGAGACGACGGCGTCCCAGATGGTGCCCATGTAGGTGCTGATGCCGTCGGCCGGGATGCGCTTGTGGTACTTGCTCTGGAAGACGGACGGCGACGATGCGTCTTGGGCGCCCGACTTGGTGAAGCGCTGACGGAGCTCGACGACCTGCGTCTCGAACAGCTCGGGCTGGAGGAGCTTGTGCGGGAGCGTGACAAAGTCGAGGTCGAAGAAGTCGTCGATCTTGGAGCTCTCGAGCCCCTCGGGCTTGCTCAGACCGTCCCACAGGCGGTTCAGGTCGGCGGTGAGGGTCGCACGGAGGTTGGCGAGGGGCGTGGCGCCAATGTGGTCGCGGATGACGAAGAGGAGGAGCGTCTTGTCCTGCGAGCTGCGCGTGAGATGAGGGTCAGCGCGCTCTCATGGGCAAGAACTCGCACACGCGCACAGGGCATGCTCGACCGCCACGAGATGTGAGGAGATGCGACTCACTCGCCCCTCGCCTTGCCCTTCTGCTTTGCCGCGAGGAAGAGGCCGAGGTTGACCTCGAAGACGGTCTTGAGGAGGCCCATGTTGGCGCCCTGGTACAGGCCGACCTGGTGCTCCCAGATGTTGACAAGGAGGACCTCGGCGACGGCCATGCTGAAGAGGGCCGACTTGCGCTCAAAGTCCTGCAGGCGACGGGGAAAGCGTCAGGCGGGTACGAGAGGAGGAGAGACGGCGAGGGGGCGTGAGCGCACCTGGTCCTCGCCGCGCTCGCGACCGTCGGTGCCCTCGACGTCCATGACGAGGACGGGCATGTCCTGGCCCTTGGACATCCAGATGCCTGCAGAGCGACGAGTTTCGTCAGCGAGCCAGCTCTGGGTCAGGACCTCGTCGAGACGCCGGTGCGGCGAGGGAAAAGCGCGACGCACCCTTGGTCGTCTGCCGCCGCTCGCTCTCGCTCATGACGTCGAACTTGGTGCCGAACAACCGGTTGAGGAGCGTACCTGCGAGCGTAGCGAGGAGAGGTCAGCACGGTGCCCCCGCGGCTCGGCGTGGAAGGCAAGGAGTGGACGCACTCTTGCCGGTCGACTGCGAGCCAAAGACGGCGACGACGTCGTAGTTGAAGCCGGCGTCGGCGAGGTGCCACCCCTTCATGTGCTCATCGAGGGCGGTGCTGCGGGGCGTGGGGGAGTTGGGTGAGCGCGAGGTCCACGAGCACGGCTCAGAGGGCGAGGGCGAGCGGCTCACGTAAAGCGCTGGTTCTCGTCGACTGCAGGTGGAAGGACAGCCGCGCAACAGAGTCAGCGCGAGGGAACGAGGGATCGTCTGAGGGGGAGCGGGAGGGAGGGAGGGCGGAGTGGACGAGGCGACGGACCGACTTGAAGCTTGGCGTCGAGGCCAGAGCCCTGGGCGTTGGACTGGAGGCCGACCGCTGCGCCGGCCTGGGTCGCGTCGTTGTTGCGCAGGTGGTCGGGGAGGTTGGCCTGCGCCTCGACGAGGAGCGGGTTGTCCTTGAGGTCGGCGGGCGGGTTGGCGAGCGCCTGCTGGGCGATGGCGATGCTCTGGTCCATCGTCTGGACAGTGTGCTTGGCTGTCGGGAGCCTGGCTGGGGTGGAGGAGAGAGCGAGAGGGACGAGGTTGCCGGATGGTGATGACGAGCAGAGACGGCCTCGCTCTCGGCGCTCTGTTGGTCCGACTGGGCCTTCTGGTAGTCGGTGACTATCACTGAAGTAGAAACCACCTGGCCCGCCGTTTCTTCGAGGCGAGAGGACCGCGTCGCCTCCCCCGCCCTCCTCCTCCTCCTCTCCTCAGGCTCTGGTCCGCTCCACCACCATGTCTTGTGCGCACAGCTTCCTTGGGCTTCCCTGGCGACTCGCGCTGACCCAGTGACCGCCCTACAGACAACAACATCGGCCTCGCGACCCCTCGTGGCTCCGGCACCTCGGGCCACATCCAGGCAAACCGCTCGTCGTGCGTCCACCTCTCGCACCGTCCTGCGCTCGAGTTCAGCGTGTGCACAGCCTCACCCTACCACTTTACTACAGGATCCGCCCCCGCCAGAATCAGCGCGAGGCCGCCCCCGACTTCAAGAGCTCGTTCGCCCACCGCGCCCCGGACCAGGGCATCCTCGACCACGAGCGCAAGCGCAAGGTCGAGGCCCAGTGCTTCGAGCTCCAGGTCTCGCTCGAGGACGACGGCGTCGAGCCCGACGAGGTCGACAAGCAGGTCGACGCTCTTCGCCAACGCCTCCTCGCCGCCGCTGCTCCCGCCGCCTCCGCCTCGGGCATCAAGTCGCACCAGCGTCACGAGCTCGCCGCCGCCAAGCAGGCCGAGGACGAGCGCATGCGCCGCGCCCTCGGCATCCGCGCCGACCACACCGAGGGCGCCGCGTTCGACCGCGAGCTCCAGCAGCGCCTCAAGGAGGAGCGCATCGCAGAGCGCGAGCGCGGCCGCGAGGAGCGCGCCCGCATCGAGGCCGACCTGCGCGCCGACCGCGCCAAGGCCCAGGCCGCGCGCGACGCTCGCCCTCCCCCGCCTGCACCCGCCGCCGCCGCACCTCGCGGCGGGCTCGACGACCGCTCGTACCGCGACCTCGACCGCGGCGCCGGCTCGGCCTCGGCGTCGGGCTCGGCCCGGCTCCCCTACGGCGCGTCGGCCTCGCGCGGCCGGTCCCCCTCGCGCGAGCACGAGATGCGCCCGCCGCCCCGGCGGTACGACTCGCGCAGCGCGTCGCGCTCTCGCTCTCGGTCGCCGTCGCGCTCGCGCTCGCGCAGCCCGCCTCCGAGTCGCCGCCGCGGCCGCTCGCCGTCGAGGTCGCGCTCGCGTTCGCGCTCGCCGAGGAGGAGGGCCGACTCGCGCTCGAGGAGCCGCAGCCGCAGCCGCAGCCGCAGCCTGTCGCGCTCGCGGTCGCCGCCTCGCCGCCGCGTCAAGCGCGACGACTCGCGCTCGCGCTCGAGGTCGCGCTCGATGAGCATGAGCCGCAGCGCGAGCTCGCCGAGGCGGCGGGTGGACGGCGGCGGCGGGCGCAGCGTGAGCCCGCCAAGGAGGCGCAGCGCGAGCCCGCCGGCGCGCAGGGCTCGTGACTGAGGCGCTCGAGGAAGAGAGGGAGAGCTTGCGGGGCGTGTGTTGTCGGGCTCGCAGGAAGAGGAGGCGCGGCGTGTACTCGTAGCTCGTCTCAGGCTGTACTCTCGGTTCCTGTGCTTCTCTGCCTCGAGAGCGCGAGCGTGCGAGACGATCGAAGGACTGGGAGAGTGCGCTCGAGGATCGTTACAACAGGGACATGCGGGGGAGAGAGAGGAAAGAGCGTCTACGAGCGAACCGTGCACCGTCTACAAGCGGATCTCTGCCGGCGCCGCGCTCGCCGCCTCGGCCTCGCCGAGTGCCATCGCCGCCCGACCCTCCTCGCGCTCGGCCGCCTCCTTGCGCTTCTGCTGGTCGATGAGAAAGTCGAGCGCGAACGAGTTGTCCTCGCTCAGGCGCACGACCGACTCCTGGACGTCCTGGAGCCCGCGCTGGACGCCTCGCAGGACGGCAGCGAACTCTCCCTGGTTCTGCCGCAGCGTCTTGCCGTGCGCGGCGAACAGGGCCGAGAGCCACACGAGGTGGAACTCGACGTGCGGCGACTTGGCGAGCTGGGCGGCGAGGAGGCGCAGGGTTGCCGGGAGGTACGGCGCGGGGAGTTGGCGCGTGAGGAGGGCGATGGCCGAGGGAGGGACGGCCTCGTAGACGGTCTGGAGGAGGGGCCGCTCGTTGAGCTTGAGCGCCATGACGAACGCCTTGAGGTAGTGCCGCTCGTCGCGCAGCGTGTCGAGGATCGACGAGGGCGTGATGTCGACGTCGAGCTCGAACGGGTCGAACGTGAGCGAGTCGTCGAGCGAGTAGATCAAGAGGCCCTCGGTCGACGCGGCGGCCCAGGACCGGCCGGTCGGGCTGAAGCGCACGCACTTGGTGCGCGCCTCGGGCCGGTACCGCCGCTTGCTCATGTCGCCGCCGCGCGCACCGGGAAGCGAGCGGTCGAGGCGCTCGTCGAGGTCGCTCGCGTCGCCGCGGTCGTCGATGAGCTCGCGCGGGCCGGCCTCGGTCAACTTGCGCGAGTCGAGCGTCTCCTGCGTGCCGTCGAGCGACAGGTTCTGCGAGATGGTGAACCGGCGCAGGAGGACGCCGTCGCGCGCGTCGTACAGGCACACGTGCTTCGAGCTGCCGCCGGCGAGGACGCAGCTGCCGTCGGCCGTGTACGACAGCGACGAGAACGCCTTGGTCGACGAGTTGTTGGCGGCCGTGACGCGGTCGTCGGCCTTGCGCCCGCCCGAGATGTCCTTGCGGCCCTCGAGCAGCGTGCGCTGCGTGCCGTCGACGACGTTCCAGAACGAGATCTGGCCGTCGAGCGTCGCGACGGCCACCTCCTTGCCGTCGGGCCGGAACGCGAGCGCGAGCGCGTCGGCCTTGAGCTGGAACGGCTCGACGGCCGAGCTGCGCCCGAACGTGTCCCACACCCGGATCGTCTTGTCCCACGACGCCGACACGAGGCGGTCGCCGAGCGGCGAAAAGGCGAGCGCCGAAACGGGCGCCTCGTGGCCGGCGAGGACGTCGATCAACTTGCCCGTCTGCGTCGACCACATGTAGATCTCGAACCCGTCGCCCGAGCCGCCGGCGCACACGATCTCGCCCGAGGGGTCGACGGCGAGCGAGTTGAACTGGACGGGCTGCGGCGTCGTGAAGGTGCGGAAGTTGCGGTACCGGATCAGGTCGAACGCGCGCACGGTGCCGTCGAGCGACGCCGAGAAGACGACCTGCCCCTGCTTGGCGAACTCGACGGCCGAGATGGCGCTCGAGTGGTCGTCGAACGTGACGAAGCAGAAGCCGCTCGCGGCGTTCCACAGCTTGACCTTGCCGTCGTCGCCGCCGGTCGCGACCTGCTGCCCGTCGCTCGAGTACGACAGGGCGTTCATGTCGAAGTAGTGGCCCTGCTGCTTGAGGACGTACGACTCGGACTGCCACTCCCACACGAGGAGCTGGCCGAGCTTGCTCGCGCCGAACGCGAGCCACTCGCCCGAGGGGTTGACCGTGACGGACGTGATCTTCTCCTGCGAGACCGACAGCGTGTGGACGTTGTTGAAGGTCGGCATCTCCCACAGGCCGAAGACGCCGCTCGAGAAGCCGACGATGACGAGGTTCGACGGCGCGTGCCACGTCGTCGAGACGACCTTGGCGCCCGCCTGCATGAAGTAGTGGCGCGCCTCGACGCCCCACCGGGTCGTCGCGATCGTGTTGTCGGGCCCGCTCGACGTCGACGCCTCGGGGACGACGGCCGCCATGCGCTCGTCGTCGTCCGACTCGTCATCGCTCGGCTCGTCGTCCTGCTTCTTGCTCCACGTGAAGATGGCGCCGTCGCGCGAGACGGTGTAGATCTGCGGGATCGGGTGCGAGTCAGTATGTGTACGTCCATCGCTGCCGTGAAGAGGAGAGAGAGACAGAGCGCACCGTCTTGTGGTCCTGGGAGAAGTAGGCGGCGAGGACGGCGTCGCGGTGGCCCGAGAACGTCTTTGGTCGGTAGCCCTCGACCGGGTAGAGCGTGTAGAGCTTGGCCGTCATATCCTTGGACGTCGTGAGGAAGAACCTGTACGCAGAGAGGGGTCAGGGTCCGGCTCGCGCACGGCGGGGAGGCGGTCGAGCGACGTGAGGGAAGCGGACGCACCTCGAGTCGCTGCTCCACGTGATCGAGAGGACGTCGTCGTAGTGCCCGGTGTAGGTGCGGTGAAGGACGAACGGGGCGAACTCGCGCGCGAGGTGCGACGGCGTCTGCCACACCTGGATCTGCGAGCCGTGCGTCGCGGCGATGAACCTGCGGGGTTGCGCTTGCGTCAGCTCGTGCCTCTCGAGAACGTCGAGCTGTGAGAGAAAGGTGTAGACGCACTTGCCGTCGGGCGAGAACTTGATGTCGCGCACGGGCTTCTTGAAGTTGAAGTGGTGGAGGACGGTCGAGCGCTTGAAGTTGACGAGGACGGCTCGGCCATCTGCGTACGCCGGAAGCAGCAGGTCAGCTTGTGCTCGCTCAGGGGGCAACAGGCACAGAGGGGGAGAGACGGACCCTCGTCGACGCTGATGAGGACGGCGGCATCGGGCGAGAGGGCGATGCGAGCGATGTTCTTGCGGTTCTCGAACGAGAGGGTGCGCGACTTGTTGCTGTGTGGGTCACGGTGCAGGGTCAGTCGAGGCCCGGGGTGCGGTGGAGCAGGAGCTACAGGGCGAGAGCGAGAGAGAGGGCGGAGACGAGGACGGACTTGACGAGGTCGAACACCGAGACGCGGTTGCCGACGGGCGAGATGACCGAGTTGCCGTCTGGGGTGAAGAGGACATTGCCCTGCTTGTAGACGGTGCCTGCGAGGTTGCTGAAGCGGAAGCCGGACGAGACGGTGCGGAAGGCGGGGGTGGTGGCCTGCGAGCTCGACGAGGCGACTGCCATGGCGGGGGCTGGAGGTGGTGGCTTGCAGCTGGGGTGCAGGGTGCACTTGCTCGTATGCTGGCTGGCTGGGTGGAAGCTCGGCGGTGGAGGGGAGCGAGAGGACGAGCCTCATCGCCTCGCTCTCCCTCTCCAAGCTCGACCACACCCCGCCCGGCCAGCTGCAACTCGACAGCAGCCCGTGCAGCCGGCCTGGTCGCGCCCCTAGCTTGCTCAGCTAGCTCGACATAGCGCAACGCGCGCGCCACCCGCCCTGCGCGAGCTGTCCTCGCTACACCGCAGCACCTCCTAGTCTCCCCACCTTCATCAGCTCGCCGTCCAGCACAGCTCGCCGCCTCGGCAGATGCCTCCAGTCGGCATCCCTGCCGCCTTCTGGCGAGGCGGTACCTCGCGTGGCCTCCTCTTCCGCGCCGGCAAGCTCGCCCCCTTCTCCCCCGCCGCCCGCGACCGCATCATCCTCGCCGCACTCGGCTCGCCAGACCCAGACGGCCGCCAGATCAGCGGCCTCGGCGGCGGCGTCAGCTCGCTCAGCAAGGCCGCCATCGTCAGCGTCCCCGGCGAGGCGCGCGCCGAGCAGGACCGCCTCGGTCTCCTCCCCGGCGTCAGCTGGGCCGACGACGGCGAGCGCGATGGCCACGAGTGGGACGTCGTGTACCGCTTTGCCCAAGTCGGCGTCCGCACGCCCGACCTCGACTGGTCGGCGTCGTGCGGCAACATGTTCGCCGCCGCGGCCCTGTCGTCGCTCGCCCTCGTCCCCTACACGACCCTGTGGGACCGGGCGCGCAACCTCCCGCGCCCGACGTTCGGCGACCCGCTCCTCCTTCCGCTGTCGATCCTCTCGGCGAGCAACGGCGTCCTCATGCGCGCGAGGGTCCCCGTCGACCCGTTCTCGCTCCAGGCGTGGGAGCCTGCACCGGGCGAGGGCGTTGCCGTCGCGGGCGTGCCGGGCTGCGACGAGCCTGGGATCGAGGTCGAGATGCCGCTCGAGCAGGGCGAGGTCGACGTGCGAGGTCGAGGAGGGCTCGTGACGGGCAACGCGCGCGACGTGGTCCGGCTCGACGATGGCGGCGAGGTGCGTCTTCTCTTCGCTCTTCCTCTCCTCGACCAGAGCACGAGCGCATGCCTGACTTCTCGAGTTCGTCCTTTGCAGATCACGGTCTCGGTCTTCACCTCGGGCCTGCCCAACATCTTCGTCCCGCTCTCGTCCCTCCTCGCCCTCGACGGCCACTCGTTCCCGGCCGACCTCCTCACCCTCCCCGCCTCGGCACTATCCACCCATCCGACCCTCGCTCCGCTCCTCGAGCGCATCCGCACCACCGCCGCCGCGCTCTTCTCGATCCCCTGCTCCCTCGCGAGCCCCAAGATCACCCTCGTCGCGCCCTTCCCCTCCTCCTCGACGCCCTCGCCCGCCTCGGCACCACGCGCCGACGGCTACACGACCGCTTCGGGCCTGCGTGTCGAGCCACAGGACGCCGACCTGCTCGTGCGCGCCGTCAGCTCGGGCGACTGGCACGCCTCGATCCCGGGCACGACGCTCGGCGCGCTCAACATCGCTGCGGGCGTCGAGGGCAGCGTCGTGCGCGAAGCGATGCGCGCTGGAGCAGGCGCAGGAGCGCGAGCGCGAGCGGGCGAGGACGGCGCGCGGGACGAGGTCGTCCGGGTGCGGGCGGCGCACGCGGCGGGCGTCACCGAGTCGAGCGTGCGGTTCGACGCCGAGGGGCGCGCGCAGAGCGTCGTCATGGTGCGCACGGCGAGGGAGATCATGAGGGGCGAGGTGCTCGTGCCCGAGCGGTTGCTGTACGACTAGACGACGCGAGGAGGCCGGTGCACGGACACTTTGTCTCCCTTCCTGCGTCCGTTGGCCGGCTTGTTCGAAAGCTCAAAGAGTGGATCGAAGGCGATCTTGCTGCGTCTAGCCAGAGCAGCGCTGCTCCTCTCCGTCCAGCTCTGCGCGAGAGATTCAGAACCGGGCCGCGACCGCGGCTCGGCGGCGGAAGCTCGTGCTCGACCACCTCTCCTCGCCCCGCTGCGAGATGAGGCCGCCCTTCCAGTCGTCTGCTCAGCTCGCCCAGGAGCTCCGCCGAGCTGCCGCCACCGCCCGCGAGCGCTCGCCGCCCGCCGCCGTCGCCTCATCTCGAGTGAAGCCTCGTTTCGCTGCCGAGGTGCGTCCTCCTCCCTCTTTGGGCGCGGTACAGGGCTGACAGAGGACTCCTACAGCGCGCAGAAGGCTCGGCGAGCAGCGACTCGGAGGACCCGCCCGACCTCGACTCGGACTCGGACGACGACGGCGCGTCCCTCATCGAGGAGCACTTCCTGCCGCCCTTGAGCGAGGAGGCGACCTGGTGCAAGGCCTTCACCTACGCTCGCGTTCTCTCCGGCGTCGGCCAGCACTTTGCGACCGACTTTCCTCTGCGCGTCCTCGCCGTTGCGACCGGGTTCAGCGGTGCGTCCCTTCTCGCCCTTCTCGCCCCTCCCCCTCTGTCCGCACGGCGTGCTGACTCTCGTGCACCTCGACAGAATCGCTCAACGGCGACATCCACACCGTGCGCGCGCTCGACGGCCGCAAGGAGCTCGCCATCTCGCACTCGCGCCTCACGCCCGAGCAGACTCGCGACGTCGCCGCCTTCCTCGCCCGGCGCGAGCACGCTGCCACCGACGCCCTCTCGTCCCTCTCACTCGGCAACGACGACATCGACGAGCCCGCCGCCCAACCCGCACCCGCAGCCCCTTCGCCCTCGCGCCGCGCTCGCACCCGCACCCGCCCGGGCGCCGCCACCCCTCCCTCCTCCTTCCCCGGCAGCGCGCCCTTCCCACCAGGCGCGACACCCTCCGAGCGCGCCGAGCTCGAGGCCCTCTCGGCGCGCACGTTCGGCGACTCGCTCCTGTCGGGCCTGTCGTCGCTCGCCGCGACGCCGCAGCGCGCGCGGAGCCCTTCGCCCGGCGCGCACGTCGAGCGCGAGGCGCGCGAGGAGCTTCTCGAGTGGTACCAGCATGCGGGGGTGCCGGCCGGCGGGTCGGCGCGGCAGGGCACGGCGCTCGACCGGCTGCTCGACCGGGTCGAGGCGGCGAGGGCGGGCGGCCAGGTCGGCGACGAGGACGAGCTCGCGCGGGACGGATGGGCGACCGAGCCACCGCTCAGCGTTGCGCTCGAGGGTGGTGCGCCCGTGCTGAGGGTGCCTGCGGCCGACGGCGGTGACGAGTTCACGTTCGAGCTCGTGCACGAGGAGGTCGAGACCGAGGAGGACGAGCAGCTGCGCGCCATGGTCGCTCGGGTCGCGAGCGACGAGGCCGAGGCCGAGGCGGCGGTGCGCGAGCGCGAGCAGCAGGAGCAGCAGGAGGCGGCGAGGCGGCGCAGGGCGAGGCGCGAGCTCGTCGGACGGTAGCTCTCTCTCGCGCTCTCTCGGCGCTGGTCGCCGTGCTGCAACAGACCTTGCACGACAGTATCGACATTGCACGCGTCCGAGAGAGAGAGACCAGCTCGACCGAAAGAGACCTCGCGCTCAGGCCCACTTGGGCGTGCTGACGCCGCTGCTGCCGGGCGTCCCGACGCTGAGGTCGTGCGCCTGCTGCTGCTCTAGCCGCTTCTTCTCCTTGCGCTTCTGCGCCTGCGCCTTCTTGACGACCTGCTGCGCCTTCTTACGCTCGGCGAGGACGCGCTCGCGCTCGACCGGGTCGAGCGGCAGCGACGGGTCGTTGGCCTGCGCCGCGAGCTTGGCCGCCTTCTTCTGCTGCTGCGCCGTGCTCACCGCGCCGCCGACGCCCGACCCGCTGTCCGACATGGCGTCGCCGGCGCGCGCCTTTTTCTGCTGCGGCTGCTGCTGAGGAGGGGGTGGAGGGGGAGGCCGGCCCGACGCGACCGACATGGCGGGCGAGCCGGCGCGAGACGGCTTGGGCGTGCCGCCTGCTGCGCCGCCCGGACCGCGTGCGGCGGCGGCAGCGGTAGCTGCGGCGCCGTGCGCGCCGCCGAGGCGGATCGAGGTCGGGTTGGCGCCGGGCTGCGCGGCGAGCGACGGGTTCGACTGGCGCTCGCGGTACGCCTGGATGAAGGCGAGGCGCGAGAAGCTGCGTGCGGAAGGTGCTCGAGTCAGTGATTGCGGTCAGGTTGAGGCTGCAGAGGAGGGAGAGCGGGACGCACGCAGGTCCCCTCGTCCTCGGCACGCCCTCGTCGCCGACCTTCATGAGCTTCTCGTGCTCCTCGCGCTCGCGCTTATGGCCCTCCTCGCCGTCGTCGCCGTCGTCGCAGTCGCCCGAGCTGCAGAAGCGCTTGCGCTTGGGCGGGCGCAGCGTCGTCGCGCGCAGCATCGAGTTGGCGATGCGCGACGTCTGGATCGAGGGCGACAGGCACAGGGGCGGCATGGTGCGGTTCTGCAGGCGAGGGACAGCGCGTCAGGACTGCGCAGTGAGGAGGGAAAGCGAGCGAGGACGCACGAGGATGACGGACTCGATCTCGAGCGCCTCCTCCTCGGTCCACCCGACGACGTCCTCCCTGCCCTCGACGAGCGCCTCGTGCTCGATCCTGCGACTCTGGATCGCGAGGTCGGTCCATAGAGTCGCCGGATTGGGCGCGAGCACGATGCGGTACACCTCGGCCTTGCTCGTCGCGGGCGTCTCGCGGGCCTGGCTGAGCGAGAGCGAGAAGGACGAGCTGAGCGACGCGCGCGAGGTCGAGGCGGCCGACGGCGATTGGCGGTGGTCGTGCACCTCGACGATGAGGCAGCCTGTGAGGAGAGGTCCAGTCATCAGCTTCGTCGAGCGGAGGAGAGCTGGGGGACGAGGACGCACCGTCGTAGTAGACGACGCCGGCGTCGTCCAGGACGTCGAGGAGGTCGGTCGGGAGCTTCTGCTCGCGCACGGCCTCGAGGAAGCACTTCATCGGCGAGTCGTAGCTGAAGTTGCCGTGCTGCGCGCGTCGTCATGGCTCGTCAGCGAGCCGCTCTCGGGCGTGGAGAGAGGAGGAGCGGGGACGCACCTGGTGCTCAAAGCGGAAGTGGGTCGGGTACAGGTGGATGACGAGCGAGGGCGGTGCTCGGCGGTGGCGCTTGAGGACCTGGCGCGTGAAGCGCGTCACGTTGTAGGTGGCTCCAGTCGACATCGGGCGGTGGAGGAGGGAGGCGGGGGGAGGTCGCGAGAGAGGGTACGAGGGTCGTTGGCGGTGATCTGTTGGCTCGAGGGCAGTCAGCATACTATGCTCGTGCAAGATTCAGGCCGATCGTGGCGCGACTCGGCGAGTGAGCGCGTGGTCGCAGCCTCATCAGTGAGTGCGGAGGAGGAGGGGGAGGAGGAGAGAAGCTGGCCCACCTGATCGAGCGAAGGCAGCACGAGGCAGTTGCAGTAGCGGATCTTGGGTGGCAGCACGGGTCGCTGGTCTGCCCTGGGCGAGCGGTCGCAGCGAGGAGAGTGGGCGAGGGTCGACCTCGCTCTCGTCCTCTCGCCGCAAAGGCTGCTCGGCCTCACACTGCTGTGGGTCCGCCTCGCTCGACATGGCTACCCTCTCGAGTCTCTTCTCGTGCCTCGCCCCCGCGCAAGAGCCCACGAGGTGAGCCCGCCTACTTCCTCCCCTGGCCTCGTCCCCCCTCTCCTCGGGCCGTCATGCTCGCTCGCTGAAGCCCAGCACCGTGAGCACGTCGCTGACTCTTGTTCAACTGCCTGCAGCCAGCCTCCATACGCGACCGAGCCGCCGCAGCGCCCGACAAGCGGGTCAACACCTCGCCGTCTCCCCGCCGAGCTCATCCTCGACATCTTTGAGCTCGCAGTACAGGGCGCAGGCCTCAAGGAACGGGCGCAGCTCGGTCTGAGCGCCATGCTCCTCTCGCACGAGTGGCGCACTGTCGGGTTCAAGCTCATGTTCGGCCAGGCGGCAACGTTCTCGCCCTTCCCGGACGAGCGGTACCTCTCGTTCGGCCGCCAGACGTACCACGACGCCGAGCTCAACGACACGGTCACGCACCTGTGCATCAACGGGTGGCCGAGACAGGCGACCGCGACCTGTCTCGACCTGCCGCAGCACCTCAACCTCGAGCACGTCCAGCTCAAGAACCTCAAGCTGTCGCGCATGCCCGTCCTGCCCCGAGGTGCGTCCTTTTTTCTCCCTCGCCCAGCCCTATCGTAATCATTTCTATTCCTGACTCGCGCAAATCGTGCTACAGCTGCGAGCCTCGCCGTCTGCAGCGTCTACTTCGAGCCGTCCCTCTGGTCGCGCGCCTTCTCGCACGCCGGCCTGCGCATCCGCCCCGCGCCCGTCCTCCCGTGCAAGTTCCTCACGTCGCTCACCATCAGCTCCGTCAACTTTGGCGGCGTGAGCCCGGCCGTCCTCCTCTCGCCGCGCACGCTCCCGTCCCTGCGCCGCCTCACGACCGGCGGCGTGTGGGACGCGCGCACCTCGGCGCAGCTCACCCACCTCGCCGTCTTCGACTGGCGCGTGTACCCGCCCGACGCACTCGCCCACTGCACGTCGCTCACCTCGCTCGTCGGCCGCCTCCACTGCGCCGTCGCGACGCCCGTCCTCGCCGGCCTCGAACATGCCGACAACGCCAACGAGCAGCCCGGACCCGGCGCGACCTGGCCGACGAACCTCCCGCCGACGCTCGAGCGCCTCACGCTCGTCACGGCGTGCGGCAAGCCCGGCCGCACCACCCTCAGCAGCGCGTCCAAGCCGTGCCTCGCCGCACTCTCGGCGGCAACGCTCATCGACGCGCTCGTGCGCGACAGGGCGACGCTCCCCGGGCTGCGCGAGCTCGTCTTTGCGGGCGCGTTCGCGCGGTGCCCGTGGGAGGAGGACGAGCCCGAGGGGCGCGCGGCGGCGCTGTGGACGGTGAGGGGGATCAGGGTCGAGCGGCGCGAGAGGGAGGGTGTCGGGTGGTGGATCGAGCGGGCGAGCGAGGGGAGGGTCTGAGCGCGAGGAGGAGGTCGACGAGGTCGAGCGCTTGGAGTCGGACTCGCAGGAGGCTTTGCAACGTGCAGCTTTCGTCGACAACTCGCTGAAAGCATCGAGCAGGCAGAGAGAAGTAGAGCTAGTGCGATACAACAAGGGAACGTCGCTACGACCATCTCGGCCGCCGCCTCCTCATCTGACCTCTCGGAGCGGCTCGAGCGGCTTAGATCCGGTCCTGCGTCCAGGCAAAGTCGTCGAACAGCGTCTGCAATGGAGCGAGGAGTCAGCACGAGAGCGAGCGCAAGGACAGAGAGAGGGAGGGAGCGCACCGTCGGGCGGAACGGCCAAGCGTCGAAGGCGTCGGCGAGGATGACCCACTCGTGCATCTGCAGGTGCGAGACGGCCTTGTCGGCCTTGTCGGCGCCGACGCCGAGCTCGATGAGCTTGGGCACGAGGTTGCCCGCGCCGGGCGAGATCGAGCTGCGAGCGGCAGGAGGAAGCGTCAGTCGGCGGTCGCGAGGAAGATCCGGGAGAAGGAGAGAGAGGACGCACGTAAAGGCCTTGTGCCACGGCGTCGCCTTGGCGACGAACATGTGCCGCGTGACAAACTCGAGTGCGTCGTAGTTCTTGACGAGCGGCTTGGGCCTCGGCGTCACCTTGATGGGCGTCACGACGGCGACGTCGCCGCGCGGGCGGTGGAAGTGCATCGTCGCCGGCTGCAGGCCCGACAGGGTCGGCGTGCGCTCGATGACGGCGAGCGAGTTGAGCAGGACGGCGAGCTTGTGGTAGTCGGTGTCGCCCGGCTTGGCGAGGATCTTCTGCTCGGGTGGTCGGAGAGGGCGTCAGAGCGGCGCCCGGGGGCGAGGGGCCGAGAAGAGAAAGCAGGGACGGACCTTCCACAGCGCCTCGGGTCCGAGGAAGCCCATCTGCATGCGGCCCTTCTGGAAGTACCACATCTGGCCGGCGATGGCCGACACGAGCTGGACGAAGAGCTGCTGCCCGTACGACGAGCTCGGGAGCTGCGCCGCAAAGAACAGCTTCGGGTGCACTGCGAGTATCAAAGCGTCAGCTGCGGCCGTCGACAAGGAAGCAGGTCAGGAGAGAGAGCTTGAGCGCACCCGAGTCCTCCCATGGCACGGTCGGCACGTCCTCGAAGAAGCCCTTGTCCTCGATATCCGTGTACGCCTCCCACCGGAACGGGTCCTCGAGGATGTGCTCGTACCGACCCGGATACCGCTCCTTCAAGACCTGCGGGCGGGCGAGGGGGGCAGGGTCAGCGAGAGTCCAAGAGGAGGCTCGGAGGAGGAACGAGAGCGACGCACGTCGAGAAAGGGCACGTAACGGTAGGCGTCCTCGACGGCGATCGTCCGCTTGACGTTGGGCAGCTCGAGGAAGGCGCGCGTCAAGCCTCCCGGTCCTGCGAGCGAGGGCAACAGCGTGAGCGACCAGGCGGAGGGAGGCCGACAGGGACGACAGCGACAGCGAGCGCACCTGCGTATGCCTCGACGACCGTGACGCCGTCCATCTGGTCGATCCCCCACGCCTTGACGACAGCTTGTGCGCTCGCCTCGTTGACGAGCGACGACCGGCTGCGGACGGCCGGGGTGGTCGTGAGCCCGGTGAAGAGCTCGGTCTTGGGCGTACCGGCGGCGAGCGGGCGGGGCTTGCTCAGGGTCTTGACCTCCTTGCTCGGCGGCGTCTTGCGTGCCGAGCGCGGGATGCTGACGAGGCGCGAGGCGGACGAGGCGAAGGTGCGGCGCGAGGTCGAGGGGAAGGCGCAGGCGGCGCAGGCGACGAGCTGCGAGGTGGACGCGCGCAGGGACTGCATGCTGGGCGGTGCGACTCGAGCTGGCGAGGTGGAGCGAGCGAGTGGGACGACGGAGGAGCGTGAGCTTCCTCTCGGCGAGGAAGGAGGCGACGAGGACAACTGATGAGGCTCGACTCGCACACGCGCACGAGAGCGTTCCTGAGCGCACACAGTACGGTCTCTAGTGCTCGGAGAGGCGCCCCCAGGAGCTACAGCCCTTGCCGGCGCAGTCTCGCTCTCCTCACCTCGCTCGCGCACCGCTCGAGACAGCTCGACCTCGCAAACGGCAACCATCTGGTAGTACAACACGCTCCTCGTTCACTCTACGTCTCCCGGCTCCGCTGCCGCCGCCCGTGGAGGACCCCGCCGACGTGCAGGAGCCCGACCGCAGCCGCAGCCGCGAGCGCGCCCTGCGTTCGCCGCGCCGTCGTCCACGCCGCGGGCTCGCCCTCGCCGTCTCGAGGCGGCACAGCGACCGACGCACGTCGAGCGCGCCTCGGCACCGCGCGCGGCGAGCTCCTCAGCGCCGGCGCCGACGCCTCGTCGTCCTGCCGCCGCTCGTGGTCGGCCTCGTCCTCGCTCGCCTCGCTCTGCGGAATCTCGCCGCCCTCGCTCCCACTGAGCTCAACCTGGCTGACGGCGCCGAAGAAGTCGGTGAGGAGCGTCTGGTCGAGTGGGCGCGGGAAGAGGTCGCTCCTGACGCCGGGCGTCGAGCGGATCACCTCGTGCGAGAACGTGTCGAACTGCGCGCGCGAAGCCGAGGATCGGCGAGTCAGTCTGAGGGTCGTGAGGAGCGAGTGCCTCGGAGAAGGAGAGGGAGCGCACGAGGTTCTGCATCGGGATCTGCGACGTCTTATTGATCGACTCGAGGAAGGTGAGGACGTGGTGGGTGTAGCGGTCCGTGACGGCGACGCCAATGTCGTTGTCGGCGTGATGCTGCGACAGGAGCAAGCATGAGCGTGAGTGCTGGACTGCACGAAGAGAGAAGCGGCGGCGGACGCACCGAGTACGAGTTCTGGTCCTTCTCGCTCGAGCCCGTCGCGAGGATGTTGGGCGAGTAGAACTTGCTGTAAAGCGTGTTGGCCTGGCACGTGTCGACCATGAAGAAGATCTCGTTGTACCTGCGCGGTGCAGCTCGTCAGTGCCGGTTCTCCTCGCCGACGGCCCGAGCGAGACGACGAGCGGGCGAACACGCACCGCTTCTTGGCCCACATGCCGCCGAACGCGTCGGCAATGTCGAACGCCGAGATCTCCTCGTTGTCCTGGAACTTGAGGAACTCGTCGCCGCCGTGCCCGGTCATGTAGACGAAGATGTTGCTGCGTGAGTCGGTCAGGAGGCGCTTGGACGCCGGCGTCGAGTCGGGGAGGCGGCCTGCGCGCGCGAGGGAGGAACAGGTTAGCTCTGCTCACCAAGGTGGTGCTCAGCGGGCGGGACGGACCCGAGAGGAGGCGGAGGAAGGCCTCGACCGTGACCTCCTCGCCCTTGTAGTCGACCTCGATGCGGTCGCCGTACAGGTCGACCTTGCGGTCGGCGTTCGAGTAGACGGTGCCGGCGAACGGGTTGCGCGGGTTACACGCGACGTCGTCGGCGAGCATGAGGATGATCTGCGAGTCGGGGATGCCGAGGCGCTTGACGGTGCGGTACCTGCGGGATGCACGAGGAGTCAGGGCTGCCATTCGACAGCGAGGCTCGAGGGCAGGACGTGACGGACATGGCGAGGGTGTTGGCGATGTGCTGTCGACGTCGAAGGTGAGGCAGGGTCAGCTCGTTGCGGCGAGAAGGGTCCGAGAGGGGAGGGAGACGGACCCTGTAGTTGAACCAGAAGCGAGACTGCGGGAGGGCAGCGGGTCAGCACTTGGGGGAGCTGGAGAGCTAAAGAGGAGGACGCACGGTGCACACGAGGACGGCCCAGTTGTTGGTGAACGAGGTGGCCGCGACCGCAGTCGAGGAGGACGACGAGGACGACGCCGAGACGAGGGCCGAGACGAGGAGCACGAGCGCTCCTGCCCAGCACAGGCGCATGGCTGCGAGCATGGCCCGACGAGCAGCAAGGGCCCAGGAGCAGGCGGTTGGCGTGGTTCGAGGAGGAGGAGCCGGCTAACGGCGCGACCTTTGGCTCTTCGCCCGCTCGCCCCCACTTGCCGCCGTCGCCACTCACTAGACGCGCCGTGCACCACCTCGAGCCCACTCGGTACACCTCGACAGCGACCGCCGCACCTCACCCGAGTCGCCCGCTCGCCCGCGTCGTCGTCGTCGCTCCCCGTCCCGCCGCACGACATCGTCCGCTCGCCTCGCACCACCTCGCTTAAGGACACTCAGCAGAGCCCAGATAGGCTCACCCTCATCTCCACCACCTCGTCGAGCCGCCCACCGCCCGCCTCGATGCAGACGGCGCCACCGCACGCGCACTCTCCCCACCCGGCCGCCAGGTCGGTGGGGGGTCCGCCTCCTCACCCGGCTCACCTCGACCAGGCAGCAAAGAAGGCCGCCAAAGGTGCGCACCCGTCCACCGAGCCCCTTGAGCCCCAGCTCGAGGCCCGATCGCTGACTCTCGCCCCCTCCTCCTCCCCCTCCTCCTCCCACCTCGTGACTCGCCCGGATGTCCCTCGCCTCGCTCCTCTCCTCTGCAGCCAAGGACCTCTCGCACGTCCCCTGCAAGTTCTTCAAGGCCAACAGCTGCACCGCCGGCAAGGCCTGCCC
>Ga0308170_10000841_pt1 | contig 34092 bp, 37 predicted proteins | sample PhyBR2_2_FD_202136 | JGI IMG/M metagenome (GOLD analysis project Ga0308170, IMG submission 202136) | Phyllosphere microbial communities from UC Gill Tract Community Farm, Albany, California, United States - DLSLSB.R2 | ecosystem: Host-associated > Plants > Phyllosphere > Unclassified | place...
CTCGATGAGGAAGGCCGCCGCCATGACGGCGGAGGCGGGATGAGGCGAGCGAGGCGAGCGAGGCGACGAGGGCTCACAGGTGTTGACGAGGTACGCGGCGATGGCCCACTCGATGAGCGAGAAGAAGATGAGGAGCGAGAAGGTGACGACGTGGCCGCGCTTCTGCGAGCAAGGACGAAGGAGGTGGTGAGTCCACTGCTGCTCCGAGTTCGGCAACCTTTCGCACGGCGCGCAGGAGGACAGCGAGGGAGAGGAGGGACGCACGGTGTGAGTGTCGAGTCCGGGCATGGTGAGAGGCGGGACTTGAGGTGGTGGCTTGAAGATGTGGTGGTGTCGAGGGTGAGAGGGAGGAGAAAGAAGCGAGCGAGCGAGCCGAGGGGAGGGGAGGATCGACAAAATGACGCTCCCTCCTCGCCTCGAGGCCGACCACAGTGCAGCCTCATGAGGCCTCTGTCGCTGCCCAATTTGCACACTCGCTCGCTCGTCGTGCATTCGAGATTGGACTCGCCCTCTCGAACGGAACAGCTCAGGAGATCGTCATTGCACCTCGACTCGGACACCGCCTCGTCGCTCACTTGGCCTCGTCCTTCTTGCCCTCGTCCTCGGCCTCCTGCATCGACAAGGCGACTGCGCGCACGAAGGGAAAGAGAATCAGCCGCTGAACCTTGGGAGAGCAAGGGAGAGAGAGAGGGACGCACTCGCTCGCGCAATGTCATCCTCCTCGTCATCGTCGACCGTCTCGTCGAGCGCGCCCTCGTGCCCCTCGCCCATCTCTACGTCCTCGACCTCGACGTCGTCGACGCCCGCACTGAGCGCCAGCGCCCGCCTCAGGTCCTCGTCCTCGTCGTCGTCGCCCTCGCCCGCCTCGCCACCGGCTCCCTCGCCCATCTCGACCTCGCCCGCCGGCGCCGTGTGCTCTGGCGGGCCCTGCAGCATCTGCTCCGAGCTCGTCGGCAGCGGCGCGCCCGTGAGCTGGGCCCCCTGCGGCTCGGTCGCCGGCGTCGGGTCCGTGATCTGCGTCGAGACGCCCTCGGGCACGGGCTCGAGCGCTGCGGCGGCCGACGTCGACGTCGAGGCGTTTGCGGCCGCTTGGCGGGCGCGCTCCTCCTCGAGCGACATGCGGAGAGCCTGCGAGCGAGCGAAGGAGCCTGCGTCAGCGCCGAGACTGCCGACAACGAGCCGCCGAGACGAAGCCGTCGAGGCGGGACGAGACGAGGGAGAAGCAAGGCCGACGCACCATGGCGAGCTCCGGGTCCAAGTTCGGGTCGACGCCAAACTCGTCGGCGTTGCCGCCCGCTCCACCGCCCGCGCCGCCCATCTCGTCGTCGCCGCCGCCCTCTGGCCGCAGGACGGCGCTCTGCATGACGCGCTCCGACAAGAGGTGCGGGCCGGGCTCGACCGAGAGGAAGTGCGAGTTGTCCGACGACGACGTGGCCTCGACGAGGGCGGCGAGCTTGGCGTCGTTGGATTCGGGCGCGGCGGGAGCGGCGGCGGTGGTGGCGGACGAGGACGAGGGGAGGGACGGGATCGAGAGGTCGACGTCGGGCGTGCCGAACGAGATGACGTCGAGCGCGACGTTGTTCTTCTTGAGCTTCTTGCCGAGCTGCGGGCGAGGGAGCGAGAGAGAGAGAGTCAGCGAGCCGGCTCGGGTTGAGAGGTGCGACGGGCGAGCTCGACGGACCTTGACGAGCGCAGCCTGGCTGTCCTTGAGCGGGCTGCCGGCAAAGACGACGATGCGCTGCCGCTGGTTCTTGTTCTGGCGGTGCTTGAGCGCGAGCTGCGGGCGGCGGGCGGAGGAGTCAGCTCCGCTCGCTCACGACGATGCGGGGGAGGACGAGGCGACGCACCTGAGCGACCTGAATGCCGGTCATGAGGTCGGCCTCGCCGCTCGACTTGACGTCGTGGAGAGCGGCCATGACCTTGCCCTCGTCCTGGGTGAGCGTGACGAGGACCTCGGGCCTGCGGAGAGGTGGGGAGGAGGGAGAGGTCAGCACTTGATTGCGTCGGGCCCAGCCCAGGTCGTGCGGGTGCTCCTGTGCCAGCTCGAGATGCTTGTCGGCGCCGCGCAGAGCCCACAGAATGAGCTGCGAGAGCTCGCTCAAGCGAGGGCCTCGTCATCGTCGTCGAGTCGCTCGAACGACGGCCGCACCCTCTTGGGGCTCGTTGCCCGGCTCGCTCGAGTACTCAGAGGCAGTGGAGCTCGCTGACAGAGCTCGCAGGGGCTCGAGAGAGGGAGGAGGACGCACCCCTTGCCGGCCATGACCATCAGGCCGACCTCGTTCTCCGGGTGAGCGTTGATCTTTGTGCCCATGATGGTGAAGATGCAGTCGGACTGGGCCTGGAGGCGGTTGGCTGCGGGCGGCGGTGCGTGTGGATCAGCTCGCAGGTCGAGATGACGGCGGGGGAGGTCGGGGAGGACGAGGGAGAGGAGAGGCGCACGGATGAAGTCGCCGTTGAGCGAGTGAGCCGAGTTGTCGAGCACGATCATGGTGGCCTCGAGCGACATGGTACTGGTGCTCTTGCTGCAGGAGGCGAGCGGTGGTGGAGGGACCCGACCTCGTCGCTCGCTCGCTCGTCTCCGCGTCGACCTCTCGACTCCCCGCAGAGTGAGTGGCAGGTCGGCGCAACTGTACTCTGAGGCTATCATAGAGCGCCTCATGCCTTCCCTAGGGAGGCTAGTTGTGCGGTCAGCTTGGCGCGAGAGGGAGCTGCGACGACGACGAGCACCGCCTCTCGCTCTCTACGTCCCTGTGCTACGACCTGGGCATCCCTACCGAGCGTCTTCGAGCTTCTCAAGCCACGCACCGCCACTCGAGCGCACAAAGAACCACCCGCGCCGCACTCACCGCCGCGCACCCCCACCTCGACCTCGCTCCCGACTCTCGGCCTCGCACACGACAAGCCAACCACGAGCGACACTGCAGCGTGCGCCACAGCACTACCACATAGAGCTCTACTCTCATCGACCGTCGCGCAACGCCAAAGAGCCGCCGCGCCATGGCCCTCTCCTCCTCGTCGTCGTCCCGACCAGCGCACACGATCCCCATCTCGCAGCGCCCGCCGCCGACCCTCCTCCAGCGCGCGCACCTCGTCCTCTTCAACGCCTCGTTCCTCGCCCTCATCCTCGTCCTGCACGCCTTCCAGCTGTGCGCGATCCCGTCCCGCACGGGCAAGCGCCTCGCAAAGGAGGCGTTCGGCAGCGTCCTCGTCGCTATCGTCGCCCTCTTCGGGCCCTCGAGGCTCGTCATCACGGTCCAGCAAGACGACGGGCCCGGCGGCGTCAAGCTCGAGGAGCTCGTCGAGCGCGACGCACGGGGCAAGGTCGTCCGCCTCCGGCTCGACCGCGAGGCCGTCCTCGTCTCGAACCACCAGGTGCGTCGTCGAGTCCCGCGTTTCGAGTAGCTCGCCCTTATCTCGAGGCGGGACTGACCTCGTTCGGCCCCGCTGTCCGTCGCACAGATGTACGCCGGTGCGCTCACTTCCCTCCCTCTCCACCTCTCGGCGCGAGCGAGACAGCGTCCCTGACCCCTTCGAAACCTGTTTGCAGACTGGATCTATCCATGGATCGCCCTGTCGTACGCCGGCGTCGCCAACGGCCTCGTCATCGTCCTCAAGGCGTCGCTCGAGTGGGCGCCGCTCGTCGGATTCGTGCGTCCGCCTCTCCTTGTCTCCTGCGCTTCCTCACGCTCAAGGAAGCACGAGCTGACTTTGTGGAAACGATCGAGCAACAGGCCATGCAACTGTTCCGCTTCTGCTTCATCAACAATTCGACCAAGCCGCTCGACAAGTCGAACCTCGTCCCCGTCGCGCGCGAGGCGAAACGGCGCGGCGAGCCGTACCAGTGCCTCCTCTTCCCCGAGGGGACGCTCTACTCGAAGTTGACGAGGCCCAAGAGCAAGGCGTACGCTGAGAAGGTCGGCATTGTGCGTCTTCGGCTCTCCTCCTCTCCCCTCCCTCCCTTTCCTCCTGCCGCCTCGGCGTTCAGCCTCTCCACTCGATACAGGGCTCGAACAACTCCCTCACTCACTCTCAAGACATGAAGCTGATCTGCAACCTCGCCCGCAGCCCGACACGACGCACGTCCTCCTCCCCCGCGCGACCGGCCTCTTCCACACCCTCACGGCGCTCTCGTCCGCCCCGGGCGCGCCCTTCCCCTCGCTCACCCTTTACGACCTCACTATCGGGTACGCTGGCGTCCCCGCGCAGGGCTACGCCCAGGACTACTACCGCCTCCAGACCCTGTTCGGGTTCCGCGTCCCGCCGCCGACGGTCCACCTGCACGTCCGCCGCGCCCGCGCAGCGCACGACGTCCCGCTCGAGGACCGCGCCGAGTTCGACAAGTGGCTTCGGCAGCGGTGGGACGACAAGGACCGGCTCATGGCCCACTTTGGCGAGCACGGCCGGTTCGAGGGCGCCGAGGGGGTGAGGGATGAGCGCGCAGAGCTCGACATCCGGCTCCGGGCCGTCGACTTTGCGCGCATGGGCGTGTGCGTCGCGACCGTGGTTGTCGCTGCGCGGGTGCTGTGGTGGGCGTGGAGCGCGGTGCGGAGCGTCAAGGGCGGCTGAGCGAACCGGGACCTCTCTTTCTATCGCTGCACTGCATTCTCCTCCTCTCTCTCGGCCTCGGTGTCAGAGAGTGCTGCTGCGAAAAGATAGAGCGATTTGCGCGAGCGAGCGAGCTACTTCGGCAGGACCGCACGAGCCTCTCTCGGCGGCCGGCCCCACTGCGGCTTGCGCCTCATCGTCGCCCGCTCGCCCCTCTTCCAGCTGCGCTGCCCCATCTCGCTCAGCTTCCTCGCGCGGCCCTCCTGCTCCTCGAGCCCCTCTTCCTCTCGCCGCCGCGCCTCCTCCTCGGGGAACAAGACCCGGAGCGCCTCGCGGCTGTGCGGCGCGCGCATCGCCTCGGCCAAGCTCGCGCGCTCCTCGTCGGCGCGGCTCCCGCCTTCGAGCTCGTAGATGGCGACGAGCGGCGCCGCCTCGGAGCGCAGGACGCGCGCCGGCAGCGCGCGGAACGGGTCGTGCCGCCGGGCCTGGGCGCCGCCGCTCGACGCGCTCGAGAGCGAGAGGGACGACGGGCTCGACGAGGACGAGGGCGAGGACGAGGGCCCGAGCTGCGCGGCGAGGTGCGCGCGCGACTCGCGCAAGAGGAAGACGCGCAGGGCGTGCCGCCCCCAGCCCCGGACGTAGGCTCCCGCCGCTCCTCCCTGCTCGGCTCCCGCTCCCTCGTCGCCGCGCCGCTCGAGCGCCCGCCCACGCTTGACCTCGGCCGCGTACAGCCACAGCATGCTCGTGAAGGCGTGCGGCGGGACGACCCAGCCTTTGCGGCCGTCGGTGCGCGACAGCTCGGCGGCCCAGCGCGCGTTGCGGAAGACGCGCTCGGCGAGGCCGGTGCGCCCGGCGCAGGCGAGCGCGTGGAGGAGGGTCGTATAGAGGTACGGCGAGCGGCCGGTCGAGGGAGGAGGGCGAGAGGCGCCGTCGCGGTGCGCCGTGAGGAGGCGCGAGGTGGCGTCGGCCTGCGAGGAGGACGAGGCCGTGCTGCTGGTTGGCGCCGACAGGTCGAGCTCGGGGAGGAAGCGGAACACGAGCCGCTCGATCTCGTCGTTCGACGCCGTGCGCGCGACATGGCTCACGAGCGTCGGCGCCGTGCGCTCGGACCCGCTCCCTCGCTCATCGTGCTCCTGCGCCCGCCGCAGCGCCCGCTCGACGCCGCGCTCCTCGCCGCCGTCGAACGCGCCGAACAGGACGTTCTCGGTCGCGGCGCTCGGCTTGAGCCCGAGCGCGTTCATGCGCTCGAGCACGGCGAGCGCGACCTCGGGCGACTCGAGGCGGTGCAGCGCGTACGCAAGGAGCGCGTTGAGGTCGAACAGGCCGAGGGCGTGCGCGCGCTGCGCGCTCTCGGGCGGCAGCGGCGCGCCGAGCGACACCTCGAGGGCGTCCGACGCCGACGACGCCGCCGGCGAGCCGAGGACGAGTTCCCGCCCGACGACGTCCTCGAGCACGCGCCGCAGCACCTCGCGCGCCATCCTCGCCGCCGCGACGTGCGCCCGAGCGTGTCGCCGCCTCGTCGAGCCGCGCTTGAAGAGCAGCGGCGAGGGCGCGTCGGGCACCTTGACGAGGAGGTGGACGAGCGCGCCGATCGCGCCCGAGCGGTCCGCCCGGGCAGCGGCCTTTGCGCTCGGCGCGGGCTCGTTGCGGCGCAGGCGCACCCACGCGTCGTCGAGCGCGCGCGCGAGGTGCGTGGCGGCGCCGAGCGCAGGGAGGGACGGCACGGCGGCGAAATGGCCCTGGCCGTCCCTCATCAGCTTCGAGAGGCGCCGCAGGGCGCGCACGAGCGTCGTCGGCGACGTGGTCGTGTCGTCGAGCTGAGCGAGCCAGTCGGCGCAGAACTGAGCGGCGACATCGAGCTGCTTGGCGTGCAGGGCGAGGTCGATCGAGCGCGAGAGGGCCTCGGGCGTGCGGCGGCGGCGAAGGCGAGAGAGGGCGAGCGAGATGGGAAGGGCCGTCGAGACATGGGTGCGGTCGTGGGCGAGGTGGAGGAAGAGGCGGTCGAGGGATCGGGCGGGGAGGGAAGCCGGAGGTCGGAGGGTCGGCGCGGCGAGCTCTGCTGCGGCAACGGTGCCCGTCGGCTCGGCGGGCGCTGCTGCGCCCTCCCGGCTCCACGCCTCGACGCTTGGCGATGCGGCGCGCTGCCTCGGGCGCTTGGCGAGCGCGACTCGGGGCATCGGCGCCGACGGCTGCGTCTCGCCCCCGACCTCGGCCGCAGCGCGATCCCGCTCGACGCGCTCGTCCCACCGCTCGGCGGCGCGCTCGTCCCGCGAGCGCAACACGGTGCCCCACATGACCGTGTCGAACTGGAGCGCGTGCTCGGCGATGCGGAGGGCGATGGGGAGGAGTGCGTCGGCGGCGGGAGAGGGTGTCGGCGCGGCGAGGAGGCGCAGGATGGCGTGGAGGGCGGCGGCGGCGGGCAGCCGCCAGACCCACGTCTCGGGGAAGATGAGAGGGGCGCGTCGGGACGAGGAGGACGAGGGCGAGGCCGGCTCGGGGAGGAAGAGCTTTGGCTCCTGGTTGACGAGGTGGAGCTGGCGGAGGGTGAAAGGCGCGTCTTGCGGCGAGGCCGGGATCTGCCGTCGGAGTTGTGCGGCGAGGCGGAACAGCTGCAGGTTGGGCGGGTTGGGTCGCTGCAGCGGCTGAGCGAGGGCGAGTGGGGTGCTGCGGTCGTCCTGGGCGGCGCGGTCGGCCTCGGCGGTCGCGCGACTGCTGGCTGCTCGCGCGCCGATGACGGGGATGAGGCATGTGGCGAAGCTGATGGTGCCGATGTGGACGAGGAGGAGGGACGGCGACAAGGCGGTGCTTGGTCGGACGAGGGAGGGTCGAGGAGGGGCGAGGGTCGAGAAGCCGGGCGAGCGCTGCAGCGGCTTGCTTGCCGGTGCTCGCCGCGGTCTTGCGCCGTGTAGTAGCCCTGACGAGCGCATCTGCAGCGCGGTGCGAGGCGAGGGTCAGCTTCGCTCGACTTCATCGCCAGCTCGTGTTCACGCCCTCCTCACGGCTCCACCGCTGCGGTCCAGGTCCCATCACGAAGTCCTTGATGCTCTGAAAGCCCATAAGAGGCACTCAGAGGCGCGAGCGCCGACCTGCGAGCTCGTGCTGCTGCCGCCGGTCCCGATGCTCGAGGAGAGGAGGAGACCGGGCCAAGGAGAGCGAGCGACGCACCGTGGCCGTATTGACGCCCGCTTGCGAGCTTCCAGTAGCACCGACGACGACCTGGTGCGGCGACTTGCTCAGACGAGGGCGAGAGGTGACGAGGAGAGGTCGAGCGAGCAGCTCTCGAGCCGGCAGAGCGCGACAGCTTCCTCTCGTCGCTTCCTGCAGGAACCCGTTGCTCCAAGCTCTCGATGGTGACTCTACATTTCTCTTGAGCTCTCGGGCGATGCCGTGCGCAGAAGGAAAGAACGATGCGGCTGCAGCTGCGAGGGGTGAGGGGGGAATCGACGAACGACGACGGCGACGAGGTATACGACACGGCAGGAACGAGAGAGGGTCGACAGCACGACCAAGAGGAGAAGGGTATGCACGAAGGGACGCTGGGGGAATAAGGGTGCGCAGAAAGGAGAGGTCTAGCTGGCAAGAGACGGGTCGATGGCTGCGAGCGGGACGTGCGGGCGAGGTCAGCACGACGGCGGCGGCGACAGGACGACGACAGGGCGTGAAAGGTGGCGCACCCTTGATCCAGTCGAGCATGTCGCGCAGGGAGGGTGCAGCGAAGAAGTAGCTGCGGCGGGACAGGGTCGGGGTCAGCGCGGAGCGGGCGGGTCGAGCGCAGGAAGAGGGAAACGGCGCACCTGTTTTGAGGGGTAAAGATGGCGAAAGCATGCTTGCGCTGCAGGGAAGGCCGAGGGAGGAGGTGAGTGTCGGCAGAGAGGCAGGAAGGGAGAGCAAGAGGAAGCGGGACGCACCTCGAGCATCTGCTCAATCTCGGGCGACTGCTCGACGCGCACGGTCGACACGTTGATGACGGCCGCCTCGTCGACCTCCGAGTTGGACGAGTAGATGAAAAGGTACGGCCGGCGCAGGACGAACCAGTACTTGCGCCACTGGTTGCTCGTCGGGTCGCGCAGGAGCGAGAGGATGCCGCGCTTGTTGACGGCCTCGCTGCGCACGAGGTAAGGACGGCGTCAGGCACTCGTACTCGTCGAGCAGAAGAAGGCGAAAGGGACGCACGAGCGAGAGACAAGGGTGGACGAGCCGACGAGCTTGGGCGGCGAGGGCGAGGGCAAAGCCGGTGACGGCGCCGAGAGGTCGAGGACAGGAGCGACCGACTGCTCGCGCTCGAGGGAAACCTGCAGGTACAAGAGTCAGCAAGTGCAGGCGACATGAGGACGCGAAAGAGGGAAGAGAGCGCACCTCGCCGGTCGGCCCAAAGCGCTTCTGCCAGAACGCGAGCACGAGGTTGATCCGATCCTCGGGCCTGGCGTCCTCGACCGTCGGGAGCGTGAGCTTGTACGCCTCGAGCACGGCCCTCGTCCCCTCGACGTCGGCCGTCCTGCGCTTTGCCGCGCTACTCGAGTCAAAGTCGCGCACGAGCGACAGCCCGCGCGGCTTCCACCCGGCGAGGAGCTCCTCGCCGCGCACGTACGTCTCGGACGTGTCGAGGCGCCAGACGTCGCCCGGCTTGCGCGTCGTGTGCGGCCGCAGGACGACCGAGAAGACGGCCGAGACGCGCGACAGGAGCTTGGTCGAGTTGAACAGGGTGAGGAGCTTGGACGGCGAGCGCGAGTCGCGCGACGAGATCGTGACGGCGACGTCCATCGAGAAGGGGACGGGCGAGGTGCACCCGGCGACGTCGACCTCGAACGAGAGGCGGATGAGGGCGCGCGAGCCCGACGGCGTCGACCGGTTCAGGTGCGGCGAGTCGTGCACCGAGCTGTCCCACGCCGCGGCGAACGACAACGTTGCAATGCCGTCGTTGGCGTACTGCGGGCGCGGCGTGCCGATGCCGCGCAGCTCGACGTCGGCGACCGAGGTCGCAGCGTGCGTCCGACCGCGCGCGTCGAGCATGCGCACGTGCCCGAGCGACACCTTCGAGACCCGGCGCCAGGCGAGCGCGCGGCCCGAGTTGTGCGACAGCTCGAGGACGAACCGGCGCTGAATGCCCTGGCGCAGGAAGAAGGCGCCCGAGTCGAGCGCGTTGGTCGAGACGACCTGGACGGGCACGTACTCGCCGGCCTCGCCGAGCTCGCGGATCTCGACCCGCGCGAGCACGTCGTGCTGCTGCTGCCCGATGAACTCGGTCTCGGGCCTCCTCGTTACGTCGCCGTTGGCCGGGTCGCCCCGGACGGGCGGCGCGTTGGCGACCTTGGCGAGCGTCGGCGCGTCGCGCGCCTCGTCCCACCGCTCGATGCGGTCGAAGTGCGGCAGGCGGACGCGCGCGAAGAGCGCCACCTGGCCGTGCGACTCGGCGAGGTGGCGCAGGACGTCGGGCGTGAGCGTGACCTCGAGGCGCCGCTTGAGCCTCGCCGCGCTCGCAGACGTGCTGTCGAGGTAGACGGGCTCGGACGAGACCGTCTCGTCGTGCTCGGCCGCCGCGCCGAAGAGCGTCGCCGTCGAGAGCTGCAGGTGGAGCGCGGCGAACTCGGCCTTGCCGAAACCCGACACCGAGTCGACGACGACCTCGACGACGAGCGTGCCGCCCTCGACGAGCGCTCCTTGTCGGTCGTCGGCCCTGACGTCGCCGTTGCTCTGACTGGCGCCGTTGACGAGCGAGGTCGAGGAGGACGAGGGCGGGCTACGGATCTCGAGCGGCTTGAGGCGGAGCCGGCACGAGCCGATCGGGTCGGCGATGTAGGGCGAGTAGATCTGGAGGGTCTGCGTCGAGGGCAGCCCTCGGGCGAGGGGGACGAGCGAGCCGAGCGCTTGGCCGACGAGGGAGAAGCCGCCGGGCGGAGGCGGCGACTCGTGGAACGGGTCGTCGGCCGAGGCGGCGAAGTGGCGCTTGTACTCGGGCTTGTCGAGCCACTTGTAGGCGTTGCGCATCTGGGCGAGGCGCTGCTCGAGCTTGGACAGGCTCCAGATCGACAGGACCTGGTCGCGCCGGTCGAGGACCTTGACGCCGACGCACGGCTTGAGGCACGCCGCGAGCGCCGGATCGCCCACCTCGTCGATGTCGCCAAGCCCAGCGACGTGCTCGCTCGCCGAGGACGGGACGTCGCGCTCGACGGCGACGAACTGGAACGAGACGCCCTTCTTGAGCTCCCGGCTCATGACGTTGACCTCCTTGAGGACGACGGCCTGCGACAGGGCGTCCTCGGCCATGCGCACTCGCCGCCTCGTGCGCCACTGGGCGACGACCTTGCGCGCGAGAGGCTCGTGCGCCGGCTCAAGCCGAGGCCACTCGTCGAGCAGGTCGGCGAGCTCGTCGGCGGCCGAGTCGCCTGCGCCGGCCGAGCGCAGCTTGGCGATGCGGCGCCGCTGGACCTTGAGCTGCGCCTCGAGCTGCTTGACCTTGTCGTACGCGCGGCGGTCCTTGTCGCGGTCGGCCTCGGCCTGCTCGAGAGCTGCGGCGGTCGAGCTGCTCGAGAGCGTCGGCGTCGCGAGCGGTAGGTCGTCGTCGGCGTAGGACGGCTTGTCGCCGTCGATCGAGAGGTCGGGGAGGTGGCTGAGGGTGAGGGTCGAGTCGGCGAGGCTGGTCGGATCGGTCGCCCAGGTGCCCGTCGAGAACGGCCGCCGGCTCCCCGACTGCCCGTCCCGCTCGCGGTCCTCGTCGTCCTCGTCGTCGCCGTCCTCGGTGACCGAGTCCATGAAGCTCATGCGGCTCTCGGGCCGGTCGCTGCCGCCGCCGAGGCTGCTCGCCGTGCGCGAGTGCCGCACGCGCAGGATGCTCGAGTACAGCCTGCCGAGCTCCTCGTCGGGCAGCTGGTCGAGGTTGACGTCGCGCCCGTTGACGTTGAGCCGTGCCGAGACGGCCTCGCGCCGAGCGAAGGACCAGTCGGCGGCCTGGTCGGCCGAGGCGGGCGAGTCGGGACGGGTCGCAGGCGACGACGACGTGCCCGGCTCGTCGTACGAGTCGACGAGGGGCGAGCGAAGCGGCGTCGGCTTGCCCTCGCGAGCTTTGCGGACCTCCTCGGGGTGGCTGCGGCGGGAGGGGGACGCCGGAGTCAGTTTGAGAAGGCGAGGCGCGAGGACGAGGAGGGGACGAGCGCGGACGCACTTGAAGCGGAACGTGTGCCAGTCGCCGAGGATGACGCGGAAGCCCGAGTGCAGCTCCTTGGGCTTGGTCGGCGAGATGCGCAGGCCGTTGACCATGACGATGCCGTGAGCGCTCGCGTGGAGGAAGACCTTGTTGTCGGCCGTGCACTCGAAATGGCAGTGCTCGTCGAGGATGTTGGACCCACCGAGCTTGATGTCGGCGGGCTTGTCCGAGTCGAGGTTGCCGACCTGCGAGGACGGGCGCAGCCGGGTCAGCTTTCTGGGGAGAGGAGGTCCGAGCAGGCCGGGTGGAGGGGTCGCACGGTCGTCTTGCCCGGCTTGACCTGGTCTGCGCACAGGTCGGGAGAGCGTCAGCGACGATCAGAGAAGGGGAGGGGAGCGAGAGGAGGACGCACAGATGAGGCACTCGGCCATGAGCGGGTCCTCGGACAGGTTGACGAGGTGAGGAAGCTGCGCGACAAGGACATCGAGCGCTCATCAGCACGTCGTCGAAGAGCGACGCCTCGATAGACAGCGAGTGAAAGAGGGACGCACCTTCTTGGGCGTGTGTACGCCGACCATGTTCTTCTCGATCGTGATGCCCAAGCTCTCGAGCGCCTTCTCGCGCTCGACCTGCACCTCGCGCGTCTTCTCGAGCTTCTCCTCCCACGTCTCGGTGACGCTCGCCATGAGCTTCTCGCTCGCGTCGAGCTGGTCCTGGAGCTCGGCCTTGGAGATCGTGCGCAGCTCGCCCGACGCCGTCTGGTACTGGACGAGCTGCTGCGAGGCCGGGATCGCGGCGTCGAAGGTCGACTCGCCGGCGCCGAGCGCGGGCGAGTAGGTGCCCGACGAGGCCGACGGGCCGGCGATGCGCGAGCGGAGGAGGAGGAGCTCCTCCTTGAGCTCGCGGATGAGCTTGGCGTTCGGGTCCTCGTTGACGACGGCCTTGTTCTTGATCTTCTTGGCCTGGTCGGCGTACCGCAGCGTCGAAAGCGTCTCGTCGTAGTCGGCGGGCGAGATGGCGGCGATCATGGCCGTCTTCGAGTTGCCGCCGAGCGAGTCCTTGAGGAGCCACGTGAGGACCTGTGCGCAGCGTCGTAAGGGGCGTCAGCAGAGCTCATACAGAGCGAGCCGAGAGCGAGAAAGGATGGACGCACCGAGTCGCGGTACGGGATCTTCTCGGCGGCCGCCTTGGCCTTTGCGCCGCTCGCCGAACTCGCCGCCGCGAGCGCGCTGATGACGCGCCCGAGCGTCGTCAAGCTCTTGTTGATCTGGGCGCCCTCCTTGAGCCGGGTGCCCGTCGCGCCCGTGCTGTTGGCGCGCTCTGAGCCGGCGAGGTCGACGAGCGAGATGCGCGAGACCTTCTCGCCGACCATCGAGGTCGTTGGGTCGAGGCGCTTCTGGGTGACGAGGAGCGTGAAGACGGCGTGCGAGCGCGACGACGTCTCGTTCATCTGCGTCGCGGCGACCGTGCGGGCCTGCAGGGGATGAGATGCGTCAGCGCTAGGACCTCGCCAAGTGGTAGCGACTTAGGTCGAGCGCGATCCAGCTCGACCTCTCGCCGCACGACCGCCGCTTGCGAGGAGCTGAACGCACCTTGGTCCCCTCGTCCATGAGATGCTCGATGTCGTCAAAGTTCTGCACGGCGCACTTGGACAGGTTCTCGACGTAGGGCCCGAGCGTCGGGTGCTCGCGGACCTTGAGCGCGGCTTTGCTCGACGGGTTGAGCAGGTCGCGGACCTCTGCGCGCGTGCCGAGGATCATCATCAGCACCGGATGCACAGGGTGGAGCAGCTGAGGAGAGGAAGAGAGCCGAGGACGCACTCTCTTGGTAGATCTCGGTGTACGAGACCTCGACCGTGAACGTCGTGTGCTCGTCCGACTTGTTGCCGATGCGGACGAACAGCTGCTCGCACAGGAGCGGAATGATGCCGCGATCTGCGCCGTAGCCCATCATCGAGTACGACTTGCCCGAGCCTGCGCGCGCACGAGCGAGACGAGGGAGGTCAGCAGGAGGGACAGGACGGTGAAGGCTCGAAGACGAGGAGGGTGCGACGCACCGGTCTGGCCGTAGGCGAAGAGGCAGCAGTTGTAGCCGTCGAACGAGTGGTTGAGGAGGTCCTCGCCGAGGTCGTCGAAGAGCGTCTGCTGCGAGGCATACGCCGGGTCGTCCTTGGAGCAGGCGGACCTGCGTGACAGGCCGGCACCAGCGTCAGCTCTGCGCCGTCTTCGAGGACAACGCCTAGACCGCTCTGCTGATCTGCAGCGCGACGCAGCGAGAGGCTCGATGGGCGAGAGGGACGCACCAGTAGCTCTTGTCGAACGCGAACGACTTGACCTCCTTCTCGGTGATGCGGCCCGACGTGACGTTGGCGGCCTGTGCGCAAGAGCAAGCATCAGCGCAAGCTTGCCCAGGAGACCAAGGTCCTGCAGAAAGCAGGTGGCTGAGGGAGAGGGAGCGCACCTCGGGCGGGTCGAGCATCGTCTGGTTGCCCTCCATCCGAACGAGGCTCTTTGCGCCGCGAGCGAGCTCTGCGTGGAGGACATCAGCTTGAACCCACTGTCATGCGACTCGAGAGGCGCACGGAGCGAGAGCTGGATGAGGACGACGCACCTCGCGAGTTGAGCGGGCGGCATCGGACGACGACCTTGATGTTGCCGCTGCCTGCGCTCATCGTGATGGAGTACGCTCGACGCACAGGGTGCCCCTGCTGGGCGGCGGTGTGCGAAGTTGGCGGAACGAGGTGCCGGCGGCTCGAGGTGGGGAGGAGCGGCCTCGACTGGACGCGGACGGGGCTCGCGAGTGCGCGCTCGGGCGGGTGGCGCAGGTGATGGAAGCTCCGCGGGCTGGCCTAGCGGGGGCCTAGCAGCAGTGGAGCGTGATGGAGCGAGAAGGAGGAGCGTGTTGGCCGGACGACGCAGAGCTGGCTGTCGCTCCCCTCGCTAGCCGTGATTCAAGCGGGCAGAGCGGCCATTGAGTAGCTCAGTAGGCGCGCAAGCTATCCAGGACACGCTCTCGATGCGGTCGAGTGGTCGCCCGTGTTCATCTCCTCCTCGTCCGGCCTCTGGCTCGTTTCCTCCGCTCTCCTTCACAAGCTCTACTCCGGCTCAGCTCTAGCCATGTCCGACCATGGCTCCATGAACGGTGGCGACGACGAGTACGTTCCTGCCCTCCTCTCCTTTGCCCTCCTCCCCGCCCTCCTCGAGCTCAGCACCGCTCATCTCACTCTCGCTCTACCCCTCGTGCTGACCCGCGCCTTCGCCCGACACAGCCACTACGACCGCAACGAATACGTGAGCCCTCCCTCCCCGCACCACACCCGCCCGCCGACCGAGCCCGCCCTCGAGCAACAGCACCTGCACCGCCCGCCTCGACCCGGGCTCGCGCAGCTCTGTGCGATGGCGTGCCGCTGCTGCAGCCGATCAAGGAGCTACTGTGAGGGCCGGCAAGCTCGTGCTGGGTTGAGCAGGTGGCCGTCGCGCCCGAGGTGTCGAGGAGCGGCCGAGCAGGCAGCGAGCGGAGCAGGGCGGTCGGAAGGAGGAGCGCGCCGCGGCGGCGTACATGAGCGGCTACGAGATGTAGACGCGGGCGGTGCGGCGGGCAGCATGTCGGACGCGGGCGAGCTCGTCGTCGGCGGGCGCTCCTTTCTCCAGCACCGGCTCCACGCAGCACAATCCCTCCCGCCGGACGCCTCGCTGACTTCTCCTCCCTCGCCCCTCTCACCTCGCAGGACTACGACAACGCCGAAGCGGCCGCCGAGTTCGTCGACGAGCAGGCGCAGCTCGGCGGCGACCAGATTGTCGAGTCGGGCGAGCGCAACGGCGACGGGCCGACGCCCGCAGAGGGCAACAAGGAGCGCGTCACGACGCCGTACATGACCAAGTACGAGCGGGCAAGGATCCTCGGCACGAGGGCGCTCCAGATCTCGTGCGTCCTCGTCCTCCTTCCCTCTCGCCCCTCACCCCCTCTCGCGCTCCCCAACTGACCCCTCGCCCCACCCCTTCTTGCCTCCACCTCGTCACAGCATGAACGCGCCGGTCCTCGTCGCCCTCGAGGGCGAGTCGGACCCGCTCCAGATCGCCGAGAAGGAGCTCGCGGCGAAAAAGATCCCGCTCGTCGTCCGGCGCTTCTTGCCCGACGGCTCGTTCGAGGACTGGCTCGTCAGCGAGCTGCTCACCGAGTAGGGCGATGGGACGGTGGCGCTGAGCGAGGCGAGTAGACGCAGGCGTGTTGTACGATACGAGGCGGTTTCTCTCTTTCTCGACGAGCTCAGTCTTCGCCAGCAGCGAGAGCAGGAGCGCGAGAGCGTACGAACGCTCGCCGACGAGACAGTGAATGAGAAAGAGAGCGCATTGCACAACAGACACGTCGTCTCGCCCTCGCTCCGCTCTGTACACTGCCCTCGCCGCCGCCGCTCGGTCCTCGTCCCTCACGCTCGCGCGCCTACCCCGAGCTACTCCTCTCCCGCTGCGCCGCCGTCGTCGGCTATCCGGAGCGTCTGGCAGAAGAGGCGGTAGTTGAACTGGTTCGTCTTGCGGTCGAGGAAGGGCGGGTGGAGGAGTTTGTCGACCTGCGAGCGGGCAAGCGGGAGGGGTGGCCGTGAGGGAGGAGGGGCTCGAGGGGCGTCAGCGCTCGAGCATACAATGCATCGTCTCTGCGCAGCGCTTGGGCTGAGGCGCTGCGACGCCCGACCGCCAAGCGTACGAGCGAGTGAACGACGCGCAGGCAGGAAGAGGAGACGCACCTCGTCATCTGACATGCGGTCGCCCGTGCTCTTGAGCCACTCCCTCACCTCGTCCGCATCGCAGTAGCCCGTGTTGCGCTCGTCGAAGCACGCAAACGCGTCGAGCATGTCCGACTCGGGGTCGAGCGCCGACAGGTGCGACGCCATGAGTGTCACGAACGCCGTAAAGTTGAGCTGGGCGGGGGCGGCCGACGAGGGCGAGTTGGCGGGGCGGGCGTGCAGGAGCGAGTCGATGAGGGCCGGGTCCGGGTGCTGGCCTGCGTGCAGCACAGCGGAGGGTCAGCTTCGGGGCGGTTCTCGAGGGTCGGCGAGAGGGGGACGCACCGAGCGAGTTGAGCAAGCCGCGCAGGTCGGCCTCGGAGATGATGCCGTCGTTGTCCTGGTCGACGAGCTGCAGGGCACAGGGGCATCAGCAGGGCGCACTAACCGCAGGAGGACTGCGGGTGGGGGTTGACCGACGCCCGGGGGCAAGAGAGGCTCGCGAGCGGCTGACGCACGTTGAAGGCCTCGCGGAAGGTCTGGACTTGTGCAGGCTGTTGCGCAGGCAGGTGCAGGAGTCAGCGACCAGGGCGAGGAGAGCTGAGCGGCGAGGAGGGGAACCGAGGACGCACATCGAACAGCTGGAACGCGCCAGAGCTTTGCCGTGGGTGTCGGGTGGCGGCCTTGCCAGCTTGGGGGCGACCGATTCCGAGTGTCGCGGTGCTCATCTGGTCAGGAGGCGAGGGTGAGAGTGCGAGGTCGAGACGAGAGAGGCGCGGCGAGGAGCGAGCAGGACGAGGGCGGCGCCAACCTCCCGAGCTGGGTCTCGGGCAGTCCGGTAGCTGCTGTAGATCCTCACAAGCTGACTCCAGCTGCTCCCAGCCTCTCGCAAGCTGAGGTCGACGAGCTCACCTCAGACGCGTCGTCGACGCGATGCTGCTGCTCGTACTCCTTCGCTCTCGCCCTCTCGACCGACTCGCCCTTGTGCATGAAGCGCTCCAGCCCTCCGCCTACCGACCCCGCCGACACGCCCGCAGCCAAGCGCACCACCCTCGCCCAGCCCGCCTCCCTCGACTCGCCCTCGTCCTCCTCCACCATGTCGTTCCTCGTTCAGCGCCTCGTCGAGGCCGCCAAGATGCCCGCGCGCGGCTCTGCGCTCGCAGCAGGGTACGACCTGGCAGCGTGCGTCCCTCTCTCGCGCTCGGGCAGCCAGGACTGTGCCCTCCTCCTGCCCGCCCTGACTGACCCCTCTGGTTCTCGCTCGCAGCGCCGAGGCCAAGGTCGTCCCTGCGCAGGGCAAGGCCCTCATCAGTACCGGGCTTGCCATCGCCGTCCCTGAAGGCACCTACGGCCGCATCGCGCCCCGCTCTGGCCTCGGTGCGTCCCTCCTCCTCCCCTTCCCTCCTCCTTGCGTCCTGCCCTGGTCTCACCTCGCCGCGCCCTTGCTGACGTCGAACGCTGCCCACAGCCAGCAAGCACATGATCGACACGGGCGCAGGCGTCATCGATGCCGACTATCGCGGCGAGGTCAAGGTCTTGCTCTTCAACCACGCCAAGGAGGACTTCCAAGGTGCGTCTCCTTCCCCCTGCTCGCGAAGCTCATTCGTCGCCCCCCTTCTGACGCTCTCTCACCCTCGCAGTTAACGCCGGCGACCGCGTCGCGCAGCTCATCCTCGAGCGCATCGTCACGCCCGAGCCGCAAGAGGTCGCCTCGCTCGCCGACACCGAGCGCGGCGCCGGCGGCTTCGGCTCGACGGGCGGCTTCGGCACCGTCGCCGCTGCGGTCGACGCGGCGCAGGCGGCGCCCGGGACGACGATCGTCGTGACGGAGGAGGTGCAGAAGGAGGTCGAGACGACCGCCGGCCAGGAGAAGGAGGCGCTCGCGACGGGCGCGTGAGGTTCGAGACGCTGGCTCGTCTCGCGTGCAATGAGCGATAGTATCTCTTCGGGCTCGAGCTTCTGGCGGCGCTGTACTTGGCGAGGAGCGAGAGCGAGAGGACGACTCGCAGCCGGTCGAGCCTCTCGGCCAGGCTTTCCGCTCCGCGCGGGAGAATCGCTCGACAAGTGCGTGCTCTTGCAAGGTCTTCCTAACGCTGTAGAGAGCAGCTGTGCGCGGCATAGAGCCGTGCTCCTCGACATCGTCCGCCGTCGTCTCCGTCGCGTCGCCTCGCGTCCTCCTCTCCATCTCCTCCTCGCTCCCTCGCCCGCCACGCGACACTGAGCACGCCATGAACCGCCACAACGGCCAGGCCAACGGCTTCTCGGTCGACAACCTGTGCGTCCGCTCTCCCTACGGCGAGGCGGGTTCGGGGAGGAGCTGGCCCTCCTCGCGAGCTGGCCTTCGCCCAGGCCCTTCGGCGACGGCTCGCAGGGTGCAGCAGTCGACCGCAGAAGGGACATGAGCTGACCGTGGCATGCCTCGACGCGCGCAGCTTCAGCCTCGACACCAAGGCGACGCCGAAACGACCTCGCCCGTCGTCGTCGACCGGCGCAGGAGCTTCCGCCTCGCGCCAGCCGCACCTGTCGTCCTCGCCAAGCCACGGCCAGACGACGCCGTACCGCCCTACGCCCGGACCGAGCAAGCTGCACGGCTCGAGCCCCGCCGGGTGCGTCCACTTCCTCCTCGACCTCCTCGACCTCCTCCCGGACTAGCCGCTCACGCTCGCCCGCCTGCGCAGCTTTCCCTCGCCTGCACCACCCGCCACGCCTTCTGCACCCGTCATCCCTTTCTCGACTCGCTCCAACAAGCTCACCGTCCAGGAGTCGCTCAACGCCCACCTTGCGCTCCCGACCTCGGCCCAGCTCGCCGGCAACCAGGTCCGGGTCACGCTCGCGGCGCAGAACGACCCGAGGGACTACGACTACCGGATCGCGTTCGAGAGGGCGATGGAGAGGAGCGAGGGTGCGTCCACCGTCTCGCTCAGTGTCCCACTCGTCCTCTTCCTGCGGTCGAGCGGACATGCTGAGCCCAGTGGCTGCGCGCAGTCCTCGACACTTTGATCGACGAGGCGGCGCAGACCTTCAAGGAGTACTACGGCATCGAGGAGTTTGGGGACCCGTCGATCCAGTCGCAGGTGCGTCGTCGCTCGTCCTCCTCTGCGCTTCTCCATCCTCTCATTCCTTTGCTGACTCGCTCACCTACCCTCCTCGCTCCCGCAGGACGACATCCTCGTCGTCGGGCGCCTGTGCCCCGAGACGGACGCCGCCAAGATGACCGAGACGTCGACCTGGCTCGAGTCGTCGCGCATGCTCGGCTCGGGCTCGCGCGTCCTGCTCAAGTTCGAGCCCGACATGAAGGTGCGCGGCGCACCGAGCGGCGGCGGCGGCATGGCCATGTTCCCCGGGTGCCTCGTCGCGCTCAAGGGGACGAACGGCGGCGGCAAGCTGTTTGCCGTCAAGGAGGTCCTCATGGTGCGTCAGCTCGTCCCTCCCTCTCGCACTCTGTCGGCCTCCCGGGTCGTAGTGAGCGAGCTGTCGTAGCGCGCAGGCGGCTCACGCTCGCGCCCGTTCGCTCGCAGATGCCGCCGATCGACGCGACCTACACGCCCCCGACCGAGCTCCTCTCGATGCAGTACGGCAGCAAGGCCAAGCAGCTCAACGGCAACCCGATGTCGGTCATCGTCGCCTCGGGCCCGTACACGACCGAGCACGACCTCGAGTACGAGCCGCTCCAGGCGCTGCTCGGGCTCGTCCAGGAGGAACGTCCCGATGTGCTCATCCTGGTGCGTCGAGCCTCGCTCTAGACGGTCAGATGTACAGCCTCGCTGCGCTCACGGCCTAGTTGCAGTTCAGTCCGACGCTGACGACCTGGCTCGCCCCGCAGACCGGCCCCTTCATCGACTCGGCGCACCCGCTCATCCAGCGCGGCGACGTCGACGAGCTCCCCGCACAGCTCTTCCGCACCCGCATCTCGACCCGCCTCGCGCACCTCCTCGCCAACTCGCCGCGCACGAGCGTCCTCCTCGTGCCGCACGGGCGCGACTTGACGAGCACGCACGTCGCGTTCCCGCAGGCGCCGCTCGCGAGGGAAGCAGAGCTCGCCTTGCCCAAGGTACGTCAGCTTCGTCCTCTCTCAACACTTGACTGCATCTGTACGAACTGCAGCTGGGCTATTCGTTCTTGGAGATCGCGACGCTGACGCTCAGACCCTCCTCTCGTCCTTGCTCGCCCGCAGGGTGTCCGCCTCCTGCCGAACCCGGCCATGTTCAGCATCAACGAGGTCGTGTTCGGCATCACGTCGGTCGACACGCTGTGGAGCCTCAAGTCGCAGGAGTTCTTCCGCAAGTGCGCCGACGCCGAGCCCGCCGAGGAGGGGTCCGAGCCCGACCCGCTCGCCAAGGACGTCATGGCGAGGACCTGCAGGCACCTGCTGCGGCACAGGAGGTGCGGCTTCGTGCTCTCACTCTCTTGAGCTGTCCTCGTTCGCTCGAGCGGGTGCACCTCTACGTCTAAAGGCTCGTGGCTGACGCCCGTTCCTCTCCTCCTCGCCGCGCAGCTTCTACCCCGTCTTCCCCTCGCCGCCGCCCTCCAAGATGCTCGACGCGCTCAACCTCGACATGACGCACTACGACCTCGTCAAGATGGGCAGCTCGGGCCCGGACATTGTCATCGCGCCGTCGATCCAGAAGCACTTTACCCGGGTGCGTCTTGCGCTCGTCCTTCTGCCTCGTCTTCGAGGCGTGCACTCGAACTTGGCACTCGATGGTGACGGGTCGCTCAAGACGCTGACGAGCCCCTCTCGCGCCCGCAGATCGTCGACTCGACCATCCTCCTCAACCCGTCCTTCCTCGCCAAGTCGTCGGCGCCCGCCTCGGCCGGCACCTTCGCCCGTCTCACGATTCACCCAATGGACCAGGAGCACCTGAACGAGCTCGCGAGCACGGGCATGGTCGACGTCGGCGGCGAGCCGGATGAGCCTGTCGAGCACCGGGTGTGGGAGCGGTGCAGGGTCGACGTCATCAGGGTGTAGCTAGCGGTGGCTCTGCAGCGTGCGACGAGGGCGATATGTTGTACTGTGCTCCTCTCTGTGCCCGAGCGTGAGCTGGAGGGACGTTGGTTCTGCTCGAAAGCCCGCTCGGACCTCCTCGAGTTGAGCTTACTCGTCAACAGCTCTCCCTCTTCCGGTCGCTCCCCTGGCTCTCGGCTCGCTGGGACCTACTCGACGCAGCGCAGGCTTGGTGTCGAGCCTCTGCTGTCGCCACGCTCGCGCCTCGGGGCGGCGGAAACTCCACGGAGGACGGCCTCGTCGTCCGCCCCGCCTCGGCCTGCTCCCTTGCTCTCTCCCTTCACTCGCTGCAGCGTTCGCTCTCGCCGGGCCTGCCACGATGGACGACACGATCACGATCCGCACCTCGGACGACCCGCCCGTCGAGTTCAAGGTCGCTCGCTTCGTCCTCGCCGCCAACAGCAAGGTCTTCGGCGACATGCTCTCGATCCCGTCCGGCTCGTCGACGGCGCAGGACGCCAAGTTCGACCTCGCCGAGACGCAGCGCGAGCTCGAGCCGTTCCTGCGGGTCCTCAACATCTCGCACGACCAGGGCAACCCGCTCGAGGAGCTTAAGGACGGCGACTGGCCAGTCGTCGCGCGCCTCGCCGACAAGTACGACTCGGTGACGGTCCGCGCGCTCGTCCTTTGCATGTGCTGGTGCGTCAACATTCCTTGTCGATCGGGCGTGCCCGCGTGAGCTAACGGTCCCGTGCGAGCAGGTCTTGGTCAACGCCGGCCGACACGGCGACGGGCGGCAAGCACTGCAAGCCCGGCTTCGACACCGCCGTCGAGCTCAAGCACCCGCACTTCGCCAAGGTCTTCATGCTGCGCGCCATCAAGAAGTTCGGCGGGGTGGACTTGCACCAGTGGCTCGAGAGCAGGAGCCTTCAGTCGCACTTTGTGCGTTGCCCGCTCTCGGACATCGAGCGCGCCTGCTCCCACTGACCTCCTCTCGCCGTTGCACCGCAGGAGAAGTGGAACAAGCTCCTCAAGGCGCATGCAGCGATGTGCGCTCTCGACGCGACCGGCGTCAACCTGTGCTACTCGTGCGCAGCCGAGGATCCGTCCCTCGCCGACACTACGTGGTTGCGCATGATGCGCGCGGTCATGCACGACTGGGACCCGTACACGGCCGCCACGCCGTTCAACGGCCCTGTATGGGGCATCGGCCAGCAGCTGCACGTCGCGCAGAAGATCTGCCAGCCGTGCAAAATCGCGTTCGACCGCTTTGCCAACTCGCTCGACGAGCACTTCCGCAACACGGCGCCCGACTTCCCGCTCTGAGGTGCGTCCTTCTCTCGTATCTCGAGTCGGTCCTACGTCGGCGAACGCTGACGCTTCTGCTCTTGCGCGCAGCTCAGCCCGCACGTTCCCCTCCTTGCGTCTCTCGACCTTTCCGCTTCACGGCCTTTGTCTCGCTCGCACTGCAACGATGTTCTCTCGATGGCGACGTTCCTGTGAGCAGACGTCTCAGAGAGCTCCTCGACTCGAAGGACCGGCAAAGTGCCCGGCGCGACAGGACGAGCCGCACTTGAGAAGGTCGACTTGCTCGCGCTCTTCTCGGCTCTGAAGGCTCGTGCACGACAGCGAGAGCCTCTCGACGATCAGCGAGAGCATGTAAGGAGACCGTCTATTGCAAGCGCCTTGCGCGAGAGATCGAAAGAGACGAGGGAGAGGACGAGGGAAGCTCTACAGGACGAGGAGGGGGACGAAGACAGTGCTTCTGGACAGACGAGGCGCGACCGAGAACGAGCGAGGGATGCGGACATAAGGCTTGGACGACGACGAAGAGGAGAGCGGGGTGCAGAAGGGAGGGCGAGGGGCCAAGACGCTCAAGGGCTGCCGGGCCCACTCGACGACGATGACGGCGCCGACGCCGACGGCGAGCGGAGTGGGACCCAGGGCGCTTGCGTCGGCGACGACCTGACGCCCGGCGTCGACGGAGGCGAGGCGTAGGGCGACTTGGCCTGCGTCGGCGGGCGACTCGAGGCGAGGCCGGCGGCAAAGCGAACGTGCGCCGAGCGGGTCCGAGACGTTGAGCGCGGGCCGTCGAGGTCGGGCGAGCTGGGCGAGGGGCTCGAGGCGGGAGGGAGAGGCTGACGAGGCGAGGAAGGGCGCTGGGTCATCGAGAGGGAGGCGATCGAGGGGAGGAGGGCCCGAGCGGGCGAGACCGGGCGTGAGGAGGTTGGCGAGGAGCGACGGCTGGACGACACTGCGCGCACAGTCATTGAGCGTCAGTGTCGGAGCACTGGACTCACCATCCTCGCTGTGTCGCACAAGATCGGCAACCAGAGGAGGAACAGGGAAAGACCGAGACGCACAGCTTGCAGTCGACCTCGACGAGCGCATCCTCGGCTCGGCGACCAGCCTGGCCCGCAGCGCATCCTCGAACGATGCCTGACGAGCGAGATGCGCAGCGGACGGCGCCGAAACGCTGGCCGTTGCTGCCATGGCGCCCTCGTCGACGACGGGCCGACGAGCCTCGCGCGGCGACCTCGACGTGTCCGAGCGCGCGCTCGACATCTCGATGCGCTCGGGCTCGAGCTTGAAGATGACGCCGAGGTTGCCGAAGATCTGTTCGACGTTGAGAGGCCGGGTAGGCGACTCGGACGACGCGCAGTCGGGTCGGGCCGACGGAGCGGGCGTCGTGCTGCGAGACCTCGACGACGGCGGCCTGCTCGACGAGGAGGAGGGCGAGTTGCTCGAAGTCATGACCATGCCGGTGCCATGGCTGTGTAAGGCGACGCTCGAGCGGCGCGAGCCCGGGAGCGAGTGCGGCGGCGAGAGAGGTAGGTGCGGCGAGTCGGACGCCGTGCGGAAGGTCTCGGTCGTCGAACGAGGGGAGGAGGATGCGGTGTCGACGGCGTAGAGGTACGACGAGGTGCGCTCGGTGATGCTGGACGAGGACGAGGCCGGGGTCGAGATGCAGTCGGGCGAGCCTGTCAAGCGAGGGCACCGGTCAGCCTTGCGCTTGAGGATGCCGACGTGCCGATGACGAAGAGAGCAACCTCGGGCGCACCTGATGAAGCTTGTGGAGGAGAGAGATCACCTTGAAGCTTGTCGAGAGCTCGCTGGAGACCGCCGTGTGCCGCCGCCGACCGTCCTCGCGGTTCGAAGCCGACGTCCCTCGACGGCGCCGGCTCGTCGAGCTCGATCTGCAGGACGGCACCATCCTCGACGGCGTCCCAGCAGCTCGAGGTGATGCCGCAGCCGAAGAGCGGCGAGGACGAGGTGCAGACGAGGGTGAACGAGGCGAGCGGCGGGCGGACGAGACTTGCGACCTCGCGCTTGACGTCCTGCGAGCAGGGGTGACTGAGTCAGCTCTCGCGCTAGGCTCGACAGTGAGAAGAGGAACCAGACGCACCTCGAAAGAGCGCCGCTCGCCCGTCCTGTCGCTGATCCCGATGCTCCACCGCTTGACCGGCCCATCCGCCCGCTCGAGCTCGACCTTGACGAGCTCCAACTTGACGCCGCCGCGGACCGACATGACCGGCGGGTAGTCAAGAGAGCTAGGGCGGTCGTGAGGGCGAGGATGAGGCTGATGAGCGAGGGCGAGGAGGACAAAGGGGTCACGAGTCGAGGTCGGACGACGAGGCGGTGCGGGGCGATCTGGATGAGCTTGAGCACGGTGCGTCGACAGAGCGCCCTGCTGCGCAAGGCGGGCGGGCTCCTCGCTGTCGGGGCGGGTCGTGTGCGAGCCGTGATGGGTGCGAGGAGGGAGAGGGAGGGGCGAGGGAAGGACCGCCGCCGTGACTTCGCTCGCTCGATGGCGGGTTTCCTCCGAGCGAGATGAACCAAGCCTCGGTAGCGCGGAAAATGAAGATCGACCCCTTGACGAGCACCGAGCGGACGGACAGGGGAGCGGCGGACAGGGGGAGCAAGCCGAGCGCCGCTCGGACCTCCTCGACCTCGATTGAAGCGTAGGAGAGCATCGACGACTCCTCCAGGGAGCTAGCCTGTGGAACGAGGAGTCAGCGAACCGCCAGGCGAGATCGAGAAGAGACAGGTGCGAGGAGGAGAAGGACGTACCGGCCAAGTCAGAGCGGCGGGCTCGCGAGCGGCGCAGCCTCTCGAGCAGGCGCAAGTGGAGAGCGAAAGCTGGACTCGTACGACAAGGGGGGAGAACAGCTACATGAACGCGACGGCGATCTTCTCCTCCTCGAGCACCTCCCTCCAGTCCCTCAGCCAGCCCTTGTCGTTCTGCAGCGCCCACACGCGCTCGAGCGCTGCGACGTCGTCGACGTACCCCTTGAGCGGGCCGCACGCCTGCAGGCCGCGCACGCACAGGGCCCGCTCGGACGGCAGGAGCGCGCACGTGCCCGCGAGGAAGAAGGGGATGGCGCGCGAGAGCGGCGAGAAGAGGTGCGCCATCGTGCTCGTCGAGACGGACGACGAGCCGGCGCCGGCGGCCTCGTCCGACGTCGACATCGAGCGCGACTCGGCGAACGCCGTCGTCGTTGCGGCGGTCGGAAGCGGCGCCTGCGGGTACGGGCGCGGTGCGGCTGTCGAGCCTGCAGCGGCGGCGGTCGAGGTGCTGTCGGGGCCAAGTCCGGGTGCGGCGGCGCTCGCCGTCGTCGTTGAGGGTGCAGGCAGCATCGACGACGACGGCTCGTACGAGGTGAGGACGCGCGCGCCGATGTGGAGGATCTGCTGGAGGGCGGCGAGGATGACGTGCGAGACGGGTCCGTGCGCCCAGACGCTCTGGTACAGGTAGATGATGATGGCGTGGCGCCACATCTCGCCCGTGCTGATGCGCTCGAGGAACTTGGCGCTGTCGGCGAGGTCGTGCGCGCTCAGCGCCGGCGGACGCCAACCGCGGATGGCCGTCTCGATCGCCGCCGCCTTGGCCTTGACGACCTCGTCGGGGAGGGCGTCGCGCTCGGCGCTCAGGTTTGCGATGGCGGCGGCGCACAGCATGAGGCCGACGGGCAGGCCGAGGAGGACCGGCAGCTCGCACAGGACCGAGTTGACGTCGTCGACGAGGACCGACGGGTTGGCGGCCGACGGCTCGCCGGGCAGGCACGTGTACGTGAAGAGGACGCGCCGCTTGCCCGACGTGATGCAGCGCACGACGTCGTGCCAGCCGAAGATGGCGAGGAGGAGCGTCTCCGGGTCGCGCACGGACGACAGGTCGAGGAGCGGGCGGCCTAGCTCGGTGATGAAGTGCTCGCCGAGTAGGCGAATGAACGATGCCGCGCCTGCGCCGACCGATATGAACTGCGAGCGAACGAGCGAGGTCGTCAGTCTGTGCCCTTCCTGGCGTTCTGAAGCCGCCGGAGAAGGGACGCACCTGATGCTCGTACAGGTCGACGAGCGCGAGCAGCTTGGCGCCGAGCGGGATCGTGTGCTGGTGGACGTGGTTGAGCGCGCGCTGGAAGTAGCGGTCGGCCTTGGCGCGCAGTTGGCGCTCGTGCGCAGCCGCCTCGGTCGGGTCGCCGTCGTGCTTGGGCTGGTTCTGCTGCGCCCGGATGCGGTACAGGAGGCACTGCAGGGAGGTTGTCGGGCATCAGTGATGCGCGGTGAAGGTGAGGGAGATGAGAGAGAGATAGGGACGCACGATGGCCATGGCTGCGTTGCGGTTCAGCTCGCTCGAGGTCGACGTCTTGTACACGCGCTGGACGGCGACGTCGCGCAGCGGCTTGGCGAGCGAGCTCAGGTAGGCGTCGTTGAGCGCATTGTCTGCGGGCGAGAGGAAAGAGTCAGTGCGAGCGCGGCGAGCACGAGAGGGGAGGGAGCAGGGCGCACAGGTCGGGTCGACCGAGTCGATCTTGTCCGGGTCGTCGGCGTCGGCGAGAGTCGATGGGTCCGACGCCGCGAGGGCCGAGCTGATCGGGTGCTCGGCCGGCGACGGCTCTGCACTCGCTGTCGCCGTCGGGAGCGAGTCCCACCCGGCGATCTCGAGGTCGAGCGTCTGAAAGAAGTCGTCGACGCCGTTCAGGCCGTGCGACAGGTCGGCGAAGGGCGAGAAGGCGGCGAGGTTGAACGACGGAAGGGCGTACGCGCCGTCTGGGTCGCCGGGAGGATGGAGGGCGGGGAACGCCGAGGCGTCAAAGGCGGGCAGAGGTGCCGGGGGAGGGCGAGGGTCGAACGGAGGAGGAGGCCCGAGGGCAGGAGGGGGGAAGGAGGTGGGCGCGGTCGCTGGTGCTGGCAGCGGGAAGTAGTGTGGTGGTGGTGGGCCGACTGGGGCGAAGCTTGGCGGCGGCGGCGGATAGTGCGAGGCGGTCTTGGTCGGCGACGAGGACGAGGCGACGGTCGGCGGGAAGTGGGGGTAGCTGGGAGTTGGCGCAGCGCTTGTTGATGCGGCTGGGTAGCTCGAGGCGACCGTACTGGACCCTGCTGCTGCTGCGCCGCCTCGCTCGCTCGACGCGCCCTCGGACGAGCCCTCGCGGGCCCGCTTGGTCGGGCGGCCCTCGGACGGGTCTGGCCAGGCGCAAGTCCACGCGCCCTGGATACAGCGCTGACATGCGCCCGTCTGGTCGTCGTGCGTCTCGTCGCACTTCTTCCTGCGGGTGCGGCCTGTGTGCGAGAGGCGGGCGAGGTGGGGAGGAGCAGGAGGAGGAGAGGGAGCGGGGTCAGCTCACGGCGCGGCCACTTGGGGAGAGGACAAGGGGACGCACAGGTGAGGCAGCCCTTCTTGGAGCGACGCTTGCCCGGCCCTGGCAGCTCTGGCGCAGACATGGGCGAGTGTGGTGGTCGACCAACCTCGTCGTCCTCGTCCTCCTGCGCGCCTCTCCCTCCCTCCACACGTCGGCCGTCCACCGTGCTAGGGCTTGCGCCAGATGCTGCTGCCTCTGTCTCGACCGCCCTGCGCCGCCTGCCCGGTCACGACTTGGCCTTCCCTCGCCTCACGCGCCGCGAGCCGACTCGGCGGCCGTCGCCTGCCTCGACTCTGGGCCACCACTCGCGCTTCTCGGCGAGCGCGCTCTGCAGCAACAGCGAGATCGGTGTAGCTGTGTGCGCACCGCGGCGCTGGTTGCCGCCGAGCGCGACCAAGGCCTGCGGCCGACAAGCGCTTGCCGCGCTCCTCATCTCTGTCGGCCAGCTCGGCCACACAGGCTTGGCTTGACCTCGCTCCTGCATCTCTACCTGCGCCAGCCTCGTACGGCACCCGCAGCCATGCTCTATCCGCCAGTACCGCCGCCAGCACCACTCGCCGGCCCTTCGGCGCCTCCCGACTCGGACCTCAACCCCGCACTCGACGACGGCGACGAGCACGTCGATCACCATCATGGCACCAGTCGCTCTTCATCCTCTGCACCCACGATCAACGGCGACAAGCCTCCAGCACGAGTCGACCCCGAGAAGGCCGCCGCCCAGTTCGAGGTGCGCTCGACTCTTGCTCCCCCTCGCTCACCTCCTGCCTCGGATGCTGACATCGCCCTCGCGCGCGCAGGACCTTCGCCGCTCCTTATCCCGACCCTACTCGTTACACGCCGTCGACCCGGAGAAGCAGGACCCGTCGTCGTCGTCGTTCGACCTCCTGTCGTACCTGCGCGCCGAGGCGAACGAGGCCGACGCCGCGGGCCTCAAGCGCAAGGCGCTCGGCGTCGCATGGACCGGCCTTCAAGTCGTCGGCAACGGTGGAGCGAAGGTGCGTCCTTGCCGTTCAGCTCGCGCTCGCCCGCTCAGACGCTTTGAGCTAACCCTTCCCTCGTGCGCGCAGCTCTACATCCCGACCTTCCTCGACGCCTGCCGCGACTGGGTCACGTGGCCGGTTCACCAAGTCGGCAAGCTGTGCGGGCGCGACAAGGCGGTCCCGAAGCACCTGCTCGAGAGCTTCGACGGCTGCCTCAAGCCCGGCGAGATGTGCCTCGTCCTCGGTCGACCTGGCTCTGGGTGCGTCGCCTCCTCCTCTCTCTCTCGCACCGTCCGAAACGCTCGACCCTCTCGAGCTGTCGCTGACGGAAAGAGCCGCCCATGCAGCTGCTCGACCTTCCTCAAGACGATCGCCAACCAGCGCTCGGGCTACCTCGCCGTCAACGGCAACGTCTCGTACGGCGGCATCTCCTCGTCGCACATGGCCAAGCGGTACCGCGGCGAGGTCGTCTACAACGCCGAGGACGACGTGCACGCCGCGACGCTCACGGTCGCCCAGACGCTCGCGTTCGCGCTCAAGCTCAAGACGCCCGGCACGCTCCCGCCGGGCAAGACCAAGCGCGAGCTCGAGCACGAGGTCCTCGGCGTCGTCCTGCGCATGCTCGGCATCTCGCACACGCGCGACACCAAGGTCGGCTCGGCGTACGAGCGCGGCGTGTCGGGCGGCGAGCGCAAGCGCGTCTCGATCGCCGAGATGATGGCGACGAGGGCGTGCGTGTGCTCGTGGGACAACTCGACGCGCGGCCTCGACGCGTCGACGGCGCTCGACTACGCCAAGGCGCTGCGCGTCCTCACCGACGTCCACCAGATGGCGACGTTCGTCTCGCTCTACCAGGCCGGCGAGGGCATCTACGACCAGTTCGACAAGGTCCTCGTCATCGATGAGGGACGCCAAGTCTTCTTTGGAAAGGCGAGCGAGGCGAGGCAGTACATGGTGCGTCGCGCTTTGACCCCCTCGGCGGATCCTGTTCTCGAGCTCGAAGCGCTGACTCTCCTCCTCCTCGCCGTCGCAGATGTCGCTCGGCTACGCCGACCTTCCTCGGCAGACGTCGGCCGACTACCTCACGGGCTGCACCGACCCGAACGAGCGCAAGCTCGCCGACGGCCGCTCCGAGGCCGACGTCCCCTCGACGTCCGAGGCGCTCGACGCCGCTTTCCAGCGCTCCGACATCCACCGCCGCGGGCTCGCCGAGCGCGACGCCTACCTTGCCGAGTGCGAGCGCGACGAGAAGGCGCGGCACGAGTTCGAGGAGGCGGTCAAGGGCGACAAGCGCAGGGGCGTGCGGCACAAGAGCGTGTACACGGCGTCGTTCGCAGCGCAAGTCTGGGCGCTCTCGATCAGGCAGTGCGTCGAACTTCGTCTACTCGTCCTCGCTGACCGACCTGTCGCCGTCGCGGCAGCTGACTTAGACCTTCGCCGCTCGTCACCGCAGGTTCCAGCTCCGACTGCAGAACCGCGCCGACCTCATCTTCCTCAACCTCTCGAGCATCATCAGTGCGTCTCTCTCTCAGCGTACATCCTCGCTCGGCGAGTCGATCTTGACCCTGTCACTCCTCGCTCGCGCAGTCGCTCTCATCATCGGCTCGACCTTCTACCAGCTCCCGCCGACGGCTGCGGGCGCTTTCCGACGAGGAGGAGCCATCTTCCTCGGCGTCATCTTCAACGGGTGCGTTCCGTCCATCCGTTCGCCGACCTCTCGCACGTTCGCTCGCTGACTCGGACCTTGTCATCCCGCTCTTCACCTCCTCTTCGCCTTCCTCCTCTTGAACCGCTCCACACAGCTTTCAAGCCTTCACCGAGCTGCCGTCGCAGATGCAGGGCCGGCCCATCGTCTGGAAGCACAAGTCGTGGGCGCTGTACCGGCCGGCGGCGACGACACTCGCCGCGACGCTCGCCGACCTGCCGATCAACTGCCTCGCCATCTTCTTCTTCTCGGTCGTGCTCTACTTCATGATCGGCCTCGCAGCGACTGCCGGCGCCTTCTTCTCGGTGCGTCCCTCCTTCCCTCGAGCACGTCGAGACGAGCCTCGCTGACGCTGCTCTCGAGCGCGCGCGCAGTACTACCTCATCGTCCTCACGACCTTCCTCGCGACGAGCGCCTGGTTCCGCCTCTTCGGCACGCTGTGCCGCAACTACGATCAGGCCAACCGTTACGTATCGGCCATCGTCACCGTCTTCGAGCTCTACTCGGGCTACCTCATCCCGGTGCGCTCTCGCTCTCTCTCTCTCTTCCTACTCGTGCTCTCTCTCTCTTTCCCTGCGCACTTTTCGCTGACGGAGGGACGTCCTGCAGATCTTTGCGCAGAAGCGCTGGCTCTTCTGGCTCTCGTACCTGTCGCCGTTCCAGTGGGGCTACGCCGCCGCTCTCGCTAACGAGGTTCGTCCGTCGACATCTTTCTCACTCTACGTCTCGGTCGGTGACTTTACCTCCTTCGCTCGTAGTTCAAGCGCTTGAGCCTCGTGTGCGACGGCTCGTACGTTACGCCCAACTCGCTCGACGGCCTCTTGCCGCAGTACCCGGCAGCGCTCGGGCCCAACCAGGTCTGCACCCTCCCCGGCGCGACGCCCGGCTCAGACGTCATCGCCGGTTCGGTCTACTTGTCGGCGGCGTACGGCTACCAGGTCAGCGAGCAGGTGCGCCCGCCTCTCTCTCGCGCGCTCGAGCCTCTTGGCGGCGGACCTTCCTAACTCGATCCATCTCCTCCCTCGCCCCCTCGCAGTGGCGCAACTGGGGCATCCTCGTCGCCTTCTTCATCGGCATCTCGATCATCCAGGCTGCCATCGCCGAGATCGTCCCCGACGGCAACTCGGCGCCGCGCATCGACGTCTTCGCGCACGAGGACAAGGAGCGCAAGGAGCTCAACGAGCGCCTGCAGGCCAACAAGGAGCGGTACCGCAAGGGCGAGGTCGAGCAGGACTTGTCGGGCTTGATCAAGTCGAGCAAGGCGTTCACCTGGGAGGACTTGACGTGCGTCACTTCCTCTTTCTCACCTTCTCAGGCCCAGGTCCTGACGCTCTTCCCTCTCTCTCGCTCGCAGCTACGACGTTCCTGTCGCAGGCGGCAACCGTCAGCTCCTCAACCACGTCTACGGCTACGTCAAGCCAGGTGCGCCGCTTTGACCCCTTCCTTGAGACCGCCCTTCTCAAGCTGACGCTGGGCCCGCTTGCCCTGCAGGCGAAATCACGGCGCTCATGGGCGCCTCTGGAGCCGGCAAGACGACGCTCCTCGACGTGCTCGCCGACCGCAAGACGACCGGCGTCATCGGCGGCTCTCGGCTCGTCGCCGGCCGACCGTGCGGGCGCGAGTTCCAGCGCGGGACGGCCTACGTCGAGCAGCAGGACGTGCACGAGCATACTGCGACCGTGCGCGAGGCGTTCCGCTTCTCGGCCTACCTGCGGCAGCCGGCCGACGTCAGCAAGGCCGACAAGGACGCCTACGTCGAGGAGGTCATCCAGCTTCTCGAGCTCGAGGACAAGGCCGACGCCATGATCGGCGAGGTCGGGCACGGCCTCGACGTCGAGGCGCGCAAGAGGGTCACGATTGGCGTCGAGCTCGCCGCCAAGCCGCAGCTTCTGCTCTTCCTCGACGAGCCGACCTCGGGTGCGTCCTCCTCCCGCTCTTCGCTTCCGACCCTGCAGGCACGAGCTGAGGTTCTTCCCCTGCAGGTCTCGACGGTCAGTCGGCGTACAACATCATCCGCTTCCTGCGCAAGCTCGCCGCTGCGGGCGTCCCGCTTTTGTGCACGATCCACCAGCCCAACGCGCTTCTCTTCGAGAACTTCGACCGGCTGCTCCTCCTCAAGCGCGGCGGCGCGACGGCCTACTTCGGCGACATCGGCAAGGACTCGCACGTCCTGCGCGAGTACCTCGCCAAGAACGGCGCGCGCTGCCCCGAGGACGCCAACCCCGCCGAGTGTGCGTGGTCTTCCTCCTCGTCCTCCTTCTCTCCCCTCTTCCTCCCACTGACTCCTTCCTTCGCTCGTAGTCATGCTCGACGCCATCGGTGCCGGCTCGAGCAAGCAGATCGGCTCGAAGGACTGGGCCGACGTCTGGCTCGAGTCGCCTGAGTTCGCCGCGGTCAAGCAGGAGATCAACCGCATCAAGGAGGACGGCCTCGCGACGCCCGAGGATCTTGACCCTTCTCTTCACCTCGAGTGTGCGTCCACCTTTCTCGCTCTGGGTCGCCGATGCGCTCAAGCTGACCCCTTGACTCCTCGCAGACGCAACGAGCTTTGCCTACCAGCTCAAGATCGTCTCGCAGCGCACCCTCCTCGCCTTCTACCGATCGGTCGACTATTCGTGGACTCGCTGGTTTAATCACTGCGCGCTGGCGCTCACGATCGGCCTCACGGTGCGTCCCTGCCCCTCGCTCTCGCGCCGACTCGACCTTCCCAAACTGACCCTTTCCTCGGCTGCCGCCCGCAGTACCTCCAGCTCGGCAACTCGCAGGAGGACATGCAGTACCGCCTCTTTGCGCTCTTCTACCTCGTCACGCTGCCCGCCATCCTCATCGCCCAGGTCGAGCCGCTCTTCATCCACAACCGCACGACCTTCGTCCGCGAGTCGAGCTCTAAGATGTACTCGCCGGTCGTCTTCGGCCTCACGCAGCTCATCGGCGAGATGCCGTACTCGGTGCTGTGCGCCGTCACGTTCTTCCTCCTCTTCTGTGCGTCGCTCGCACCCTCTCTTTCCTCTCCCTCCCTCGCCCCTCGCACGGACCCTTGGCTGACTCTTTCTCTCACGCCCTCCCGCTCGCAGACTACCCGATCGGCCTCAGCTCGGACTCGTCTCGGGCCGGGTACCACTTTGCCTTCGTCCTCCTCCTCGAGATCTACTCGGTCACGCTCGGCCAGGCCTTTGCGGCGCTCTCGCCGACCGAGTACATCGCCGAGCAGATGGTGCCCGGCGCGCTCCTCATCTTCGTCACCTTCTGCGGTGCGTCTCTCTCCCTCTCTCCCTCTCTCGCTGCTCGCAGAAGAACCCGTCACTGACTGGGCCGACGAACCTGCAGGCGTCACCGTTCGGTACGACGAGCTCCTCGGCTTCTGGCGCTTCCTCTACCGCGTCAATCCGTTCACGTACGTCGTCGAGGGCACCATGAC
>Ga0308170_10000842_pt1 | contig 34091 bp, 34 predicted proteins | sample PhyBR2_2_FD_202136 | JGI IMG/M metagenome (GOLD analysis project Ga0308170, IMG submission 202136) | Phyllosphere microbial communities from UC Gill Tract Community Farm, Albany, California, United States - DLSLSB.R2 | ecosystem: Host-associated > Plants > Phyllosphere > Unclassified | place...
CGCCAAGCCCCTTCACCGCAAGCGAGCGTAAGTGCTCATGGAAGAGATTCTTGAGCATCGAAAGGGCACCATCAAACAGCTAACCCGAGACATATCTTCTGAACTTGTTGATGAACGGTAACCGCGCTTGGGAGGTGCCAACCCCGGCCGGCTGCGCGCCTGCTTTTCAGAACCACGCGTCGCGGGCCTTATCACCGACCATATTCTTTGGTGACAGCTGCTGACGCCCGCTCGACCGTCCAAATGGGCAAGCATCACAGGCGGGCGCTGGGAACACACTACAAGCTAAGCAGTTTCTACATGTGCTTGAAGCCTCCTGCCCTTTCGGGGGGAACGGCGGTGAAAGCTCGCAATGCCCTGTCGGTCCTTAGACCGGCAGGGCATTTTTGTAACTATGTGCGGAACCGACACCGCCCTGCTCTGTTTTTGTCATAACCGGTCGGATACTTGTCCCCCCTTTGGTTCCGCTGGTTTTTAAGACGCCCCGCTGCCCCCCCCGCAGCGGGGCATTTTATTGCCTGAATTTTTTCGGATAATGGGCCAATTGGGGATCCGCATTCGCAACGACGGCCTAGAGATGTCAAAACCGGTGCCAAGAACGGATTCGACGGAGCCGTTTTCGTAAGTGACGGGTTAGTCCGGCATGTCCCTATCAACAGTCCCCTATGCGCTTGCCGTCGACGATGACCCGTTCATCCTTATGGATGTCACAGGCATTCTCGAGGATGCGGGTTTCCGTACATATGAAGCAGATCACGGCGATGCTGCGATCGCGATGCTCCCCGAGTATGCGCACACAATCACCCTGCTCTTTTCAGACGTCGACATGCCGGGCGATACTAACGGGTTCGCGCTCGCCCACCACGTCGCGGAGAACTACCCCTGGATCGAGATCGTCATCGGCAGCGGCCACCTCCGCCCGAAGGCGGGTGACTTGCCTGAAAAGGCGACATTCGTATCCAAGCCGTTCAATGCGCAGATGATCCATGGCCATCTCCGCGAGACCCTTCCCGATGGCAAGCTGCCGGAGCCCCTGAAAAAAGCGGTCTAGACTGGCGTTTACGCTGAATGCGAATTCGCATCTATTAGCGGTTCGCCCCGAAACGCTTTCTCGCAATCTACCGCCTACCGCCTACCGCCTAGCGCATGCCGCTGTTGCAAAAGTCGTGACATACAAGACGCTCGAAATTTAGAACATCCGCGACGGATTGCTTTTGATAGGAAACAAGCTTTGGTGATCAACCGTGTTGGTGAGGCGATGTGGACTGCCTCCGCCTCCGCAATTCAAACTGAGGCTCGTTTCCGGGAAAGCTCGTTACTGCATCTCGCATTTTGGTCGAACCTTCCGCTGTGTTTCGGCACGGTCGATAGGAAGCGGGTGGGCCGGGCGAAAGTCGGTTGTTCGTCCACCATCAGCGCGATGCTTACGGCCGCATCATGCAATAAACGGCGACGCCGATCCGATAAGAGCGTCGATTCTCGAGCGCATTGAGGCCCCGCTAGCTTAACAGAGATCGAGCTGCGCCGCCTCACACCGAAGGCACTAGATCGCCGACATCGGAAAGGTGGAAGGTGACCGATTGACCATTCACGGTCGTCAGCGTCATCGGTCCGGGGTCGGGGACGCAGTGGAGGATCTTGGTCTCGCCTCGGTTCGCCCGGATCCTGACCAGCAGACGCACCTCGTTCGCCGATCCGCCGTCGATCCGCCGTGACACCTTGAGCAGGACTCCCGTAGAGGCTGGAAGTGCGGGACAGACCTCATGGACGCCCGGGCGCGCCGTAAGGCGGCCGTAGAGGCGTGCGGTGCCTTGCGCGAGCTCGAGCACGTCGTCCGATACGCTCAGCGCCTTTGCGACGTTCAGCCGACCCTCCGATCGGACGAGTCCACGGTAGGCTGGATCGAGATCCACGCTGGCGAGTAGCCTCTCCTTGATCGCTGCGGCGAGGGTAAGGCCGGAGGCGCGCAGCTGGCCCGCAACGAAAGATGTGATGGCGGTCGCCTGGGAGGTGCCTTCGTCCACCACCTCCGTCCCGCTTAGGCCGGTTGCCCTTATGCGCTCGCCTGGCGAGGCAAAGTCGACGGTTTCGGCCCCGTGTCCGGAGAAGCGGCTGAGGCAGCCTCCTTGGTTGTGCGCCGCGACCGTGACGACGCGACCGCGCCGCGAGTTGTCGCGTGAAAGGGCGGCGGGGAAGCGGTCGTTGCTGTCGAGGTCAGTGGCGGCGTTTCCGGCGGCGACGACCAGCAAGAGGTTCGCGCGGTTATAGAGCGCGTCCTCCACCTCCTGCAGGCGGTTCGGCGTCGACACGCTCAGGTTGAGGATCGTCGCTCCCCCGGTTTCGGCGTAGGTGACCGCCCGCCCTAGCGCCTCCGTGGGGAGGGAGTATCTGGTGACGTTCCCTTGGGGCGAGGGGGCGACGGAGCGCCGCACTATGCTCACCACCCTCAACCTGACGGAGGGGGCTACGCCGGTAGCCCTCCGCCAGGCGCGGTAGTCGCCGCCTCCGAGCGCGAGTGAGGCCATCATGGAGCCGTGGGCCGGGTAGATCGCCTGTGGAAAGGCCGCCGGCGGCCCCTGATCGTAGATGTTCGTGCCGACCACGTCGTCGAAGTAGTCGTCGCCGTCCTGATCCACGCCGTCGTTAGGGTTCGCCAGCTCCAACTGGTTCGCAGCGAACTCCTCGATGGGGAAGGCCGCGGTCATCACGCCGTCGATGCCGTTGTCGATCACCGCGATTGTCGTCGGCGTGCCGACCCCGATCCGGGAGCGGTTGCGTGCCATGACGGCGGCGACCTCAGCCACGTCGAACGGCCACGCTACAATCGGCGTCGCCGGAGCCCGACACGTCGTCGGAGCCGCGAGCGCGGGTGCCACCCCCGCCTCCAGCGTGAATTCGTCGCCCGTCGTTGCGACCGTCACCACGGGAGCGGCGGTGCCGAGCGCCGCGCGGAGATCGTCGGCGAGGCGTTCCGCTTCGACACCTGGCCTCGGACGGTAGACGACCGGCTCGGTGGTGACGGGGACCGTGACCTCCTCGACCGTGCGCGGGATCTTAGAGGCGGCCACCGTCCAGATTGACCCGTCGGCGGACGCGGCGGCCGCGTTGCTGGTCAATATGCCGCTCAGGGTCTTCAAGCCGGCAGTGCCCGACGTCCGGTTCGCGAGCCTCCGCCACGTCTCACCCGTGTCGACCTTCACGCGCTGGTCGAGCCTTGTGACGAAACACGCCGGAATCACGGCCTCGCCCGCCGGCACGGATATGTTCGCCTCGCCGAGGAGCTGCACGAACGTCTCGGTCAGGCGGCCGCAGGTGCGCCGGGCCACGCTGAGGGTGTCATCGCCGGCAACTAGTTTCAGCCTGCGCGGCTCCGCGCTTGCTGCGAGAAGCCTTTCGGCCGCGGGCGTTGCGCCGAGCGGCGCCCGCGCAATGATCTGGGTCGCTTTCTCCGCCGCAACGCCTTGCTGCGCACTGGCCATCGTGACGGACGTGGTGATCAGCGCTGCCGTCGCCGCCGAGCGGGCGGCCTGCTTCAAGGGCGACAAGTGGTCGCCTGCGGGTCCAGCCCGCAGATCCTCAGGCCGTTGCGCTTCGACCAGTCTGACAGGAATGCCGAACCCTGTGCGCTGGTAAGGCTCGAGAGATACGACTTTGCACCCAGATCGACACCGGTCGGGCTCCTGTTCTCCACCCGCGAATTTACGCTGACCTGAACCCGACCCCTCCCCTCCCCCAGGAAAGCAGGACCGCCGCTGTCGCCGAAGCACAGGCCGGCACCCCCGGAGACCGTAATGTCGTTGTTGGTTCCCGCTGGCAGACCTTTGATCGTCGTTTCGCCAATGCGGTAGACGCCGTCGTTTCCTCCGGTGCCCTGGTTCGTCGTGCACCCGAACCCGGTCAGCAGCACCTCGCCGTTCACCTTTAGCGCCGCCGCCCGCGCGTTGACCCGTTCCGCCGGCACGCCCGGAACCGGGCGGTCGAGCGCGCACAGGGCGTAGTCCGCCGTGATGCCTGACGCGCTGCCGCCCTGATACTGCGGCGCGTGTTCGCACATTGCACGGTAGGTCGCGCCGCCCTTGCGTAACGTGACTGCGGCACCGTTCGCGACGCAGTGCGCTGCGGTGAGCAGGACCCGATCCCCGACGATTGACGCGGTGCAGGATCCGCCCACCGACTGTGTATAGAAGGAGGCTGGCCAATTGCGGGGATCGGCGACCCGTGCCCCACGAAGTTCCGTTTGCAGCTCGTTGGGTGGTGTGAGATCGCCGACACTGTCGAATGCCGGCCCGTCCGCAGGTGGCTCCGTCGCGTTGCCTTGAGAGGCGGCGACGCTCTCCCCACTCTCCCGTGAGGCGTTGTCCGTGGGCGTCTGCGAGCAGGCCGCCAGCGCCAGTGCCGCAATGATCATCGTTCGCATCGTTCCTGCCCCTTTTCGTCCGCTACCTCTATTGCACCCCTCGGCGGCGATGGACCGCGCCGACCGTCTGGAAGCCGCCCGCCACGCCGTAGGCTCCCGCCGCCCTGACCTCGCCGGTGTCTCCGGCGATCAGCGTGTAGCTCGCGGTGGCGCCGCCGGAGACGCGGAAGGGCACTCCGCCAAGGAAAGTCCAGAAGTTCTTGGTGGTGTAGCTCGACCCGCCGGCCGCGTTCATCTTGACGGTCAACAGGTGGGCGCCGGCCTGGAGGTCACTACGCATCCGCGACTGGCGCGCGGCCTCGGCTAGTATGTTCGTGCCCTTCTCGTCGGGTGTGCCAAGCTTTGCGAGATAATCCTCGAGCGCCTTGACGGCGGCGTCGAGCTGCGCCGCCACGTCCGAGTTGGCCTTCGCGGCGCCGGCCTGCGGCTTGCCCATCTTCGTCAATGCCGCCGCGGTCTTCCTGTGGGTCGCCGCGAGCTGCTCGGCGCGGGTCCGCCGGCTGCCGAGGGCGTCGAGTGCCATGACGATCGGGTTGTCCGACGTCAGTGCTGCGGGCCGGTAGATTGAGGGGATGAGCGTCGGGACCGTCACACGTCCCCGGGCGGCGGCGGCGACCGTCTTGGCCAACAACAGGTCGTCGGGTGTGATCGCAATACCTTGGACGGTGTAGTCGCTACGGAACAGGTTTCCCACGACGCTGAGCACGGTGAGGATGGCAGCTGGCGCGATCGCCGGGACCGCCGCTCCGCTGGTCAGGCGAACGCTGCTGGCGATCCCCGCATCGATCTTGCGCTGGATACCGCAGAGGCTGGCCTGAACCGTTTCCGCGGTGTCGAAGTTCAGCTTCTCTGCCTCGGTGACGATGTAGAGCTTAGACGCCTTACCGGTCTGCGTGAACGAACCGCAGACGTCCGGTGGCCCAGGGGCGGGGCCGGGAGCGGCGGGTTGCTCATCGCCGTCTTGGCGCTGAGCCGGTTGTCCGGGGGCGGGCGCACACATGGCTGCTTCAGCCGCGCACACCTCCCCTACGATCTGCTGGGCGAGGCTTCTGGTGGATGTCGTCGCGAGGATGCTTGCCTCGATCTGGCCCGCCTTGTCGCCCGCTGCCGTTGTGCCTGTCGTCGACGCGTCAGCGAGCGGTCCGAACTTGGCCTTCGCCGCCGCTGCATCCGCCTCGGCCTCGGCCTTCCGAGCGTCGGCTGCAGCCTTGCGGGCCTCGCTCTCCGCCTTGAGCGCCGCCCAGTCCGTAACTGGAACTGCCGGCGCCTGCTGTGCGGTCGCAGCAATTGGAAGCGACAGCGTCGAGATGATGGCGAGTAAAGTGCGTCGTGCGCTCACGTTGATCCCCCGAAAAAGGTACGCGGCACATAACTAGAAGGAGTAATGCGCTTATCAGGCTCAATGTCAACAGTGCGACTCATCAGAAGGTTGTCATTCTAAATCTGGTGATCGTACCGCTCACATTTAGGAAATGACCCGGCACAAGAAATGCGTGCTCACACCGGTGGCTGAGCATATCCGACACCGTTGATAGATCTTTGTCGCAACGGGCTAAAACAGATTATGGGAAGGCCGCCTGTTCCCAGACTTGATCGTTTTGGGAAAGGCGGGGCTTTAAGAGCGATCACAGTGCGAGCACCTTCGTTGTCGCAAAAGTTCGGACATGCGCAACGTCCGAAACTTAGCATTTCCGCGACAAGCAGCGCCAGGCGTTACACCGTGATCGCCGGCGCTGCCGTTCCCGCCTGCCGCTCGAACAGGCGACGGTAATGCCCGTCGTCGGCTTGAAGGAGAGTGTCATGCGTGCCGTCCTCGACGATCCGTCCACCCGCGAAGACGAGGATGCGATCGAGCGCCCGGACCGTCGATAGCCGGTGCGCGATGACGATCGCGGTGCGGTTCACCATCAGCCGCTCCATCGCCTGCTGGATCGCCCCTTCGGACTGTGAATCGAGGCTGGAGGTCGCCTCGTCCAGGATCAGGATGGGCGCGTCGGCCAGGAAGGCGCGGGCAATGGCAACACGCTGGCGCTCGCCACCGGACAGCTTCACCCCCCGCTCGCCGACCGGGGTGCGATACCCCTTGGGCAGCGCCATGATGAAGTCATGCGCGTTGGCAAGCCGCGCCGCCTCCTCGATTTCCGCCTGGGTCGCGTCGGTGCGGCCATAGCCGATGTTCTCGGCAAGCGTTCGGTGGAACAGCACCGGCTCCTGCGGCACGATGGCGACCTGCCGGCGCAGCGAGGCCTGCGTTGCGTGCGCTACGTCCTGCCCGTCGATCGTCACCCGGCCTGCGTCCACGTCGTACAGCCGCTGGATCAGCTTCACGAAGCTGGTCTTGCCCGATCCCGATGGTCCCACCAGCCCGACACGCTGTCCGGCGGGAATGGCGACCGACAGATGCTCGTAGAGCGGTCGATCCTGTCCGGCGTAGCGGAAGGTCACGTCATCGAACTGAATGGTCCCTGCGTCGATTGCGATCGGGCGTGCGTCGGAACGATCGGCGACGCCGAGCGGCTCGTCGTGAAGCGCGACCAGTTCCTCCATCTCGTTCACCGAGCGCTGGAGCTGGTGGACGTACTGGCCGATGTCGCGGAGGTAGCCGTTCAGCACCAGATAGCTGGTGAGGACATATGCCATGTCGCCGGCGCTTGCCTGCCCGCGCGACCACAGCCACAGCGCCGCGCCCGTGGCGGCGATGCGAATCAGCCAGAGCAGCGCGAGTTGCCCCGACCCCGCCCAGGTGAACGCCATCCAGGTCCGCCGCGTGCGCCGGTGCCATTTGGCGACGGTTCGCGCCAGCAGCGCTTCTTCCTGCGCCTCGCCGCCGAACGCCTTCACCACCGCGTTCGTGCCGATCGCATCGGCCAGTACGCCGCCCATCGCCGTATCCCACTGGTTCGACAGCCGCGCGATCGGCGCGAGCACGCGCGTCGCCAGTCCCACCGTCAACACGATATAGGCGAGCGCGCCGACGCCCATCACCAGCCCGAGCAGCGGCCAGTGCGCCGCCAGCAGGACCACCGTCCCCACCAGCACCGTCAATGACGGCAATAGCGAGAGCAGCAGCACATCGTTGAGCGTGTCGAGCGCCCACATGCCGCGCGTGATCCGCCGCACCGTTGAACCGGAGAAGGCGTTGGCATGCCAGTCGGTCGACAGCCGCTGGACGCGCGCGAACGCCTCCTGCGTCACATCGCGCATCATGTTCAGCGTCAGCGGCGTGATCGCCCACCAGCCCAGGTGGCGCAGCACGACCATCGCACCGCCCAGCGCTGCGATGGCGGCGAACGCGCGCCAGGCGGGTCCTGCCTCGCCGCTGCCTACGGCATCGATCATCCGGCCGGCATAGAGCGGCACGAACACCTCGGTCAGGGTGGCGAGCAGCATCGCCGTGGCACAGGCGGCAGCCAGCAATGGCGCGCGCGCCCAGAGCCGGAAGGTGAACGCCAGCACCTTGCGCAGCACGGAGGCGCGCGGAAACGTATCTTCGTCGTCGTCGGTCATGGAAATATCACCGCGCAAATGCACGCGGTCCTCGTATCAGCGATAATGGATGTCGGTCGTGTTCTGGACCGCGGGCGTCAGTGGCGGAGGAGGCCGCAGACGGAATTTGCTCCACGGGTGGGCGCGGTATGATCGGTCATCGTCGCCCTCCTTTCGTGAATCGCTGGACAGCGCCGCCCATAGCCGATTGCCCCGGCGAAAACTACCGGCACCCCGCGCACGATGCTATCGCGCGCTCATGACCGACTTCCCGCGCGCGATCCTGGATTACTGGCACGACGCATTCGACGGCCGCCGCGTCGATGCGGAAGGCAATTTCACGCTGACGGTGGTGCCGACGCTGAATCGCAAGCGTCCGGCGATGATCCTGGAGGGACAGGATGGCTCGACGCGCGCGGCCCTCACGCCCGAACTGGCCGCAGCGATCGGCATCGATGCGGCAGGAATGATGACGGTCGCAGGTTTGCGCGAACGATTGACCGGGGCGGGCGTCGTTCTCCATGACCCCGATTTCCTGTTCTACCTTGCAGGCGACACGGCGCCGGCAGCCGATCCGTCGAAGGCACCACGCCAGCTCACCGAAGGTGACCACGCGGCATTCGGCACCTTTCAGGCGGAAGCGTCAGAGCAGGATCTGGAGGATGCCTATGTCGAACTCGATCACTGGGCCGTGTTCGGTTGTTTTGATGGCGACCGCCTGGTCAGTGCCGCCAGCGCGTACCCGTGGGAGAACAGCCGGATCGCGGACCTGGGGGTGCTGACGCTGCCCGATGTCAGGGGCAAGGGCTATGCGCGCGTTGTCGTGCAGGCGATCAATCGGCATTCGCGGCAGCAGGGTTATGAGCCTCAGTATCGCTGCCAGCTCGACAACCACGCTTCCGTCGCTTTGGCGAAGGCGTGTGGCCTTACGCTGTTCGGTAAATGGGTAGTGGCTTCGGACGCTTCCTGACGACAAATCCGCGATATGATGGGCACCAGTTTCCTGGTGCCGGCTTTCCCGTTTTGCCGTCATCACCTGACCATTTCGGGAAAAGCCAATCGGGAACGGATTTCGGGAAAATGCTGTTGCCAACGGCAGCAAGATGATCCGCTCGCCCAAGCTGTTTCGTCACTTCCCAACCAGAAACGCGTCGCCTCCCCGCCGCTGTTCCCAATCGAGAAAGGGGGTCAGGCCGAAGTCGTATCCGCTTGGCTGTTCAGGCGACGGTACGGCTACGTCCATCGACAAGGTGCTGCCGGCGTTCGAAGAATACGACAATCCCTGCGAGCAACAGAACGCAGACCAAGGCAGTCGCAAACGTGTTGAGGCCAAATCCGCCCTTGGCAGCTTCCTTCGTGAGCAAGTTCCCGAAGTCGGCGCCGAACGGCCTGGTGAAAACGAATGCCGCCCAAAATATGAATGCCGCGTTGACCCGCGCAACATAGTGTAGAAGCAACACTGCGCCGATCACAGCCATGCAGACCAGCGATCCCGTGGTATATGTGAGGCCGAAAACATAGACGAGTCCATCGCCGAACGCCGTGCCGAGGCTGTTCGAAAACAGTACGGCGCCCCAGAAAAACAACTCGCTCTCATGATCGACCACCGCGCTCACGTCACAGGTGCCACGCCTGAGATACCAAATACCGAGGGTCAGCAACATGCCGCCGAAAAGGATGGCAGACGTCACGTTATAGCCAAGGTTGAGGGTGTGGGTCGACAGGTCTGCTATTTCGGTTCCTGCCGTGGTCGTACCGACGATCGTGGCCCAGAACAGAAAAGGATGATATCGATCGGCACGAACCTGCGCGACGAGGAACGCCGCTAGCAGGCCCAGCGTGATGGCAAGCCCGGCGACATAGCCTAGGTCCAGCGTCTGGGCGATGGCGTCACCCGCAACCTCACCCAATGTCGTGGCGACGACCTTGGCCAGCCAAAAGCCGAGGGTGATTTCGGCGACTTTACGGGCGGGATGCTCTCTCGTCACGTCGACTCTCTCCATACGCGCACCCCCGGTGCCGACGATCATCAGGTCGAAGCATCAAATTCAAATCGAAACTCGTGAATGACCGGCGACATTGGGACTTTGTATAGTCGGCTCCAGCAGCGCCCATGCTTCCGTGACTAAGCCGTCACGATGCGCCAGACTTTCCTACTGATCCCGATCCTGCTTGCCGGTTGCGACGAGAAGACCACGAAGCCGCCCGCACCGCCGGCCCATGCCGAGACGATCGCGCACGAAAGCGAGCTGCTGAAGCTGACGCTGACTCCCGGGGCGCAACATCGCCTGGGCATCGGTCTGGTGCACGTCGGCGGAGGATCGGCCACGGCGACGCGCGAGGTGGCCGGCGAAATCGTGGTCCCGCCGATCAGCGCCAATGGTGTGCCGGTCAACTCGACGACCAATCTCCAGCAGATCGGCAGCCAGCAGGCCGCGGCCGACGCCGAACTGGCGCGCGCATCGGCGCAGGCCCGCCTCGCGCGGATCGCGCTCGACCGGGCCGAGAGCCTGGTGCGCGAGGAAGCCGGCAGTGTCCGGGCGCGAGACGAAGCAGCAGCAGCCCTCGCAGCAGCGCAGGCGGCATTAGGAGCGGCACGTCAGCAGCGCCGTTTGCTTGGGCCGGCGGTCGCCTCGCTCGGTTCGCAAGCGGTGCTGTGGGTCCGTGCGTCGGTGTTCGGCAGTGACATGGGGAATGTGCATCGGGAGGCCGCGGCGGTGGTCCGCACGCTCGGCGAGGCCGGGGCGCCACGCAGCGCCCGTCCGGTGCAGGCGCCGCCATCCGCCAATACCGTCGCGGGCACCGTCGACCTGTATTACGCCATCGACAACCGCGACCGGGCTTTCCAGGTCGGCCAACGCGTGTCGGTAGACCTGCCGCTCGCCGGGCAGACCGAGGGATTGTCGGTGCCGTCTGCCGCGATCCTGCGGGACATTCATGGCGGCGAGTGGGTCTATCAGAAGACTGCGCCTGACACCTTCGTCCGCCAGCGCGTCGAGGTGGCATCGGAGAGCGGTGGACGCGCGCTGCTTGCACGCGGACTGTCCGCCGGCGCGCAGGTCGTGACCGATGGGGCGGCGGAGCTGTTCGGCACCGAGTTCGGGGCGGCGCACTGATGCTCGGCCGGCTCGTCCATTTCGCGCTGGCGCAGCGCGTTCTCGTTCTCGCGCTCGCCACGCTGCTGGTCGTTCTCGGCGTTCGTGCAGGGCGCGACGTGCCGCTCGACGTGTTCCCCGAGTTCGCGCCGCCGATGGTGGAAATCCAGACAGAGGCGCCGGGGCTATCGACCGAGGAAGTTGAAAGCCTTGTGACGGTGCCGATCGAGACCGCGGTCAACGGCGTACCCGGTCTGATGACGTTGCGGTCCAAGTCGGTGCTGGGCCTGTCGTCGGTGCAGATCCTGTTCGAGCGCGGGTCCGATGTGATCCGCGCCCGGCAAATGGTCGGCGAACGGGTCGCACAGGTGCAGCCGCGCTTGCCGCTCGCGGCGCGCCAGCCCGTGCTGATGCCGCCGCTGTCCTCGACCAGTCGCGCGATGAAGGTCGGACTGTCGTCGACGAAACTCGACCAGATGCAATTGTCCGAGCTGGTCCGCTGGACGATCCGGCCCCAGCTGATGGCGGTCCCCGGCGTTGCCAATGTCGCAGTCTGGGGGCAGCGCGACCGGCAGTTGCAGGTGCTGGTCGATCCCGATCGTCTGCGCGCTTCCGGCGTGACGCTGGCGGAGGTACGCGCCGCGGCGGGCGACGCGGTTCTGGTCGGCGGCGGCGGGTTCGTCGACACGCCCAACCAGCGGCTTGCGGTCCAGCAGGCGGGCACCGTCCAGACTGCGGCTGACCTCGCCCGAGCGATCGTCAAGCAGGCAGGCGAAGCGCCCGTCAGGATCGGTGATGTCGCACGCGTGGTCGACGGCTTCAATGCACCGATCGGCAACGCCATCATCGACGACGGCCCCGGCATCATGCTGATCGTCGAGAAGCAGCCGACCGCCAACACGCTGGAGCTGACCCGCGCGGTCGAGGCGGCGTTCGCCGAGCTGAAGCCGGGCTTGAAGGACGTGAAGGTCGATACGACCATCTTCCGGCCGGCGACATTCATCGAACGCTCGATCGACAATCTCACTCGCGCGCTGATGATCGGCTGCGCACTGGTCGCGGCGGTGCTGTTCCTGTTCACCCGCGACTGGCGGCAGGCGACAATCAGCCTCGTCGCGATCCCGCTGTCGCTGCTCGGCGCGGGGCTGATGCTGCTGTGGTCAGGCGCGACGATCAACGTGATGATTATCGCCGGCCTCGTCATCGCGCTGGGGGAAGTCGTCGACGATGCGATCATCGACGTGGAGAACATCGCGCGCCGCCTGCGGCTGAACCGTGAGTCCGCTGATCCCAGGCCGGCGTTCGCGGTGGTGCTGGCCGCGTCGCTGGAGGTGCGCTCGGCGGTCGTGTTTGCATCGCTGATCGTGATGCTGGTGTTCGTGCCGATCTTCTTCCTCGGCGGGGTGGCCGGCACCTTCTTCCAGCCGCTTGCCATCGCCTATGTGCTGGCGATCGGCATGTCACTGCTGGTCGCGCTGACCGTCACGCCGGCGATGTGCCTGCTGCTCCTGCCGAACGCGCCGCTGACCGGGGAGCGCGACACCCGCATCGTCGCCGGGTTGAAGCGTCGCTATGTCGGCTTCCTGCCGCGCGTCGTCGAGCGGCCGGCGCTGGCGGTAGGGATCGTCGCGGGCGGGCTGCTGCTCGCAGGCGTCGGCTATGCGACCTTCAAGGACCAGTTCCTTCCCGACTTCCGCGAAACCGACTTCCTGATGCACTTCGTCGAGAAGCCGGGCACCTCGATCGAGGCAATGGACCGCATCACGATCCGCGCGTCGAAGGAACTGCGCAGCATCCCCGGCGTCCGCAATTTCGGCGCGCATATCGGCCGCGCCGAACAGGCCGACGAGGTGGTCGGCCCCAACTTCACCGAATTGTGGATCAGCCTCGACGAGAATGCCGATTACGATGCGTCGGTGAAGCGGATCAAGGAGGTGGTCGAGGGCTATCCCGGCCTCTACCGCGACGTGCTGACCTATCTGCGCGAGCGGATCAAGGAGGTGCTGACGGGTGCCGGCGCGACGATCGTCGTGCGCATCTACGGCCCCGACCAGGCGGAGCTGCGCGCGGCCGGTGCGCGTGTCCGCGATGCGATCGGCGGTATTCAGGGCGTGTCCGACCTGAAGCTGGAGAGCCAGGTGCTGGTCCCGCAAATCCGCATCCGCCCGCGCGCCGGCGAACTGGCCCGGCTCGGGCTGACCGCGGGCGAGGTCCGCCGGCAGGCGCAGGTGCTGGTCGCGCAGGCCAAGGTCGGCGAAATCTACCGCGACCAGCGGGCGTTCGACGTGGCGGTCTGGGGCGAGCCAGCGGTGCGGAACAGCGTCCATGCGCTCCGCGACCTGATGATTCAGGCACCCGTCACCGGCGCGCCGGTGCGGCTCGGCGATATCGCCGATATCGAGATCGCTCCCGCGCCCAACGAGGTAAAGCGCGAGAACGGACAGCGCCGCCTCGACGTGACGATGAACGTCGCGGGCGCGGACCTCGGCACCGTCGCGCAGGCGGTCGACGCCGCGGTTGCGAAGGTGCCGTTCGCGACCGGCTATCACCCGCAGGTGCTGGGCGAATATGCCGCGCTGAAGGAATCGCGCAGCCGGTTGTGGAGCATCGGCGCGCTATGCCTCGTCGGCATCCTGCTGCTGGTGTGGATGGAGTTCCGCTCGCGCCGCATCACCGCGCTGGTCGGCGTCAGCCTGCCCTTCGCGCTGGTCGGAGGCGTGGTTGCGGTCGCGCTCACCGGTCGGGTGCTATCGCTTGGGTCGCTGGTCGGCTTCGTCACCGTCATCGGCATCGCCGCGCGCAACGGCATCATGCTCCTGTCGCATTACCAGCATCTCGAACGGCATGAGGGGATGACCTTCAGCCGCGAACTGGTGCTGCGCGGCGCGGAAGAGCGTCTGGTGCCGATCCTCATGACCGCCGCCTGCGCCGGCCTCGCGCTGGTCCCGCTGATCGTCGCCGGCAATGCGCCGGGGCACGAGATCGAGCATCCGATGGCGATCGTCATCCTGGGCGGACTCATCTCGTCGACCGCGCTCAACCTGCTGCTGCTGCCCGCGCTCTATGCCCGCTACGGCGAGGAACGCGCCGTGCCGCCTGCCAGCGCGCACAAGGAGGCGCTGGCATGATCCGTAATCTGGCTCCCGCCGTCGCGCTGCTCGCCTCTGCGTGCATGAGCGTGCCCGCCCCTCCGCCGACAATCGCCCCGCCTGGCGCGACCGGCGATTTCGCACGGCTTCCGGTCGCGTCGATCGCAGCCGTCCCCGACGACTGGTGGCGGCTCTACGACGATCCCGTCCTCGACGGACTGGTCCGATCGGCATTGGCGGCGAATGCCGACCTGCGGGTGGCCTATGCCAATCTCGACGGCGCACGCGCCGCGTTGCGGCAGGCCCGGGCTGCGCGGCTGCCGCAAACGACAGTCGAGAGTGCGCTGGGCGTCGACAATCCTGCCGCGCAGCCGAGCGCGTCGGGGAACGTGCCGACGACAGACTACGATATCGCCGCGACGGCGAGCTGGGACCTCGACCTGTTCGGCCGGCTTCGCTCGGCCGCGACCGCGGCGGACGCTGATACCGGGGCGCAAGCGGCCGTCGTCGACGGACTGCGCGTTGCGGTGGTTGCCGATACCGTGCTGGCCTATGTCGACCTGTGCGGATCGACCCGCGCCATCGCGACCGCGCGCGCGGTCGCCGCGGCGCAGGATCGATCGGTCGGGCTGGTGCGCGAACAGCTTCGCGCGGGCGAGGTGTCGCCGCTGGAGGTATCGCAGGTCGCGACTATCGCTGCCGCCACCCGCGCCGCCATCGCCCCGTTCGAGGCGCAGCGCGCCAATGCGCTGTACCGGCTCGCAACGCTGCAAGGCCGCCCCCCGGCCGAGGCGCGCGCCTATCGCTTCGGCTGCACCGCCGCACCGCGCTTGCGCGGGGCGGCCCCGGTCGGCGACGGAACCGCGCTGCTGCTACGCCGTCCCGACGTGCGCGAGGCGGAGCGCCGCCTTGCCGCCGCGACCGCGCGGATCGGGGTGGCGCGCGCGGACCTCTACCCTCGCGTCAATCTTGGCGGGGCCGTTGGGCTGCTATCCGGCGGGATCAGCGCGGCGGTGACCCCGCTTGTTAGCTGGGCCTTCCCCAATCAGGCACCAGCGCGCGCAAGGCTGGAACAAGCCCGCGCGACCGAGCGCGCGGCGCTGGCCGGGTGGGACGTGGCGGTGCTGCGATCACTGCGCGAGGTTGAGACGGCCTTGGCGACCTACGATGCCGAAACCCGTCGCAACCGCGATCTGGCGACCGCCTCGCGCGAGGCGCAGGCCTATGCGCGCCGCGCGGGTGCCCGCGTCCGCCTTGGCGACGCGCCCGGCCTGCTCCAGGTCGATGCCCAGCGCGCGACCGCATCGGCGACCCTCCAACAGGTCCAGTCCGATCTGGCGGTGTCGCAGAACGAGGTCGCTCTGTTCCGCGCCTTGGGCGGCGGTTGGCGAACCGACGCCGCTACGCGATAATCGGGCAATGCGGATATTGATCGTCGAGGATGATAGCGACACCCGCGCCTTCGTCGCGCAGGGGCTGGGCCAGGCCGGGCATCAGGTCGCGGTCAGCGAGGATGGCCGCGACGGGCTATTCCAGGCGACTGGGGGCGGGTTCGATGCGATCGTGGTCGACAGGATGCTGCCTGGCCTCGACGGGCTGGCGCTGGTGAAGGCGTTGCGCGCGGCCGGCGATGTCACCCCGGTTCTGATGCTGACCGCAGTCGGCGGGATCGCCGATCGCGTCGAAGGGCTGGAGGGCGGTGCCGACGACTATCTGGTCAAGCCCTTCGCCTTCTCCGAGCTGGCCGCCCGCCTCAATGCGCTGGCGCGCCGGCCGGCACCACGCGGCGATGACACGCATCTGCTCCGCGCCGGCGATATCGTGCTCGATCTGCATCGCCGTACCGTCGAGCGCGAAGGCCGGCGCGTCACCCTGCAACCGCGCGAGTTCGCGCTGCTCGCCGAACTGATGCGGAATCCGCGCCGGGTGATGACGCGCACCATGCTGCTGGAACGGGTGTGGGATTTCGATTTCGATCCGAAGACCAACATCGTCGAGACGCATCTGAGTCGACTGCGCTCCAAGCTCAACGCCGGCTTCGACGCTGATGCAATCGAGACGGTGCGCGGTGCCGGCTACATGATCCGGGGCGAATAGATGCTCGCCCGCCTCTGGCGCTCGACCTTCGGCATCGTTGTGCTGGTCGCGCTGGCGTTCAGCGCCGCGACCCTGGCGATCGGTGCGGTCGCCTATGAGGTGACGCACGAGGCGCTGGAGGAGCAACTGGACCACCGGGTCGCGGTGGAGACACGCGCGCTTGTCGCAGAAGCGCGCGAAGGTGGTCTGACGGCGGTGTCCGAGGCGATCCGTCTGCGCGAGGATGCGCGCAACGAAGCCAGCCTCGATTATTTGCTGATCGACCGCGCCGGCCGGACGATTGCGGCGACGATCATCCCGCTTGCAGCACCAACACCCGGTTATCAGGAGCATTTCGGGTTCCGCCGCGGCGATGCGACCGGCGTCGGTCAGGCGCTCGTAACGCCGCTGCGCGGCGGGATGCTCGCCGTCGTTGCTGATCGGCGCGACCTTGCCGCGATTGACCGGGCGCTGGCGTCGCTGTTCGCGACCGCGCTGGCGGCGATGCTGGCGCTGGGGATCGGCGCGGCCGTGCTGGTCGGATGGCTGACGCGGCTTCGGCTGTCGCGCATCGATGCCACTGCGCAGGCGATCATCGCCGGCGACCTGACGCAGCGGGTGCCACGCGACGGTTCGGACAGCGAGTTCGATCGCCTCGCCGCCACGCTCAACCGGATGCTCGACCGCATGGCCGCGCTGATGGACAATCTGCGGCAGGTATCGACCGACGTGGCGCACGACCTGCGCACCCCCCTTACCCGCCTGTGCAACCAGCTTGATCGCGCCGCGGCCGGGGACACAGACGCGATCGAGGCGGCACGGCGGCAAGCCGACGATTTGCTGGAGATATTCGCCGCGCTGCTGCGCATCGCCGAAGTCGAAGGGCTGGCTGAACGCCGAGCGTTAGGATCGATCGACCTGTCGGCGCTGCTGGAGGACATGGCCGAAACCTATCGCCCCGACTTCGAGGCCGGCGGCCACCTGTTATCGACGGATATTCCGGCCTGCTTGCGTGTCGAGGGCGACCGCCGTCTGCTGGCTCAGGCGCTGTCGAACCTGTTGGAGAACGTGTTGCGCCACACGCCGCCCGGCACCACAGCCACACTGGCTGCGACGGCGACGCAGGATGCGATCGAGGTGACGCTGGAGGATGACGGCCCGGGCGTTGCCCCCGCTGATGCAAAACGCCTGTTTCAGCGTTTCGCGCGCGCCGAGGCGTCACGCACCACGGACGGACATGGGCTGGGCCTTGCCCTGGTTCGCGCCGTTGCCATCGGTCATGGCGGCGATGCCCTTCTGTCCCGATCCGAGCGGGCCTTCGGTGTCACCATACGGCTCCCCAAATAGAGCGAGAGTCGCTGGCGGTCGGCTTTGGGGTTCTCGAAACCTGAGTGAACGACGGCTTCTGAGAAGCCGCAAGCTTTCCCGTTTGACCATCCCAAACGGGACGGTCGCCGGGCTTAGCGTACAATTTTGACCATCCTCTCACCGGCCCCCGTCTCGGGCTGGTCGGGCCGATGCGCGCGACGACGCCCGGCGATGCCTTCCTTGCGGCGGCCGCGCCGACCCTTGCCGCCGCAGGCCCCCTCCCCTACGCCCGGCTCGATACCGGCGGACAGACCACCGCGCCGAAGAAACAGGCAGCGCGGATGCTCAAATGCGAGTGTCGGGCTTGCGGCTACACCTTCAGGACCGCACGCAAGTGGCTTGAGACGGCCGGCGTGCAACTATGCCCGATCGAAGGGCACGGGCCGATGCACCTTTACCCGCTCGGCAGCGACGGCGATGGTCCAGAGCCGTAATGCTCCCCTTTCCCTTCACCCCATATATAAGTATACAAGTATAAATCTATACCCGTAGGAGTGTAGCATGAAGGTTCTTGCCATCCTGTCGCAGAAAGGCGGCGTTGGAAAAACGACGCTGGCGACGTGTCTTGCCGTGGCGGCCGAGCAGGCAGGCAAGGACGTCGCGATCATCGACCTGGACCCGCAGGCGACGGCGTCATTCTGGAAAGACGTGCGCCAGCTCGACACGCCTGCCGTCGCTTCAATCCAGCCGGTGCGGCTCGCGGCGATGCTCAAGGCCTGTGCCGATGCCGGCACGGACCTTGTGGTAATCGATGGCGCGGCCGTCGCGCGTGATGTTGCCTATGAGGCGGCGCGACACGCCGACTTCATCCTCGTGCCGACGAAGACGGCGGTGTTCGACACGATGAGCATGACGCACACGTTAGACGTGGTGCGGCAGCTCGATCGCGCCTTCGCCGTCGTGCTGACATTCGTCCCGCCGCAAGGACAGGAGACGGGCGATGCGATGAAAGCGGTCGAGGAGTTAGGCGCGGCGGTCTGTCCCGTGACGATTGGCAACCGCAAGGCGTTCTTCCGCGCGCAGGCCGCAGGACAAGCGGTGCAGGAATTTGAGCCGAACGGCCCGGCCGCAGCGGAAATCAACCGCCTATACGAGTATACAGCTATACGCCTATACGACAAGGCGGAGGTGGCGTGATGGCGAAGGGCAACACACTCCAAGCGATGCTCGACCGCGCTAAGGCTGGCGGTGACACGCCGGCGACACCCGCCCCGGCCGTTGCGCCAACCCCGGCCAGACCCGCGCAGGCCGGACGGCAGGGGACTAAGCTGATCGGCGGACATTTCGCCCCAGAGGTCAGCACGCAGCTCCGCATCCTTGCGGCCGAGGAGGGAACGACCGTGCAGAAACTGCTGGGCGAGGCACTGGACGACCTGTTCGTAAAAAAGGGCAGGGGCCGCGTCGCACGCGGCGTATAGGAGTATACAAACATACTGCTATACTTGTAACATCGAAAGGTGAGTTTTAGGGTAGCGCCTCACCTTTGCGCGGCGGACATGCTGAAATCCACCAGCACAGGCAGTTCGGGAATCCCGCCACGCAGCTTGGCGCGTCGCACGATGCTGTGCTGGTCGATCAGGTTCTGTGCGTCGCGCTTGCCGCTGGACGTTTTCGGGAACCAGTGGAGCGCCACCCGTTCGACCTTGCGCCCGTTTTTGATCGGCGTGAAATCGACGTAGAAGGGGCAGAGCTTGTTAATTTCCTCGACGGCGACCTTGAGGCAGTATTTGTTCAAATCGGCAAAGCGTTCGAGTTTGCCATCAGGCACGTTGAGCAGGCCGCGTAGCTCCTCAATCGTGAACTCCTCTTTCTGCTTGTATTCGAGGCCTATGCGTCGCTCGATCATTTCATAGAGGCAGAGGGCGTATTTCGATTCAAAGCAATACATCACCTGCGTCTTGAGACGGGCATAGACCTGACTGTTCCGTAGTATCTCGATCAGCTCTTCCGGGATGCGGTAGTGAAGAAAACCGTCCTTTTCGAGACTTTCATCGCTGGGGCCGAGGAGCTGGACACGGCGCTTGTAGCTCTTGCCGTCCTTGCGGATCGTGACGATCGCAATGGTTCCCATGAGGCGCAGCAGCGAGCTTTCCACACGCTCGTTGCCTTGGTGCGTCCCTTTCAGCCTCGACTTCGCGATGCGATGGATGATCGGCTCGCCAATGCGCTCCCAAGCGTTGGCGATGAGCAGGTTGTAGATACGGCGATCAGCGAGGGTGAGGGGGCTTAGCTCGACAATATCGACCAGCTCACCGGGCTTGACGATCTCCCCGTAATTGGCGGGATCAAAAGGATTCCCGCGCCCCTTTTGGGCCAGCGTGCGGAACGACATATCGACCACGGCAGGTTGCGACATAGGCTTGACCAACGGTGAGCAAGAGGGGCTTACGGCCTCACCTTAACCGCGAAAAGTGAGCTAGGCAAATGTTCCGGCTCCCCGATGGAGCGGTGAGCCGGCCACCCCAAAACTCACCGTCGCTCCCAACCTTGCTGACCAGCTACCCCGAAACTCACCGGACCCGACCCGAAAACTCACTTTTACCGGCCCCAAAGCTCACCGCACGCTACCCCGAAACTCACGCGAATCGACCCCAACACTCACCGCTGAAGGCACTTTTCCGCAGAAATCTGGGCATTTCAGCGCCCTGAATCTTGAATTAGAAGAATTAGAGAACCTGAACGATGAAAGGTGAGCTTTAGGGTAGGCTAGACTGTGGATAACCACCACCGCGATGCAGCAACGGAATCGGCCTATGGGCCGATACGCTATTTACTGCGTGCCGGCTATGCCGGCACCAGAGCGGCGCAAGCGCCGCGGGCTAAGCGGGAAGAAGAAGAGCAAGGGTGGGGCCGGACTATGACCCAATGCCGCCGAGGAACGCGGTGAGGGCGGAGTAAGGGCCTTCGACGTGGCTGAGGGAAGCTGGCGCGCCGAACATCGTCAGTGACGCTTAAATCGGCTATGTCTGTGCTGCTTCGATGTTGCTCAATCCGGTTCCGCTTCGGCTGCTACCGTGGCGGACCCATTTTCGACGGTGAGGCGCTACCCCAAAACTCACCTTTCGCGCGCCGGAGGCGGTGTGTGACTTCGTACTTTTGGCGACCGGTCACGACCGTACCGGCGTCAACCATGCCTTGCGCTGACCCAACGCTTTTGCGATCCCAGACGCGCGGTACGGTCAATCCCGTCCGTGGGGCGTAGGAACCCCTTCGGTGTATGCACCGGTCGAGAGCTTCTCGGCCGGGTGGCCGACGCATATGTCCAGGGTTCTGCCTAAAAGCGGCGGCGCCTTGTGGCATACGCAGGGTTCCTAACGCCCGGCTCATCGGCCGGGCCTCGCCTCCATCATCACACGAGGAGGCCGCATGGAAACCGACCCGCTGGAACGCATCGCCGTCGCGCTCGTCGACGAAATCAGGGCGCGGAAACCGGCAAGCTCCACACCTGTTCCGCTACCCCAAAACTCACCTGATACACCATCGGCACGGCGCACCGGACGGAAGCGTGAACGTCGCGTCGCCCTCTATCCGGCGCATTACAGCCTGCGAATCACCGACGAGGACCGGGATCGCTTTGATGCTTATGCCGAACGGCATAGACTGGCGAAGGGTGAGCTGTTCCGGCGGATGCTGGACGCGCTTGAGGCCGCAGAAAACGGGCAGGGAAAGTGATGCGACAGAATGGCAGGATCAAACGGGCAGTGGATTTGGGCGATCGTATGCGCGTCGCTTCAATGGGCCTGCGCCACCAGTACCGGGTACGCAATATCCTGCTGACCATCGTCGGGATCGAGGTGTGCGCCTTCTTCATTTTGCGCGCCTGGAATGCCCTCTGACGGTTAACGGAGAAGGCGTTTAAACGGGTTGGCGGGCAGCCGGTATGGTCGTCGGGATCACCTGAAACGCCGCGACGGCATCGTCATTCCGGCCATCGGAAATGGACGGACTGGCCTCGCAATATCTACTGAACCCTGACCTGTTTTCGGATGTCGGCAAGCCGATCCAGCTCGGCGTGGAGACGTGCCACGCGATCGGCGATCCGTAGGGCATAGCACGCCGACAAGCCTGCCACGGCCAATGCTCCGAGTGTGAACCACTCCATATCCTCGACGGCGTAACGAGCGAACGCATACAGGAAAACCAAGCCAGCCAACCCGAATATGGCCGTCGACACGATCGGAACCGCGGCTGCGATCAGGGGAACAGGGATGGTGCGGAAACGGATTTTCCGCGTGACGTTCGACCAGTCCAGAACCTGCATCGCCGCATCGGGAACCACCTCGCAGATCGCCCGCACCTCGTCGCCGGTCGCCACCGCGATATAGTCGTTGCTGACCAGTTTGAGCGTGTGGCCTTTCACCTCAAGGAGCATCGCAAACTCGCGCGAGGTGTTCACGAACGTGTGGGTTTCGCTGTGATGATGACCGTGCGCCGACGACGATTGATGCGTCGATGTCGTCGTGCTTTCGGTGATGTTCACATCCGTCGTCTGGTGCGATCCGAGGATGCGATCGACGGTGCCCTCGATGCATTCATAGCGTGGCAGACGCTTTGTTTTGCTCACCGATCGATGCCCCCACTGGAAGTCCCCAGCGTGCAGGATACCGCACGAAACGCATGCGGTCAGCGCGAACATTAGGCGCGATACAGCGAGCCGGTCGGAGGGCATGATGTGCAGTCGGATGCGGGAAGGGATCGTCCAGCCCGGCAAAACCCGACGAAATGATCCGATCCTGAGTCCGGCCGGGATTGTCAGCTCCATGCATATGGCGCACTTATACATCGCTCCGCGACGTGTGCGGTCCGGCCGCAGGCGCGGCCAGACGATCGACCGCCGGGGGGCAGTCGAGCCAAGGGGCAAGCCCCTTAGCGATCCCGGCGCCAGCGGCGCACAGGTGAAGGCAGGAGACGGGCGACAAAGCATGGCGCAGTACCGGTTCTCGGCACAGGTCATCAAACGATCGGACGGGCGCAGCGCGGTCGCTGCCGCCGCCTATCGTGCCGGCGAGCGCCTGACCGATGAACGCCTCGACATGCCGTTCGATTACCGCAGCCGGGATGGCGTCGAGCATACCGAGATCATGCTGCCGACGGGGGCCGATCAGGGCCTCGCCAATCGGTCGGTGCTGTGGAATCAGGTCGAGGCGGCCGAGAAGCGCGGCGACGCCCAGGTCGCTCGCGAGGTGCAGCTGTCACTGCCGCATGAGCTGTCGTTCGAGCAGCGCCGCGAGCTGGTTCGTGACTATGTTCAGACGGCATTTGTCGATCGCGGCATGGTGGCGGACATCGCCATGCACCGCCCCGACAGGCACGGCGACGATCGCAACTTCCACGCCCATGTCATGCTCACCACCCGGCCAGTCGACGGGATCGGTTTTGCCGGCAAGGCGCGCGAGTGGAACAGCCGTGAGACACTGGCCGACTGGCGGCAATCATGGGCTGAAACCCAGAACCGCCACCTTGCCCGGGCGCTCGGCGAGCAGGCACCCAGGGTCAGCCACAGGAGCCTGGAGGATCAGGGCCTGGAGCGCGAAGCCACTATCCATCTGGGGCCGACCGCGAGCGCGATCGAGCGCAAGGGCGAGCGCAGCGAACGTGGTCAGGTGAACCGCGATGTGCAGGCCTCCAATGCTGAACGTATCCAGCTGAGGAAGGATATCGCAGCCGATCACGACAGCCATGCCCGGCTTGTTCCGCAGACGCCGTCCAGCACCGCATCGATCGTGAAGGAGCTGAGTGATTACGACGCTGCCCTGCGCCGTCAGGTGGCACTGTGGAAGGCCGAACAGACGGCGATCCGCGTACCGCCGATCGTGAAGGTATCCGAGGTTCGGCAGGAGATCATCTCACCCGCCCGTGCGCGTCTGCGTGACGCCGAGCGCGAGCTGGCGCGGACGAAGGAACGCACCGGCCGGATCGCCGCCAAGCGCACGTCGCTGGCGAGCTTCATCCGCGATCCGCAGCGTGCGATCTGGGCGAAAATCAGGGAGGTTCATGCGATGGACAAGGCACGCCGGGAGCTTGCCCGTGCGCGTGCCGAGGTGCGGGTTCGTGAGGTCTGGTTGCGGAGCGAGCAGGGGCGGGGCCATGTCCTTGCCCGTGTCGATCAATCGCATCGTGCAGCGCAGCCGGCGAAGGCCGGGACGCGCAGTCTGGAGCGCAAAATCCGCCGGGTCGGCAAGCGCATCCGCACGGTCGAACGGGTCATGGAGCGCGTGCAGGTTGCCGAACAGCTGGGCCTAAAATCGGTCACTCGTCCGGTCACGGTGCGCGACCCGACCCAGCTCCTGCGGCGAATCGATACCACCGCGACTCAGTTGCTATCCCGGGCTACACCGCAGCAGCTACAGCAGGCACGGCAACAGGTTCGCTCGCTGGCGCGCGGGATTGGCATGGGGTTCTCACGATGACGCATTCTGCGGCTGCAACAGGCGGTGTGGCGGTTGCAGCCCATCCATCAGGTTTGCCTGAGACAGACGATGGTGCGGCTATCGGTATATTGCGCGACCGCTATCGGCAGCGTCGAGAGTTGGCCAATTTCTATCAGGCTCAGATTACCGCGCTCAATCCGGCGCCATTGCAATCATGGTCGATAGTCCCGCTGCTGGTGTCTGTGGCTGCGCTCCTCATTTCTACCCGCTCCTTTCCCGCAGGGTGGAGCTTGAACATCCTGCTGATCGCCGTTGTGCTCGGAATGGCCGTTCCGGTCTTGGCAAAGATGGGACACGAAAAAGAAGCGGCTGCGATCAATGAGCGGTATCTTGAAGAGCATGCCTTACTGTTTCCCGACGACCCACCGATTGAACTGGTCGGCTATCTTCTGACCAAAAACAAAGTTCGCTGATTAGTGTCAGAACCCCTCGAGACCGTTGAAAAGGCGTGGCAGAGTTGGCGTGGTGGATGGCAGGTGATGCCGGACACCAGCGTCGGCCCCGTCAGCTTCTTTTCGCGGCTGGCGTCGGCCATGATCGTGCAGGAGCTGTTCGCCCGTGGCACTCGTCCAGGCTGGACCGGTTGGGGCAATCAAGCAGAAGAATAAGCTATATCCTAGGATACTTATTCAAACTATAGTCAACGACCAGACTTAATCGCTGCAGAGTAGAGAACGCAAATGGACATTAGCAAAGCAGCCACTGAGATTCGCGATGAGCGCCGTAGTGTCGGCTTTGACAGTTACGACATAACTGTCAAGCAGCTTCTCGATATGGTTGGAGAGAAGCAGATTAATGTTGCTCCGGATTATCAGCGTCGCTTTGTATGGGGTGATGAGCGTCAATCCCACCTTATTGAGTCAATATTTCTTGGGATTCCTATACCAAGTCTTTTTATGGCGACTAACGAAGACGCCACATGGGAGGTCATAGACGGACTGCAGCGACTTACGACTCTAACTAATTTTTACGATCCAGATCTAGGGACGTCTTCGGAAAAGCAGGATGCTCTAACGATACGCGGACTGGAGAAGATACCGTCGCTCAACGGTGCAACCTTTAACGATTTGCCGAGTGCCTTGAAGCTTACCTTCCTTACTCGGCCAATTCGGATCACGGTGCTAAACGACAGAAGCGATTACCAAGTAAGGTTTGACCTGTTTGAAAGGCTAAACACTGGCGGAATAACGCTACACGAGCAGGAAATTAGGAATTGTGTGTTTCAAGGGCCATTTAACAACTTTGTAAAAGAATGTTCGACTGATGAGAGGCTGTCATTACTTATAAAAAGAACTGATAAAACAGGGAGAGGTAACATTGAAGAGCTTACCCTGAAGTTTTTTGCATACCACGAAGACCGAGATTTGTTTAGGCACTCGGTCAAAGAGTTTCTTAATGATTATATGGAGAAAAAGACCAAGTCATTTAGCAACAGAAAGAAGCTGCAGAAGCTCTTTGATCAAACGGTTGAAACGCTCAGTGAGGCATTGCCTGACGGGATCGTCAGAAAAAATAGGCCTAACTCTACCCCACTTGTTTTATTTGAAGCTGTTACAGTCGGCTGTGCTGATATCATAGCTAGTGGCAAAAAGGTTGATGGTAAAAAGCTGAAGAATCTTTTGGACGATAGCAAGCTTAAAGAGCTGACTACCGGGGGTACCAATAGTCAGACTATGCTTCGAGGAAGAATAGAATTTGTCGCCGTCGGAGCGGCTGCGTGAAATTTGCTGATGCAGAGGCGGAGATAAGAAGCCGCTTTGCAGAAGCCGCTGCTATTATAAATCACCTGAGATCCATAGCGCCACCGGTTCCCTCGCCGGTGGACGATATGCAAAAGTCGCTTCGTGCGTTGTGTCTGGTCTCGATATATGCGGCGTTTGAGAGAGGCGTGAATGCTGTTGTCGAGGCCGCTCTTGGCGAGCTCACCCAGCAAGGTATCAGAAGCGTCGACTACATACCTTCGATGCATTCTGTCGTGCATTATAGCCGGCTGCAATCTGTTAAAGATAGCGGTTCAAATCGCATGATGGACGTTTCATGTGCCCTATTCGAAGCATCGTTCAGCGAAAATGTCGTTGAGATTGTAGATAATCCGTTCGCCGAGAAACTTCAGAACGTAGATGGCGGTACCCTAGTGTGGATTTCGCAAATATTCGGATTCACGGGATTTGCTGTAGCCCAGCCAAACCACGGTAGATTAGGAACGCTTCGAGAGCGTAGAAATGCGGTTGCACATGGTAGGGAGGCTGGCAGCAGAGTTGGTGAACGATACAATGTTGATGAGCTTGGAAGAGTGTATGAGGCTGCGGACCAAGAACTAACGCGATTCCTGCTGACGATGCAGGAGCATTGTGACAACAGAAGGTACGTAAGGAATGTCGCCTAAGTGGGTTGCTATATCAGTGTGCCTTTCCCTTCGAAGCTGATGAGCATGGCCTGATGGACGCTTTTGAGCAGCTGGTCAGCGAGATACTGTGGCATGAGGGCTATTGGGTTCGCACATCCGTTAAGGTCGAGCTGACGAAGGAGGAAAAGCGAGCGATCGGCCGCCCGTCCTCGCCCCGATGGGAGCTGGATATCGTCGCGTATAGCGGCCGGGAAAACCGGCTGCATGCTATTGAGTGCAAAAGCTATTTGGATAGCCGGGGCGTGGCGATCGCGGGCTTCATCAATCCAAAACCCGATGCCGCGAGCCGCTACAAGCTGTTCAACGAGCCGGATCTGCGCCGCGTCGTGCTGGACCGGCTATGCCGCCAGTTTGTCGAGAGCGGCGCTTGCGCCGAGCGCCCGGCCGTGCGCCTTGGTCTCGCTTGCGGGAAGATCTCCAGCGATGCAGACCGCGATGCTCTGAAGGCCCATTTTTCCGAGCAAGATTGGGATCTGTACGACGAAGAATGGCTGCGCGCTCGTCTGAAGCAGATGGCGAAAGGCGGGTATGAGAATCAGGTCTCTGCCGTTGTCGCCAAGCTGCTAATCCGGGGCCAGGCGATCTAGCCCTCCCGGCCGGCCACCATTCGGCCGACCATCCCTGCCTTGGATCGGCGACGCGCTCTCAATCGCAACCCCCAGCCCGCGCCGCCCGCTGCGCGGCCGTGTCGGGGGGGGGATCCGGACCGGCTCACCGAAGCGAGTCGGTCCAGCTTTCAACCGTTGGCCGTGAGCTTGTCGAGGTTGTCGAGAGCCAGCTTCGCCAGCGGCTCGGGCAGGATGAACCAAGTCGCAATGCCACGGCTCTGCGGATTGCCGAGGCCCTGGAACATGTCGCCGCTGTCACCCCCGTTCCAACGGACCCCGACCGCCGGATTGTCGTCCCGTAGCATCTCGGCGACGGAATAATTGCCCTCGCCGAAATCCTTCAGGACCTTCAGGTTTTTTACGCGGCCCTTACCGTACACGGTAGCAGCGTGGTCGATGAGGCTGTTTCCACCTCAGCGGGCGTTCCTATCCCAGCCCAATCGTGGTTCGGCCTTCAATAGCTGCCTTGAAATGTCCTGCGTTGCGGGAGTGGATTGCATGTACTTGGTGAGCGAAGGGCGCCTGATCCGCTTCGAGAACGGCGGCATTAGCTTCGCCGTATGATTCAGGCCCGCGCACCGGAACCAAAGCTTGTCTACCAAGCATGCCTACGCCATGCTGACCGCTCTTTTTACCGATGCGGATCGGCGCGGGGGATATGGGGCTAGAGCACGAGTACGCTATTCTTGGAGGCTACAACCGCACAAAGGTGGGCAGGTATCTTTCCCAGCTTGCTGCTGTCGTCTCGGGTGCGCTCGTCTTTGTTGTTCTAATGTTGGCCGATGTTGCAAAGGCACTCGGCATAAACGTGAACATTCCCCCGGTGGTTATGTCGCTAATCGGAGCCGGAATGGTATATGCGGGGCTCCACTGGTTTTTCAACAATCATGTTTGGAAGGTCGGTCGAGTGGCCAAGCTGCTCAAGCTGCCCAACCTCGACGGGGTTTGGAGGTGCGAAGGAGTAAGCGAGAACCAACATCCGCCCCTGCCCTGGTCCGGTACCATAACTATCGTGCAATCATGGGAAAAGATACGCGTTCACCTCCAAACGGGGCAATCGGCATCGAACAGTGTTGCTGCTGCTTTGCTTGATGATAGCCCACTCGGCTTTCGCTTGATGTATCATTACAAAAACGAACCGAGGGCTGGCGAACCCGACCTTACCGCTCATCACGGATTTGCCGAACTCACTTTTTCCGCGGATGGGCAAACCGCACAGGGCGGTTACTTCAATGGCCGGGGTCGAAATACATTCGGAACAATGAAGCTTGTCAGGGAGAGCGCATAATGGCCCGGAACATCAATGATCGGCTTACGGAGCTCGACAGGCGTCGCAAGGGTACGGATCGTCTTAGCCGGGTGGCGACTGATTCACAGTACGATGTCATTCAAAAGAGTACGATTACTGAGTCCTATGCCAAGCGTAGCGATAAGCCCCATACGCGCTATGCTTTGGGATCGATGCAGGAGGTAGGGCCGTCCTATACGCAGATAAGCCTCGATACAGCGGAAAGAGTGGGTAAGCAGTTACAATCGAACCTTGATATCTCAGTTTCATTCCGCATCCAGGGCTCGGTCAAGCTCAACGTACACATCCGAGGGGTGAGTGATGTGGATCTTCTCACGTTGGACGATAGGTTCCTGACCTATGACGCCGGTGGATGCCGAGCGCATACTTACTCCTCGACTACGTTGCGGTCGTTGACGGCCCTCCAAGAGCTGCGGCGCAAATCCGAAAACGTCTTGGTTGCCGCGTATCCGGCAGCAACCGTCGATTGTACTGGCGGTAAAGCTATTGCCCTCTCCGGCGGCTCGCTCGCTCGACCAGTCGACGTCGTTCCGTCGCATTGGAACGACTGTGCGGCTTATCAGTCATCGCAGACTGACCATGATCGCGCTGTCACGATTCTGAACAAACATGTTCCTGAGACGGTCAACAACCTGCCGTTTTTGCATATTAAGCTGATTAATGATCGCGACGCAGCAGCAATTGGTGGCTTGAAGAAAGCCATACGGTTGGCCAAGAACGTGAAGAACGACGCCGAAAATGAAGCGTCGGCTGCTAACCTCCCCAGCTTTGACATAGCGGCATTGATGTATCACGCTAATATCGATGCATTAAAACTTGGCGCAGTTTATGAGTTGGCTATCCTAGCTGAGGCGCAACGCTTCTTCGACTGGTGCCATCACAATAAGGAGCAGGCCAAGACTCTTAAGACTCCTGACAATACAAGGATAATATTAAATAGTGAATCGAAACTGTCAGCGTTGACTACAATATCTATTGAACTAGACAATCTGTCAGAAGCAGTCGCGAAAGAGCAAGGCTTGACATCAAGTCGCTCAGAGACAAACGAGATTCTACGGAAAACATTCGTCCCAGTTAATTGAGAGGTGTTGCCGTTTATGTTTGGAGGGGCTTAACCCCTCGGGGGCACGTCTAACGTCCGAGATCGAAAACCCGGTATGCTATAGTGGTTCACAACCGGACGGCTGGCGCTTGCCTGGCGCTCGCACAATGTTCGACCAGACCGCACCTACGAGCCTGCTGATGCCGTAACGAGCGTCCGAACCGTTGCCATCGGCAGGAAGAGCCGCAACCCGGTGGCGGGCAATGGTTCGAAGCCATAGCTGGCGTATAGCGCTCGGCGCTTTGCGACCTTCTCAGGGTCGCCGCAGTCGAGCACGTCAAGCATGACAACCGCGATGCCCAGCGCATCGGCCGCGCTCGCCAAGCGCGTCAAACAATCAACCAGTAGATCGCCACCGTAGCCTCGCCCTTGGAAACGGCTATCGACGCCGATCATCGAGATATACGCAGCCGGGATGCTGCCATGGGCAGGCCGGTTGCGGGCGAACCGGTCGGGCAGTTCGGCATAATCGATCGCGTGGGCGTTGGCGGCATAGAAGCCGATCAGCTCGCCGGCTGGGCTGACCATTACGAACGTGCGAACATTGTCGGCTTTGGCGAGCTTATTGGCGGTCCGGCGAAAGAAGTTGTCGACCTGCTCAATGCCGCAGGAAAAGACCGCTCGATCGTGCTTCGCGGGATCGAGCGGCTCTATGATGTTGGGCTTTGCGTCTCCGGGTGCTGTCACCTGCTGGTGATCGTCTCGCGATGGCGAGCGAATGCCGCCTGGAGCCGAGCGGTCGGTGCCGGCGGCGTATCTAGGGCTGCGAAGAACGCCTGATGGTCAACAGGCTGCAAGGTGGTGCGCTCGTGTGCGGCGATCGTCTCCATGGCTGACCGATAGGCCGCATTCATCGTGAAAACGGAATCGTCCACACCTGAGAGAGCGGCAGCATGCTGGATGGCTTGCTTGATGCGCGGCTTGGTGCGGAAGTTCATCCGTTCACTGCTGCGCTCCTCAACGGCGCCGACCTGATCCTGAAAGCCCAGCATGGCAAACCTCATCCAATTACTGCGACTATGTACGCCTTAGCGGCGTACAATTCAACAGAAAGTTGAAAGGCCCTCAACCGGGGCGCTTCTCCCCCTTTCCTCCTGCTCTATGCATGATAATGTCCTTTATCGGACGTCCATGCGCAGTGAGTTGCTGCCTTCGAGCATGCTGATCGGTGTGGGTGTGATCCAGTCAGCCCCCCGCATGGGGTACGGCCCATAAAACAGGTCACCGAGCGCACGACGATAGTGTGCGTTCATCCAGCGGCGTCTCCGATGCTCAGGGCCGTCGTGGATCATATGGCAGCGCTGGCAAAGGGCGGCCATCCGGTTGAGCGCACTGTCGCTGGGATCATGGTCCAGGTGGGCACAGGCCAGCACCACTGGCGTCCACAAGCCTTGAATCAGGATGTTCTCGGTTGGGCGCCGCACACGTCGCCCCTGGCCGTTGCGCCAGCATAACCGCTTGCGGTCCCACCACCGTCCGTCGCCGAGATGGAAAACCCTCTGGCCATGCGGACGGCCACAATGCTCGCAGCACCCCTCTGCCCGCACGAAGCGGATATGATAGGACAGCTGTGGCCAGTCGATCGGATACAGGTACACATGTTCAGGACGGATCGGCATCAGGCGTCCGATCCGGCTTTGGCCGAATGTAATGGCCCAACCGTCAGCGATGCTGCCGTTGCCGCGGTCAGCGCGCGGTAGAGCGTCGCATGATGACATTTGAGCAGCTTGGCCGCCTCACGGACAGACGTGCCCTCCCCTACCAGGCGAAGTCCCAGCGCGATCTGCTCGGCGGTCAGCTTCGGCGGTCGTCCGAACCGTACCCCCCGCGCCTTGGCAGCCACCCGTCCGGTGCTTGTGCGCTGGTGGATCAAGGCGCGCTCGAACTCGGCAATGCCGGCAAACACGGTCAGCACCATTCGCCCTGCAGGTGAGGTGGTATCGGCCCATGGCTCACCGATCGATCGCAGCCCTGCCCCAACCTCGTTCAGCTGCTCAGCGATATCGAGCAGATCGCGGGTCGAGCGGGCCAGTCGGTCGAGCCTGCTGACGACCACGACGTCATCTGGCCTGATCTGGTCGAGCAGGCGGGCCAGCTCGGGTCGGTCGCGCTTCGCGCCCGACACCTTTTCCTCATAGATCCGGCGGCAGCCGGCTTCGGTCAGGGCGGCGCGTTGCAACCGCAAATCCTGGTCATCAGTCGAGACGCGTGCATACCCGGTCAGCATGTCGCAAATATGTATTGAAAACCACGCGTTTAGCAACTGATTTATGCGACACCGGAACGTCAGCAAACGCGTTTGTCAGAGCGGTGTCGCAAAACTTAGCGAAGCCGGAACGGATACGGGGAGGGCTAGCCTCCCCGCTTCGCTTATGCTTCCTCGGTGACCTTGGTGGCGCGAGGTTTGCGAGGAGCCTTGGGGGAGTCATCAGTAGCCTTTTCGACTGTCTGACCAGGCTTACGCCCCAGACCAATCGATTTTGCCATGGTCCGACGCGCTTCTGAATACGTTGGCGCGACCATGGGATAATCGGCCTTCAGGTTGTAGCGCGCTCGGTATTCCTCAGGCGTAAGGCCATTGCTCGACAGATGGCGGCGTAATGTTTTGTATGGCTTGCCGTCGATCATAGAAATGATGTGATCGGGCGACGCTAGCGACTTACGTACCGTGACAGCGGGCTCATATGTTTGAGCAGGGTCTTCCGTAGTTGGCAGAGTAGATGCACCCGAGAGTTGAGCGACGGCGGCATGCATTGATCGCAAAAACGCAGGAACATCATCGGCATTCGTACGCGTGTTAGGATTGGCCAGCCACGCAGCAGTCAGTTCTGCGGCCAACTCGACCGCGTTGATTTCATCGTTCATCATGATCTCTATGTCTTGGGAAAAAGCGCAATTACGTTAAACTGCCCCTAGGTTCAATATAATAGACACTTAGTAAGGTAAAGATTCGTAAAGAGCTGCAAGATTGATGTTAAGTGGTCCATATTGGGACGGGATCTGTAAAATGAGCCACGGCTAATCGTCGCTTTTGGTGCGGTAATAAACTAAATCACTCAGGATAAGCGCCGATACCGGGTCAATTCTCGATAGTGTTGTGCTCTTCCGACAAGCTACTTGATGCGATCGGTCAGGCCTTAGCCGGTGCGGTCCAGCTGATCCGGGCCAGCGTACCGATAAGCGTTGAGCGCGGTACCTTGAAGGTCCGGCAGACAGACGCCTTGCTGGCCCCACCGTCCAGCGCAGCTGTGATCCGTTCGAGAGTTTCGGGATCGATCATCGGCGGACGGCCACCCTGCCGGCCGCGGCGCTTTGCTGCGGCAAGCCCTGCCATCACGCGTTCGCGTGTAAGCGCGCGCTCATACTGTGCGAGTGCGCCGAAGAGGGAGAACAGCAATTCGCCGTGCGGCGTGGTCGTATCCATCTGCTCAGTCAGCGATCGGAACGCGATACCGCGTGCCTTCAGGTCTGTAACGATCGCCAGTAGGTGCGGCAGCGACCGTCCAAGCCGATCTAGCTTCCACACTATCAGCGTGTCGCCAGCATTTAAATAACCGAGGCAGGCTACCAGCCCTGGTCGATCGTCGCGGGCGCCAGATGCTTTGTCGCTATGGAGATGTCGTTGATCGGCGCCAGCTGTGACCAGCGCATCGCGCTGGAGATCGACGGTCTGACGATCGTCGGTCGACGAAACGCGCATATATCCAACCAGCATGTACGACAAACCCTGAAAATCACGTTCTCGCACACTTTATCAAAGCGACAGGGTTTGTCGACCATTAACAGCGGAGGCGGGTGTGGTTCGGCATAAGCGTAGACCAGCGGTGTCGTAAATCATGTGTTTTGCGTCACTCAAAGAGCGAACCGTTCATTCCCATAACTCCGTCGAGATGACGCAATTTCCAGAAAACGTTTTGAGAACGGTTTTTGAGAAAGCTGCTTGCGGCGGGGGTAGCCTACCCTTCGCCGTTGTCCGCCGTTCCCAGACCAGGATCCTTTTTGAGAACGCTGCAGAGGCAGGAAGCGGTCGTTTGCGATATCGTCAGCGGGCCAACACAGGCTGTTTTGACGAAAACTTCTCAGCCTCGTTTCGAGACGGGAAAATTCTGATCTCTGCGGATCGCGGCTGCGGATTGGGGCCACACTCCTTAGCTAGGTTAGCAAAAAGACTCGTGCCGATCGCAACAACTCTTTCCAGTTTTGATACAGCATGCGGAGGTAGGCGAGCGCTAAACCGCTGATCGCCATTGATTTTAACCTCTATATCGCACCATGAATTAGGCACCGTGACCATAGTGCATGTCATTGCAGCCGGCCGTCGGTTGACGACACCTTGGAAGTAGGTTTCTTCATCGGCATAAGAGCCACCTCTCTCTTGTGCGGCTTTCAGCAGGGCGCTGGCGGACGCAATGGGCTTGACCTTGCCCTGTGTGTTCATGGGCGTTTGCCATTCCCACATGCCGTCCCCTCTGTATCGAGCTGGAAAGTCAAAAGAGATGCGCCGACTTTCATCAACACCTTCCGGTGCGCGCTCGTGCGTTTTAGGATCATCAAGATAGCTGAGAGGTACAGCCAACGGGTCATTGAAACCGCCCGGCACGACCTCAAACGGTTTCGACAACTCTATGTATCGACCACATGCCGCGAACCTGTGGCGTGGATAGCCGTTCCAAGTAAAGTTGGTTGGATCACCATTCGCCGGA
>Ga0308170_10000843_pt1 | contig 34063 bp, 23 predicted proteins | sample PhyBR2_2_FD_202136 | JGI IMG/M metagenome (GOLD analysis project Ga0308170, IMG submission 202136) | Phyllosphere microbial communities from UC Gill Tract Community Farm, Albany, California, United States - DLSLSB.R2 | ecosystem: Host-associated > Plants > Phyllosphere > Unclassified | place...
GTTTGCAGGAGGAAGGACACTCTATCCGCCATCCGAGCATCTGGCAGCGTCTGTTTGGTCACTCCGTTGATAAAGAGCAGGCCGATGTTTACACCAGAGCGATGGACAAGGGCGGCGTAGTGCTGACCATCCGTACTGAGGAGGAGAAGCTGGCTCGCGCCATGACCATTCTCCATTCTCATGACTCGGTGGACGTTCCGTCACGTATGCAAAGCTCGGTTGAGAATGGCACTACCGCGCCGGGCATCAACCCGACGACGGCAGGCAAGCAGTTTGCTGGTGAGACCAACGACCGACAGGTTGAACCGCGACGCACCTCACTGACCGGTGATGAGAGCGAAGCTGACATTCTGCGTCTGGCCGAAGAGCAGGTTGAAGTGGGTAAACGTCTGGTGAGCGAAGGCTCTACCCGTGTTCGCCGCTATACCGTGACCGATACCGTATCTGAAGATATCTCGCTGCATGAGCAGCACGCTGACATCTTCCGCCGTTCGGTGAATGAACCCGCGCTGGCTGGTGAAGTGGACTGGTCTGAGAAAACCGTCGAGGTCGCTGAGACGCATGAGCAGCCGGTGATCAACAAAACGACCCACGTGAAAGAAGAAGTGGTGGTCCGTACCGACGGCAGCGATCGTACCGAGACGATTAACGACACGGTGCGTCGTCAGGAAGTGGATATCGACCATGCACGAGGTGGTCTGGAGCGCGAACTGCCGGGTACAACCGCAGGGGTAAAACCTGCGACCGCCGCAGCAGGCACGCAGTCACCAGGTGCACATAACCGTGACCACAAAGAGAGCCTGACTGAGAAGGTGAGTGAGAAAGCCAGCGAAGTGAAGGATAAGGTCGGGAACAAACTGCACGATCACTCGCATTGAGGCGCTTATCCTGACAACAACAGGCGCTAATGGGCACCGCTGATGCCCGATGCTGAGCATGCAAGATGCAAGAAGGGGCCAACCGAGAGGTTGGCTCTTTTGCGTTATTTTTTCCTGATAATCGCATTCAGCCAGACTTCGTCGCCGCGTCCCGCTCGTACATCACCGGTCTGCCAGGTTTTTTCTGTTTCAATAGCGAATCTCTTTACCGCTGTGTCCTCAGAGCCAGCCTCACTTTTTATCCCTATCTTATTTGTAGTCAGAATGTCACCGCCGAGTGTGTTTACCCCATCTACCAGTTTCTGTAATCCAGCCACATCCATATCTGTGAATCTGCGTCCGTCCTTTTCCCGTTCGCCGCGGCCATATTTAAAAGAGAGATACCCTACGCCGCCAGGCTTCAGCGCCATGGCCAGTTTTGTCATGACGCCGGGTAGTTCAGCTTCGGAAACATGCAGCAGCGAGGCGCAGCACCAGATACCGTCATATTTTTCAACCGCATCAATATCCTGAAATCGCATCTGCATTACAGGCTTTCCGGATAACTGGCGGGCCAGCGCAACCAGCTCCGCCGAGGCATCAAAGGCTTCGACGATAAAACCCATTTCGCTGAAGGCTTTAACGTCACGACCTGAACCGCAGCCTGCATCGAGAATGCGAGCGCCCGGCGGCAGGCAGTCAATAAAAGGCGGGTAAAGCGCAGACATATCCACGCTTGCCGTATCGGTAAAAAACCGCTGAGCGTTCTGCCGGTAATAATCTTCGTTGTTCAAAACAGGCTGTCTCCCTGTGCCGCTGGCTGCCACTCGTGGAGCAGGGCAAACTTTGCTGTATCCCAGCTGTTTTGCAGGAAGCTGTGCCGCAGCAGCGGCGTTGCGCCGGTCTGGCGGATTAACGTCTCCCGCAGTGGCAGATGGCTGTTAATAAAGTATTCGTTTCGATCATGCAGTCGCTGCAAAAGTGTTATCGAAGGGATACGCGCAAACTTACCCTGGGCGCCGCGATTACAGGTCTGGCAGGCCAGCACCAGATTCCAGACGCCGTTGAGGTTGCCGATTTGCTCGCTGAGCATCAGCGGCAGAAAGTGATCGACATCCGCCAGGTTCTCTTCGCCACCCGTCACGCCAATGGCACGGAAGCAATAAAAGCACCGGCCTTTCTGGTAGCCATTCAGGCTGCTGCGGCAGCTGGTAATGGTGACGCGGCGACCGCTCTGACGGCTGAAAAGCATCTTGTCATTATCGTCATAATCAACCGCAATCAGGTTACGTGAAACGTTCATCGCCCAGGCTTCTTCTACCAGCCGCCATCTGGCATCCGTTTCCGCTTTCAGACTGGCAAACTGTTCGTTTTCCGTCAGCTGATAAAAGTTCTCCGTAAGCCGGATGCCTTTATGGCTTCGCCGTTCATCCAGGAAAAAGCGTTTGTCGATCTCGGCGTGATTCACATTATGAAAAGCATCGATGACGTTAGCGAACCCGCGTTTGACGGTAATAGCAATCAACTGTTCTTCGCTGATTTCGCCTGCGTTGAATTGTCTGCATGCCTCCAGAAACTCGCTGCTTTTGCTGGTGATCTGCTTTGGCGCATGACGCAGGTGGGCGCATAAATGCCGCACAAAAGGCACGGCCAGCGCTTCCAGCGTAATCAGGTCGTTGTCCGGCTGCTTCAGGTCGTATAGCGCATGAGCAAGTGCAAATTTATAGGAAGCGACGTTTTTGCCAAAAAGGATAACGCCGCGCCAGTAGTTTTCAAGGCTGGGATCGGCCTGGTAAAAGCGCATGCAGGATCCTGTTTTGCGAGACAGCTCGAGGAATTCACGTAACAGGATCACATAACAAATGCAGGTAAATGTAAACCGTAAAGGTGGGGAGGGGGGTGGAGCGTTTTTTAGGGCAGATATGCGCTGGAGTAACTCTCCCGCGCGGCAGAGGCTTAGCACCGTCTGTAGCTGGCATTCGTTAGACAGATCGTACTGCGCTGAAGGATGAACGGGCAGGGCGTTAATACGGATAACGGCGACATATCTTCTTCGATATAATCAGGAACTATCCGCGAAGGTCGGGTCATTTATATGCACGAGATTTTTGCCGCTATTTCCACACTATCGATGTTATGTCGGCCAACTGCACAGCGTGCTGGTGGAAGCGCATAACAAAAAAGAGAAATTTGACCGATAGTTGGATCGCCCAGGAACGGGGCGTATCCTCTCGTCAAAGCCTGGCGACAATTAACACTGGCTTTTGGTTTCCTTGCACCCGTGGTGGCAGAGTGATACCTGTGCTGATATCAGAAGTAAAACATAAGGGAATAAAGTGAACTGTAAACCGATGCTTTTCGTGCTGGCGGCGTTCTCCCTATCGGCTCAGGCCTCCCAGAGCGGAAAAACGCTTGAGCACAAAGACTGGGAAGTTGTCTGCGATAACACCCTGACCTGTCGCATTGCGGGTTATGCCAAAGAAGAGGATCCCTCCGGCTCCATCCTGCTCACCCGCGCCGCTGGACCTGGAACAGAGCCAGTGGGAGAGGTGACGCTGGGCGACACCGAAGATGACAGCGCGCCGGCGCAAAAGCTGACGCTGTGGATCGACGGGAAATCAGCCGGCGATCTGGTGGCGGCTGATGACAACTGGCGGCTTTCGGCAAGTCAGACCGCTGCGGTAATCAACGCTGTCAAAGGCAGCGGTAAAGTCGAATTTAAAGGCGGCACAAAGCCATTCCAGCTTTCTGGCGAGGGCGCTTATGCCGTGCTGCTGAAAGCGGACGACGTACAGGGCCGTATCGGCACACCAGGTGCGCTTACCAAAAAGGGCAATAAGCCCGAGAGCAGCGTGGCTAAGGCTGTGCCCGCACCGGTTATTCAGGCGGCAAAAACCCTCAGCGGCGAACCCCGTTTGCTGACCGCACCAGAAATCGAGGCACTGAAAACCCGACTACTTTCAACGGTCAATCATAATGACGATGATACGTGCGACAGCCTGTATTCACCTGCAGAAAACAGCGATCCGGAAACTGATGGACTCACGCTTACGCCACTGGATGACACACACGCTTTGCTTTCAGCACTCTGCTGGCGAGCTGCTTACAACGAAGGATATGGTTACTGGGTCATTGATAACCAGCTGAAAGGCAAGCCTGAACTGGTGACCATTTCCGGATCGGATTACGACAAGGGCGAGATTACCAGTGTGCAGAAAGGCCGCGGTATTGGTGACTGCATGAGTCAGGAAAGCTGGGTATGGGACGGCCAGGCTTTCCGCAAAAGCTATGACGGCGGGACCGGTATGTGTCGTTATATCCATGCGGGCGGCACCTGGGATCTTCCCACGCTGGTAACGGATGTGAAGCCTGTTTCGGGTTAGAGCTTTTGATATGCCAGTGAAACTGGATGGCTGAAGCGACTGCTTTACAGCGGGCGAGAGGGAATGAAGAATTTCTGACAAGGGTGTCATGCAGTGTCCCTGAAAACCCAAAAGACGTTTTTTTCAGCAGTTGCACCTTCGCCTGCGGATAAGGGTTGCGGAAACAGGGGGTACCGGTATAATCCTCAACGTTTTCCGCATACCCTTCAGTGCCGAAGTGGCGAAATCGGTAGACGCAGTTGATTCAAAATCAACCGCCGCGAGGCGTGCCGGTTCGATTCCGGCCTTCGGCACCAACAGTATGTAAATGGACCTCAACTGAGGTCTTTTTTTATGCCTGAAATCCAGTCTCCGTAAGGGGTTCCTCACTTTTTCACTGAACCTAATTCAATCTGATTCTATCTACATCAACTTATTGATGCGGGTACAACTGCGGGTATATTCCGGTTCGATAATGTTTGTACCCACACAGAACCCTTGAAAGGATACTCATCGTGGCTCTGAGTGGTGTGAAGGTTCGTTCGGCAAAACCTGAAGCAAAAGCCTATAAGCTGACTGACGGCGAAGGTATGGTTTTGTTGGTTCACCCGAACGGTTCTAAATATTGGCGATTACGTTACTGTTTGGTGTCTATCAGCAGGATTTGCCTCGCCGAAGAAATGTTGTAGCTGCTGAAAAGTATTGTATGGAGATCTGGGAGAGTAAGCTTCAGGTTGGAAAAGTGTATGACTTTGACAGCGTTAATGGCAAGGTGCATGTCCGCGAACATAAGCGACACCACCGTCGGGATAATGCAGTTGGCAGGGTCGAAAATCGACATATCAAAGAGTTCTGTCAGTCGCTCCTGGAAAGGTCAGAACAGGATGCCCGCTATGCTTGTTTTATCTATACCGAAAGGATTATTTTTGCTGATGTAGAAACCCCTGAACTCTCTTCATCGCCAGTAAAACTGGCGGCAGGCGACGCTGTAATTTTGCTGGCAAAACATGTGGTTTTTAACGAGTTTTTCTTTGATATAGGTAAGGCGCTTTTTATCAATGTGATTGATCTTATGCCATACGGTACAAGTGATATTTAGGAGACGACAGGAGACCAACGTGTTCACTGCTGGGTGCCAATCCTGTTTAGTGGAAAAAATGCCGTGATAGTGCCTGTGTACCTGATTGACCCTGCTACTGCCCCGACATTAAGAAAACCAGACAACATCACAGTGGTCTACCAGGGCAAAAAGTAACGTTGATTCTTGTTTCTGCCATGCCATGTATTTTGTCTATTCCGCGGCCACCTTATCCTCGTTTTGGCTTATTTACCAAGTGCGGATGAAAGTCAGCAAAGTGACAAAGAATATATCGCGCTGCACTGTAGATGCTCTGTCTGACATGAACCAGAAGTTCCGGAACATAGGTCTTGACATCTGATACGTACCAGTGCGTAAAGGTAGTTGGTGCGATCTAGATGTGGCGTAAAAAGATGGATTATCGTTGTACTCACCATCGTGATCGCTCCCGAAGAAGATATAATTTCTCTTGCCAAGACAGATGGCTTGTAGCGTTCATTCTGCCACGTTGTTGCCTGGCTCTGTCAGACCTGTACTGGCTTAATGGTTACATACGGCACTGGGATTAAATAATCGATGTAGGTGCGTAGCGCCACGGCCCCTAAAGATACGATCTTATGTCAGATAATGCCGTAAGCTCTAAGGCAGTGGCTTCTGATTGCATAGGTGTTCAGGGCATTGATAAATTCACGTAATTCATCCGTATAAGAAAACCACTCTCTACCAAGTCCCTTCTGATCCAACCTGTATTTTTTAAAGAAAAGATGTAATGCGGATTCTGTCTCAATACCTCCTGCGGGTATTATGGAGATAAGACTCAGGCTGGTATTATGTTGTTGCTTCAAGGTATCCACGCGTTGCCTGAGATTACCTGATATTCCAATCTTGACTCTTTCCTGAGGTTCATCCAGTAAAAAGTACACATCCGTTTCACCATTGAGATAGGGCTCGTAATCAAGCCATGGAGCGGTGAATTCATTGTTATTACTGATGTCAGGTGACAGAAGCAGGGGAAGTGCTGCCTGCCAGGCCTGCTCCAGACATTTGTCCTGCTGTTTTTGCAAAAAGGGTTGCATCAGAGCAGTACAAACAAAGTGGGTTCCGAGTGGTATGTAAGATCCATGGCGCGAAGGAGCAAACTGTCCTGTTGGCATCCAGGTATGCCGAATTTCCAGTTTATCGCCAACCGTCTCCGGCACACTTCTCAGGCCGATCGCCTTGCCGTGATAGGAGGCCACTAGTTTCTGAGGCAAATACCATTTCAAAAAACTTAAAGGTAGATTGTGGGCATGCTGCTTTTCAGGCTGATTTTTTTTTTAAACGCCTGGTATTCGACACTCCCCAGCGCTTGTGCAATAAATCGAACTTTTTCGCTATCGCTCTGTGCCTTTAGCCATGAATACGCTATTTTTCCGGCTTTGTTCATCTCATTTTCTTCCTTTCTTCAATGAGGTCAATGCGGCAAACGGGAGTTCGATACCAAAATCATGTTTATGACCATTTTGACTAAACGACCACTTTCCCTCTCCTCCGCGATTAAGTAATTCTCTGTATAAGTGATTGAGCCCCACACGACCGTTGGGGGCTGCTTTTTTCTGATAGTAATCCAGAGCGCTGTAATTATTAATGCAACAAATCTTAACGGTACCGTCGTAACCCAATCCGATAAATTGCTTCACGAGATAGGCCAGATAGCCGATCATATAGTCCTGAAACCATGGGCGTGAAAATACTCTGTCACGGGCATGTGGCAGGTAGGCATCATGAATATCTAAATCCCACTCCCGGCTTAAGATGGTGACCTGCTTGCCATTAAAGTGGTAATAGGCATAAAAGCGCACACCAAATACCCAAGGTTCCAGCCAGGGATTATTGGTCGGGATCTGTTTGTGGTGTCCTGCTAATACCCGGCTGGCCGTTTCATCATAAAATTCAAGCAGTTCAATGATGTCTTTAACTGTCGTGGGAGGAAAATCCTCGCATTCACGTATTACAGCCGACATGACTTTACCGGATACCCGGGAAATATGGCCTTCAGCAATCTTACGTATCAAGCTTTCCGGCACATGGCGGTCAGGATGAATGGCATTTTGCATTTCTGCGATATACGGTGCCAAAAGCTGGCTAAAAACACGCTTTTCTTCATGGCTGGCAAGGCCATAGCACGACATGTACTTATCGCTAAGCTTACCAAATACTGTGCTGAGTTCCGACCAGTTATGGCAGTTATAACGTAATGCCACTGCATCCCGGGCGTAGCTTAGATTGATATTGAGCGACCGTGAAAGGTATTTAGCGTGGGCTTTTGCTTCAGCGCATGTGGGGAGTTGTTTCATGGTTTGAGTCTCTTATCTGTCTTATGTGCTCACGAACCATAAGAATCAAAGACACTTAACCAAAAAAGATTTGATAAGTCTGCGCTGCATTCCGCTTTGGCCGTGAGCTGCCGGGTCGCGCTAACCTTGTGCTTAACGTATTGGAAAGTAGCACCATTGTCAACAGAGCCGTTGACCACGCCGGGCTAACAGAGAGGTTAGAAATGAAGCGAGGTGCAATGCTAGCAGGCATCAGGTGAGGGTCTGATACCACACTTCTCAGTTACATGAGCAATTTATTAATTTCAGGATTACTTCAAGCCTTGTGAGATAGTGCCGTTGCTTAGCCCGACTATCTGCGTTTAAATAACTATAAAAATATCAGGAAACTTGGTTTTTTCAATCATTTAAATTCTTAATAAAAACATTATTTGAAGCTAATAAATTACGCACAAGCATAACTCAATTTGCCTGGCGACCAATTACTTTTATTGATATCTGCATATAAAAAATCCAATGTTAATATGGCGTTAAATAATGAAATGATTTTTTAATCAGGTGCTTATGCGTATTTTTGAGATGTTTGAATTGAGGTTTAGGGGCTTTATAATGCTGGGGGTGTGTAAGCATATACATGAGAAAAAATATGAGGCTACGATTGTAGCCTCATGTAATTAAGAGTGTTGACCCCAGTCTCTGGCAATAAACCAGTTGGGCGTCCAGCTTACAAACTCTTGCGGTTGAAAGTCTTGATCGATGACCATTAAAGATTCAATGGCCTCAGGTAGCAAACTAAGAACATGATTTTTTTTATCACTTTCATAATCCCAAAAATGAAATCTATCACTTTTATCATATGCCCTACGACTAGGACCGAAGTCCATAGGAGCGGTTAATCGCGTGATTGTTGCGTCATCTTCCTTTGAATAAAAAGTTAACTGGATTTTAGAACGATTATGAATCGCATCAATAAATTTATCGCGCATACACCCTCCTTTGTAGTTACTTAAGTAATATCCACTATTGATGAGTTATTGTGTGTGACCGACGCAGCATTTGAATAAATTTGGTGAGATCATAACATTGATTTTAATTAACATTCTCTTCCTTACGCGCTCGTAGCCCCGCCACGCCTGCCTGCTTTATGCAGCGGTTTTCATGCACCTGCAAGATTAGCTTTGAGCCGCGCTGCTGCTGGCCTTGCCAGCTGTTCCGGGATGCCTGAGACTCATACGTTTTTATGCAGCATAAGCATGCACTCACGAAAGGGACGTAAAAAAGCCCGGCACTGGCCATGCTTCGGTGAGTTTTTATGCCTGCAGCTCAGAAAAGTTTATGCTTGCTGCTATCGGTTCTGGCTTCCCTGAAAAGAATGCGCACCGCTCACGCTCAGCACGTCATCACGAAACATCAGCGGCTGGTTTACCATCCGTCCACTGCTTAATAAGGTTAAGGACATATCTGCGGTACAGCGTGTCGGCATCGTTCGCGCCTTCGATAACGCCCGATGCATGCGTTGAGCCATTCCGTTCAAACTGGCTGTACTTCATCCTGAGCAGGCTGCACAGCTCGATGCTATGAATGTTAAAGAAGTTAACAATAATCGTATCAATGCGCTCATCCGTGATGCCCTCAATGTTTTCAGCCTGAAATTGAAAATACGACTACCAATTTTATGTGTGGCTGTTTTATCCTTATATAGGAACTCATTAATTTTGGAATAGGTTATGGATAAAATGCTGGATATAGTGAATGGATGGATTTCTGCTGCTGTGTCAAGTGGAGCATTGGAGATAAAACAGATTCTTATCTTTATTTTTATTGCTGGGCCGCTGGCTCTTATCATCTGGAAAATACGAGGAATTCTTGCATTTTTTAATGAAGTCAGGAATTCTAAGTTAAATGAATTGCAGCGCCTTCTGGATAGCCACAAGCTATCGGATGAAGTGAATATCTGCATCAAAGAGGATATTGAGAGAATAACCAGCTATCGCATGACTGGAATTTCTGATGTTGCCAGTCAAAAAATTATTGTGCGGCTTTTCGTTGAACATAGGTATCTAATACCTATCAGTTTCTTCAAAAAATTCAGAACTTTTTTACTGATTAAAGATGATGCTCTTGTGTTTAATAAAGGGTTTTCTTTCTGGTTTGAGAATGGTATGTATGCTTTGTTTTCGCTCCAGTTTTTGTGTCTGGCAATTTTATCTTTGATATTACCTGTTTATAGGAATGCATACATTCCTTTTTGGGGGCATTTGATATTATATACAGTTGCTGTGGTTATGTTTCTTTTCTTTATTACTTTTGGGAAAATGATACCTCGGCCTCAGGAATGTAAATTATTAAGTAAGATACTACAGAGTCAATATAATAATTCATCTGAATGATTTCTTGATTGTTGGGCGGTCACTTATACTTTCTGAATGCCCCGGCCGCCGTAGACACCCTCAGTTCAATTCCTTACTGTTCCTGGCACCAATATCTGCTTTGGCGTGAGATAAAAATCACTAATAACCCCTTTACTGCCTGGCATGTTGATAAACAAACCCCGAATCATGGCCCGCATCAAAATTCTGCAGGTCCTGACAAACCAGATCGCCTGCTAGGCCAACAGCAACCTTATTTTTAAGTATCGGAGGGGAATCAATCCTGACAAAGCTTTGCTGGTTTATAAAAAACCATATAGTTTCACTATTGGTGTGACTATAATAAAAAAAGTAAACTAGCTTAACCATTCTGTCATGACCTTTTCCAGTTTCTGCAGCGACTGCGCGCGCTTTTCCTCCGACATCCGTCCAATATTGCGCAGCTTCCATTGAACGGCTGGCAAATTCTGAATGTGGGGTTCTGGTGCTAAATTCCAGTCAGGCTCCCCGCGTTTAAATGACATCAGGAAGTCGAAATCCTGTTGAGTGAAATGCGCTTTCAGCGCGCTGAGCATTCTTTCCGGGACCTCTCTCAGCGCTTCCAGTGAGACCTCCTCAAGCGTCATACCGCTGAATTCATTTTGAAAGGGTTCAGTAATATCCTTCCAGCGTGGGCTAAGCACTTCAGACAATGGACGATTATGGCTAAGTAAATAAGCGATAAAGCCATTGAATATTGCGCGGTCAATTCCTTGTGTATCTAAGAGCATTTTAACGTCGTAGAAATCTCTGGGATGCTGGCGATCTAACGCAGCACATAGCTTTCCGCCATATAAGTCAGGCAGTGAGACTACCGGGATCGCGGCAAAACCAAACTCTTCCTCCACGGCTTCCACGACATCGTGTTCTTGCGGTAGATACAATGTCCCCCGGGCAACAGGTGAAACTTCGATTTTGATTTGCGCGTCGTCCGTAGTGACTATGATACGCATCTCATCGGGATTATGGGTTTGCAGCACTGCACTGATTCCGGCTTGTGTTTCCAGTTCAGTGGCGATGCGGGTTAGCGCTTCCCGCACGTTGGGTAAGGCGACCTCTCTGTTTTCCAGTGGGATATAAGCCAGATCGATATCAACGGACAATCTGGGAAAATCGCGAATAAATAAGTTGATCGCGGTTCCCCCTTTCAGCGCAAAACAGGTCTCGTTAGCGACATAGGGCAATGCTCGCACCAGCAGGGCGACCTGGCGGTAGTAGGGGGAGGTTTTATCCATGGCTTATTCCCTTCCTGGTAAAATTTTCGGGGACAGTAATCTGGTATTGCGTGTCCAGCTTGCCATTAACAACGACCTGTCGGTTACCCGATCCCAGTTCGATTTTGCTGATATCCACGCGCTTGAACCATGCATGCTCATAGAAACTGGCGAAAAACAGATACAAGCGCTTGGTTTGTACGGACTGGCTGAGCGTAAGCAGCTTTTCCACTTTACGTGGATTAAGATTGACCAGTCCCTGAAAAAGCTCGGCAGCATGCTCAAATGAGATTTCCTGAGGAACTGCGCTTAACAGCTCATAGGCTGCCAGCTCTGGTACGCTGGCGGTTAATTTTTTTCCTTTAACGTCAAGCTCGGTTCGGAACTTCTCATCCAGTTGAGGAAGCTTCAGAGCTGACACTATTAGCCATTCAACGCCGGGAAATTCTTTAAACCATTTGGGCAATATCGTTTTGGTTTCAGCGCTAAGCCAGCATTGACTCTGCTTAAGTTGCAGGTAATGGGAACGGCCCTGCCAGGAGAGGCTGCTCAGTCCGGCCAGATGCACTGGCGCCTCAAGCTGGCTTTGCAGACTCCATAGCGCATCACTCCAGTCCGGTTCACGTCCTGCGCGCGCATAAACGCCAGCCCGCAGTTTTTTCAGCCAGCCGCTTTGCGCGTATTTAAAGGCCAGAGAAGGCGATATGTTGTTCCGGGTTAGCCAGGATTGCAAAACCACGCTTCCCGGGGAGGTGTTTTGCAACAGCCAGTTTATTTTTGATGGCATAGATTCACTCAGGGTGTAACTATAATAAAAAAAGTAAACTATCTGGTGAGTGGAAAGTCAATGTACAATGTCTGTCGCAGCAAAAATGTTGCCAACGATAGTTGTAGATAGCGCACTGGTAAATCCTGGACTGTTTGTTTCAGTCAGGCTGGGAATGATTGCATCACACGTTTTTTTTAAAAGATCCGTCTGTAATGGATACTATCAGTCCAATCGCTGCCGCCGCTGATATAAACACACTCTCTGGTACAAAAAAACGGCACCGCCAGCCACACCAGTCCCCTTGCTATTAAGCTGCATGAAATCATATGCCTGGCGCAGTGATAAACAATCCCGGACTCAGGAGCTGCCTAAAATCGCCGTAAGTCGCGACATATCAGTCCGTCAATAAGCCCGACAACTGACCTGCTCCCCGTTGAAAGGGAAACAAGCCACAAGACCACATATTGATATCTTGGTTTGAGCATCAGGGAGTTTTACACTATGACATCTTAAAATCCGTGTTCTTATTCTTATATCAAGGCAGGAGCCATGACGAGTCGCCCGCAGATGATTATTAATATTCTTCAGGCCAATCCTGATGAACAATTCACAGCCCGTCAGCTTGCCCAGAAGATCATCGATCGATACAGCACAGAGCTTGCCAGTAAACGTCAAAATCCTCGTTTTGCCAGTGATGAAGATTTCTTAAGTCAAATAGCAGCTGAAATAGGTGGGACCAGAACTGTTCAGGCTAAAGCGATGTGTCCTCAGGTTATGACGCGTGACAAGCCGCGACCCAGGCTATTTTACTGGGGTAAGGAAATTGATAATGGTGTGCAACAAGAATCATCTTTTGATATCGCTCCGACTCCATCTGCTGAAACAGTAAGCTTTTCCGAGCATGCACTTTATCCGCTTCTGATTGAATACCTTTCTGAAGAAGAAGAACTACTTTGCCGTCGTATCGATGAGAGACGTTCAGGCAATAATAAAGGACCTGGAGCAAACCATTGGCTTTACCCTGACATCGTTGCCTTACAGCCCCTTGATAAGGGGTGGGATAGCGTTGTGCAAAACTGCGTACGCTATAGCGAAGGGCGTTTGACACGTTTGTGGTCATTTGAAGTAAAACGCCAGCTTAACCGCAGCAATGTCAGGGAGTCTTTCTTCCAGGCAGTGAGTAATTCAAGCTGGGCTCATTTCGGCTATCTGGTTGCGACCGAAATAAACGAAGATAAGCAACGTAGTGTTGAAAAAGAGCTGCAGATGTTATGTGCACTGCATGGTATTGGCGTGATCCTGCTTAATCCGCAAGATCCCGGCAATAGCCAGACTCTTATTCCGGCGTGGGAGCGAACCAGTATTGACTGGCAATCTGTCAACCGTCTGGTTGTAGAGAACAAGGATTTTAAAGAGTTTATTGATCTGGTGTCTGATTATCACCAGACAGGAAAAATACATAAAGCGCTGTGGAACCGGTAGCACAGTTCAGGATGTTATTACCTGTATAAAAATCAAAAATACAATTGGTAAATTCGAGCATAGCGCTGATTTGCTACAGGCCCATACTTGGCATCTGGTTTGCAGAATATGGCAAAACTGACGCCGCCTGCTCTTAAAGAAAAAAGCTACAATCGCTATACAGCACTAAAATCTGGTAGATAATCCCTTTCATGCCTTGGATTTGCTGAATATGGCTAAATGGAAAACGTGCATTCTGATTTCATTAGACTAATCGGTAAGAATTAGCGTGTTGCAGTGATGTTGGCCATTGTTCAAAACAATATGAAAAGTTAAGATACAGAGTTACAGGTCTAATGTATGGACAGGCCTGCACAGTGATGGATTGATACTGCTGATGACTAAATCCAGTTTTGAGTTCCTGAAGGGCGTCAACGACTTTACCTATGCTATCGCCTGCGCGGCGGAAAACAATTATCCGGACGATCCCAACACCACGCTGGTTAAAATGCGTATGTTTGGCGAAGCGACGGCTAAACATCTTGGACTGCTGCTGGGCATTCCTGCCTGCGAGAATCAACACGATCTCCTGCGTGAGCTGGGAAAAATTGCGTTCGTTGATGACACCATCCTTTCTGTATTCCACAAATTGCGCCGCATTGGTAATCAGGCGGTACATGAATACCATAACGATCTTGATGACGCCCAGATGTGCCTGCGGCTCGGCTTCCGTTTGGGTGTCTGGTACTACCGTCTGGTCACCAAAAATTATGACTTCGCGGTGCCTGTTTTTACTTTGCCTGAACGTGGCGAAAATCTTTATCACCAGGAAGTGCTGACGCTGAAACACCAGCTTGAACAGCAGGCACGGGAAAAAGCGCAAAGTCAGTCAGAGCTGGCAGCACAGCAGCAGAAGCTGATTAGCCTGAACGGCTATATCGCTATTCTTGAAGGTAAGCAGCAGGAAACCGAAGCACAAACGCGAGCACGGCTTGCGGCGCTGGAAGCCCAGTTAGCCGAGAAAAATGCGGAGCTGGCGAAACAGACCGAACAGGAACGCAAGGCATACCAAAAAGAGATCACCGATCAGGCCATCAAGCGTACGCTCGACCTGAGTGAAGAAGAGAGTCGCTTCCTGATTGATGCACAGCTGCGTAAAGCAGGCTGGCAGGCCGATAGCAAAGCTTTACGCTTCTCTGAAGGCGTGCGTCCGGAACCGGGAGTCAATAAAGCTATTGCTGAATGGCCAACCGGTAAAGATGAAACGGGCAAGCAGGGCTTCGCGGACTATGTTTTGTTCGTCGGTCTTAAGCCCATCGCAGTAGTTGAAGCGAAGCGTAAGAATATCGACGTTCCCGCCAAACTTAATGAGTCCTATCGCTACAGTAAATATTTCGACAATGCGTTCTTACGCGATACGTTGCTGGAGGAGTACGCTCCCGACGACGTGCACGAAGCGGTACCTCTCTATGAAATCAGCTGGCAGGATACCAGCGGCGAACAGCGCTTTAAAATTCCCTTCTGCTACTCCACCAACGGGCGCGAATACCGCGCGGCAATGAAGACCAAAAGCGGCATCTGGTATCGTGACGTCCGTCATACTACCAATATGTCCAAAGCATTGCCGGAGTGGCATCGTCCGGAAGAGCTGTCAGATATGCACGGCAGCGATGCGCAGAGACAAAATCAGTGGTTTGCTGATAATCCGGGGATGAGCGAGCTGGGCCTGCGCTATTATCAGGAAGATGCCGTGCGAGCGGTAGAAACTGCCATCGTTAATGGGCAGCAGGAAATCCTGCTGGCAATGGCGACCGGTACCGGTAAAACCCGTACCGCGATCGCCCTGATGTTCCGCCTTATCCAGTCGCAGCGTTTTAAGCGCATTCTCTTCCTGGTAGATCGCCGTTCTCTCGGTGAGCAGGCGCTTGGCGCGTTTGACGATACGCGTATTAACGGCGACACCTTTAACAGCATCTTTGATATCAAAGGGCTGACGGATAAATTCCCGGAAGACAGCACCAAAATCCACGTTGCCACTGTTCAGTCGCTGGTCAAACGCACCCTGCAATCGGATGAACCCATGCCGGTTGGCCGTTACGACTGTATCGTCGTGGACGAAGCACACCGTGGCTACATTCTCGATAAAGAGCAGACCGAAGGTGAACTGCAATTCCGCAGCCAGCTTGATTACGTTTCTGCCTATCGCCGTATTCTCGATCATTTTGATGCAGTAAAGGTCGCGCTGACCGCCACGCCCGCTTTGCATACGGTGCAGATCTTCGGTGATCCGGTTTATCGCTACACCTACCGTACTGCGGTAATCGATGGTTATCTGATCGATCAGGATCCGCCGATTCAGATCACGACCCGTAACGCGCAGGATGGCGTTTATCTTGCTCAGGGTGAGCAGGTCGAGCGTATCAGCTCGCAGGGTGAAGTGATTAACGACACCCTGGAAGACGAACAGGATTTTGAGGTCGCCGACTTTAACCGCAACCTGATTATTCCTGCGTTTAACCGCGCCGTCTGTAACGAACTCACTAACTACCTCGACCCCACAGGTCTACAAAAAACGCTGGTGTTCTGCGTCACCAATGCCCATGCCGATATGGTGGTGGAAGAGCTGCGAACCGCATTTAAGAAAAAGTATCCGCAGCTGGAACATGACGCGATTATCAAGATTACCGGCGATGCTGATAAAGACGCGCGTAAAGTGCAGACTATGATCACCCGCTTTAACAAAGAGCGGCTGCCCAATATTGTCGTGACCGTCGATTTGCTGACCACCGGCGTGGATATTCCATCGATCTGTAATATCGTTTTCCTTCGTAAGGTACGCAGCCGCATTCTGTACGAGCAGATGAAAGGCCGTGCGACACGTCTGTGTCCGGCGGTGGCGAAAACCAGCTTTAAGATTTTCGACTGTGTCGATATCTATAGCTCGCTGGAAAGTGTCGATACCATGCGCCCGGTGGTTGTCCGTCCTCAGGTCGAACTGCAAACGCTGGTCAATGAAATCACTGATTCCGAGACTTACAAAACTATCGAAGCGGATGGCCGCAGCTTTGCCGAGCACAGCCATGAACAGCTGGTGGCCAAGCTCCAGCGTATTATCGGCCTTGCCACGTTTAACCGTGACCGCAGCGAAACAGTAGATAAGCAGGTGCGTCGTCTTGATGAGCTATGTCAGGACGCGGCAGGCGTTAATTTTAATGGCTTTGCCTCATGCCTGCGGGATAAAGGTGCGCACTGGAGTGCCGAAGTCTTCAACAAACTGCCAGGCTTTATTTCCCGTCTGGAGAAGCTGAAAGCCGACATCAACAACCTGAATGATGCGCCAATCTTCCTCGACATTGACGATGAAGTGGTGAGCGTAAAATCGCTCTATGGGGATTACGACACGCCGCAGGATTTTCTCGAAGCCTTTGATTCGCTGGTGCAACGTTCTCCGAATGCGCAGCCAGCCTTACAGGCGGTGATAAATCGTCCGCGCGACCTTACCCGCAAAGGGCTGGTCGAACTGCAGGAGTGGTTTGATCGCCAGCACTTCGAGGAATCTACCCTGCGCAAAGCGTGGAAAGCGACGCGCAATCAGGATATCGCCGCCCGATTAATTGGTCACATACGCCGTGCGGCGGTGGGTGATGCACTGAAGCCGTTCGATGAGCGTGTCGATCATGCGCTTGAGCGCATCAAAGGCGAAAACGACTGGAACAGTGAGCAACTGACCTGGCTCGATCGTTTGGCCACTGCGCTGAAAGAGAAGGTGGTGCTTGACGACGACGTCTTCAAAACGGGCAATTTTCATCGTCGTGGCGGCAAGACAATGCTGCAAAAAACCTTCGATGATGATCTCGACAACCTGCTCGATAAGTTCAGCGATTACATCTGGGACGAGCCTGCTTAACGCGTTATCATCCCCGGCAATGTCTTCTTCCGCGGCCCCAATAAGGGCCGCTGTTTATTTACGGAATACTCAATGAACAATAACGATCTGGTCGCGAAGCTGTGGAAGCTGTGCGACAACCTGCGCGATGGCGGCGTCTCCTATCAAAACTACGTCAACGAACTCGCCTCGCTGCTGTTTCTGAAAATGTGTAAAGAAACCGGCCAGGAAGCGGACTATCTGCCGGAAGGCTATCACTGGGATGACCTGAAATCCCGCATCGGCCAGGATCAGCTGCAGTTCTACCGTAACCTGCTGGTTCATCTGGGTGCCGATAACCAAAAACTGGTACAGGCGGTGTTCCAGAACGTCAATACCACCATTACCCAGCCCAAGCAGTTAACCGAGCTGGTCAGCAATATGGATTCGCTGGACTGGTACAACGGCACGCACGGCAAATCCCGTGACGACTTCGGTGATATGTACGAAGGGCTGTTGCAGAAGAACGCGAATGAAACCAAGTCTGGTGCCGGTCAGTACTTCACCCCGCGTCCGCTGATCAAAACCATTATTCACCTGCTGAAACCGCAGCCGCGCGAGGTGGTACAGGATCCGGCTGCGGGTACGGCGGGCTTTCTGATTGAAGCCGACCGCTACGTTAAGTCGCAGACCAACGATCTGGATGACCTTGATAACGACACGCAGGATTTCCAGATCCATCGCGCCTTTGTTGGCCTTGAACTGGTGCCTGGAACCCGTCGCCTGGCGCTGATGAACTGCCTGCTGCATGACATTGAAGGGAACCTCGACCACGGTGGCGCTATCCGTCTCGGCAATACGCTGGGTAGCGATGGTGAAACATTGCCGATGGCGCATGTGGTCGCCACCAACCCACCGTTTGGCAGCGCGGCGGGCACTAACATTACCCGCACCTTCGTTCACCCGACCAGCAACAAACAGCTCTGCTTTATGCAGCATATCGTTGAAACCCTTCACCCCGGCGGGCGGGCGGCGGTGGTGGTACCGGATAATGTTTTATTCGAAGGCGGCAAAGGCACCGAAATTCGTCGTGACCTGATGGATAAGTGTCATCTGCACACCATTCTGCGTCTGCCGACCGGTATTTTTTACGCCCAAGGGGTGAAGACCAATGTGCTCTTTTTCACCAAAGGCACAGTGGCGAAGCCGACACAGGATAAGAACTGTACCGATGACGTATGGGTGTACGATCTGCGAACCAATATGCCGAGCTTTGGCAAACGCACGCCGTTTACCGACGACCATTTACAGCCGTTCGAGCGCGTATATGGTGAAGACCCGCACGGCTTAAGCCCTCGTAACGAAGGTGAGTGGAGTTTTAACGCTAAATTGCCGACAGCGAAGAGAACAAAAACACCGATCAACATCTGGCTACCAGCCGCTGGCGCAAATTCAGCCGCGAGTGGATCCGCACGGCGAAATCCGATTCGCTGGATATTTCCTGGCTGAAAGATAAAGACAGTATTGATGCCGACAACCTGCCGGAGCCGGATATTTTAGCGGCAGAAGCGATGGGTGAGCTGGTACAGGCAATGGGCGAACTGGATGCGTTGATGCGTGAACTGGGTGCGAACGATGAAGCCGATGCGCAGCGTCAGTTGCTGCAGGAAGCGTTTAGTGAGGTGAAAGGATGAGTGAGGGGAAATTGCCGGAAGGATGGGTTGACACTCAATTAGGTAATGTCGTCGAGTATGGTAAAACCTCTAAAAAAGACTTATCTAATGTTAATGGCAATACATGGGTACTGGAACTTGAAGATATCGAAAAAGACTCATCAAAACTACTTAATAAAGTAGTCGCCAGCAATCGTCCTTTCAAAAGTACTAAAAATAGTTTTAAGAAAGGCGATGTCCTTTACGGTAAGCTTCGTCCCTATCTTAATAAAATAATTATTGCAAACGATGATGGCGTATGCACCACTGAAATCATCCCAATGAATGCAGAACCAACTTGTTGCAATAAATATCTATTTTTTTGGTTAAAAAGTTCAACATTTCTAGGATATGTGAGTGACGTTAGTTATGGCGTAAATATGCCTCGTCTGGGAACATCTGATGGCCTTAAAGCACCGCTGCGATTAGCCCCGCTTGCCGAACAAAAAATCATCGCTGAAAAACTCGATACACTGCTGGCGCAGGTAGACAGTACCAAAGCACGTCTTGAGCAAATCCCAAAAATCCTGAAACGTTTTCGTCAGGCGGTGCTGGCTGCAGCTGTGAGTGGTCATTTAACAGAAACGTGGCGGAATAAACATTGCAATATAGATATAAATAATATTTCAGTAAGTAAGTATAAGCCTAATAATGGACTCTTTGAACAAGCAAAATCATCAGTTTCTGAAATACCTAGTTCATGGCAGATAATCCCCTCTGCTCATTTGATCGAATATATCACTAGCGGTTCAAGAGGTTGGGCGGATTATTACTCTACTGAAGGGGCTCTTTTTCTTCGGATGAGTAATGTACGCTATAATACAACTAAATTAGATCTGAATGATTTGCAATTTGTTAACCTGCCAGGCAGTGTAGAAGGTAAGCGTTCACATGTAAAAGTTGATGATATAATCATATCTCTTACTGCTGATGTTGGGCGAGTTGCGAGAATAGATAAAGATCTAGGTGAAGCTTACATAAATCAACATCTTGCCTTGGTAAGGCCAACCAGAAATATTGACTCAGAATATTTTGCTTTATGTATTGCATCGCAAAATATAGGTGTTAAGCAAATTCAATTCTTTAAAAAAGGAGCAACTAAGGCTGGTCTTGGACTCGATGATATACGTAGCTTAGCTATTCCCTTTCCTCCACTCTCTGAACAACAAGAAATCGTCCGCCGCGTCGAACAACTGTTCGCTTACGCTGACACCATTGAAAAACAGGTCAACAACGCGCTGGCTCGCGTTAACAATCTCACGCAATCCATCCTGGCGAAAGCATTCCGTGGTGAACTTACTGCCCAGTGGCGAGCTGAAAACCCGGAACTAATCAGCGGTGAAAACAGCGCTGCCGCGTTGCTGGAAAAGATCAAAGCCGAACGTGCAGCCAGCACAGGTAAAAAAGCATCACGTAAAAAATCCTGATTCTTAGTTTTTTTGCGCACTTTACTGGTGCGCTTCTTATTATTTCCTGCCAGAAAAAACTTACGCTATATATTAAAATGATTTTATAAGTTACTTATTTCACACTGTTTTTAGCTGGACTTTTCTTCTCTTTCCTGATGATATATACAGGTATTTAGCGCGGCACGGATGTGCGCCAACACACCCGCGCCGCTAATCACAATCACTATTGAAAAGGAATAGTAATCATGACTGACGCCCATTCTATTGCACAACCGACTGAACCAGAAGTCTCTCCTGCAGATAACCGGCAATTAACCGTTAGCTATGCAAGCCGCTATCCGGATTACAGCCGTATACCCGCCATCACTATGAAAGGACAATGGCTGGAAGCTGCCGGTTTTGCCACTGGCACAGCAGTAGATGTAAAGGTAATGGAAGGTTGTATCGTACTCACCGCCCGGCAGGAGAGCGAACTGATGCAGTCTCTGCGCCAGGTATGCAAGCTGTCGGCGCGGAAACAAAAGCAGGTGCAGGAGTTTATTCAGGTTATTGCCGGTAAACAGAAAGTCGTCTGACTGAAAAGCCGCTCCCGATATCGCATCGGGAGCGGTTAAATATCACGAAGCGATTACCTCCACCAGCACATCTGTTGCCCAGCTCTCTTCACTGTTGGCCACGTTCCCCTCCTTACAGGCCAGCGCCATATTGCCTAACTGGAAAGAAACGTTATCGTGGAAGTCAAAGTTGTACCACTTTGATGCAAAGTTAATGCGCCAGTAGCCCATACCTTGATCAAAACGGACCTTCAGTACCTGACCATCTTCAAAGGTTAATGTCAGTTTACGGTGGTGAGGAATATCGCGCGGCGAGTCGCACACCGTCAGTTTTACTGGCCTGCCCATTGCCGCTGCAAACCACTGGTCAGAAAAATCATAAAAATCCGCTTCGCTCATCCAGTCATGGAAAGGCCGGTTACCTGGACGATCTTTAGGTTTAAACAACGTATCCAGCACCAGCTCGGCATTATTGGTGAGCTTTGTTTGCAGCGGTTTCAGTATTGCTCCCAGCAGCGCCAGCGCAACCGGGTTTTGCAGATACCGATCGGTATAGTGAACGCGGTTAATACGTGTATTGTTCATCAGCGACTGCGCTTCGTTATGGTTGTTAAACAGCATGTCCCAGAAGCGCTGTCCGAACTGCGAAAGTGGGCCATTCAGCTCTTTGCTAATCTGAATATCCTTGACCCGCTCTACAACGTTCGCGGCTTTAACCGGCAGAACAAAATCGCCCATTTCAAGCTTTTTATACCCAAGGCTGCGAACGACCAGCTCGTCATTCAGGTGCCAGCCCGGCCCCGGAATTGTTGCCTGCTTACTGCGTGAGGCCAGCGTCATTACTCGATCTGCAAAGGTGATTTGAGCAACAATCGGCAATTCTGGTTTCTGTTCGATATGGCACAGCCGCACACCCAGCGCAGTAAACTGTGAAAGCTCATGCAGTATCTCCAGGTCATCCATGCTATCGGGGATGACAAGATCAACTGCGACGTTGTCATTTACCCGATAGCTCTGGATTGCCGCACGGAACTGGCGGGCATATAAATCCCACTCATTAAACGCACCATTCGTCCACAACGTGAGCTTTTCAGCCCCTTCATTAATCGCCCGACGAATCGTATCGCCAATGGTTCCAGGACAGTATCGTGCATCTGGTAAAGATAAGGTCTCTTCAGCCGGTAAACCGACATAATACGTGAAGTCATCCCCAAGCCAGGTCAACGCTGCTTTATGATCCAGTAAATCGTGATCATGGCGAGTCTGGGAGTCGAGAAGACACTCACTGCAAGCGGAATTACAATGTCGGCAGCCCAGCTGTTTGACCATTCCCTGCAGAATGGCCTCAATATGCAACGGCGCACTGGAAGCAAAGCCTGCACCACCACTAATCACATCGTAAAGTTGAACGGCTAATACTGATTGCCCATCCTCCAGTCTGACCGGACGCAGGGCGTAGCCCAGTTCTGCAGCGGAAATACCTAACCTGCCTGACAGTGCCTGCCGCAATGCAACTGCCAGGGTCATGCCAACAATGCGTCCTTCTTCGGTGTTATCTGGGAGATATTCACCGTTTTGTGGCTTGCGCAGGATTATTTCAAACACATCCGTACGAGCCAATGCTCCCAGCGTGACGTTTTTCATAAGTGCCGTCGATCCTGAACAAACCAGGCGCTGATTCTGACTATCGCGATCTGCTTTTCCCGGGCGAGGCGGGTAATGGGCTTCCATACTTTTTGGCGCATCGTTTTCATTAAGCATCGACTCTGCGCGACCACAGCTTAAACATAACGCGTATCCATGCCCCCCACTTCCAAGGCTTTGCTGGAAAACATGTCCATCAGTACCAGAGGCCATATATCCCATTATGGGGTTAGGCAGCGGCACGGGTTCTGCTTTAACAAACACCCAAGCAGGGACAACCGGGATAAATTTCATGGTTTCGATATTGTTGGTCACTGGCGCATGCGCATCAGTCACAAATCCGGCAGGCTGCAGCACCTGACGGCGATTATTCATGATAATTTTTTCACCGCAGACGCTGTTGGTGCAACAGATCGCGCCGGTGCCACTCATCCCTTCTTCATAACCGATAGTCCCACATTTATGACAGCGCCAGGCACAATCCAGACGCTGGGCTTCATTGGTATCAGCGTTAATGTTGTGCCAATGCAGCGAGACACCTGCTGAGCGGAAGACTCGGCCATCAAGAATAATTTCTGCACCAGGCGCATATTCACGGATGGCGACACCCAGATTTCGCGAGGGAAGCCCTTTATAGCGGGAAACGTTATCTTCACGATCTTTTTTATCACGACTCTTTTGAGATTTTTCCCGGATATAGTCTTCCATGGTGAAGTTATCAAACGTCACCACATCCGTTGGGAAGCCGTACCCCGGCAGGAAAGTTCTGGCCGCTAAATCACGCAATAAATACTCGCCACAGTGCCGTTTTTTCTCTAATTCAATGCGCTTGCGGTATGGCGTTTGCGGCTGGGACTCGCGTTCTTTTGTTAAGAGGTCGCGATAAACAGATAGCCATCGCTCCTGAAGCAAAGTGATCGCATTGATTGTTTTATCGCGCAGCTGGTTGGATCTGGCGCCATGCAGCGCCGTACCTTTCACTAATCTTTCCAGTGCTGCATCGATATCAAGCACCGGCCTATCCAGCCAGACTTTGAAGCGCTCACATTTTGACTGCTCACTGTCTTCGCCGAAAAACCATAGACTGTCGAGGCTGGTTTTCTCTTTATCCGTTTCGCCAATAACGTTACACAAGAAGTCAGACAGCAATAAAGCGTTTACGTGGCGTTGAACCACACGGATGGAGTTCAGCGCTACCATTGGTGCTGGGATCAGGGTTTCAAATGGCCAAAGGGGGTTGGCGAAAACCTGCTGATCATGCGGGTTTCCTTTACAAAGCGTGTAAGAAATTGCTCGCGATTCCTTACTACGTCCAGCACGCCCGGCGCGCTGTAGATAGTTGGCCGGATGTGGTGGTACGTTGTTCATCACAACGGCGCTAATGCCGCCGATGTCTACCCCCATTTCCATGGTAGTGGAGCAGTTGAGAACGTTAAGCTGTCCGTTCTTGAACATTTTTTCATAGCTTTGCAGGCGTTCTGACGATTGCTGAGCAGAATGTTCGGCTGTGCGGTAGTAAAAACCGCCCTCAACGACACGATCGTTTATATCAGTCCAGACGTTTTCCGAACGTAATTTCGCTATTTGCGGTTCCTTGCTGACCCAGTCACGCACTTTCGCCAGTCCTGCAGCGTAATCCTCTTGCGAACGATCCATTAGCCAGATTTCAGGCATGGTGACCTTCTGTGCAATATAAGTGTCATACTGCGCCTGGGTGAGATGTTCAAAAGAAATGTGTGTGGGCAGATAAGGTGTTAAGCCTTTGAAGGCTGTATCCAGAATTTTATTGGTAACCGGGCAAATCCAGGCATCTGTGATTAATGAAAAGGTCAGATGCTCTTTTGGTAAATAAAAACGGTTGCCATCAGGCTTCAATATTGCAAGTGCCCCGGTAAGTTGAGTCCATGCTTCTTTCAGCCAGGTATTGATTATATCTATCCTTGCCGTGTTCACGGTTTTGATCCGTGTGCCAAGCATTAACAGCTTCACTAAACGATGAGAGATATTACCATTACGAATTTGGGGCCAGCGTTTGTTCTGATTATCTTCAGGATCCTTTGTGTCCGGGTTACGGACAAACTTCGATGAAAAACGGCTACCAATCCAGTTTTTCAACTCATCGTCCAATTGTGTAAAGTTACTTTCGCGAACATACAGATCCAGCGTAACTTTAAGAAAATCGTGCCAGTCATCCAGCGTCAGTCCTTGATCTTGCCAGTGTGCCGGAGTTTTATGGATTTTCTCTAGTCCATGATAACCAACCTGAACCAGCCCTTGCGTTTCCAGGCTGTTAGTTCGTTTAGGTCGACGCATGAATTCCCGAAATAGCAGCATTTCGGAAAGTTTTAGAGGGCCGCCGTTTTCATTGAATACCTCAGGCTTAAGATAGTGGTTATATTGGAGGATAGGACCGCGAATGTCGGCTTTTTCTTTTAGTTCATTAACCATCTCAGTCCAGGTTCGCGAAATCAAAATGGTCGCTGCCTTGCCTCCGGTCGCTGCCTGGAAAGCCTGTTCAAGCTGCTCTGCCTGTATTTCTGCTAGTTTTGCTTGGTCGGGTAATCCCCAGCTTCGATATTCTTCAACTTGCTCCCGTGCCTGTTTTACTCTTTCCGCTAATTTTTCGAGATCTGTATTAGCATTCGGTGTTGTTGAAGTCTGAGAGCGTTGATGCCAGCTTAGGGTTTCAACCACGCTACCGCGTAGCCGGCTTCGCTCCGCTTCTTGCTGCATTCGAACAGCCATTCTCGCGGTCCCTTGCCGACTGTCGGTGAAAGTGATGAGACGGCGCCCCCTTCCTGGCAAAGAATCAGGACCCACGCCTTCTTTTCCTTCTTCACTGATAAAGTCCTCACAATATTCCAGAACGGTTGGCACAATGTTAGTGACATAAAATGGCCCACCTAACAAAGCACGTCGGAACGGTTGTTTACCGCTTGCGCCTCTGTAACTACAGCCACTGACGCTACATACCTGTTCAATATCGTTAATAGTCAGCAGGATACTGTTGTTGCTTATAACACCTATATGACGCGTCTGTCGGTCAAGACGTTGAAGGGTGTAGCCCGATTCGCTGGTATTTTGTGCTGCAATAATGAGTGGAGGCTGATAACGACTCTCTTTCTCACCTTTTTCTTCATTGGCGTCATATTCAATAGGTGCTTCATCCTGTAAAGAGAATTCATCGCCACCTTTATTTTCCCACTGGACAAGTTTGCAATTTTTGTCCCGGGCCAGAAGATGTGGCTCGTTACAATCATTACAGAATGCCAGCTCGTAAACCGGGCTCCCACAATCACAGCTTTGTCTCTGGTTTACATACACATAGCCAAAAGGCCAGCCTTTTTCTAATGGTGTACCATACTTTTGGCTGCAATCTTTATCTACGCAAGCCCAGATACCTTGTGTGCTGCGCTGGAAGATATGCGCCCTGACTTTGAGAAATGCCGGTTCTTTTTCATTTGGTTGCGTACCGGAGCAGACGTCAATCCAACGCAGCACATCCTGCTGGCTGTAATTCTGTTGAGTTAGCGAATTCAGCCGCTGCGTTATCTGATCAAGCTTCATTGGATTTGGCTGAGTGACCAACATATCACGCAAGTAGCGCGCCTCGGGCGAATGCGTAAGTGCATCAAAGCGCTTTGAGCTTACACCTTTCATTTCCGTATCAGGGATTTGCTCAATTTTGTCTAACGGAAGATAAGCGTCTCTGCTTGGTTCCAGCTCTGGGATAACCCTGCTTCCGTCCAGTACGTCAATTCGTTCCTGTGGTATGCCGGATAATTCAGAAAGAAATTTTTTCAGCTGTTTTTCGGCGTCGCTTCCGGCAATGGTCGCAGAGGTTGCCACAAAGCGCACATCATCAGGTGTTACGCCAAAAGCAGTCATCACGCGACGTAACTGGAGTGCCAGTTCCGCCGCCTGCGAACCGACATAGGTATGCGCTTCATCTAATACTATCCAGCGTAGTGATTTTTTTGCTTTGGATTGCTGAATGATCGGGGCGTCAATTTGACGAACCATCATATATTCAAGCATCGTGCCGTTGGTCACCAGAATCGGAGCAGGTTCTGCGCGCATTTTTTCGCGCGACAGAACTTCGTTTGGCCTTTTTACCTGCTCGCTTCTTACTGCGGCATGCAAATTTTCAGTATTTCCGTTGTAGAGGCAGTATCGGATCCCGGTACCAAAACCACGTGTCCATACGTCCAGGCGCTCACGTTGCGAATTAATTAAAGCATTGAGTGGATAGAGGAAAAGGGCTCTGACACCGACCAACGCATTGTTGCCATTTTCATTCAATTCCCGATAGAGATCTTCCAGCACCGGCACCATAAAACATTCCGTTTTGCCTGAACCTGTACCACTGGTTACCACCACTGAATGTTTTTTTTCAAGCAGAGCCTTCCAACTAGCTAACTGATGGGTAAAGGGTTTCCATTCAGCACCAAAACGGTAGCGTCCATTATTCTGGTCATCGAGTGAATCAACGACGGCTTTACTTAACAGTGCGTTACCCTCCGTCAAGCTGCGCATCGTGTTATTGGACTCTTTCCAGCCAAACATTTGCTGGAATACCGGTGAGGAAAGAAATGAACCTGACTTCCCGCAATCGGCGCCCATTTGTTGCGCGAGATGCTCACGCAACTGCGGGTTAGTGACCCCCATAATACTTAATGTTGCTTCAGTTGAACGAGACAATGATTGTTCAATTAGTGAAGAAAAATAGCGTGTAGTCATCAATATTCCTTTTTATTTTTAGCGAGATAACGCAACAGGCTGCACTGGAAGATGGCTTTGAACCAGCGGGAATCAAAGTCCCTAACTTGTCTCAGAAAAAATACAGCTCCGGGTTTACGCTCAAATACGGTTTCAAAAGATGTATTACCACTTGCAACGGCTGCAGCAAAGACGGGTAACCAGGCAACGGAATAACGGTAATCAGCGTCAGGATTAATGCATATCACTGGTTTTTTTTGTGACGTTATCCAGCTATGCAGACGCTTGCAGCCGTAATCTGGCCAGCGAGCTTCACTGTGTTCACGTAAAAGCTCCTGATACCACTCACGAACAAAAAAATCTGGAATGGGCGGGGGGAATTGTCCGTAACTTAACCACTTCTCAATTTCGTCGGCGTATGTAGGAAAAACAAGCCCCAACCTTTGATACATACTTTTTACCAATAAATTCTGGGTTTCTTCGGGTGCACCTTTTTGGCTCAGGAATAATTTAAAACGATCGGCTGCAGCTTTGATTTCAAAAATGGGGAATAACTCCCATAAAATAGGGAACTCATTTTCAATGCGGCTCAGATACTCAGCTGACATCTCAAATTTAAACAACGACATCGCCAGTGCCCGTGGATGCTGTACTAGCGCACGCCAGACTTCAAAGGTGGCCAGTGGCAGATAGCCAAATTGGTCGTAGAGGCTACGCATAAACTGCCAGCCGGAATGAGCGGGATCGTTAGCCATCTGTTCAAGTACCAGCATTATGGTATTAACTTCAGACTGGGGCTTAAAAAGCTGGGTCGCTTTGTGCAATGAGTGGATACTACTTTCATTAACGGGTAACGAAGGTTCCCCATGTATAAAGCAGGGGCGAAATGCCATTTCTTCACCCTGTCTGGGAACAACCAACCACGGCCCATTTTTGTTAATAATTGAGCTCATTTCATATTCACCTACTGATACACCTTCGCTCAATCTTGATGATAACGGGATTACCTTCCTCTCAGGTTCACTTAATAACATGATGACAGGCGAAGGAGTTTGTCCTGTCCGATATTGGATCGACTGGCTGATAAGGAGTTCCCTTTCGTAATCATAACGTAGACTATATTTATAGCGGCGAATCTGCCAGTTCATCACAGCACCAGCGCCTTTGATTTGCATTTCTACAACCTGGTCAATTCCGCTCTCAAGAGAAAGTAAGTTTTCAATGTGCTCTTTCAGACTATATAAATTGAGTTCGACGGGGTGTTCTCCCGCTGTATAACACCATTCATGCCATGCATGTTGCCCACTTTTGGAACGTAGATGCAATTCCAATGAGAAACGTGTCGGATCGCCATTTTTACCAAACAAAAAGGCCCTGGAACCGAGTAAATCATGCAAAGTAATATTTTTATCCAGAGTGCATCCATTTGCATCAAGGGCCAGGCAACCTTTTGCTGGAAAGGGTAGGTTCACCTCTACAGGATCTGCTCCTAAATTTGGATAAATGTGCAGAGAGACAAACGCAGGAGGCATTCCTGTTGCCTTAAGTAATATTTCGGTTTGTCCTGTTGAGCGTTTGCGAGCAACCTCCAGGGATTTATCTTTTAAGGCAGACATACAGGGATGATGAGTTGAAACCACAATAGAGCCTTCATTGGCTTGCTCACCACCTTTTATCTTAATTTCAAGATCTGCCGGTAAGATGCCAATTTTTCGACGCAGTAGTGTTTCATTATGATTGTTTCTTACAGAAAGATATTGTGTTCCCATCATCTCTTGTAGCTGGCATTCATCTAACAATGTGCCATTCAGGTAACGTTTAAATTGTATATCTTCAATATCCAGGTTCTTCGCTGTAACTTTAGGTACACCAATAAATGTTTCATCAGGATGGCAATTCCAGGTCAAACGTTTACCATAAAAATAAAATTCGCTCTGTTTAGATTGTTCTCTCCCGGTGCGAATCCTGTATATTTCCTTTCCGCATATGGTTACATCCTGGCGGCCTTTCACAAGCAGTGTTCTAAGTCCTGATAACAACAATGTACCTGGAGAGCCTTCGTATCCTGAAAGAGTAGTTTTTTCTTGAGGTAGGGCGATAAGAACATTACTATTACGTACACTACAAGAAGCTTGCCCTTGCAATAACCAACGTTGCTTATCATCAACAAAAGTAAGTGGTACTTCGCCAATGGCAATTTCACTTTTTTCCAGTTGTATGACACCAACTATCATTCCTCCAGTAAGCGCCACAACCGATAAAGTTGAAGAGGGTTCACGTCTTGCAAATCTCGATTCGTTTTTACGCAGGCGAACTTTGGCATAAGCGTTATCCAGGGAAGCATAGGCCGGGCCGAGACTGGCGATCTCTTCACCATCTTCATAAATGGCAATTTCAAAACGCGTCGTTGAGGGTTCACTAATAATTGGGAATAAGAGTTCATCAGGCAGCGAAACTATTGCTTGTATTTGATCGGGATAGTTTTCCAGCCAATAGAATTGACAATAAGAACTTTTATTTTTTTGTAAGCGCGATTTATTTTCTATAGAGGCACTACATAGCAACCCATTTAGAAAACGGGTGCCAGTTTCATCATCCAGTGGAATAGGGAACTCATTCCGCCATTTAGGATGTACCTTATCAAGCTGCATCACTGGTTCAGCATAATTACTCAGGTTGTATATCAGAACCAGCGAACTAAGTTTTTTTGCTATGTGGCTAATAAGTTCTACAGATGTGTCTTCACTAAAAACAGTTGGCAGGGCTGAGTTTTCTATAATTGTTCTTACGAACGAATGTATGGATAAATTCTCCAGCTGTAAATTTTCATATTGATTTAGAATTCGGGAAAATACGGTGTTAAAATGACTATCTGATTCCTTCAGTACGCGGAATGGTAATCCCCCCTCACTGAATAATGTTCCCAGAAAATTACGGCGTTCTGACTCATAAAATCGAATTGGCCTAACCCAATATCCTTCCATGCCTTTGGGGATAATATTACTTAATTCACCCGGAGTTAATGATACTCCCAAGGTTTTATAAATGTGCTCCCATGTCCAACCGCAATTCCGCTCATAATCTCTGCGATACCATTCAGAGCAGAAAAGAACAAAACAGGCCGCGTAACCGCTATCGTCGATATTACTCTGCAATTGACCCGCTGCCCGAAGTAGCTGGGTTAAATTATTGTATTCATCGTTTGTCGCATGATACTCATAAAGTGGGCGGCCATCCGCACATCTTAATCCTCTGCGATTTAGAAAGTTACTTATCCAGGAAGTACATTTTAACCATGCAATGCTTTCTGACTGACTCAAGGTAAACTCCTAAAGGCGAGGAAAAATTTCATTAATTATACGTTAACAAAACAGATCAGAATATCCCTGGGTAATTAGGAGTGCAACCACTATTTTTAATAGGTTGAAATTGGAAAAATGTTGTATTTCTAATAATGTAGAATGGTTATTGATCGCATGCTAATTGTTTTCATCACTTACGGATTCCTAATGAAGGAAATTTAACTTAAGTAAAAATATCTATAATGATGAACGGCCTGAATTTACGATATAAAACAAGTAATAGAAATACGCAATCTAAAACTACAAAAATTGTATCATAAGTCAAAATTTAAAGACCTGTTAATTTTGTGGTGCGGTTTAACTTAATGAATTCATTGTTAATTTCTGTGTTGGTATGAAATTTTTCAAAAGAAGTTTATGAGATAAATTATACAAAAATCGATTTAACTAAAACCTGGTCCCTCGCTCAGAAAGTTCCATATGACTCTTTTTGCTCAGGCTTTGATACTGAATTCACAAGATAAGGGGAGCCTTTACTATCAACAAAAAGAATTACCCGACGGAGGACTTTTTAAAATGATGTTTGTCTGATGACATAGATATCGTTACGAAAATGGACGTTATACCCGTCATACAAGCATGTGTTAATGAACCGATTTCCGACAATTTTTTGATAACTCAAAGAAGCTTAACTGCTTAAAAAGTTTTTTTACTCAGATAGATACTAAGGGGAAGTGTTGAGGTTACAACGTGAAATGCGCCTGACTTGTTGCTAGCTATACCTCGACTTCACTGCTGACAGCAAAAATTGCTGCCTGGGTTGTCTGGTGAGGTAATGGCCATTTTTAACCAAGTTTGATTAACCAAAATAGTCAGCTAACCTTCTGAAATTTTTAAAGGGGCTTATAGCTTCAACCCCTTAATGAAATCATCAACAAAGGCCAGATATCTAAATTCGGCAACCGCGGGCGGGCGCATTGATGATAAAAGATTGCGTTGATCTGAAATCACACTTAGGACCATTAATAATTTAAGTCCGTGATGGTGATAGCTACAATAATGCGCATGACTTTTAGCACCACAGAGAGGCTTTGAGCTATGGATAATGAAAACGGAGTTAGAGTTGTTCTTTCCCCAGTGCAGCTTGCGGCTTTGCTATCAGATAAAAGCGTTAGTGAAGGCGAGAGCCTGAGTAATAGATTGTTTGGCGGTTTAGGGCTGGCTGGCGGCGTTGTTGAGCTATTTGGTGCCGGTGCCATGTGTGTAGTACCCGAGCCTACGATGCTGACTAAAGCGGGATGTGTAATCGTCGGCACGCATGGACTGGATACTGTGCAGGCATCTACGCGGCAAATCTGGACGGGCAGAAGTACCAATACCGATACCTACAACTCTGCGGTCTCACTCGCTCAGACTCTGGGGGCTGATAAAAATACAGCTATGAAAGTGGGATTTACAGTCGATCTGGCAATTCCGCTGGCATTTTCTTTTGCTATAGGCGCCCAGCGTGTCATTGCGATACGCAGTGGTCGCATCAAGCTTGCTGAACATGAATCTCCTCCGGGCACTAATGCGGCTGGACATGCTATTGAAAGACACATAGGCAAAACTGCAGAAGAGTTATTTGAGCGGCTTGAAAAATCCCCAAGATTGAAATCATCGAGCAGCTTTAAAAGTACCCGGGATGCTGAAATACTTATCTCTAAGATTTTAAGGGACAATAAGAATAGCATTACGATGTGGGTAAAGAATGTTCCCGAAGGTCTGAAAGCTAAAACAGTGTTAGATGGTAGCTTTGCTCGCCAGACAGGCATTTCAGTTTCCAGAGGAATAACAGAAGTGAAAGCCTGCTATAGGGTCCGTATAATACTTAAATTCGAGTATTGGAACGGTAAGCCCTTTTTCATCCTTACTGCTTACCCGATGGTATAATTATGAAAAACATTAACATAGCCGGACTTGATAGCCTTATTGCCATCTATTTTGGACAAGACTATGACCTGTTCGGTAGTGGTGAAAGTGTAGATGCTCAAATCAACGCATGGATTGCAGATTCCACCGCTGCTTCCCGACATGGCTTGATTGATGATATTGAGCAGTTTATGAGGGAATGTGACAACCTGGAGGAGGACTTCGAAAGCCGCTATGGCGCGGAATTTTCTACAGAATTATGGGAAACTACGCCTGCAGAATTCCTGATGCTTTTGAAGCAAAAGGTTAGTGCATCTCTTTCTTAAGGCTGAATGCTGATTTGCCATTCGGCTAAACGCTCCCCAATATGAACCCCTGCTTATGAGGTTGTACCTGCATTGAGTCGCCTGACCGGACGCCATCCGCTGAACGGGAAATTGTTGTCGCAATGCCGTTCTCTGCCGCTGGTCATCGCGCTGCTACTGGTGGGATGCGCCCGCTCTGACGCGCTGTGGACGGTCACGCATGACCTCTGCATGAATAACTATCACTATCGTCGCGATCCGGCACCCTGCCAGCAAATCTATCTGCCGCAGGACAGCACACAGGGCTACAGCATCATCCAGAATCCTCGCCACAGGTTGCACTTTATTCTGGTGCCCACGGTGGCGATGTCCGGTATTGAGAGCATTGCGCTGACGCGCCCCGGACGTCCCGACTATTTCGGCTACGCCTGGTTAATGCGCTATCGTCTGATGGCGGCCTATGGCGCTAAAGTGCCTGAGGATCGGCTCGGCATGGCGCTGAATTCCGCTTATGGCCGCAGCCAGAATCAACTGCATATTCATCTGACCTGCCTGCGGGAGGATGTCTATCGCCAGCTTCAGGCCGAGCGCCCCTATATTAATAATGACTGGCGACCCTTGCCCGACCGTTTGCTGAATCACACCTACTATGCCCGTCGCGTTATGCAGCCGACGGCGATGGGGATCTATCCTGTCTCCTCCGTAGCGCGCCATTTCCGGCTGTCCCCGCCGCAGCTGGCAGAGTCTGGTGTGGCGCTCATCCCGGCGACGTTTTCGGGAGAAAAAGGATTTATCCTGCTAACTACCCGGCGCGGCTGGGATACGGGTAATCGGGCTTCCGTTGAGTCGCTACTGGATAAACGCTGCGATATTCTTTCAGCGCCGCCAGCTGACGTTTCAGCCGGGAAGTAACTCACCCTTAATCCTCCACCGACCCAGCCACTCTGCTGTAATCAAACGCTCTGCCAGCAAGAACCCGGCTGACGGGGACGATCGCCCGCGAAGAAAAACCAGCACATGGCTTATGCCGTAATGAAAGGCCAGCAGCCCGGCGACCCCGTTCTGCAAAGGTGGATGCGATCACCCGTGTGCTGCGTGAGAACAGCGCTCCCGCTTTCGCTCAATCCATCCAGTAGGATCCTGTCACGCACACATTATAAATCGCCTCTCTTAAACAG
>Ga0308170_10000845_pt1 | contig 33975 bp, 29 predicted proteins | sample PhyBR2_2_FD_202136 | JGI IMG/M metagenome (GOLD analysis project Ga0308170, IMG submission 202136) | Phyllosphere microbial communities from UC Gill Tract Community Farm, Albany, California, United States - DLSLSB.R2 | ecosystem: Host-associated > Plants > Phyllosphere > Unclassified | place...
CGGTCCGTGCTCGCAGTCCCCCTCCTCGGTCCGTGCTCGCAGTCCCCCTCCTCGGTCCTCCCCCATGAATGGGGGAGGAAGATGCTGCTATATGTGAGTCGGAAAATGCATGTGGCAGCATCTCCTTCCCCCGCGGGCGGGGGAAGGTCGGGATGGAGGACAGCCAGCGCAATCCCAATCAGGAAATCGTCAGTAACCAGTGCACGTAGGACTGATAATGACTCTCCTGCTCTAACAGCTCAGAACGCAGCGGATGCGCTTCGCGCCAACCGGCCGGCAACGTCAAATGCAGTGCATCATCATCCGCCTGTAAACGCACGGCAGGCAAAGTGTCATCGCGACGACGACTTGAGAAGATAATCGCTAAGCGTAGCAAACGACTTAAACGCTCCGCCATGCGCGGCGGTACGGCGTTTTGCTGGGTCAGCAAGGCTAAATCGATGCTGCCGCTTTGGTTCTGCAGCAGGCAAGCCAGCATTTTTTTCTGCGCGGGAGTGAAGCCAGGAAGATCGAGATGACGAATCAGGTAAGCGGCGTGTTGCGGTGCCTGGCGGAAATCGACGCTCAGGCCAATTTCGTGGATAGAACAGGCGCTAAGGAGTAGATCGCGACATCGGTTATCCAGCTTCCAACGGCTGCTCACCTGACGGAAGAAACTTTCCGCCAACTGACGTACGCGACCGGCCTGGTCAATATCAATGGCAAAACGACGCTGCACGTTCTGCAATGTGCGGCTGCGGATATCACGATCCACCGGCAGATGCAGCATGCCATACACTAAACCTTCGCGCAGTGCGCCGCCGGCCAGCGTCATACCTTCAATGCTGAGTTCCTGGAAGATAGCGATGAGAATCGATAAACCGCTCGGGAACACTAAGGCGCGCTCCAGCGTCAATCCTTCAATTTCCAGCTCTTCCAACTTGCCGCACTGAATCGCGCGCTGTTTCAGCTGTTGCAGTTTGCTTAAGGTGATGCGCTCATCCATGCCCTGCGCCATCATAATTTCCTGCAACGCTTGTACGGTGCCCGACGCTCCGACGCAGATTTGCCAGCCTTTTTCGCGCAGCGCAGCGGCCACCGGACGGATCATCTCGCGCGCGGCCAGTTCGGCCTGCTCGAAATTCTCTTTGGCCAGATGACGGTCGCTGAAGTAGCGTTCAAGCCAGGTTACGCAACCCATCGACAAGCTGAACAGCGTGGTGGCATGTGAACCTTCGCCAGTCACCAGTTCGGTGCTGCCACCGCCGATATCGACCACTAAACGCTGATCGGAACCGCCGGTGGTATGCGCTACGCCCTGATAAATCAGGCGTGCTTCCTCTTCGCCGCTGATGACATTCACCGCGCAGCCAAGAATGTGTTCAGCCGTTGTGAGGAAATCCTGCGCATTTTCGGCAAGGCGCAGCGTGGCGGTTGCCACCACGCGGATTTGTTCCGGAGGAATATCCTGCAGCTGTTCGGAGAACAACTTCAGGCACTGCCAGCCGCGTTGCATCGCCTCAGCGGAGAGGTGATTCGCTTTGTCGAGGCCAGCCGCCAGACGCACTTTGCGCTTTATCCGCGCGACGGTCTGAATGCTGCCAGACACCTCGCGCACCACCAACATATGAAAGCTGTTAGAACCTAAATCAATCGCTGCATAAAGTGACGATGCGCTTAGCATGGTGTGCTTAACCCGAACGTTTACGGTTGCTATTGCGCGGCGCGCCGCTCCGACGGTTACTGTTGTTCCCGCCACGGCGTGGGCCGTTACCCGAGCGGCTGCGTTGCAGACGTTTCGGCGGTGGCAGTTCGCTCATCAGCGCATCGCTGTTGTACTTGCTGACCGGAATACCGTGACCAATATACTCTTCGATTGCCGGCAGGTTCAGCGCGTACTCTTCGCACGCCAGGCTGATGGAGTGACCGCTGGCACCCGCGCGGCCAGTACGACCAATACGGTGAACGTAGTCTTCACGATCGTCAGGCAGATCGTAGTTGAACACATGCGTGACGGCAGGAATGTGCAAACCCCGTGCCGCGACGTCGGTGGCAACCAGGATATCCACATCGCCTTTGGTGAAGTCATCGAGGATACGCAGACGTTTTTTCTGCGCTACATCGCCGGTCAGCAGACCCACGCGATGACCATCGGCAGCCAGATGGCCCCAAATGTCTTCACAGCGGTGCTTGGTGTTGGCGAAGATGATGGCGCGATCTGGCCACTCTTCTTCTACCAGCGTCTGCAGCAAGCGCATTTTCTCTTCATTTGAAGGGTAGAAAAGCTCTTCTTTAATACGGTGGCCGGTTTTCTGCTCGGGTTCCACTTCCACGTATTCGGCGTTGTTCATGTGCTCAAACGCCAGTTCACGCACGCGGTAAGACAAGGTTGCAGAGAACAGCATACTCAGGCGTTGGGTGGCCGGCGGCATGCGGCGGAACAGCCAACGAATGTCTTTAATAAAGCCGAGATCGAACATGCGATCGGCTTCATCCAGCACAACAACCTGAATCGCGCCCAGGTTGACATGGTTCTGCTTGGCGTAGTCGATCAGACGTCCGGTGGTGCCCACCAGAATATCGACACCATCAGCCAGCACTTTCAGCTGTTTATCGTAGCCGTCGCCACCATAAGCCAGGCCCAGCTTTAAGCCAGTGACTTTCGCTAATGGTTCTGCATCGGCATGAATTTGTACGGCGAGCTCACGCGTCGGGGCCATGATCAGCGCACGTGGCTGATTGATCTGGCGACCTTCTGCGGCAGGATGAGAAAGAAGATAATGAAACGTTGACGTCAGGAACGCCATCGTTTTGCCGGTACCGGTTTGCGCCTGACCCGCAACATCACGCCCTGAAAGCGTAAAAGGCAATGCGAGCGCCTGGATAGGCGTGCAGTTAGAAAAGCCTTTGGTATCAAGGGCTTCTACCACCTGAGGGTGCAGGGCGAAGTCGGAAAACTTCTGTTCAGTTAAGTGTGTTTTGCTCATAGTGTGGTAGAATATCAGCTTACTAGCGCTTTACGAAAGCGTATCCGATGAAATAAAGTCAACCTACGTTGGTATCATTTCCGCCAATTCGCCAGGCGCAATCTTTTGGAGTTAAACATGAGCAGCGATAAGATCGTTCACTTGACCGATGACAGTTTCGACACAGACGTACTGAAAGCAGACGGTGTCACTCTGGTAGATTTCTGGGCTGAATGGTGTGGTCCTTGCAAAATGATCGCCCCAATTCTCGACGAAGTCGCAGAAGAGTACGAAGGTAAACTTACCATCGCTAAGTTGAACATTGATGACAACCCGGGTACAGCGCCAAAATATGGCATCCGCGGTATCCCAACTCTGCTGCTGTTCAAGAACGGTGAAGTGGCGGCAACCAAGGTTGGCGCACTGTCTAAAGGACAGTTGAAAGAGTTCCTGAACGCCAACCTGGCCTAAGCCCGGCGCGGTGTTTGTTCGGCAGTGGTGAATTTTTTCGCCACTGCTGGACGTCTCACTTTAAGCGTGTTAAGTTAATTTCACTGCATTACGCTCTTACCTTGTAGTTTGCATCTAAGTTTTCCCTTGTCAGACCCTACTCGCAATGAACGTTATCGTGGTTTGGCAATCTGATGACTAGCACATTCGGCATCATCTTTCGACTGTCTCCTCGTTTCCTATCGCCACATCTGACGATAATCGTCGAGCTGAGTTGAAAAAGAGCCATTAACAGGCATGGAATTTTTGCCATACCACTCACGACAATCATTTCGAGAATTACCCCGAGTTTAAGAACCCATCACTATGAATCTTACCGAATTAAAGAATACGCCGGTTTCTGAGCTGATTACCCTCGGCGAAAATATGGGGCTGGAAAACCAGGCGCGTATGCGCAAGCAGGATATTATTTTCTCTATCCTGAAACAGCACGCAAAAAGCGGCGAAGACATCTTTGGTGATGGTGTGCTGGAGATATTACAGGATGGATTTGGTTTCCTCCGTTCTGGAGATAGCTCCTACCTCGCCGGTCCCGATGATATCTACGTCTCTCCTAGCCAAATCCGCCGCTTCAACCTCCGCACTGGTGACACCATTTCTGGCAAGATTCGCCCGCCAAAAGAGGGTGAACGCTACTTTGCGCTGTTGAAAGTTAATGAAGTTAACTACGACAAGCCGGAAAACGCGCGTAACAAGATTCTGTTCGAAAACCTTACGCCGCTGCACGCCAGCAAGCGTATGCGTATGGAACGCGGTAATGGCTCGACTGAAGATCTGACCGCACGCGTGCTGGATCTGGCTTCTCCGATTGGTCGTGGTCAGCGTGGTCTGATTGTGGCGCCGCCGAAAGCGGGTAAAACCATGCTGCTGCAGAACATCGCGCAGAGCATCGCCTACAACTATCCAGATTGCCTGCTGATGGTGCTGCTGATTGACGAACGTCCGGAAGAAGTGACCGAGATGCAGCGTCTGGTTAAAGGTGAAGTGATCGCTTCGACCTTTGATGAGCCAGCGTCACGTCACGTGCAGGTTGCTGAGATGGTGATCGAGAAGGCCAAGCGCCTGGTTGAGCACAAGAAAGATGTGATCATCCTGCTTGACTCCATCACGCGTCTGGCGCGTGCCTACAACACCGTGGTTCCAGCATCAGGTAAAGTGCTGACCGGTGGTGTGGATGCTAACGCCCTGCATCGTCCGAAGCGTTTCTTCGGTGCGGCACGTAACGTGGAAGAGGGCGGCAGCCTGACCATCATCGCGACCGCGCTGGTTGATACCGGTTCGAAGATGGACGAAGTGATTTACGAAGAGTTTAAAGGTACAGGTAACATGGAATTGCACCTCTCGCGCAAAATCGCCGAGAAGCGTGTATTCCCAGCGATTGACTACAATCGTTCCGGTACCCGTAAAGAAGAGCTGCTCACTACGCAGGAAGAGCTGCAGAAGATGTGGATTCTGCGCAAAATCATCCATCCAATGGGTGAAATCGACGCGATGGAGTTCCTCATCAACAAACTGGCCATGACGAAAACCAACGACGAATTCTTCGATATGATGAAGCGTTCCTAAGTTGCGATCGGCGAGTCGCTAAGCCAAGCGGTGATTCGCACAATTTGCCAGGAAATATTGCTAACGCCACGTCTTAACGTGGCGTTTTTTATTTATGGGCATTAGGATTAGCGCAGTCAGGAAGCTTTTATATTGACTGTGACAGAGATTCGTTTGTTTTTTCAGCAATCAGACTTTTCTGTAGCAGAATTCGGAATAGGGATATACGGCAATGGCGGGTGTTTTGCATATTGTTGTCCACGATTTTAGCTGAGAGCATTAACGTGAATTTACTCACTATGAGTACTGAGCTTGGTTTAGTTTTTCTTTTTACTTTAGTGTTCCTGTTTTTTGCTCGCAAAGCAGCTAAAAAAATTGGGCTTGTGGACACACCAAACTCCAGAAAAAGGCACCATGGCGCCATTCCGTTAGTTGGCGGCATTTCCGTGTACGCGGGAATCTGCTTCGCTTTTGCCATCTCAAATTATTATTTGCCGCACGCGATGCTGTATCTGAGTTGTGCGGGCGTATTGGTGCTGGTTGGCGCACTGGACGATCGCTTCGATATCAGCGTTAAAATTCGTGCGCTGGTGCAGGCGGCGGTTGCCATCGTGATGATGGTCGGCGCCAAACTCTATTTGCTCAGTCTGGGCTTCATTATCGGGCCGGTTGAGTTAATTGTCGGTCCCTTTGGCTACGTATTGACGCTATTCGCCGTATGGGCCGCCATTAACGCGTTCAATATGGTGGATGGGATTGATGGCCTGCTTGGCGGCCTCTCCAGCGTCACTTTCGCCGCCATCGGCATCATTCTCTATTTCGACGGCCAGACCAGCCTCGCCATGTGGTGCTTCGCGATGATCGCCGCCACCATTCCTTATATCCTGCTTAATCTCGGCTTGATTGGCCGTCGCTACAAAGTGTTTATGGGCGATGCCGGTAGCACCATGATCGGTTTCACCATCATCTGGATTCTGCTGGAAACCACCCAAGGCCTGAGCCATCCGATCACGCCCGTCACTGCGCTGTGGCTGATCGCGATTCCGCTGATGGATATGGTGGCGATTATGTATCGCCGTTTGCGCAAAGGCATGAGCCCGTTTTCCGCTGACCGCCAGCACATCCACCATTTAATTATGCGCGCCGGATTCACGTCACGTCAGGCGTTCCTGCTGATTACCGTCGCCGCCGCGCTTCTGGCGGGTATTGGTGTGCTCGGCGAGTATCTGGCTTTCATCCCGGAATGGGTGATGCTGGTGCTGTTCATGATGGCATTCCTCCTTTATGGCTATTGCCTGAAACACGCATGGCGCGTGGCGCGCAAAATCCGTCGCATTAAACGTCGCTGGCAAAGCAGCGAAGATAAAAAATAAATTACCCAGAAAGTACCCTGATAAGGATTTTGTTATGACCTCTGTCGTTGTGGAGAACGAACTGGATATACGTGGCCTTGGCTGCACACTCTGGCGTGGTAAACGCTGGATTATCGGTCTGGCGCTGCTGTTTGCGCTGGTTGCCTGGTTAGCATCGATGTTAATGAAGCAGGCGTGGAGCACCACGGCGGTGACCGATCGTCCAACGGTCAATATGCTGGGTGATTTCTTCGTACAGCAGCAATTCCTCAATAATCTGGATGTGCGCACCAATACGCTCAATCTCAGTTCGCCAGCGCCGACCGTGATGGATGAGGTTTATCAGGAGTTCACCATGCAGCTGGCATCATGGGATACGCGCCGTGATTTCTGGCAGCAGACCGAATACTTCAAAAGCCGCAAAAGCGGTAACGCGCACAACGATGCGGCGCTGCTCGACGACCTGATCACCAACATTCAGTTCACCGCTGCCGACCCGGCGCGCAATATCTTAGATAACATTAAGCTGGTGGCCGAAACCGCCAGCGATGCTAACAATCTGCTGCGTCAATATATCGCCTACGCCAGCGAGCGTGCGGCGCGTCATCTTAATGCGGAGCTGAAAGGCGCCTGGCAGGCGCGCAGCGTGCAGCTGGCGTCGCAGGTCAACCGCCAGCAGGAAGTGGCGCAGGCGGTATTTGAACGTCAACGTCAGCGCATCGAACAGGCGCTGAAAGTGGCGAGCGAGCAGGGGATTAAAGAGAACCGCGCGCCGGCAACCGGCGAAGCGCTGCCAGACAGCGATCGTTTCCTGCTGGGTCAGCAAATGCTGCAGGCGCAACTCGACACTTTACAAGCCAGCGGGCCTGCTTACGATTTAAGCTATGATCAAAACAAAGCGATGCTGAGTACGCTGCAGGCCGGTCCGCGTCTGGATAAACAATTCCAGACTTACCGCTATTTGCGCACCCCGGAAGAGCCGGTGTCGCGCGATAGTCCGCGCCGCCTGTTTATGATGATCATGTGGGGCGTAATTGGCGCGCTGGTCGGTGCGGGAGTGGCGCTGATGCGTCGTCCGCGTTCAACGTTAGCAACGAGCCATTAAGAGAAGCCACGTGAAAGTTCTGACGGTATTTGGCACGCGTCCTGAAGCGATCAAAATGGCTCCGCTGGTGCAGGCGCTGGCGCAGGATGCTGCGTTCGAGTCACGCCTATGCGTCACCGCACAACATCGTGAAATGCTCGACCAGGTGCTGCGTTTGTTCCAGCTGCAGCCTGATTATGATCTGAATATCATGCGCCCGGAGCAAGGGCTGACGGAGATCACCAGCCGCATACTGCAGGGCATGAAAACCGTACTCGCCGATTTCCAGCCGGATGTGGTGTTAGTGCACGGCGATACCACCACCACGTTTGCGGCCAGCCTGGCGGCGTTTTATCACCAGATTCCGGTGGGTCACGTAGAAGCGGGATTGCGTACCGGCAACCTGATGTCGCCGTGGCCGGAAGAGGCCAATCGCACGCTCACCGGCCATCTCGCCAGTTATCACTTCACGCCCACGCAAAATTCGCGACAAAATTTGCTGCGCGAGAATCTGCCAGATGCGCGCATTTTCGTGACGGGCAACACGGTGATTGATGCGCTGCTGTGGGTGCGTGATCGCGTGCTGGACGATGCCGATCTCAATGCCCGCCTCGCCGCGCGCTATCCGTTCCTCGACGCTGACAAAAAACTCATTCTGGTTACGGGTCATCGCCGCGAAAGTTTTGGCGACGGCTTTGAACGCATTTGCAGTGCGCTGGCGCAAATCGCGCGCCAGCATCCGCAGGTGCAAATTGTCTATCCCGTGCACCTCAATCCCAACGTCAGCGAGCCGGTTAACCGCATTCTCAGCGGCATCGAGAATATCATCCTGATTGAGCCGCAAGAGTATCTGCCGTTTGTCTGGCTGATGAATCGCTCATGGCTGATTCTCACCGACTCCGGTGGCATTCAGGAAGAAGCGCCGTCATTAGGCAAACCGGTGCTGGTGATGCGCGATACCACCGAGCGTCCGGAAGCGGTGGAGGCAGGCACGGTGAAACTGGTCGGCACCGATATCAGTAAAATTGTCGCTGAAGTCAGCCTGCTGTTGCAGGACGATGAAGCCTGGCAGGCAATGAGTCGCGCGCACAATCCGTATGGCGATGGCCATGCCTGCGCGCGCATCTTGCAGGCCCTAAAACAACACAGAGTGTAACCATGCGTTTTGAAACCATTTCCGTTATCGGACTGGGCTACATTGGGCTGCCAACGGCGGCCGTTTTTGCCTCAAAGGGAAAGAAAGTCGTTGGCGTGGATATTAATGTCCGCGCCGTTGAAACCATCAATCGTGGCGATATCCATATCGTGGAACCCGAGTTGGGTGATGTGGTGCGCGAAGCCGTGCGTGCCGGTCATCTACGTGCGACTACACAGGCCGAAGCCGCCGATGCATTCCTGATCGCCGTGCCCACGCCGTTTATCGGCGACCATCAGCCGGATCTCAGCTATGTGCAGGCCGCGGCGCTGTCGATTGCACCCGTGTTAAAAGCGGGCGATCTGGTGATCCTCGAATCGACGTCGCCGGTGGGCGCCACCGAGCAAATGGTGGAATGGCTGGCGGCGGCGCGTCCCGATTTGCGTTTCCCGCAGCACGGTGATGCGTGCGATGTGTTTATCGCTTACTGCCCGGAGCGCGTGTTGCCCGGCAAAGTGATGGTTGAACTGCTGGAAAACGATCGCGTCATTGGTGGCATGACGCCAGCCTGTTCCGCACGCGCCAGCGAGCTGTACCGCATTTTCCTGCGCGGCGCGTGTGTGGAAACCAATGCGCGTACCGCCGAGATGTGCAAATTGACAGAAAACAGCTTCCGCGATGTGAATATCGCCTTTGCCAATGAGCTGTCGCTGATTTGCGCCGAGCAGGGCATCAACGTGTGGGAGCTGATAGCGCTGGCGAATCGCCATCCGCGCGTCAACATCCTGCAACCCGGACCGGGCGTCGGCGGGCACTGTATCGCCGTCGATCCGTGGTTTATCGTGGCGCAGAATCCAGAACAGGCGCGACTGATTCGCACCGCACGTGAAGTGAATGATGCCAAACCGGGCTGGGTGCTGGATCAGGTAAAGCAGGCGTTAGCAGAGTGCCTCACCGCCAGCGGCAAACGCGCCAGCGATGTCACCATTGCCTGCTTTGGTCTGGCCTTCAAACCGAATATTGACGATTTGCGCGAAAGTCCGGCGATGAGCGTCGCCCATCGTATTGCCGAGTGGCACAGCGGCGCAACCTGGGTGGTTGAACCGCATGTGGAAGACATTCCGCAACGTCTGGCGCACGAAGCCACGCTGGTTGCTACGGATGTAGCGCTGCAGCAGGCGGATATTCTGGTGATGCTGGTTGATCACGCACAGTTCCGCGCGATTGATGCGGCCCAGCTTGCCCAGCCGTGGATTGTTGATACCAAAGGCGTGTGGCGATGAAACAGTTTTTGGTGACCGGCGGGGCAGGATTTATCGGTTCTGCGCTGGTACGTTTTCTGCTTGAAAACACCGAACACCGCGTGGTGGTGGTCGATAAGCTGAGCTATGCCGGCAATCTGGCGTCGCTGGCGCCGGTGCAACAGAATGCACGTTTCGCCTTCGAACAGGTGGATATTTGCCATCGCGCTGAGCTGGATCGCGTCATGGCGCACTATCAACCGGATTGCATTATGCATCTGGCGGCAGAAAGTCATGTTGACCGCTCGATCGATGGACCTATCGCCTTCGTCGAAACCAATATTGTCGGCACCTATCAGCTGCTGGAAGCGGCGCGTCATTACTGGAATGGCATGGCAGATGAACGTAAAAAAGGCTTCATTCTGCACCATATCTCCACTGATGAAGTGTTTGGTGACCTGCACGGTAGCGACGACTTCTTTACCGAAACCACGCCGTATGCGCCGAGCAGCCCCTATTCGGCGACCAAAGCCAGCAGCGATCATCTGGTGCGCGCCTGGCTGCGCACCTACGGTTTGCCGGTCATCATCACTAACTGCTCCAACAATTACGGACCGTATCATTTCCCGGAGAAGCTGATCCCACTCACCATCATTAATGCGCTGGCGGGCAAACCGCTGCCAGTGTATGGCAACGGCAGCCAGATACGCGACTGGCTATATGTAGAGGATCACGCGCGGGCGCTGTATAGCGTGGTGAGCAGCGGCAAAGTAGGGGAAACCTACAATATTGGTGGTCATAACGAGCGACGTAATCTTGAAGTGGTGGAAACGCTGTGCGATCTGCTGGATGAGTTGGCGCCGCAGCAGCGTGCACCGCACCTGAGCCACTACCGTGACCTGATTACCTTTGTTAGCGATCGTCCCGGCCACGACCAGCGCTACGCCATCGACGCCAGTAAAATTGAGCGTGAGCTGGGTTGGACGCCGCAGGAAACCTTTGAGAGCGGCATTCGTAAAACCGTGCACTGGTATCTGGCAAACCCGCAATGGTGGCAGGCAATTCTTAACGGCAGCTATCGCGGTGAGCGTCTGGGATTAGCCACGCCGCGTTAAACGCACTTCAGAAGGAGCAGCGATGAAAGGCATTATTTTAGCCGGAGGTTCGGGCACGCGTTTGCATCCGATTACCCGCGCCATCTCGAAACAGCTGTTGCCGGTATATGACAAACCCATGATTTACTATCCGCTGTCGGTACTGATGCTGGCAGGGATTCGCGAAATTTTGATCATCACCACGCCAGAAGATCGCGCCCATTTTGAACGCTTACTGGGCGACGGCAGTGAATTTGGGATTCAGCTAACCTATGCCGAACAACCCCGCCCTGATGGGCTGGCGCAGGCATTTATCATTGGCGAAAGTTTTATTGGTGACGATCACTGTTGTCTGGTGCTGGGCGACAATCTCTATTTCGGCCAGGGTTTCAGCCCCAAGCTGAAGAAAGTGGCCGCGCGCAGCAGCGGCGCGACCGTCTTTGCTTATCAGGTGATGGATCCGGAGCGTTTTGGCGTGGTGGAGTTTGATGACGACTTTAACGCGCTCTCCATTGAGGAAAAACCGCAGCAGCCGAAATCGCGCTGGGCGGTCACCGGCCTCTATTTTTACGACAACCGCGTGGTGGAGTTCGCCAAACAGGTGAAACCTTCCGAGCGCGGTGAGCTGGAAATCACCGCCATCAACCAGATGTATCTCGATCAGGGCGAGCTTGCGGTGGAGTTGCTGGGGCGCGGATTTGCCTGGCTGGATACCGGCACGCACGACAGCCTGATTGAGGCGAGTATGTTTGTGCAGACGGTGGAAAAACGGCAGGGCTTTAAAATTGCCTGCCTGGAAGAGATTGCATGGCGTAACGGCTGGCTGAGCGATGCCCAGCTTTTAGCCGCGGCTCAGGCGCTAACCAAAACCGGCTACGGCCAGTATCTGCTGGATGTTCACAATGCCCGTCCGCGTCAATATTGATTCCCTTACGTGGGAAAATGAGTTCTTCGGTCAGAACAGCGCGCGCTTATCGCTGGATGGCGATTTGACGCTGGCCGAGGCCCTTCAGCAGCCGTATGCGCTGTGGCAAGTGAAGGTGCCCGCTGAACGCGTTGATGCCATCGATGCGCTGAGCCAGCATGGTTTTCAGTTAGTGGAAGGCGAAGCTGACCTTTCCCTCAGCATCAAACATACCGAGCGGCAAGTTGGCGTGCGCATTGCGCGGGAAGCACAAATCCCGGCACTGCGTGAAGCGGCTGCGCAGGCGTTTAGCCAAAGTCGCTTCCGCGCGCCGTGGTTTGCTGCAGCAGACAGCGGACGTTTCTACGCGCAGTGGATTGAAAATGCGGTGCGCGGCACCTTTGATAATCAATGTCTGGTGGCCTGCGATGAGCAGGGCGCGCTGCAAGGTTTCGTCTCGATGCGCGAAGTGGACGGCGACATGCGCATCGGTCTGCTGGCGGTATTGCCCGCCGCACAAGGTTGCGGCGTCGGCCAGCGCTTACTGCTCGCCGCCGCCGACTGGGGCCGCGTACGTCAGCTAACGCATCTGCGCGTGGCGACCCAGCTCAGCAATCTCACGGCGTTGCGCCTCTATTTACGCAGCGGTGCGCGGCTGGAAAGCACCGCTTACTGGTTCTACAGGAAAGCCTCATGATCCCATTTAATGCGCCGCCGATTGTCGGCAGCGAAGTTGAATATATGCAGTCGGCGATGGCCAGCGGCAAGCTGTGCGGCGATGGCGGCTTTACTCGCCGCTGCCAGCAGTGGATGGAACAGCATTTCGGCAGCAAAAAAGTGCTGCTGACGCCATCCTGCACCGCATCGCTGGAGATGGCGGCGCTGCTGATTGACCTGCAGCCTGGCGATGAGGTGATCATGCCGAGCTACACCTTCGTCTCCACCGCCAACGCCTTTGTGCTGCGCGGCGCGACCATTGTGTTTGTCGATGTGCGCCCCGATACGCTAAATATCGATGAAACGCTGATTGAAGCGGCGATCACGCCGAAAACCCGCGCCATCGTGCCAGTGCATTACGCGGGCGTGGCCTGCGAGATGGACAGCATCATGGCGCTGGCGGCGAAGCATAAACTCTATGTTATCGAGGATGCCGCGCAAGGCGTGATGTCGCAGTACAAAGGACGCGCGCTCGGCACCATTGGTCACATTGGCTGCTTTAGCTTTCACGAAACTAAAAATTACACCGCCGGCGGTGAAGGTGGCGCAACGCTGATCAATGACGCGAAGCTGGTGGATCGTGCCGAGATCATTCGTGAAAAAGGCACCAACCGCAGCCAGTTTTTCCGTGGTCAGGTAGATAAATATACCTGGCGCGATATTGGCTCCAGCTATTTGATGGCGGATTTGCAGGCGGCCTATTTGTGGGCGCAGCTGGAAGCGGCGGAGCAAATTAATCAGCAGCGTTTGCGTTTGTGGCAACGCTACTACGATGCGCTGCGGCCGCTAGCTGCTGCCGGCCGTATTGAGCTGCCGGTGGTGCCGAAAAATTGCCGCCACAATGCACATATGTTCTACATCAAGCTGCGCGACAGCGACGATCGTCAGGCGCTGATCAACTGGATGAAAGAGGCGGAAATCCTCACGGTGTTCCATTACATCCCGCTGCACTCGTCGCCAGCGGGTGAACGTTTTGGCCGCTTCCACGGTGATGATGCCTTTACCACGCGTGAAAGCGAGCGCCTGCTGCGCCTGCCGCTGTTCTACAACTTATCGGATAACAACCAGCGTACGGTGATCAGTTCGCTGCTGAGTTTCTTTGCCTGATGTCATTAGCAAAAGCATCAGTCTGGACCGCGTCTTCCACGCTGGTAAAAATCGTTGCTGGCCTGCTGGTGGTGAAACTGTTAGCGATAAGCTTCGGACCCGAAGGGATCGGGCAAGCCGGTAACTTCCGCCAGTTGATTACTGTACTCGGCGTATTGGCGGGCGCGGGCATCTTTAACGGCGTCACTACGTTAGTCGCGCAACATCAGCAACAGCCACAACAACTGCGCGCGGTGACCGGCACGGCTTCGGCGATTGTGCTCGGTTTTTCAACGCTGCTGGCGCTGGTGTTTTTGCTGGCGGCAACGCCCATCAGCACGGCGCTGTTTGGTCATGCTGAATATGCCAACGTGGTGCGCATTGTTGCCTTTCTACAGCTCGGTATTGCCTGGGCCAATCTGACGCTGGCGTTGCTGAAGGGCTTCCGCGATGCGCGCGGCAATGCGCTGGCGCTGATTGCCGGAAGTATCGTCGGCGTGCTGGGTTATGTGCTGTGCTGGTGGCTGGGCGGCTATGCTGGTGCGTTAGTGGGATTGGCGCTGGTGCCGGCGCTGCTGGTGTTTCCGGCGTTGCTGATGCTACGTCGCCATCGCGATCGGCTGCCGCTGAGCTGGCTGATGCCAGGCTGGCATCCTGACCTGGCGCGCAATCTGGCGAAGTTTACGCTGATGGCGCTGATCACCTCATTCACCTTGCCGGTGGCGTGGGTGATGATGCGAAATCTGCTGGCCGAGCAGCAAGGCTGGGCGCAGGTTGGTTTATGGCAGGGCGTGACCAGTATTTCCGATGCCTACCTGCAGTTTATCACCGCCACCTTTAGCGTCTGGCTGTTGCCCACGCTGGCGCGGCTGGAGCAGAAACCGCAAATCGCCCGTGAGATTGGGCGTGCGCTGCGCTTTGTGTTACCTGCCGTCGCAGCGGCCAGTTTCTGCGTATGGCTGCTGCGCGATGTCGCTATCTGGCTGCTGTTTTCGCCGCAGTTCAGCGCGATGCGTGACCTTTTCGTCTGGCAGTTGTGCGGTGATGTGTTTAAAGTCGGCGCCTATGTTTTCGGATATCTGGTGATCGCCAAAGCGTCACTGCGCTTCTATATTCTGACGGAAATCAGCCAGTTTGCCCTGCTGACCGGTTTTTCCCATTGGCTGATTCCGCTGCACGGGACCGCCGGGGCCGCGCAGGCTTACATGGCAACCTACGTTCTCTATTTCGCCCTTTGTTGTGGCGCCTTCATGATTTATTGCCGGAAAAAATGACGACTTTTCACGTATTGGGATCGGATATCCCGCATCACAATCATACGGTGCTGCGCTTCTTTAATGACGTAATGAGCGCCGAGCTGCCAGGCGCTGCCCCGCGTCAGTTTATGGTAGTATCCAGCGCGCCCGAAACGCTGCAAGCGTATGCTTCATTGCAGATTGAAACCTTTGCCAGCAAGCATGCGCTGGCGCAAGCGGTGGTGACGCGTGCTGCCGATCGCTCGCAGCGCTTCTTCTTTCACGGCCAGTTTAATCCCAGCATTTGGTTGGCCTTGCTGAGCGGCAAACTGCGTCGTCAGCAGGCGTTCTGGCATGTATGGGGCGCGGATCTCTACGAAGAAGGGCGCGGTCTTAAGTATCAGCTGTTTTATCTGCTGCGCAGAATGGCGCAAGGACGCGTGGCGCGCGTGTTTGCGACGCGCGGTGATTTGCACCATTTCCAGCAGCGTCATCCGCGCGTTCCCGCCTCGCTGCTCTATTTCCCGACGCGCATGCCGGATGTGGCGCTGCCTGCGCCAATGGAAAGCCCCGATTTCACTATTCTGCTCGGTAACTCCGGCGATCGCAGTAATCGTCACATTGCCGGTTTAGAGGCGATTCGAGCCCAGTTTGGTGAACAGGTGAAAATCGTCGTGCCGCTCGGTTATCCGCAGAATAATCACGCTTATATCGATGAGATTGCCGCCGCCGCACAGCGCCTGTTCCCGGCGGGGCAAGTGACGCTGCTGCGCGACAAGATCGACTTTGATGCCTATCTGACATTGCTTAGCCGCTGCCAGCTCGGCTATTTTATGTTCGAGCGCCAGCAAGGCATTGGTACGCTTTGCTTGCTGATTCAGGCCAATATTCCGTTTGTGCTGAACCGCAAAAATCCGTTCTGGCGCGATCTTAGCGAGCAAGGTTTGCCGGTGCTGTTTAGCGAAGATGCGCTGGATAGCGCCAGCGTGGCCGAAGCGCAACGGCAATTAGCGCAGTGCGATCACTCTTCGATCGCCTTTTTTGCCCCCGGCTATCTGGCAGGCTGGCGCGACGCGCTAACCCTGAGTGAAAGGGAGAGAACATGAGCCTGATGCAGTTTAGTGGTCTGCTGGTGGTTTATCTGTGTTCGCTGGGTTTCATTCTGACCCTAACCTGGCGGGAATTTAAACGGGTGCGCTTCAACTTCCACCTGTTCTTCACCATTCTGTTTTTGTTGACCTTCTATTTCGGCTTCCCGCTGACCAGCGTGCTGGTATTCCGCTTTAACGTGGCGGTGGTGCCGCCGGAATATCTGCTGCAGGCGCTGCTGGCCGCTACCAGCTTTTATGCCATCTATTACGTTAGCTACAAGGTGCGGCTGCGGCCGGCCAATGCGCCTGCGCGCAAACCCTGGCTGCAGATGAACCGGGTTGAAACCCATCTGACCTGTCTGCTGCTGGCGCTGGTGGCAATTGGCACCGTGACGGTGTTCTTTATGCACAACGGCCTGCTGCTGTTCCGGCTTTCGGCTTACAACCAGATCTTCTCCAGCGAAGTGTCCGGCGTGGCGCTTAAACGCTTCTTCTACTTCTTTATTCCGGCGATGCTGATTCGCTACTTCCTCAAGCCAACCCAGCGTCAGTGGCTGTGGTTTTTGCTGGTGTCGGTGGCATTTGGCTTGCTGACCTACGCGCTGGTGGGCGGCACGCGCGCCAATATCATTATCGCGTTCGCGCTGTTCTTGTTTATTGGCATTACGCGCGGCTGGATCACGCTGTGGATGCTGGTTGGCGCCGGTGTGATGGCGATTGGCGGTATGTTCTGGCTGGCGTTGCGTCGCTATAACCTCGACGTGGTGGGCGATGAAGCGTTTTATACCTTCCTTTATCTGACGCGCGATACCTTCTCGCCGTGGGAAAATCTGGCGCTGTTACTGCAAAACTACGACAAGATCGATTTTCAGGGGCTGGCACCGATTTGGCGCGATTTCTACGTGTTCATTCCCAGCTGGATGTGGCCGGGACGTCCAACAGCCATTCTTAACAGCGCTAACTACTTTACCTGGGAAGTGCTGAATAACCATTCCGGCTTGGCGATCTCGCCCACGCTGTTGGGCTCGCTGGTGGTGATGGGCGGCGTGTGGTTTATCCCAATCGGTGCGGTGGCTGTCGGCCTGCTGATGAAAGGCTTCGATAACCTTTATCTGTATGGCCGCGATACCAGCAACCGTTACAGCGGGGCGATTTTGCAGAGTTTCTGCTTCGGCGCGGTGTTTAATATGATCGTGCTGGCGCGTGAAGGATTGGATGCTTTCGGCTCGCGCGTGGTGTTCTTTTGTCTGATTTTTGCGGCCTGTATGTGGGCGGCTAAATTGCTTTATTGGCTGTTGGCGCGCGCGGGGTTGATTCGTCCGCGCAGCGAGCCGGTTTTACACAGCCCTTCTTAACCTTTGGGCACAACGGGAAATTCATACCATGGAAACCGATAAGCCGCGCTATAGCCTGCGCGGAGTCGATCTTCACGCCTTCAACGATATGGCGAGCTTTCTGCGCTTTCTGCTGCCCGAGGGTAAACCGCGTTGCGGCACGCTGGTGGCGATGAATGCCGAGAAAATGCTCACGCTGCAAGAAGATGCGCAGCTACGCGCACTGATCGCTGAGGCTGAGTTCAAATATCCGGATGGCATCAGCATCGTCCGTTCGCTACGTAAGAAGTATCCTCAGCTGCAGGTGAACCGCATTGCAGGCGCGGATTTATGGGAAGCGTTGATGGAGAGTGCAGGGCGTAGCGGCATTCCGGTGTTTCTGATTGGTGGACGTCAGGCGGTGCTGCAGGAAACCTGCGACAAGCTGCGCCGACAGTGGAATGTGAATATCGTTGGCAGTCAGGATGGTTACTTTGCGCCTGAAGCGCGCGACGCGCTGTTTGCCCGCATCGCCGCGAGTGGTGCGCAGATTGTCACGGTGGCGCAAGGTTCGCCGCGCCAGGAGCTGTTGATGCGTGATTGCCGCGCCCATTGGCCGCATGCGCTCTATATGGGCGTTGGTGGCACTTACGATGTGTTTACCGGGCACGTTAAGCGCGCGCCCGTTTGGTGGCAAAAGTCCGGACTGGAATGGCTTTATCGCCTTATTCGTCAGCCTTCGCGTCTGCGTCGCCAATTTAAGCTGCTGAAATACTTACGCTACCATTGGCGGGGCGACCTCTGAAATTGCTGGTTTTTCCAGCGAAAATGAGAGGGTAAGCGCCTCAAACTGCTGTAATTATCGATGGAATGCACAAAGCGTAATCAAACGCGTTTTTTTTCTAAAAAAGGGCTGGACAGTATGAGGTCAAGCCCGTAGTATGCCCATCCGCAACGGCGCTACGCGCCCGTAGCTCAGCTGGATAGAGCGCTGCCCTCCGGAGGCAGAGGTCTCAGGTTCGAATCCTGTCGGGCGCGCCATTTAGTTTGTGCGCAAGAGCTTCGGTGGTTGGTTAGACCGCGTTATGCAGTGAATTAGTAAGTGAAACACGCTTACGCACCAGAATTATGGTGGCTATAGCTCAGTTGGTAGAGCCCTGGATTGTGATTCCAGTTGTCGTGGGTTCGAGTCCCATTAGCCACCCCAGATTTTGCTCGGTCACGCGATGGTGGCGGAATTGGTAGACGCGCTAGCTTCAGGTGTTAGTGTTCTTACGGACGTGAGGGTTCAAGTCCCTCCCTTCGCACCAGGCAAAATTACGCTGTAGCGTTAAAGAAGTAAAAAATCGGCGAGTAGCGCAGCTTGGTAGCGCAACTGGTTTGGGACCAGTGGGTCGGAGGTTCGAATCCTCTCTCGCCGACCATATTCGAAAAGCCTGCTTGAAAAAGCAGGCTTTTTTCGTTTGTATCCGCCATTCATATTCTCAACTCTTCCCATCATTTCCTTTGAGCGTAATTCCGCACATTGTCGCTATTTAGATACATATAACTCATTGATTTATATAGGCATGAAAATTCCTTGCATAGCTTGTCGTTCTGCGGAGACAGCTTATTAAGTGATCGTCGCGTTTTACCGACAGTGGCTAACACCGGGATTGTGGCAGGAACTATATCCTGTTGATATTAATTAACTTATTGCACGTGCTGCAACTTTGGCACGTCTTGTGCAATAATCTACCTGTAGATGCTCATTCCACCTCTTATGTTTGCTGATGCTACATAAACCTGGGAATGATGCAGAGCCCCTTACGGCATCCGTTGTCCAGCCTGGCAGTATTTGCGCACGCTTTACTGCAGTAAGAAGGACATTACGTTGAGTCGGATGCCATCAGTTGTCTTAACGACCTGATCTTACACCTGCTTATGGCAGGTGTTTTTTTGTCTGCAGTATGGCGAAGGGTAGATTCGGCTTCGGAACGCAAGGTTCAGTTAAGCCGCTTTGGGTTTTGCGATGAGTTCACTGGTCACGCGTATATCGAACTCAGTGAAAAGCGCGGTAGGAATTTTTTTATTGCCTATCTTCTTCAGGCTCACAAAGCCGTGACCTTCCAACGTTTTCAGCGTCGCAGACAGATTACTGACTCGACGTCCCGAAAGCTCCGCCAGCTCTGTAACGGTCTGAGGTTTGCGCTCGTGCATGAGCTTGAGAAGTAGGATGTTCTCATTGCTCAGCACCTGCGCAATCGCGTTTACGGACGCAAACCAAACTTTGGGTTCGTCAGCCTCCGGTTTGTACTGCCCACTCGCAATGCTCATTATTCGATTACGCATATTCTCTGGAGAAATAATGCCGATGAGCGCTTTCATGATCTACCCTCTTTTTCACCAATGATTTTGTCTACATTTCCCAGAAAGTCTTCGAGCAGTTGGCTGGCCGAAACGAAGAAATAGGGCTGCCCAGAATCAACAGAGGTTTTATGCAAATGGTCATAAACCGTCCATTTACCTGAAAAACCTCTCTTCGGCGGCTTAATGGCATGAGCGTTATCTATGCCGAAGATGCGGGTGTTGTAATTGTTATGGAAGGTAAGATTGTACCTTATGCCATGCGGCCTGAACTTCGACGGTGCTTCTTTACGAACCTCAATTTTCCACCAATATCCGCTCTCATAAGTAAATCGATATCCATCCATGTCGATCAGCGTATTTAATCCGTAGTCTTCATCATCCATATACTTATGACCCGATCATAACAAATCAATGTTGCTGTGTAAAATTTCATCAGACCCACACGGTAATGATCGAAACAGATCAGGATATTGATTAGCGATAAATTGCAGGCAAAAAAAAGCCGGGACAAGCCCGGCGTGCACAAAAGTAACAATCGTAAAATCAGGCGCTGGGATTGGTCTTCAGCGTAAGTAGCAGGCCTTCACGACGCATTTTGGCAGCGTCTTCCGGACGATGCAGGCGGTCGTAAACATCGGCCAGCCAGGCATAATCAAACGCATCCGGACGCTGCGCCAGCGCTTGCTGGAACGCTTCTGCTGCCTGCTGCCATTCCCCATGACGCATCAGCAGCTGACCCAGCGTGCTATGGAGCAGCGGCGTGGCGCCATGCTGTTTAATCTGCTGACGCAGCGCTTTTTCCAGAGATTGCGGATCGCCACTTTTGATACGCGGCATCAGCAATACCAGACGATCGTCATATTGGCGTTTCAGACCTTCCAGCACGATGCTCTGTGCGGTATCCGGGTCGTCACACTCAATCAGATGTTCTGCCATAGCCACCTGCAAGGCGGTTTCCTGACGCGTTTTGCGGCTCTGGTTTTGCCACCATTTCTTCAAACCGTCGCTGCCTTGATCGGCCATCGCCTGGTTCATCAGGCCCAGCCAGGCTTGCTGCTGCAAGGCATCGCGCTGTGCTTCATCATTGATCTGCACTTTCTGCATCGCAGGCAGAATGTCGAGCAATGCGCCCCATGCGCCGGTACGAATATAGGCTTGTTCTGCCAGACGCAACACTTCCGGATGGCGCGGCGCGACTTCCAGCAGGCGATCAACGCCATGGCGTGCCGCATGATCTTCGTTGCGCGCCAGTTGCAGACGTACGCGTGTGATTTCAACCGGAATCGTGTCGTTCACCGATAACTCAGAAGCGCGCTCCAGATGCTGATTAGCACGGATTTCGTCACCGCGTTGCTGTGCCGCTTCGGCAGCCAGCAAGTAGTTTGCCACTGGCTGATCGGCGTGGTCGGCATTTTTCGACAGCAGTTTTTCGGCCTGTTTAAAGTCACCTTCCGCCAGTTTCATCAGCGCGCTTTGCGTGTGGCGCTGCGCGCTACGGCGCTTGCGGCCGGTGAACCAGCCGCGTGTGCGGGCGCCAGTACGGAACAGGCGACGCAGAATCCATTCCACCAACAAAATCACCAGCAGGCTGAGGATCAAGATGATCGCCAGGCCGGTTACGCTGGTTTCAATGTTCCAGTTGTCGGTTTGGATCAACACGTAGCCCTGATGGCCGGCCACCATCGGTCCAACCACAATGCCCGCAATCAGCAGCAGGAAAAGCACCAATACTTTCAGCATGGTTAGCCTCCTTGTTGATCAGCAGCAACCGATGGCTGAGCCAGCAAATTACGTACGCGGGTTTGCATCAGTTTTTCCAGCAGCGGCTGGCTTTCCAGCGTATCCGGCACATCCATTGAAATGCTTTGCTGGCTCAATTCATCCAGCTGTGCAAGGAAGGCTTTGGTGGCGGCATCGTTGGTGTCGTACCAGGCGCGAACCCAGGTTGATACCGCATCGATAGACTGTTTGTAGATCTCATCCTGATGACGCGGTACGGCCTGAGCCGCAATCAGCAGGCGCGAACGAATGTTTTCGCGCAGGTAAACGTCCTGATTCGGTGCCAGCAGCGGCTGCGCGGTGTTGTCGCGGCGGCGGATGGTGATGAAATCATCCATAAAGTTATGCCAGCTTTTCACCAGATTTTGACGCCATTCGTGCAGCGAACTGGAGAGTTCACCGCCATCGGCGTCCATAGGCGAATCATCGCTGTCGTTGTCGGCCAGGCGTAGATTATCGACGCCGTTCGACAGCTGATTAAGCTTGAGGATGGTGCCGTCATAATCAACCTGGCTGACGGCGGAGAGTGAACTGATGTCCTGCGTTAAGGCGCGACGCACGTTCATCACACTCGGATCGTTCATGTCGGCCAGGCTGGAATCAGCACTTTTCAATAACGCTGCCGCGGTGGTGACATCCTGATCGCTCCACAGTTTGCGGCCCGCCAGTTTGACGAGGTAGTCCGCTTGCGCCAGTAGCCAGGTACGCGTGTCGTTTCCAGAGATGGTAGCGACTTTATCACGCAGGGTTTCCAGCTCTTTTGCGCTGTTATCCTGCTGCGTGCGCGCCTGCTGCAAGGCGCTGTTGGCGCTATCCAGCTGTTGCGTCAGCTGCTGTTTGTCGCTGCCTAGTTGCTGCTGCAAGGCGCTCAGCTGCTCACTGAGATTCTGGTTAGTTTGAGCCTGTAAATCGGCCTGGTGTTTCCCATTAAGGTAAAGTCCCGCCCCAATCGCCAGCGCAATCACAATCGCCACGGCACTCAGCACCTTGCCATCGCCTTTTTTATCGCGAGGTGGTTTGGTTGCTGGCGAGGGAGAATTGTCCGCTGGGGTGGTTTCTTCAACCATGGCGGAGGAGGCTTTTTGTTCCGTCATTATGGCTCATCCCATTGTTAAGTTCAGCGTAACGCGCGCAGCAGCGCATCGTTATCGGCACCATCGGCTACATCAATGTCCTGCCAGCCTAATTCAGCGGCTTGCGTAGCCAAACGTTCACTGACGACCACAAGCCGACAGTGCAGTAACCATTCCCGACGATCAATTGGCGGAAACAGAGAAAAGAGTTGTTGTAACATTTCGCCGCTGGTTACCACCAGCGTTGTAATGCCGCGATCGCGCCAGCGTCGGCCTTCAGTCGCGCCGTTGTAGTGCTTTTCACAGCGCTGATAGCACTCGCAGTATTGCACCTCAACGCCGCGTTCAATCAGCGTTTCTGCCAGCAACTCGCGCCCCGGACTGCCGCGCAGAATCAGCGCGCGTTTGCCACTCACCTGCTGCAGACGGTTCAGGCGCACCAGCTCTTCGCTGGTCTCCCGCGCATGAGGATAGTCTACTTTGAGATTACTGACGGTATGCAGGGCTAAAGCGGTGCTGCGACCAATAGCATAATAGTTGAGGGCTTCAGGCCATGTTGTCGCGCTTTGCTGTAAAGCGGGCTCGGCGAAAGTAACGACCTGCTGCGACAGTAAAAACACCAGATCGCCTGGCTGTAACGCCGCAAGTTGGCTTGGCAAATGGATAAGATCGCGACCCGGCGTAAATTCAATCAGCGGGAAGCCCCATGCCAGCTTGCCCAGGCTGCGCAAACGCGAGACCAGTTCAGTGGCGGCCGGTTCCGGGCGGGTCACGAGGATGGTCATACTGGCGGTTGACCTTGATACACTTCACGCAGAATGTCGCGCGCGCCGCCATCCAACAGCTCTTCGGCCAGCGAAACCCCCATTCTTTCGGCGTGATCGCGTGGACCGCGACGCTCGCCGACCACCATTTGACTGCCGTCCGGTGAGCCAACTAATCCGCGCAGCCACAGCTGATCGTCTTCCAGCACCGCGAAGCTGCCGATAGGCACCTGACAACCGCCTTCCAGCCGCGTGTTCATTGCGCGTTCGGCGCGCACGCACACGGCGGTATCGTCGTGATTCAACGCCTGTAGCAGCGTAATCAATTGCTCATCATCTGCGCGGCATTCAATGCCGACGGCGCCCTGACCCACGGCGGGCAGGGAGATCTCGGCAGGCATTGCCTGACGGATGCGATCTTCCAGACCTAAACGCTTCAAACCGGCCGCCGCCAGAATGATGGCGTCATATTCACCGGCATCAAGTTTGCCAAGACGCGTGCCGACGTTGCCGCGCAGTGAGCGAATCACTAAATCCGGACGACGGGCGCTAAGCTGGCACTGGCGACGCAGGCTGGACGTCCCAACAACCGCGCCTTGTGGCAGCTCATCAACACTGTTGTAACGATTGGAGACGAAAGCATCGCGCGGATCTTCACGCTCGCAAATGGTCACCAGACCGAGGCCTTGTGGAAAATCGATCGGCACATCTTTCATTGAGTGCACGGCGAGATCGGCGCGGCCTTCCAGCATTGCCAGCTCAAGCTCTTTAACGAATAGCCCTTTGCCGCCAACCTTTGCCAATGGCGTATCAAGGATGACATCACCTTTGGTGACCATCGGCAGCAACTCAACTTGCAGACCCGGATGAGCCGCCATCAGACGCTGTTGGACATATTGTGCCTGCCACAAAGCAAGGGGACTTTGTCTGGTAGCAATTCTGAAAATTTTGTTTAACATGCTGTTAACCATTTTGATCGTTCATCGAATATCCTATCATTGATAGGGGAATGCTGTCAGTTTCAACGGATTGAAAAGGCCGCGATGTCAGACTGCGCCTGGATCTTGCGGGTCGCAGTTTTATGTCGAAGTCTGAAAAAAGCAGGGCTACGGTCGGAACATGCTAAACTGTTAAGTAGCGCAACTTTCTTTACGGTCAATCCTCCGGGTGTTAGATTGATCACGTTTCCAGCAATTATTTGCCCGATATCTTTATTATTAAGCGGCAGAATGCGGAAACAGGGTGCTTAACACTGGGACAATCAGGCGAAACGTCTTGTACCTCTACATTGAGACACTGAAACAGAGACTGGATGCGATTAACCAGCTGCGTGTAGATCGCGCACTGGCTGCCATGGGGCCTGCTTTCCAGCAAGTCTACAGTCTGCTGCCAACATTATTGCATTACCATCATCCGCTGATGCCGGGCTACCTCGAAGGTAGCGTTCCGCATGGCGTCTGCCTTTACACGCCCGATGAAAATCAATTCCAGCTGCTGCAGAACTTAGCGGGCGGACAACCGCTCGATCTCACCGCCGCCGTCGCGGGCGAACGTCCAATTACCGGCATTTACTCAATGGGCAGCACCTCGTCGGTTGGGCAAAACAGCATTTCCGACCTCGACATCTGGGTATGCCACCAATCGTGGCTGGATAATGAAGAGCGCCTCAATCTGCAGCGTAAGTGTACGCTGTTGCAGAAATGGTGTGTGTCGATGGGTGTGGAAGTCAGCTTCTTCCTGATTGACGAGAACCGTTTCCGCCATAACGAAAGCGGTAGCCTCGGCGGTGAAGACTGCGGTTCTACCCAACATATTTTGCTGCTGGATGAGTTCTACCGTACCGCCGTGCGTATGGCGGGTAAACGCATCCTGTGGAATATGGTGCCTGGCGAAGAGGAGCACCATTACGACGATTACGTCATGTCGCTCTATTCACAAGGCGTACTGACGCCGAATGAGTGGCTGGATCTCGGCGGCCTTGGCACGCTGTCGGCGGAAGAGTACTTCGGTGCCAGCTTGTGGCAGCTGTATAAAAGTATCGACTCGCCGTATAAAGCGGTGCTGAAAACCCTGCTGCTGGAAGCCTACAGCTGGGAATATCCCGACACGCAGCTCTTGTCGATGGACATCAAGCAGCGCCTGCACGACGGCGAAATTGTCTCCTTCGGTCTCGATCCTTACTGCATGATGCTGGAGCGCGTGACGCGCTATCTCACCAGCGTTGATGACATGGCGCGCCTCGATTTAGTGCGTCGATGTTTCTATTTAAAAGTGTGTGAAAAGCTCTCGAGCGAAGATCACCATCATCAGCGCACCGGCTGGCGGCGCGAGATCTTATCGCAGCTGGTTAAAGAGTGGGGCTGGGATGAAGAGAAGTTAGCGGTACTGGATAACCGCGCGCAGTGGAAAATCGAACGGGTACGCGAAGCGCACAACGAGCTGCTGGATGCGATGATGCAGAGCTATCGCAACCTGATTCGCTTTGCGCGTCGCAACAATTTAAGCGTCAGCGCCAGCCCGCAGGATATCGGCGTGCTGACGCGTAAACTGTATGCCGCGTTCGAGGCGCTGCCGGGTAAAGTCACTTTAGTGAACCCGCAGATTTCGCCCGATCTCTCGGAAGAGAATCTTACCTTTATTCATGTCCCGGCGGGCCGCGCTAATCGCGCCGGTTGGTATCTGTATAACCAATCGCCGGACATGAGTTCCATCATCAGCCATCAGCCGCTGGAATATAATCGCTATCTGAACAAGCTGGTGGCGTGGGCGTGGTTTAACGGTTTGCTGACCAGTAAAACGCGTCTGCATATGAAGGGCAACGATCTGTGCGATCTGCCGCGTCTGCAGGAACTGGTTAACGATGTGTCGAGCCACTTCCCGCTGCGCGTGCCAGCACCGACGCCGAAAGCGCTCTACAGCCCGTGCGAAATTCGTCACTTAGCGATTATCGTTAACCTGGAACACGATCCTACCTCCGCATTCCGCAATCAGGTGGTGCATTTTGATTTCCGTAAGCTGGATGTGTTCAGCTTCGGTCAGCAGCAGCAATGTCTGATTGGCAGCATCGATCTGCTCTATCGCAACTCGTGGAATGAAGTGCGTACGCTGCACTTCAATGGTGAGCAGGCGATGATTGAGGCGCTAAAAACCATTCTCGGCAAAATGCATCAGGATGCAGCGCCGCCGGATACGGTAGAAGTATTCTGCTACAGCCAGCATCTGCGCGGTTTAATTCGTACTCGCGTGCAGCAGCTGGTTTCGGAATGCATTGAGCTGCGTCTGTCGAGCACGCGTCAGGAACCGGGCCGCTTTAAAGCGTTACGCATGGCGGGCCAAACCTGGGGCTTATTCTTCGAACGCATGAGCGTGTCGGTGCAGAAGCTGGAAAACGCCGTGGAATTTTATGGCGCGATTTCTAACAACAAGCTGCATGGTTTGTCGATTAAAGTGGAATCGAACCAGACGCCGTTGCCGCCGGTGGTGAACGGCTACGCCAGCGAAGGCATCATTCAGTTCTTCTTTGAAGATACTAATGACGATCGCGGTTTCAACATCTATATCCTCGACGAAACCAATCGCGTTGAGGTTTATCACCATTGCGAAGGCAGTAAAGAAGAGCTGGTACGCGACGTGAGTCGATTCTACTCATCGTCGCATGACCGTTTTACCTACGGTTCCAGCTTTATCAATTTTAACCTGCCGCAGTTCTACCAGATTGTGAACACTGGCGAACGTTTCCAGGTGATTCCTTTCCGCAGCCAAACGCTGACGCAGCTCTGCGCTACCCAGCCTGACAACGACAACGGCGACTTCCAGCCGCGCTACCAAATGCATTGATCCCGCCCGCGTTCGCGCGGCGGGATGCGCTGTTACTCTGACCTGCCGCAGGAAATGCGGCTATTTCCTGTTGCTTTTACAACGTCAACTGCGATGATAAGCAACCATGGCTTTAGGACAGAAGAGCAGACAGAATGATACGAGTGATGAGTCAGCTGGGTATGGCGCTGGCACTGGTCAGCCTGGTAGGCTGTGGCCTAAAAGGACCGCTGTATTTCCCGCCGAAAGATCAGCCAAACAAGCCGAAACAGCAGGTCACCGCGCAGCAGCAAAAAGCGGCTCAGGATGCTGATGTCGGTGGTTTGGTCACCAGCAAGCCTGGTTCGCAGGCCAACTAAACTCTATGAGTAATCCGGCGGAGCAGAAAATGCAGTTCTCAAAAATGCACGGTCTCGGCAACGACTTTATGGTTGTGGATGCTGTGACGCAAAACGTCTTTTTTTCGCCGGAACTGATTCGCCGCCTGGCGGACAGAAATCTGGGGATCGGTTTTGATCAGCTACTGATCGTTGAACCGCCTTACGATCCGGATCTCGATTTCCATTACCGCATTTTCAACGCTGATGGCAGCGAAGTCGCGCAGTGCGGCAACGGCGCACGCTGCTTTGCCCGCTTTGTGCGTCTGAAAGGTTTGACCAATAAAAGCGACATTCGTGTCAGCACGCAAACTGGCCGCATGGTGCTCAGCGTCACCAATGATGAGCTGGTGCGCGTCAATATGGGTCAACCCAACTTCGAACCGCAAAGCGTGCCGCTCCGCGCGAATAAAGCAGAGAACCTTTATTTGCAGCGGGTGGCCGAGCAAACCGTGATGTTTGGTGCGGTATCGATGGGCAATCCGCACTGCGTGATTCAGGTAGAAAGCGTGAAAACCGCGCCGGTGGAAACGCTGGGCCCAGAGCTGGAAAGCCACGAGCGATTCCCGGAGCGCGTCAATGTCGGCTTTATGGAAGTGGTCAATCGTGAACACATCCGTCTGCGCGTGTATGAACGTGGTGCAGGCGAAACCCAGGCATGCGGCAGCGGCGCCTGCGCGGCGGTCGCCTGCGGCGTTCAGCAGGGCATTCTGGCGGAAAATGTCCGCGTCGATTTGCCGGGCGGAACGCTGCACATTGCCTGGAAAGGGGAAGGGCAGCCGCTGTTTATGACCGGTCCAGCCACACACGTCTACGATGGGTTTATTCATCTATGAAAAATGTCGAAGAGCAAACCGAAAGCGAGGTTTTGCTGGACGATCAATCGGTAAGCGCATTTCTGCGTCAAAACCCCGATTTTTTTATTCGCAATGCGCGCCAGGTTGAACAGATGATGGTGCCGCATCCGGTACGCGGCAGTGTTTCGCTGGTGGAGTGGCATATGGCGCGGCAGCGCAACCACATCCAGCAGTTAGAAGAGGAGATCACGCTGCTGATGGAGCAGGCTACCGCCAACCATCAGCTGTTTGATCGCCTGCTGGCGCTGCAAGGTCATCTCGCCGCCGCCGACAGCTTGCAAGAGATGCTAACGCGTCTGCACCGCTGGGCGCGCGAACTGGGTCTGGCCGGCGCACACGTACGCGTGTTCAATGACAAGTGGCACATCGGCGCACCCTCTGATTTCACCCAGCTCGGCTTGTCACGTCAGGCATTCGAACCGCTGCGCATTCAGCGCTTCGGCAATGAACATCACTATCTCGGCAGCCTGAACGGTCCGGAATTGCTACTGCTGTTGCCGCAGGCCAAAGCGATTGGCTCGGTAGCGATGTCGCTGATGGGCGAACGCGGCGAGCTGGGCATATTAATGTTCACCAGCCGCGATAATCAGCATTATCAGGCGGGCATGGGTACGCTGCTGCTGCAGCATCTGGCGCAAATGTTGCCGGATCTGCTGTCACGCTGGATTGAACGCGCATGAGTCACGTCAGTCCGCTGCTGCCGGCCGTGGATGACTTTCTGCGTTATCTCAAGGTCGAACGCCAGCTGAGTCCGCTGACGCAAAAGAATTACCAACGGCAATTGCAGGCGATTATGGCAATGGCCGATGAGATGAAGCTGACGAGCTGGTCGCAGCTGGAACCGGCGCAGGTGCGCAGCCTGGCGGCACGCAGCCGGCGGGGCGGTTTAGGCGCCAGCAGTCTGGCGCTGCGTATGTCGGCGCTGCGCAGTTTTCTCGACTGGCAAGTGCATCAGGGCATGCTGAGCGCCAATCCCGCCAAAGGCATATCCACGCCGCGTAATGCGCGCCATCTGCCGAAAAACATGGATGTCGACGAAGTTAACCAACTGCTGGAGATCGATCTCAACGATCCGCTGGCAGTACGCGACCGCGCGATGCTGGAAACCATGTACGGCGGCGGTTTGCGTCTGTCTGAGCTGGTGAATATGGATTGTCGCCACATGGATTTGGAGGCCGGTGAAGTGCGGGTGCTGGGTAAAGGCAGCAAAGAGCGCCGCGTACCGATTGGCGGCACGGCGGTCACCTGGATTCAGCACTGGTTACCGCTGCGTGCTAGCTTTGCGCCGCAGGATGATGCGGTGTTTGTCTCCAGCCGCGGCAGCCGGATTTCGACGCGCAACGTGCAGAAGCGTTTTGCCGAATGGGGCATCAAGCAAGGCGTTGCCAGCCATATTCATCCGCATAAACTGCGCCACTCTTTTGCCACGCATTTGCTGGAATCGAGCGGCGATCTGCGCGCGGTACAGGAACTGCTCGGTCACGCCAATCTGGCGACCACGCAAATCTACACCCATCTGGATTTCCAGCATCTGGCGACGGTTTACGATGCGGCCCATCCGCGTGCCAAACGAGGAAAGTCTTAATGAAGTTTTATCGTCCGCTCGGCCCGATCAAAGCAATCACCTTTGATCTCGACGACACGCTGTATGACAACCATCCCGTCATTCGCAAAACCACTGCCGAATCGCACGCTGCGCTGCAGGCGTATCATCCAGCTCTGCGAGAATTCACCCCGGCGGATTATCAGACGCTGCGCAATGAGTTGCTGGCGCGCGAGCCGGAAATTTATCACGATGTGTCTGAATGGCGTCGTCGCTCGGTGGAGCTGGCGCTGCTCAATGTCGGCTTATCCAAAGCGGAAGCCACCGCCGGTGCCAGCGACGTGATGAGCGTCTTCCATCAGTGGCGTAGTGAAGTCGATATGCCGGAAGAGACGCATCAAACGCTGACGTGGCTGGGCGAGCGTGTGCCGCTGGTGGCGATCACCAACGGCAATGCCTGTCCGGAAAAGCTCGGCATCCATCATCACTTCCAGTTCGCGCTGCGTGCCGGTCCGCACGGTCGCGCCAAGCCGTGGCAGGATATGTATCATCTGGCCGCTGAGCGTTTGAGCATTGCGCCGCAGCACATTCTGCACGTCGGCGACGATCTCACCACTGATGTGGCCGGTTCGCTGCGTGCCGGTATGCAAGCCTGCTGGATCAATTTGCGTGAAGGCAATCTGATGAAGATCGACGATGCGCGTTTGCTGCCGCACGTTGAAATTGATCGGTTGGCATCTCTGACCTCGCTGCTATAATCCACACATGTAAATATATACAGCTCTATCCGCAGCAGTGTGGATTTGAGTTCATTTTCTTTCGCGAACGGTGCTTATGGACGTTTCTGATCTGCTTGACGGCTTGAATGACAAACAGCGCGAGGCGGTCGCCGCACCGCGCAGCAACCTGCTGGTGCTGGCCGGAGCAGGCAGTGGCAAAACCCGTGTGCTGGTGCATCGCATCGCCTGGCTGCTGTCGGTAGAGAACTGCTCGCCGTATTCGATTATGGCGGTGACCTTCACCAACAAAGCGGCGGCGGAAATGCGCCATCGTATCGATCAGCTGATCGGCACCAGCCAGGGCGGCATGTGGATTGGCACTTTCCACGGCCTGGCGCACCGTTTACTGCGCGCGCATCACCTTGATGCCGGCTTGCCGCAGGATTTCCAGATCCTCGACAGCGACGATCAGCTGCGTCTGCTGAAGCGCCTGATCAAAGCGATGAACCTTGATGAGAAACAGTGGCCTGCGCGTCAGGGCATGTGGTACATCAACGGTAAAAAAGATGAAGGCCTGCGGCCAAAACACATCGAAAGCTACGGCAATCCGGTTGAACAAACCTGGCTGCGCATCTATCAGGCGTATCAGGAAGCCTGCGATCGCGCCGGATTAGTGGATTTCGCCGAGCTGCTGCTGCGCGCCCACGAACTCTGGCTTAACAAGCCGCATATCCTGAACCATTACCGTGAGCGTTTCAGCAACGTGCTGGTGGATGAGTTCCAGGATACCAACAATATTCAGTACGCATGGATTCGCATGCTGGCGGGTGATAGCGGCCGCGTGATTATTGTTGGCGATGACGATCAGTCGATTTACGGCTGGCGCGGTGCGCAGGTGGAGAACATCCAGCGCTTCCTGCAGGATTTTCCCGGCGCGGAAACCATTCGCCTGGAGCAGAACTATCGCTCGACCAACAACATTCTGAAAGCGGCGAACACGCTGATCGCCAACAACAATGGCCGCCTCGGTAAAGAGCTGTGGACCGACGGCAGCGATGGTGAAAAGATCTCACTCTACTGCGCATTCAACGAGCTGGATGAAGCGCGCTTTGTGGTCAATCGCATCAAAAGCTGGCACGAGAACGGCAATGCGCTGCAGGATTGCGCCATTCTCTACCGCAGCAACGCCCAATCGCGCGTGCTGGAAGAGGCGCTGCTGCAAGGCAGCATGCCGTATCGCATTTATGGCGGCATGCGCTTCTTCGAGCGTCAGGAGATTAAAGATGCGCTGGCCTATCTGCGTTTAATGGCCAATCGCAACGACGATGCAGCCTTTGAGCGTGTGGTGAACACGCCGGTGCGCGGCGTCGGCGATCGTACCCTCGATGTGGTGCGCCAGACCGCGCGCGATCAGCAACTCACCTTGTGGCAGGCCACGCGCGAGCTGTTGCAGAACAAAGCCTTAGCCGGACGCGCCGCCTCAGCGCTACAACGCTTCTGCGAATTGGTCGATTCACTGGCCAGCGAAACCGCCGAGATGCCGCTGCATGTGCAAACCGATCGCGTGATTAAAGACTCCGGTTTATGGGTGATGTACGAGCAGGAGAAGGGCGAGAAAGGCCAGGCGCGTATTGAAAACCTTGAGGAACTGGTCACGGCAACGCGCCAGTTCAGCTATCAGGACGAAGACGAAGATTTGATGCCGCTGCAGGCATTCTTGTCACATGCGGCGCTGGAGGCAGGCGAAGGCCAGGCCGACAAATGGCAGGACGCGGTGCAGCTGATGACCATGCACTCGGCGAAAGGGCTGGAGTTCAGCCAGGTATTTATCGTCGGCATGGAAGAGGGCATGTTCCCGAGCCAGATGTCGCTGGATGAAGGCGGTCGTCTGGAAGAGGAGCGCCGTCTGGCTTACGTTGGCGTGACGCGTGCCATGGTCAAGCTGACGCTCACCTATGCTGAAAGCCGTCGTCTTTATGGTAAGGAAGTGTATCACCGTCCATCACGCTTCATCGGTGAGCTGCCGGAAGAGTGCGTGGAAGAGGTGCGTTTGCGCGCCAGCGTCAGCCGTCCGGTGAGCCATCAGCGCATGGGCACGCCCATCGCGCAAAATGACAGCGGCTTCACGCTCGGCCAGCGCGTGCGTCATGCCAAGTTCGGTGAAGGCACCATCATCAATCTCGAAGGCAGCGGTGAACACAGCCGTTTGCAAGTGGCGTTTCAGGGCCAGGGCATCAAGTGGCTGGTGGCGGCTTACGCCCGTCTGGAAACGGTGTAGCGCGGTTGCGCTACCTTGACGACTTTTTCGTCTCAGCGTAACATGCGCGCACTATTATCATGAGAGGACAATGCCTTGGACGCGCCCAGTCGATGCTGGCTCAATCACCTGTTTAACAGGAACTCCTAAGGTTACCTCTTTTAGCTGGTAGCCTTAGCGGTTAACAGCGACCTCCCTTTTTTACTCTCGTCGCGTGAGTTAGCACTGATTTACCCTTGAAGCGAAAGTTTCCGTGTTCAGGCTTCGCCGTGCCCGTAATTTACAGTGGTCACCGCCTTGTCCCATTCCGAAAAAATGGGGAGTTATTGCTATGCTGAGCGCATTTAAACTCGATCGTAATCGCCTGACGCGCATCGAGCTGGAAGAAGATAACGACAAACTCAACACGTCTGTTTGGGTCGATCTGATCGAACCTGACGACAGCGAACGCGATCGCGTGCAATGCGAGCTCGGCCAGAGCCTGGCGACGCGTCCGGAACTGGAAGACATCGAAGCCTCGGCGCGTTTCTTCGAAGACGAAGACGGCCTGCACATTCACTCCTTCTTCTTCTTTGAAGATGCCGAAGACCACGCTGGCAACTCCACCGTGGCATTCACCATCCGCGAAGATCGCCTGTATACGCTGCGCGAACGCGAACTGCCAGCTTTCCGTCTCTATCGCATGCGTGCGCGCAATCAGATGCTGACCGATGGCAACGCCTATGAGCTGCTGCTGGATTTGTTTGAGACCAAAATCGAACAGCTGGCGGATGAGATCGAGAACATCTATAGCGCGCTGGAGAAACTCAGCCGCGTGATCATGGAAGGCCAGCAGGGCGAAGAGTACGATCAGGCGCTGTCACGTCTGGCGGAGCTGGAAGATATCGGCTGGAAAGTGCGGTTATGTCTGATGGATACCCAGCGTGCCCTCAACTTCCTGGTGCGCAAAGCGCGTCTGCCGGGCAACCAGCTGGAGCAGGCGCGTGAAATCCTGCGCGATATCGAATCGCTGTTGCCGCATAACGAATCGCTGTTCCAGAAGGTCAACTTCCTGATGCAGGCGGCAATGGGCTTCATCAATATTGAGCAGAACCGCATCATCAAGATCTTCTCAGTGGTTTCGGTGGTATTCCTGCCGCCCACGCTGGTGGCATCCAGCTACGGCATGAACTTCGAGTTTATGCCGGAG
>Ga0308170_10000848_pt1 | contig 33912 bp, 43 predicted proteins | sample PhyBR2_2_FD_202136 | JGI IMG/M metagenome (GOLD analysis project Ga0308170, IMG submission 202136) | Phyllosphere microbial communities from UC Gill Tract Community Farm, Albany, California, United States - DLSLSB.R2 | ecosystem: Host-associated > Plants > Phyllosphere > Unclassified | place...
GTCATGCTCGCTGCCGCGCTGCGGATGCTGCGGAGTAACGATCGCGCGCTGACCATTTCCGTGCTCGACACCGAATACGGCCTGCCGCCGGTGATCCTGTCGCGGTTGGAAAATGCGCACAAGACGCTCGATCGCTGGAATGCGGCGACCGTCGCGGCGCTGTGCCGCTTGTTCGACGTCGCCGACGAGGCGGCGTTGCGCAAGCATATTGACGGCCTCTACCGGCGCGGCGAACTCGATGGTCAGGTCGGACGCATCGCCGATCCGCAGATCCGTATCGCCCGCACACGCGAGCGCAACGCGGCGCTGATGCAGGAACTCGAATCCCCGCCCGAACGCCCCCGCAAGCGCACCAGCACCACCGCGGCGAAGGCGAAGCGGCCCGCGCGCCCTGCCGCTGCGGCCGGGACGGCAGCCGCCGTGCGCACGCTCCCGGTTTACGGCACCGCGTTGCCGGGCGGGCTGATCGCCGGAGCCAGCGTCGACGCGGTGATCGACGCACCGAGGCTGGCAGGACCGCGCGCGTTCGGTTTGCGCGTCTGCCGCGCGACGCTCGGCGCGGGGCTGCCCGCGAGTGCAACCGTTATCGTCGATCCCGATCGCCCGCCCGTCATCGGCGGCCTCGCCGCGATCCGCGTCGATGACGGCTATCGGCTGCTGACCGTCGCCTGCGATCGCTCGGGCGCGACGATGGGCTACAGCGTCACGCCCGATATCGCGATCGCGCTCGACGATCTCGACCCGACACAGGTCCACGCGGTCATCGCGGCGATTTTCCCGACCTAACGCCCTGCTGTCGGCGTCGCGGGGCCGGGGATGGGGGCCGCGGCGGGAGCGGCGGCGGCGGGCTTGGGGATCGGCGGCACGACCCGCCGCCTGGGCGTCTTGCGCGCCAGCGACATGCTCAGATCGGCCGCCCCCGCCGGGGTCATCGCGGCGAGGATCATCGCGGTCGATCGCTGGCGCATCCGCTGCGCGACCTGCATCTGCACGTCCATGTCGAGCTGTTCGAGCACCAAGGCGGCCCTGGCGGGTTTCATCGCCTGATAGATGCGCGCGAGATCGTCAAATTGCGCATTTTGCGCGGTGGCCTTGTCGCCCGGCGCGGCAGAGGCCGCCGCGGCGGCAGCGGCTGCCGCCTCCTGCTGGCGCGCGCGCGCATTGGCCTTGATACGTTCCTCGGCCGCGCGCGCCACCTGTTCGCGCAGGCTCAGCGCACGGTTGCGCGCGGCCCCCGACTGGTCGCGCTTGGCGAGATCCTGGTTGATCGCGGTCCCCAGCCGGGTCGGCGGCAGATCGGACGCGGGCGCGGCGGCGATCGCGTTGGCGACCGTCGACAGGGTCGCGACCGCCGCCATCACCATCAGCAATGAAGGACGGCCGCTCATGCCGACGCCTCCGCTTCGCTCGCCGCGACGCTGGTCGCGCTATCGGCCAGCTTGCTGCGCGCCCGCGATTTGGGCTTCGGTTTGGAAGCGGGTTTCGGCGGCGGCGTGGTCTTGCCGACCGCCTCGACGATCCGCTCGGCCACCGCATCGGCGATCCCCGCCATCACGGTCAGTTCCTCGCGCATCGCGGTACCGCTGGCGATGACGCGTGCATTGGCCGCGCAATCGACGCGCAAGGTCTCGCGCAGGTCCGCCAGGACATTGCGCGCCTCGCTCGTCGCGGTGTCGAGCGCAACGACCATCTCGGCGAAATTCTCGCCCTTCACGTCTTTCAGGCACCGCATCAGCCTGATGCTCTGGACGAGCACGGCGGTGCAGAACAGCATCGTCATGATGTTGGTGACGGTGGAAAAGCTCATCGTGGAACCCCCTGGGACACGTCGGTCAGCAACCGGACTGCGATATTGTTGTGGCGTTGGCCGATCTGCGCGCGGCCGAGCGTGATCCCGCCCGACTTGATCTCCAGCGGGTCGTCGGGCGCCACGTTGAACTCGATCGTCTGCCCGACCGTCATGGTGCGCACATCGTCGAGCCGCATCACCTTCTCGCCGAGCACGACGTCGACCGGCACCGCGGTCTGCCGCATCTCGTGCGCCATATGATCTTCCCAGATGCTGCCGCGGCCGATCTTCTGCCCCATGAACCGCTGGAGCAGCTTCTGGCGCACCGGTTCGAGCGTCGCGTTGGGCAGCAGGACGCTGAACTTGCCGCCGCGGCCCTCCATGTCGACACGGAAGGTCGCGACCGCGGCGATGTTGGTCGGCCCTGCGATTGCGGCAAAGCGCGGGTTCGTCTCGATCCGTTCGAGGACCAGCCCGACCCGGTCGATCGGCGCGAACGCGGCCGACAAATCGGCGAGCGCGAGCGTCAACATCTTGGAGACCAAGGTCGTCTCGATCGTGGTGAAGGCGCGCCCCTCGATCCGCATCGGCCCCCCGCCGCGCCGGCCGCCGAGCAGCGCATCGACGACCGCGTAGATCAGGCTCGATTCGACCGTGATGACGCCGTAATTCTCCCATTCGGGCACGTTGAAGACGCCGATCATCGACGGTAGCGCGAGCCGCCCCATGAAGTCGCCGAACCGGATCGAGGTCAGTTCGTCGAGGCTCACGTCGATCGAATCCGATGTCAGGTTGCGCATGCTGGTGGCGAAGCTGCGCACCATGTGTTCGCAGACGACTTCGAGCATCGGCAGGCGTTCGTGGCTGATGACCCGCGACTCGATGACCGCCTTCAGGCCGCTTTTCTTGGTGACCGGCGCGCTGCCGCCGAACAGCGCGTCGATGCTCGCCTGATCGAACGCATCGCCGTCGCCCATCTCCAGGCTTGGCGCCGGCAGGTCGAACTCCATGAAGTCGTCGGTCATTGCTGGATCAGGTCCTGGATGAGGATGTCCTTGATGACGTGCGGGCCCATCGCCCCGGTCGCGCGCACCAGCATCTCCTCCTTGATGCGAAAGACCGCGGCCGATCCGGCCAGGTCCTCGGGCCGCAACTCGCGCAGGAACGGCTGGAACGCATCGATGATCAGCGGCAGCTTGCCCTTGATCTCGTTGCCCTTGGCCGCGGAGACGGGAACGATGGTGAAGCGGATCTTGAGGAACCGCTCGGCGCCATCCGCGCCGCGCAGGTTCACCACCATGCCCGGCACCTCGACATAGGTTTCGCCGGCTTCCCCATGGCCTTCGCCCCCGGCTTCGGGTTCTGCGGCGGCTTCCGCGTTCGCCTCCTGCCCGGCGGGGGCGGACGGCATCAGGAAGAACGCCGCGCCGCCGCCGAGCAGTACGAGCAACAGGACGGCGGCGGCGATGATCTTGGCACGCTTGCCGAACCGGGGCGGCTTGGTCGCCGGCCCGCCGTCACTGTTCGGGTCGGCGGCTTCGGCGTCCTTGGGCTCGGGTGCTGACACTGGAGGTCCTTTCGATCCGGCATGCGGTCGGCGCAAATCGCCCGCGGCGCGCCGTTCGCTGGTTTCCCGTCTATTATAGGAGGGTGAGGCGGCAACTTCTGCCTAGTGCCCCCATGATTAGCGCCGGAGCGACGACGAATGGATATCTCCTCCTATGTTCTGCTGAGCCATGAGCAGGCGCTGCAGCGCAGGCTGGATGTGACCGCCAACAACATGGCCAATACGAGCACGGTCGGCTTCAAGCGTGAACAGCCGGTCTTCCACGAATATGTCGAACAGTCGGGCGATGCGGCGGTGCCGACGGCGCGCGCGACGTCGTATGTGCTCGATTACGGCGCGATCCACGATACCGGGATGGGCGCGTTCCAGCCGACCGGCAATCCGATGGACGTGATGATCGAGGGGCCGGGCTATCTCAACGTCGCGACCCCCGACGGCGGCACCGCCTATACGCGCGCGGGCTTCGTCAAGGTGCTGCCCTCGGGCGATCTGGCGACGGCAGGAGGCGAGCGGCTGCTCGATCCGGCGGGCAAGCCGATCAATGTGCCGCCTGACCAGCTCGCCACGCTCAGCATCGCGTCGGACGGATCGATCATGGGCGCGTCGGGTCCGCTCGGCCGGCTCGCGGTGACGGTGTTCGCCGACGAAACGAGCGTCTCGCCGCGCGGCGACGGCATGATGGCGGGCAGCGGCGGCCGCATCCTCGCCGCGACCGAGGTCACGCTCACCACCGGTGGTGTCGAGGGATCGAACGTCCAGCCGATCGTCGAGACCAGCGCGATGATCGACATCCTGCGCTCCTATCAGTCGAGCCAGCGCATGACGCAGGCGATGGACGACATGCGCAAGTCCGCGATCGAGCGTCTCGGCCGAGTGGCCTGATCCCGTTTTCCGACACTATTCCAGAAAGGCTTATCCATGCGCTCGCTCTCGATCGCCTCGACCGGCATGCTGGCCCAGCAGACCAATGTCGACGTCATCTCGAACAACATCGCCAATATGAGCACGACCGCGTTCAAGCGGCAGCGCGCCGAGTTCCAGGATCTGCTCTACCAGCAGGTCTCGCGCGCGGGCGCCGCGTCGGGCAGCGATTCCAAGCTGCCGACGGGGATCCAGATCGGTGCGGGCGTGAAGACCGGCGGGGTCTACCGGATCGCCGAACAGGGCGCGCTGTCGCAGACCGACAACCCGTACGACATGGCGATCCAGGGCAAGGGCTATTTCCAGATCACGATGCCCGACGGCACCACCGGCTACACGCGCGACGGCTCGTTCCAGCTGTCCGACCAGGGCGAGCTGGTCACCGCCGACGGCTATCCGGTGCAGCCCGGGATCACCGTGCCGCAGGGCGCGGTCGCGGTGACGGTGTCCAAGACCGGCGAGGTCCAGATCACGCTCGCGGGCACGCCCGCGCCGCAGACGATCGGCCAGCTCCAGCTCGCGACCTTTGTCAACGAGGCGGGGCTCGAGGCGCTCGGCGGCAACAACTTCCTCGAGACCGCGGCCTCGGGCCAGGCGACGATCGCGAGCCCCGGCGAACCCGGCTTCGGCACGCTGACGCAAGGGTTCATCGAGCAGTCGAACGTCAATCCGGTCAGCGAGATCACCGCGCTCATTACCGCGCAGCGCGCCTATGAGATGAACAGCCGGGTCGTGAAGACCGCGGACGAGATGCTGGCCACCACCAGCCAGTTGCGCTGAGATGGCCCGGACGACCCTGCTGGCCCTCGCCGGCCTCGCGCTGTTCGCAGCCCCCGCCACAGCGCAGAGCGTCGCGCCGCCCGAGACGGCCGCCGCGCCGGTGCTCGATCATCCGGTGGCGAAAGGCGACCTGCTCGCGGCGGGCGATTTCGTCACGCAGGACGTGCCCGCGGGGCAGGCGCGCACGCTCCCGCGGCTCAAGGATATCGTCGGCATGGAGGCGGCGCGCGCGCTTCAGGCGGGGGCGATGGTCCGCGCGTCCGACGTGATCCGCCCGCAGCTCGTCCGGCGCGGCGAACCCGTCACGATCGCGCTGCGCCAGGGCGGGCTGTCGATCACGACCGCCGGCCGCGCGCTCGGCAATGGCGCGGCGGGCGAATTCGTCCGGATCGTCAGCCTGTCGACCAACCGCACGCTCGACGGCGTGGTCGAGGCGACCGGGCTGGTCCGCGTCGCCGCGCAGTGATCTTAAACGGGGTATCGCCATGACGAAACATGCAACGCTACTGCTGGTCGCGACCGCTTTGTCGGGCTGCGGCACGGTCGGTCATCTCAAGGCGATCGGCAAGGCGCCGAAGATGTCGCCCGCCGAGGATGTCGCTTCGCCCGCGATCGAGCCGTCGATCGGGCTCCAGGGCGCGGCCTATCGCGCGGGCACCGCATACTCGCCGGTCGCGCCCCCACCGCCGAGCGCCTCGTTGTTCCGCACCGGCAGCGGCGCGTTCTTCCGCGATCAGCGCGCGGGGCGGATCGGCGACATCCTGACCGTCCGGATCAACATCGCCGACAAGGCCGCGGTCGACAACACCACGTCGCGCTCACGAGGCGGCACCGAAAAGGCGGGGGTCGCGGCCTTGCTCGGGTTGCAGGCCCCGCTCGCCAAGCTGCTGCCCGGCTCGGTCGATCCGGCCAAGCTGATCGACACGGGATCCACCTCGCAGTCGAACGGCGCGGGCAATACGAGCCGTAGCGAGACGATCAACATGACGATCGCCGCGACCGTGGTGGGGGTGATGCCCAACGGCAATTTGATGATCCGCGGCAAGCAGGAGGTGCGCGTCAATTTCGAGCTGCGCGAACTGGTCGTCTCGGGGCTGGTCCGGCCCGAGGACATCGCGCGCGACAACAGCATCCGCCACAGCCAGATCGCCGAGGCGCGGATCAGCTATGGCGGCCGCGGTCAGCTGACCGATGCGCAACAGGCGCGCTGGGGCCAGCAGATCTACGACGCGCTGTTTCCGTTCTGACGCCGCGCCGTGGTTAGCGCGTCTTAACCATCAATAAACTCACCAAACCGGTTTGGTCGTCCCATATTTCTTTCCACAATAAAGGGCGGGCCGGACATATCCCGGCCCCGCCGCGGACCAGCGCTTCTGGTCCAGGTCGCAGAAGCGGCCTTCAATCCAAGAAGGAACGATCATGGGCTTTTCGGTAAATACGAACAACGGCGCAATGGCGGCTCTCCAGAGCCTGACCGCGACCAGCAAGTCCCTCAGCACGACCTCGAGCCGCATCACCACCGGCATGAACGTCGCGTCGACCAAGGACAACTCCGCCGCCTATACGACGGCGCAGAGCCTCCGCAGTGATCTGGGTGGCCTGCAGTCGGTGTCGTCCTCGCTGTCGCGCGCCAAGAGCGTGACGGACGTGGCCGTCGCCGGTGCCGAGCAGATCTCCGACATCGTGAACCAGATGAAGGCCAAGGCCTATCAGGCTTCGGATACCGGTGTGGATCAGGCAGCACGTGATGGCATCAACGCGGATTTCACCGCGTTGCGTGACCAGATCACGACGGTCGTCAATGCATCGTCGTTCAACGGGACCAACCTGTTGAAGGCCAGCGGCGGGACGGTTTCCGCGCTCCAGTCGCTGAACGATACGGGTGCCGCAGCCGGCTGGCAGGCCGACACGTTGTCGGTTGCCAACCAGGGTCTCGACCTTGGCGGTTCGGTCATCACCGTCGCCGCGAGCGGCAACATCAGCACCGCTGCGGCTGCGGCCACGATGGTCGACACGCTGACCACCACGCAGACCAACCTGGCGACGTCGTTGCAGACGCTGGGTTCGGCGTCGCGCAACATCGACGCACAGTCGGCGTTCACGAGCAAGCTGTCCGATGCGATCGAATCCGGCATCGGCAACCTCGTCGATGCGGACCTGGCCAAGGAATCGGCGAAGCTTCAGGCACTTCAGGTCAAGCAGCAGCTTGGCGTGCAGGCACTGTCGATCGCCAACCAGGCACCGCAGACGATCACCTCGCTGTTCCGGTAATCCCCGGTACGCTCCCCCCACGGGGTGATCGAAGGAAGGCCGGGATGGGTTCATCCCGGCCTTTTTCGTCTGACGGCGGCACAGGCCTGGCGTATGTCGCCGGCCGCACCCGCCGCTTGCTAGCGAGGACCCGACGGTGTTTCCCAGGATCCGTGAGATTACCGACGCCTTTGGCGCCCGCCTGCGCGTCAGCATCGAGGCGCATCCGACCGGGGCGCTGGTCGTGTTCGACCGGCCCGATCGCACCGGCTATCCGCGCGCGGTGCTCGATGGTTACGGGGCCGAGGTGCTGTGCGGCTACATCATCGCCGCGCGGCTCGCGCTGCCCAACGCACTGCCCGACGAGATCGTCGACGGGCCGTTCGCCGCGCGCTTCAGCCTAGCATTTGAAGACAAGGTCGCGGTGGCGATGGTCGGCAAGCGCGGTGGCGATAGGTTCGACCTGCCGGCGCCGTTCTGGGACCGTCTCTATGCCGAGCTGTGCGTCATCATCGCGCACGCGCGCGAACTGACGCGCCGCGCCGCCGGGCGCGTCCATTGATGCGCGGGGCAGGGGGGCAGGCCTAGGGATATTCCCTTACTCCCGTCGGGCTGCGGGATGATGCATGGGGACTCCGTACGCACGGCCACGACCGCGCGGACGAGCAAAGCAGCGTGGACTTTGATCAGGAGACACGGACATGATGGCCGCATCGCACCCGCAGCCCGAATACCGCGTGACGCTGACGCTCGCGGTCGCCGATCCCTATGCGCTCTGGACGATGGCGGCGGCCCGGCTGATCACGTCGTCGTCGATGACCGCGCAGGACGTCGTCGACGTGATCGGGCCGCGCGACGATCCCTCGGTCGCGGATTGCATCGCCGCCATGGCGCGGCCGGAGCCGATCGCCGGCTGTGTCTTCGACGATTTCTGGGTCGATGGCCTGCGTGAACGGGGCCCGGGTAGCGACGTCAATACCGTCACGCGCGTCAGGCTGGTGGCAACGGCGACGCCGCCGGCGCGGCGAGCGGCAAAGCGCCGCCATATCGTTCGCGCAGTCTGCAAGAGCGCGCCGCCCGTCGAGACGCTCAATCCCGGCTGACCCGCGCCGTTTCGACGCTCTGCACCAACCACCCCGATCCGGCATCGCAAAGTACCGGATCGGGGTTTTCGTCGTGCGCGAAGACGTCGCCAAGACGAACTGCATCCAAATCCGATACGTAGAACTACGTCAGGGAAATCCCTAAGTCGCTCTCTCGCTACGATGCAATTAACCATAACGGCGTGGGGGGATGAGGGAGAGCAGCAGTGAGCGAACTTTATATCGGGAGTGGGATATCGAAGGTGTCGAAGCGGGGTGAAATCACGCTGCCACCGACGTTCCGCCGTACCGCACGGGCACGCGCGGATTCGACCACTGCGTTCCTGCTGCTCGACCGCCACGAGACCGATCATTGTCTCGTCGCCTCCGACCGGCTGTATCATGACGACGCGAAGACGGCGAACATCGTCCAGGCTGATGTCGACGACGCCGCGCTCGACGTCGCCGCACGCCGCCGCTTCGGTTTTGCGGTGGAGGCCGAACTGCCGATGCATGGCCGCATGATCCTGCCACCGCTGGCGCGCGGCCTGCTCGGGATCAACGACAGCGTCCTGATGGTCGCGATCGGGCATCGCTTCCAGATCTGGGATGTCGAATTCGTGCTGGAATGGGGCCCGGCGGATCTCGTCGCGCTCGTCCATCTTCACCTCAGCGTGCTTCATCGAGCGGGAGACCATCATGAGCGTCTTATGTCGTATCGTCGGCCACCACATCGTGTCCCCGGCCCCGCCAAACCAGAGGCTGGAGTTCGGCCGCTGCTGCCGCTGTCATCGTGACATGATGCGCTCGGTGCGCGAAGCGCCGGGCAGCTGGATCGAAGTGCCCAGCCGGTCGCGCGTCCGCTGGGGCGAATTCGACCCCGACCAGCCCGCGCCGCGATATCTGCGCGCTGCCTATGACCGCGTCCGCGCCACCGGCCGGTGGTACGCGTCCGCCTCCCGCGCCGCGCTATATACGTCGCGCGCGGTGGTCGGCGAGGGGGGGAGCGCGATCGCCACGCGGATGCACGGATGGATCGCGCCGGCGCGTTCAAGCGACGATAGCGGGCGGCGCCGGCGACGCTCGCGGATCAACGTCATCTTCGCGATGCAGCGCAACATGATCCATCTCGAATGTCAGCGCGCGCTGGTGCAGTGACTCGGCTCAGCCGCCGGTGGCGGCCAGCCGGACCAGCGCGGTCATCGGCATCGGTACGCCGTTGACGCCGAGCGACACCACGCCGCCGCCGGCGTTCACCGCGTCGACCATGCCGGTGCTCGTGATCGTCGTCGCGACGCTGGCACCCGACGCATCGACCGCGCTCAACGCCAGCGTATAGGCGCCGGCTGCGGCCTTGGCGCCGTTCGCCAGCGTGCCGTCCCACGCATACGCGCCACTCGTCTTCGACACGTCGAGCGGCGCGGTGAAGACGGTCTTGCCGCCCGCATCGCGGATCGTGACCGTGCCCGATGCCATCGTGCGGTCCGCGGCATATTGCCAGCTCGCGGGCTTCGCGCCGAGGCCGGAGACGGCCGAGTCGAACACCGCATCGCGGCCGATGAACTGCGCCGCCTGGCCGATCGTCTGGTTGGAGAGGCTGGCAAGAATGTCCTTCAGCGTGCTGTTCTGCTGCACGCTCTGCTCGACTTGCGAATATTGCACGAGCTGCTGCATATATTGCGTGCTGTCCATCGGGCTCAACGGATCCTGGTTCTGCATCTGCGTGGTGAGCAGCTTGAGGAACATGTTGAAATCGGTGGTCGTCGATTTGGCGCCGGGCGACGATGTCGACGACAGGATCTGCTGCAACGACGAGGTCGTGGGGTCGGTGGAAATGCTCGCCATGCTCGGGCTCCTTAAGCCATGAGGTCGTAACGGCCGCCGAGGCGGACCTGTCGATAGGGAAGCGGATCGTCTGCGACGCCGCGATCGGCGGTGGACCGGTCGGATGCGCGATCGCCCGACAGCCACGGGTTGCGCGGCTGCCCGCCCGTGTTGCTTCCGGCGCCGTTGCCGCCGCCGTTGCCATCGGTCTGGAAACGCAGGCTTTGCCCGTCGTTGCGGATACCCGCGTCGTTCAGCGCACGGGAAAGATCGGCACTGTCGCGGCGCAGCATGTCGAGCGCCACCGGACTATCCGCCGCGATCACCGCGCGCAGCCCGCCCTGGTCGTCGAACGCCATCCGAACCTCGATCCGGCCGAGCGCGGCAGGCTCCAGCCGGACCACGAGTTCCTGCTCGCCAGCCGACAACCGGTGGACGATCGCCACGCCCATGTCCTGCCCGATCCGCCCGGGCTGCGCGATCACAACGGGCACGTCCGCAACCGCCTGTCTGGCCACTAGGGGCGGCGCCATCGCGCGCGACGGCGCGCTCGCGGCCGATACCGGATCGGCAGCCTGTGGCGCGACAAAAGCGTCAGGCTGGATTTTCGCCATATGATCGGACCCCGCATCGGCGAGCACCACGCCCTTTGTCTTCGGCTTGGCCATCCGCACCGCGTCGGGGTCCTGCGCGCGCACATCTGGCGCAGTCGGATCGCCCGCTTCTACAGGACTATCCGGCCGGCGAGCACCGATCGGGTTCGACGGCGCCGCCAAGGGGCGCGACGCCGTCGATGACGAATCCCTGGCCGGCGCGATCGACCGCGACGTGCGCGCATCGTTCGACCCCTCCGCCTGCTGGGAAACTACAACCGGCGCCACCGCAGCCGGACCGCTCCACGAACCCTGAACCGTCCCCGTCGACGCCATCGCAAGGTCGACGCGCTCAGGAGCGGCCGACACGGCAGCCGGCTCGGCGACCTCTGTGCGTTCGGCCCATGCTGCGGACTCGGCAGACTGCATCGGTTCAGCACGCTTAATGCCCGGCGACACTAGGGTATCTGCCCCAACACTGCCAATCGAAGCTCGGGCGAGCGACGTCGGCAAGGCAGCATCTTCAGGCACTTGCGGCGGCGCTTCCGACGCGCGCTGCGCCGGGCGGGGCGGGGCGGGCTGCGCTCCCCGCAATGGTATCGCAGCGTCATCAGCAACACCGCGATCCGCCAAGGCAACCGGCCCAGCGACGACAGCCGGTCGCGGCTCAAGGATCGGTCCCACCGGAACGACCTGCGCCGCGAGCGTGCTCGGCAGCACCGAGGCCCGGGCGCCGATATCGAGCGTTTCGCCCGGAACCGAACGCGGACCGCCCGCGCGGCTGCGCACCTCAGCACGCGCCGCTGCAACCAGGGGATATGCCGTCGTCACGGCCCGACCGCTCTCGACCGGAGCCAGGCCGCGCGACGCAGCTTCGGCGACCTCGGGCCGCAACGCCTTCGCCAGACTCTGCGCACCCCGTACAGGCTCAGGCGGCGTCAATCGGGTCTCGGCGGGCTGTGCCATCGGTGGAACCGCGGCTACCGGCGAAGCACCCGCTGCAGCGACGACGCGGGGGAGTGGCGCTTCTGGTAAGGACGGACGCAGGGCCGACGCGGCCTCGACACTGCCCGGCGGAGAAACCGAAACGTCCGGCAGCGGCAGAGCAGGTGCTGACCCCGGATCGAGAACCGGCGCGGTCGGTATCGCCGGGACCGAACCATCCGCTGGGCCCGCGTTCGTCACGGGGCCCGCGGCGTCTCCGAGGGACCCGTCCACGATCGCGCGATCGTCTGCGCGAAGTTTCGGAGGCTCCGACATATCCGTCGGCCCCGGAACTAGCCGGTGCGCTGGCGCGGACGGCACGGTCTGCGCGACGCCAATGCTCGGCCCGCCCTCAGCGCGCTCAAGGATCGCAGGCTTCTCGGCCGGCTGCGAGGGCCTCGACACATGGGGCCGGGCGCGGGGGGATGCGGCGGAAGCCGCCACCGGGGGCTGGTCCGGTGCCGCGGCGATCCCGGCATCGACCATGGGCGGCAGCTCCGGCATCACCGGCCCGATCACCGGTCGGTCGACCCGCATCGTAGACGAGGTCGGGCGCCGGGCCGCTCTCGGCGCAGGCGTGGCGTCGGGCACAATGTCGGGCGCCACCGAAGCAATCGCATCGATCGTCGATTTCGCAGAATCGGCCCGCGGCGGCTCGACTGCGGCATCATCCGAAACCGCCGCTACCGGCGTGGCCGGTGCGATAGAGATGGGGGCAGGCGCGGGGGCAGCGCCCGACGGGGCTGTCGGCGGCGGAGCGGATGCGGGCGCCGCGGTGTCCGGTTGAGCCGTCTTCGTGGAAGCCCGCTTCGGCGCGGGAGTCGATGTCGACGCAGGTGTCGCCAGCACGGCCGCGGACCCGGTCTCATGCGGCAGCGTTCGCTGAGCCACACGCCCCCGCCTAACCGCTGCCTGCAACGGGGCAGGTGCAGACAAGCCAGGCTCAGCTGACGGTGACGCGACACTGGCAGGAACTTCCGAAGATGGTCGCGCGCCCTCCGGCTCAGGGCTGTCAGGGGCGGCAAAAGCGTCTTCGATGCCCACGCGCGGCGAGGGCGCCAGGGGAACGGCTGACGTGGCTCGCAGGACGACGAGATCCGCAGCCCCGGGCGTCGCAGCCGGTCCATCAACGCGCGGTTCCGCCAAGTTCGACACCGTTACTTCGGACCGGGTAAAGTGGCCTGCCTGAGGACGTGGAATCGACGCTTCCGCAACCGGCGCCGCGCGCGGCACACCCGCATCGGGCACCGCGCCTCCGCGAGCCGCAGGCACCATGTCGGTCGTCGCCAGGATCCCGTCCAGCGCCGAGGCGAAGGCCTCGGCCACGGTGACGTCCGCCCATGCCCCCGCCCGAACGGCGACACCGGTAAGAGGTGGCGATAGCGATGCTCCCATCGCGGCGGCGAACGTCATGCAGAGCCTTTCTCGCGGCACGCGGGCCGGACGATTCCATTATAGAGCGGGCGGACCCGAACCGGCGGTTATCCGATCGTCCCGAGCGCCCGGATCCGCGCCCGCGCGTGGATTTCGTTCTGCGACAGCACGACGGTCGCCGGGCGCACGCGTTCGATGATCGATCGCACGAACGGGCGGATCGCGGGGTTGGTCAGCATGCATGGGATCTCGCCGCTCGCCGCCAGGCGGTCATAGGTCTCGCGGACCGCGGCGATGAACGCCTGCAGGCTCGACGGCGCCATCGCCAAATGGCGGTCGTCGCCCTGGCCGACGATGCTCTCGGCGAATTCGGCGTCCCAGTGCGGCGACAAAGTGAGAATCGGGATCGCGCCCTGGTGTGTCTGCTGCGCCGAGATCTGCCGCGCCAGCCGCCCGCGGACATGCTCGGTCATCTGCACGATATTGGTGCTGAGCGGGGCTGCCTCCGCGATCCCCTCCATGATCGTCGGGATGTCGCGGATCGAGATGCCCTCGGACAACAGGTTCTGGAGGATGCGCTGCACGCCCGAGATCGAGATCTTGGACGGCACGATCTCGGCGACGAGCTTTTCCGAATCCTTGTGGATTTCGGTCAGCAGCTTGTGCGTTTCGGTGAACGACAACAGGTCGGCGATGTTGTCCTTGACCAGCTCGGTCAGGTGCGTGGTGATGATCGTCCCGCAATCGACCACGGTCAGCCCTCGCACCCCCGCCTCGTCGCGAAGCCCGCGATCGATCCACAAGGCTGGCAGGTTGAAGACGGGCTCGCGCGTTTCCTCGCCGACGATGCCCAGATCGTCGCCGCCCGCATTGACGACCAGCAGCTTGTCGAGCCGGATCTCGCCGCGCGCCGCCTCGGTCTCCTTGATGTAGACGATATATTCGTTCGCCTTGAGCGCCATGTTGTCGATGATCCGCACCGCGGGCAGCACGAACCCGAAATCGAGCGCCATCTGCCGGCGCAGCGCGCGAACCTGGTCGTCGAGCCGCGGTTCGGCCTGCGAATCGTTGATCAGCGGGAGCAGCGCATAGCCGATCTCGAGCCGCACGGAGTCGATCGCCAGCGTCCGCGAGACCGGCTCGTCGACCTGTTGCGCGGCGCGCTCGGCGGTCGCCCCGGCGAGCCGTTCGGCGGCGGCGCGGGTCTCGGCGGTGCGCGTCATCTTCCACGCCAGCCAACCGCTCAGGCCGGCAAATGCGGCAAACGGCACGAAGGGCAGGCCGGGCATGATCGCGAGCCCCCCCATCAGCACCGAGACCATCCCGAACGCTTTGGGATAGCGACCGAGCTGGAGGCCGAGCGCGGTGCCGGTCTTGCCTGAGATCCCGCCCTTCGACACCAGCAGGCCCGCGGCGGTCGACACGATCAGCGCGGGGATCTGGCTGACCAGCCCGTCGCCGACGGTCAGGATGGTATAGGTGTGGAACGCCTCGCCGAACGGCACGCCGTGGATCGCGATGCCGATGATCAACCCGACGACGACGTTGATCGCGGTGATCAACAGCCCGGCGACCGCATCGCCCTTCACGAATTTCGACGCACCATCCATCGCGCCGTAAAAGCCGCTTTCGGCCTCGATCTCGGTGCGCCGCTCGCGCGCTTCGGTTTCGGTGATCATCCCCGCCGACAGGTCGGCGTCGATCGCCATCTGCTTGCCGGGCATCGCATCCAGACTGAACCGCGCGGCGACTTCGGCGATGCGCCCAGCGCCCTTGGTAATGACGACGAAGTTGATGACGACCAGGATCGCGAAGATGGTCAGCCCGATGACGGGTTCGCCGCCCATCAGGAATTCGCCGAACGCGCCGATCACGCCGCCTGCGGCATGCGCGCCCTCATGCCCATGCGACAGGATCAGCCGGGTCGAGGCGAGGTTGAGCCCGAGCCGCAGCATCGTCGCGATCAGCAGGATCGTCGGGAACGCCGACAGGTCGAGCGGCTTCTCGATGAACAGCGACGTCATCAGGATCATCACGGACAGCGTGATCGACAGCGCGAGCCCCATGTCGAGCATCCACGGCGCCAGCGGCAGGATGAGCATCGCGATGATCGCGATGACCGTGCCCGCCAGCGCCAGATCCTTGCTGAGGCCAAAGCGTTTGACCATTTCGTCGAGGCGCATCGTCAAACGCTCACGGTGCCGGCGAGACGGCGATGCCCGCCTCGATGAAGGTCTTCAGCTTGTTGCGCATCGTGCGCACCGAGATGCCGAGGATGGTCGACGCCGATGTGCGGTTGCCGCGGCAATGGCGCAGCGTGTGCAGGATCAGATCGCGCTCGACATCCTCGACGGTGCGGCCGACGAACGCGCCCGGCGCCGGGGCTTCGGGCGCACTCGACGCGCGGTGCGTGCCGAGCGGCAGCCCGTCGGCGGTGACGATCGCCGCCGCGCCGATCCGCGGCTCGGCATTGAGCAGCACGGCGCGGTGGATCGTGTCCTCCAGCTCGCGGACGTTGCCCGGCCAGCTATGCCGCAGCAGCGTCGCGATCGCGGTGTCGTCGAGATCGCGCACCGGCAGGTCGCTCAGGAACGCGAACCGCTCAGCAAAATATTGCGCCAGGATGGCGATATCGCCACGGCGGTCGCGCAGCGGCGGGACGGCGATGCGGACCAGCCCGAGCCGTGCGAGCAACGCTGCGTTGAACCGTCCCGCCGCGACCAGCGAGTCGAGCTCGCACGCGGTGCTCGCGATGATCCGCGCGCTCACGGGTGAGAAGTCGTGCCCGCCATGCGGACCGCCATGGCCCTGCAACGTCGCGAGCAACTGCGTCTGCATCGCCAGCGACAGCGCATCGACGTCGCGCAGCACGATCGTGCCCTCCGCGGCTTCCTCGATCCGCCCGCGTCGCCGCGCGACCGCACCGGGAAACGCGCCCGCCGCGTGCCCGAACAGTTCGGACGCCAGGACGTCGTCGTTGCCCGCAGCGCAGTCGATCGTCAGGAACCGGCCGCGCCGTGCCGAGGCGGCGTGGATCATCCGCGCCAAACTCTGCTTGCCGCTCCCGCGCTCGCCGACCACCAGCACGGGCGCCTGCGAATGCGACAGCGCGAGGCCCAGCGCCGTGGCGCGCGCCAGCGCGGGGCTTTCGCCGACCATGCGGATACCGTGCTGCGCGACCGACAAGATGGCGGACGCGATCAGGTCGGGTTGCGGGGGCAGGGGCAGGTAATCGCGCGCACCGGCACGGATCGCGGCGACCGCCTGGTCCGCCGATGCGTCGATCCCGCACGCGATCACCGGCACCGCGATCCGTTCGGTGCGCAGCTGCGTGATGAAGCCCGCAATGTCCTGGTCGATATCGATCATCACGATATCGCCGCCGACGTCGCGCAGCTGCTGCAACGCGGCACTCGTGGTGCGCGTGGCGACGACCTTCGCCCCCGCGGCGCGCGCCATGTCTGCCGCGACGCCCAGCGCGCCGTTCGCGGCGCCGACGATCAGCAGGTGGACGGGGCCCATATCGTCCATCGATTCAGCGCTCCTGCCGGACGAGTTCGGTCAGCGTCACGCCGAGCGAATTCTCGATCATCACCACCTCGCCGCGCGCGATCAGGCGGTTGTTGACGAAGATGTCGACGGGTTCGCCGACACGCCGATCGAGCTCGATCACTGCATTGGCCTTCAGCTGCAACAGGTCGCCGATCGCGATCCGCGACCGGCCGAGGACCGCCTGGACGGTGACCGGCACGTCGTGCACCGCCTCAAGGCCGGTATAGCTGTCGGCGGGTTCGGTCCGGTCCTCGATTGGGCCGAAATCCTCGAGCGTCGGCACGTCGGGGCCTGAATCGGGCGAAGGGACGAGGCCGAGCGAGTCGATATCCATAGGCGTAGAGGGCTCCATCATGCGTTCATCCACTGGCGGATCACCGACGCCGATTCCGCGGGGCTTCCGGCGATCGCCTCACCGATCTTCTTGAGCGACGACAGCTTGATGCGGCCATCGACCTGCGCGAGCGCGATTTCCTCGTCGAGCCTTGTGGTATCGTCGCCCGCCTCGCGCATCGCCTCGATCTGGAGCAGCGCCTCGGGATCACCGCTGATCGCGCGGTTCGCCAGATCCTGCGCTTCGGCGGTCTGCGCGATCAACAGTCGCGCCTCCTCGGCGGCCGGATCGGTGACGACCTTGGGCCGCAACATCCTCAGCGCGATCAGGCCCACGCCGGCGATCACCAGCAGTTTGAGCAGGCCGAGAATCTGGTCGACCGAGATCCACGACCACCAGCTGCGCTTGGCGTCCGCCAGCGTATCGCTCGGCGCGAAGGTCATGCTTTCGACGATCACGCTGTCGCCGCGCGTCGCGTCAAAGCCGACCGCGTTCTGCACGAGCCGGGTCAGCCGCGCGATCTCGGGCGCGGGCAGCCCCTTCTTGCCGCCATCGACCATCACCGCGACGGTCAGCCGCGCCAGCTTGCCGGGCGACCGGACCGTGACGGTGTGCGTCTGGCTGTTGGCATAGGTGGTATCTTCCGAATTCTCGGTCTTGGCCGATTTGCGCGTGTCGCCGCCGGGCGTCGCCCCGAGTGCGGCGGCGGCGCCCTGGTTCTCGGGCAGCTGCCCCGCGACCGAAGCCCCCGGCGCGGTCGCATTGGCCTCGTTGCTCTGGTCGCCGCTTTCGACCGTGGTCTGGTGCGCGATCACCTGCTTGTCGGGATCATAGACATTGGTCTCCTCGCGAGTCTGGTCGCGGCCGACCTGCGCGGACACCTCGGCGCGCACCTTGCCCGCGCCGACGATCGGCTCGAGCATCGCCTCGATCTGCGTCCGCAACCGCCCCTCGATACCGGTCTCGCGGTCGTCGGCTTGCGCCGCGCTCGCATCGTCGGTTTCCCCCGCCCGCGCGAGCAGCGCGCCGGACTGGTCGACGATCGACACCTGGTCGGGCGCCAGCTCGGGCACCGACGACGCGACGAGATAGCGGATCGCCTGCACCGCGCTCGACGGCAGCCGCCCGCGTGTCTTGATCGTGACGCCCGCGGTCGCCTTGCGCGGTTCCGCCTGGAACATCGCGCGGTCGGGCATCACGATATGGACGCGCGCGGCGGCGACGTTGTCGAGGCTCTGGATCGATTTCTCCAGCTCGCCCTCGATCGCGCGAGTCTCGTTCATCCGCGCGCGCGACGACGATATGCCGAACGGCTCCTCGGCATCGAGCACGTCATAGCCGACCTTGCCGCTCAGCTTGTCCGCGGCCATCGCCATGCGCAGCTGCGCCAGCTTGTCCTGCGGTGCCATGATCGAGGTGCCGTCGGCGGACAGCTGGAAGGGGACGTTCTGCGCGGTCAGCTTGGTCGTGATCGACTGCGCGACCGACGGATCGAGATCGGTGTAGAGAAAGCCCATCTCGCTGGTCGTGTCGCGAAACGCCACTGCGGACAGCACGCCCAGCAACGCCAGTGCGACTCCCGCCATGATCATCAGGCGACGCGTCCCGAGCTGCGCCAAGAAATTCCGCACTCCGTCCAAGACCGGCCCCACTGCTGCAAGCGAGGCCTCGGCCCCTCCCGCTTATTATAGGAGGGTGAGGGCGGAAGCTTTTGCCGGGTAGGAAAACTTTGCCGGGTCGCGGTCAGGCGGGGGGATGGTCGATCCCGAGTTCGGCAAGGATCGCGGCACGCCGCGCGGCCTGATCAAGCGCGAGACCGCCCTGTTCCCAGGTGATCAGCGCGTCGCCGATCGCCTGTGCGGGGTCGGGCAGCACGGTCAGCGACAGGCGACGGCGGTCGCGGCTCTGCCGCTCGGCGATCACCGCTTCCATCCGCTCGGCCAGATCGGGGTGGACGCGAACGCGCAGCTCCTGGCCGCGCGCGACCTGCGTCAGCACGCGACCGATCGCTGCGTCGATCGCGACGGTCGGGTCAAGCGCGAGCGCATGGCCCGCAAGCCCTTCGGCCGCCGCCATCGCAACTTCGGCGGCAACCCCGGACAGCCGTTCCTCGATTCCCTCGAACGCGCTCTCGACCGTCTCGATCGACGCGTGCAGTGCATCGGTCGCGGCGAGCAGCGCGGCGCCGATCTCCTCGCGCGCCTGCGCGAGGCCCGCTTCGAACCCGTCGGCGCGCGCAATCGCGATCTCGCTGTCGAACCTGAGTTTGAGCAGATCGAGCTCGGCGTTGAGCGTCGCCAGCTCGCCCGCCGTATCGCGCACGACCGGCTGCGCGGTGGTGAAGATGCGATCGAAGGCGAACGGCTTGACGTGAAATGCGGCATCCATCGATCAGGCCGCCCTACGCAGGACGAGCATCACAGGATCATCGCATCGTCGCTGTTGGGATCGACCAGCACGATCTCGCCACGATCGGCGAGCGACTTGGCCAGCCTTACCAGCGCGTTCTGTGCCTCGTCGCATTCGCGCGCGCGCACCGGCCCCAGCGCGGCAATGTCCTCCCTCAGCAGCTTGGCCGCGCGTTCGGTCATGCAGCCGAAGAACAGCGTCTTGATCGGCAGCGGCGCGCCCTTGAGCGCCAGCGCCATCTCGCGCTTGTCGGCGTTGCGAACGATCGCCGCGATCGCGGGCTGCATCAGGTTGCCCAGATCTTCGAAGGTGAACATCAGCGCGCGGATCCGCTCGGCACTATCGGGCGCGCGGTCGTCGAGCGCCGCCAGCATCGCCTCCTCGGTCGCGCGGTCGAGCGCGTTGAACACCTCGGCCATCGTCTCGTGCGGATCGCGGCGCTGCGACCGCGCGAGGTTGCTCATGAACTCGTTCTTCAGCGTATGCTCAACCTCGATCAGCACTTCCTTCTGCACCGTGTCCATCCGCAGCATCCGCAGGATCACGTCGACCGACAGCTCGCGCGGCAGCGCCGCAATCACGCGGGCGCCGTGGTCGGGTTTCAGCTTGCTCAGGATCACCGCGACGGTCTGCGGATATTCGTTCTTGAGATAGGTCGCGAGCACTGTTTCGCTGACGTTGGACAGCTTGTCCCACATCGTCCGACCCGAGGGCCCACGGATATCCTCCATGATCTCGCGCACCCGGTCGTCGGGCAATATCCCTTCGAGCAACCGTTCGGTCGTCTCGAACGAGCCGTGCAGCGACGCCATGCTCGACACCTCGCCCGAAAACTGGACGAGCAGGTGCTCCACCACCACCGACGGCACGCGCCCGAGGTGAGAGATCGCCGCGGACAGCTCGCGCACCTCGTCGGTGGACAGCTGATCCCAGATCGGCGCGCCATGCTCCTTGCCGAGCGCGAGCATCAGCGCCGCCGCGCGTTCGGGGCCGGAAAATCGCTTCATCTCGGGGGGCTGGGTCGACAGTGCCATCATGTTCATCGGCATTCGGACCTATAATAGCGGGAAAAGGCGCAGTTCGGCCGGTTCTGGCTCTATTATAGGAGAAAGGCGGGAAAACGGATCGGGAGGTGCGACGACATGACGATTAATCTGTCCAGCGGGCTGACTGCCCTTTCGGCGCTGTCGGGCAGCAACAGCTTTTCCGGCGTCACCGATTCCACCCCCGTCGAAACCCGCGCGGTGCGGGCCGCCAAGGCGCAGTTCACGCTCGCGCCGACCACGCCGCCCTGGAAACAGCCGACCGCAAAAACGCCCGAAGCGACGCAGATCGCGGCGATCCGGCAGATGGCGTCGATCGTCGATCCGTCGGTGTCGACGCCCAACGCCGGCTCGCTCGACATCCAGACCGCGTTCACCACCTACAAGGCGCTCTCGAAACTCAGCCTGCTCGCCACCGCCGCCGCACGCACGACGACGACCGAGGCCGAGCGCACCGCGTTGCAATCGACCTTCGCCAAGGGGCTGGCCGATCTCCAGACCTATCTAGGGCAGGCGCCCGCAGACAAGGTCGAGCTGTCCTTCGGCCTGCCGACCCGGCGTGCGCAGACGCTGGCCGTCACCGCGACCGACCCGACCAAGGTCGCGCCAACCGGGCAGCTCGCCGCGCGCGACGCGCCGATTCCCGGTCTGACCGGCTCCGAGGTGTTCACGATCACGCTCGAAAAGCCCGGCGCGAGCGACAGCGTCACGGTCGATCTGGCGAAGACGGTGCAGCCGCCGACGCTGGATTCGATCAGCGCGGCGATCAACGGCGCGATCCACGCGATCCCGTTGCGCAATCCCGACGGCTCGGTCGTGCTCGACGCGGAGGGCAATCCGTCGCCGCGCTGGCTGGTGCATTTCCTGCCGGACAAGAATTCGGGCAAATGGGGGATGGGGGTCAAGGCGCCCAACGGTGCCGAGCGCGTCTCGATCGATCAGGTCGGCGCACCCGACGCGCTGGTCGTCGCCACCGGGCAGACCGCGCTCGACGCGCCCGCGACCACGCAGATCCTCAAGTTCGGCGACGCGGCGGGCTCGCTCGATCGCAGACTCCAGACCAGCATCGCTGGCGTCGACTCCGCGGCAATGGCGCGCGCGAAACTCACCGCCGTCGCCCCGGCGAAAGGCGCCAAGCCGACCCCTGCCACGATCGCCGCGCCCACCGTGACCCAGGCGATCGCGACCGACGCGCGCGGCTTCAGCTATGCGGTCGGCACGACCAGCGGCGATCTCCAGTCCAACCGATCGGGCGGCAGCAACGATCTGCTGCTGACCAAGCTCGACAGCGCGGGCGGCGTCGTCTGGCAGCGCAGCCTGGGCGCATCGGGCGCCGCACAGGGCGCCGCGGTCAGCGTGTCGGCGAATGGCGACGTCACCGTCGCGGGCACCGTGTCGGGCCGCTTCGACGGCGCCACCACGGACGGCGACATGCTCGTCGCGCGCTATTCCGCGCAAGGCGACGAACGGTTCGCGACCGTCGTCCGCGCGCTTGGCGCGGATACCGCCAGCGCGCTCGCGGTCGGCACCGACGGCGCGATCTATATCGGCGGCAAGGCCTCAACTGGTGGTGGCGATGCGTTCATCGCGCGGCTCGACGCGACCGGAAAGCTCCAGGAACGGCGCACGATCGACGCAGGCGGCAGTGAATCGGTCAACGCGCTCGCGATCGGCAGCGACGGCAACCTGCTCGCGCTGACCAACGAAAACGGCGAGGCGCGGCTGCGCAGCATCAGCGCCACCGCGATCGGCACCGATCTCGCCACGCTGTCGCTCGGAAAGGCCGATGCGCGCGCGCTGGCGGTCGCCGCCGACGGCACGATCGCGGTGGCGGGCGCGACCATCACCGCGATCGACAGCGCGCAGGCGACCGCGATGGGGGCGGGCCGCGACGGCTTCGTCAGCCGCATCGACAGCGGCCTGTCGGGCGCCAGCACGTCGTACATCGCGAGTGCGGGCGACGACCAGGTCGACAGCGTCGCCTTCATGAACGGCGCGCTCTATGTCGGCGGGCGCACGACGGGTGCGCTCGACGGCGCGGCGCGCGGCGCGGTCGACGGCTTCGTCACCCGCCTCGACGCCACCACCGGTGCGCTGGAAGACACCAATCAGTTCGGCCAGACCGCGACCCGCACCGAGCCAGTGCGGATCGCCGCGGCAAGCGGTGGCGACACCGCGCTCGGCGCGCTTGGCCTGCACCGCGGTCCGCTCAATCCCGAAGCCTCGGTCAAGCTGGTCGCGCAGACCAGCCTGCGCGCGGGCGACGAATTCTCGCTGAAGGTTCAGGGGGGAACGGTCAGGAAGGTCGTGATCGAGGCGGACGATACGCTGGCGACGCTCGGCGACCGGGTCCGCCGGTTGACCGGGTCCAAGGCGACCGTCGCGACCACCACGGTCGCCGGCGTAACGACGCTGCATATCGACGCGAAGGCCGGATCGTCGGTCGCGCTGATCGCCGGCGCAACCGGCAAGGATGCGCTCGTCAAGCTCGGGATCGAGCCCGCGCGGCTGGCCGTCCCGCCGCTCGCCGCGCACAACGCGCCCAAGGTCCATCCCGGCGGCAATTTCGGCCTCGCGCTGACCGATGCGCTCAACGTCACGACCGCCAAGGACGCGGCCGCATCGCTGACCGTGCTCAAGAGCGCGATCTCGACGACGCAGACCGCGTATCGCTCGCTCTACTGGGATGCGGGCAAGGCCGCGCTGACCAACGGGGCCAAGTCGACCGCGTTGACGCCCGCGCAATCCGCGCAGCTCGCGTCGTACAAGGCGGCGCTCGATCGGTTGACGCCCGTTGCCGACACCACGGTAAGCACGTTTCTGACAGGAGTCTGAGCCAATGTCGCTATCCACGCCGTCGCTGATGACCGGGATCGGTCAGGCGATGAAAAACCTGTCCGAGCGCCAACGCGTGATCGCGCAGAATATCGCCAACAGCGAAACGCCCGGCTTCAAGGCGCGCGAGGTCGTCGCCCCCGATTTCTCCAGCCTGCTGCCCGGCGACGCCGGCAAGCCGACGGTCGCCCGGCCGCGTATCGCGCTGACCAGCGGCATGACCGCGCTCGGCGCACGGCAGCCGATGGCGGGCAACATCGTCCTCGATGCCGATACGTCCGAGACCAAGCCCGACGGCAACAACGTCGCGCTGGAGGATCAGCTGCTCAAGATGGGGCAGATCCAGGCCGATTTCGCGGCGATGACGAGCCTGTACCGCAAGCAGCTTGGTCTGTTGAAGAGCGCGATCGGCCGCGGGCAGTAGCGCCGCAGCGGCGCGGCTCAGAGGCTCGCGTTGATCGAGATCGGCGTCGCCACCTCGGTCCGCGACAGGATCCCGGTCGCGCCATAGATGGCGCGCCGAGTCCCCGACAGCCGGCGCGCCTCGGTCGCCACCGCCGCCATCATTTCGGTCGACAGGTCGATCTGGCGCGCGAGCACGCGCGCATTGGCCTGCGCGGCGGTGCCCAGGTGCAGGATCGCCGCGCTCAGCCGCTCGCGCGCCTCGTCGTCGAGCTGCGCGAGCCAGCCCGAGTCCGTGCGGTCATGTTGGAGGATCCAGCCTTCGAGCATGCTGACCAGCTTGATCTTGGCCGCTGCCATCTCGCCGAAATCGCCGTGCCGGCCGGGCTGGAGCAGCCGCGCGGTCTCTTCCTCCATGATCGCGGTCAGCGACGTGATGATATCGATGAAGTCATTGGCCATTGCCGGAATCCCCCTGCATCTTGATCATCTGTGCCAGGACGGCGGGAGCGAGGCCGAGGCCGCCCTTGTGCGCCATCGCTGTGCCGAGCTTTTCCGCGAGCACGCCGCGGAACATCGCTTCGCCATGCCCGCCCGAGAATTCGTCGCCCGTGTCCACGCTCTCCATCATCAACTGCGTCATCTGGCCGAGGAACACCGCCTCGAACTTTTCGGCGGTCTCGGCGATCTTGGCGGCGGGCCTGGGGGCGGGGGCAGCAACCGAAGGTGCGACGGGTGTAACGGGCATCACTGGACCTCGATCTCGGCCTGGAGCGCGCCCGCACTCTTGACCGCCTGGAGGATGGTAATGAGGTCGCGCGGGCTGACCCCAAGCGTGTTGAGCCCGCTGACCAGCGACTTGAGCGAGGTACCGCCCTTTAGCAGCGCGAGCGACTTGCCCGCGCCATCGTCGACGCTGATCTGCGTGCGCGGCAGCACCGCGGTCGTCCCGTTCGACAGCGGGGCGGGTTGCGAGGCGACCGGCGTTTCGGTCACGCTGATCGTCAGCCCGCCCTGCGCGATCGCGACCGGGCTGATCTGGACGTCGGTGCCCATCACGACGGTGCCCGACGCCTCGTTGATGACGATCCGCGCGGGCTGGTCGACCGTCACCTCGAGATTTTCGACCGCGGATATGAGGGCGATCAGCGATCCCGTGAAGCTGCCGCGCGCCGCGATCTCGATCGTCGCGGGGTCGAGCACTTCGGCGGTACCGGCAAAGCGCGCGTTGATCGCCGCGGCGACATATTGCGCGGTCGCGAAATCGGGATTCTTCAGCGCCAGTTTCAGGCTGGTCGCGGATTTGAACGCAAAGTTCACCTCGCGCTCGATGATCGCCCCACCCGCGATCCGCGCGGTCGTCGTCACCCCGCGCGTCACGCTGGCGCCCGCGCCCTGCGCCTTGAACCCCGACAGCGCGACGGGGCCCTGCGCCACCGCATAGATTTCACCGTCGAGCGCGCGCAGCGACGACACCAGCAACGTGCCGCCCTGCAGGCTGCTCGCATCGCCGAGCGACGAGATCTGGACGTCGATCTGCGAGCCGGCGCGCGCGAACGGCGGCATCGTCGCGGAGATCGAGACCGCGGCGACGTTCTGCGTCTGCATCTGCGTGCCGCGCACGCTCACGCCCATCCGCTCGAGCATCGCGAGCATCGTCTCCTCGGTGAACGGCGCGTTCCGCAGCCGGTCACCGGTCCCCGCCAGCCCGACCACCAGGCCGTAACCGACCAGCTGGTTCGGCCGGACATTCTCGATATCGACGATGTCCTTGATCCGCGGCCCCGCCAGCGCTGGCAGCGGCGCGGCGATCGTCGTCAGGGCGAGGAACATCGCCAGGGCTAAGCGGAGAAAATGCATGGATTTCGCGTGATCCCAGGATTTGTGCGCTAAGTGTATTATAGGAAGACCGGGGCGGCCCCACGTCCCCCACGGGAAAATCGTTGCGCATCACCGGCCCCATCGTTCCGATCCAGACGCTGCTGGCAGGTACCCTGCCAAAGGTCGCGCGCTTCGCCGTGGCGGAGGCGACGACTCCGCAAGGAACGGCACCCGCGCCGATCGCGGTGTCGGTCAGCGTCGAGATGATGGTCGCGCTCGCCGCGTCCGAACGCCCGGCCGAAAGTCGCCGCCGCGCGGCACTCGTCGCGGATCGCGGTCTGCGTGCGCTCGAACGGCTCGATACCGCGCTCATGGCCGGGCTGCCCGCGGTCGAAAGCCTGCACGAGATCGCCGCATGGAGCGAGGCGCTTGGCGAACCCGAGGATGCCGAGCTGCGCGAACTCTTCAAGGACATCGAACTGCGCGTCCGCGTCGAACTCGCCAAGCACGACATCATCGCCTGATCGCGCTCAGGCCCGGCGTTTGGCCAGCCGCATGACATAGCCGATGATCTCGGCGACCGCCTTGAAATGCTCGGTCGGAATCGGCCGGTCGATCGTCGCGCTGGCATAGAGCGCACGCGCGAGCGGCGGGCTCTCGACGATCGGCACGCCCGCCTCCGCAGCGACCGCGCGGATCCGCAGCGCGACCGCGTCGACCCCCATCGCGACGACCACCGGCGCGGCCATCGCGCCGTGATCATATTTCAGCGCGATCGCATAATGGGTCGGGTTGGTGACGACCACGCTGGCGCCGGGCACCGCGGCCATCATCCGCCGGCGCGAGCGCTGGATGCCGATCGAGCGGATCTTCGCCTTAATCTTCGGATCGCCCTCGCTCTGCTTGTGTTCGTCCTTCACCTCCTGGAACGACATCTTCATGCGCTGGAGAAAGGCGTGGCGCTGATAGATGAAGTCGAACGCGGCGATGCAGCCGACCAGGATCGCGACCGACTGGATCATGTGCAGCACCAGAGCGCCCGCCGCCTGCGCGATCGCGCGCGGCTCGGCATCGATCAGCTGGTCGAGCCCGACGAGGCGCGGCGCGGTGACCATCGTCGCGATGGTGATGACGACCGCAAACTTGGCGAGCGTCTTGGCGAATTCGACCAGCGCGCGCTTGCCGAAGATCCGGCCGAACCCTGCGACCGGCGACAGTTTCGAGAATTTGGGCGTCAGCCGCGACCACGACAGCGTCGGGCGGCCCTGCACCAGCAAAATCAGCAGCGCGAACCCCAGCAGCAGCGCGAGCAGCGGCGCCATCGCGCCCGCCACCGCGGCAAGGATCCCGGTCGCGAAATGCTGCGCGCCGTCGGGGTCGAGCGGATAGTCGTCCGCGCCGCCCCACAGCCGCACGAGCAACGGCCCGACTCGCGCGAGCGTCCAGCTGCCCATGCCGCCCGCGACGATGATCGCGGCGACGAACATCACCGCATGGCGCATCTCGCCCGACATCGGCACGTCGCCCTTCGCACGCGCGTCGGACAGCTTCTTGTCGGTAGGGTCATGCGTCTTCTGGTCGTCGGCCATCGCTCAGCCCCATCCGGCCTGCAGCCACAGCGTCATGCTCGACGCGAACGCGGTGAGGATCCCGCCGATCAGTCCGGCGAACAGCGCGAGCCCGAGGAGCAGGTTGAGCGGCTGCGCAAGGAAGAACGCCTGGATCGCGGGCGCCAGCCGCACCGACAGGCCGAGCGCCATGTTGAACACGATGCCGTACACCAGCAGCGGTGCGGACAGGCTGATCGCCAGGCTCATCGCCTTGCCGACGGTGGCAATCGCAAGCTGCGCGAAATCCGCGGCGGGGGGCAGGCCGCCGACCGGGAACATCGTATAGGAATGGACCAGCCCCGCGATCCACAGATGGTGCACGCCCATCCCCATGCACACGACCGCGGCGGCGACGCTGACCAGCTTCGAGAGCACCGCGGCCTGGCCGCCCTGGCTCGCATCGTTGATCAGCGCGGACGACAGCCCGACCTGCACGCTGATGATCGATCCCGCCATCGCCGCGGCGAGGAACATGATCTTGATGATCATGCCGATCGCCAGCCCGGTCAGGATCTCGCCGATCAGGATCCCGGGCAGCGCGGTGCTGTCGGGGGCGAGTACCGGGATGCGCGGCGCGAGCAGGCCCCACAGGCCTGCGCTCATGCCGAGCGACAGCATCAGCCGGATCTTGCCCGGCACCGCATCTTCGGAAAATACCGGGAGCAGCATCAGCACAGCGCCGACGCGCGCGAACACGATGAGGAAGCTGACGGCCTGCGCGGGGAGGGCCTCCACGCGAGCGCTCAGCCGTGCACGATATGGTCGCTGACCACCGCCATGAAATTGGCCAGCGCATGGCCGATCATCGGCAGGCACAGCAGCATCACGATCCCGATCGCCAGCAGCTTGGGGACGAAGGTCAGCGTCATCTCCTGCACCTGGGTGAGCGCCTGGAACAGCCCGATCACGACGCCGACGATCAACGAGGTGATCAGCATCGGGCCGACGATCGTCAGCACCAGCATCATCGCGGCCCGGGCCAGCTCCATCGCGGCGAACGGCGTCATCGCGGCGGCTCAGATCTGCATGCGCATGATTTCGGAATAGGCGTTCACCATCCGGTCGCGCACCGCGACGACGGTGTCGAGCGCGGTTTCCGCCGCGCCGACCGCGGTGACCACGTCGATCAGGTCGCCCTTGCCGGCGACCTGCTTCGCGCTCGCGGTCTCGGCGCTGCGCAGGCTGGTGGCGGTTTCGCTCACCAGTTTCTCGATCATCCCGCCAAAGCTGCCGCCGGTCTCGGGGGCCGCCTCGGTCTCGGCGATCTTGGGGGTTCGGGTCGCGCCGAGGACCCGGCCATAGGCCGAGACCGCGTCAAAGGCTCCGATCGACATGGAGGATGATCCTTATTTGAGGAGATCGATGGTGCGCATCGTCAGGCTCTTGGCGGCCTCGATCGCGCTCAGATTGGCTTCGTACGACCGCTGCGCGGCCTTCATGTCGGCGGCTTCGACGAGTGCGTTGACGTTGGGTTTCTTGACGTAACCGGTCGCATCCGCCGCGGGACTGCCCGGCTGATAGACGCGCTGGAACGCGCTTTTGTCCGCCTCGATCGTGGCGATCGCGACGCCCGCCGCGCCGCTGCTGCGATCGACCTCGGATTTGAAGCTGGGCAGGCGGCGGCGATACGGATCGCCGCCCGCGGTGCGCGATACCGAGTCCGCATTGGCGAGGTTTTCCGCGATGATGCGCATCCTCAGCGACTGCGCGCGCAAACCCGAGGCGGACACCTGCAACGATGTCTTGAGGTCCATTGGTCGTCTCCACCGGCCCTGTCGGCCTGCCTCCTCGTTATAGGCAAAAATTGCCTAGCCGGACGGCTGGCCGGAAAGTTTTTCCTATAATCAGCTCAAGGGAGAAGCGTCGCAATGTCCGTTCTCGAGAGCATCTACGTCGACATGTCGATCGTGTTGGGATCCGCGCAGGTGCCGATCCGCCAGATCCTCAAGATGGGGCGTGGCGCGATGATCCCGCTCGATTGCGGTCACGACGATCCGACCCTGGTCTATGTCAATGGCGAGCTGGTCGCCAAGGGGCGCATCATGGTCGACGGCGACCAGATGTCGCTGGAGGTGAGCGAAGTCGTCCAGCGGGTGCGCGGTTGATGGACCTGCTGGCGCTGTTCCGAACGATCGGCGGGCTCGGCGCGGTTCTCGGCATTCTCGCAGGCGCGTTGTGGCTGGTCCGCCGCTACGACCTGCGGCTGCCCGGGCGTGCCATCGGTGCGCGCGAGCGGCGGCTGGAGCTGGTCGAGACGCTGCCGGTCGATGCGCGGCGGATGATCGCGCTGGTCCGCCGCGACGGCCGCGAACACCTCGTCCTGCTCGCCCCCGAGGGGCATCTCGTGCTCGAAACCGCACTTGTGCGCGACGCGGTCGATCAGGCCGCGGACGAGGCCCGACGCGCCGCGCGCGACCGTGAGCGCGTCGCCTCAAGCAAACCCTCGACGCCAATGCCGAGCTTCGCCGCGCTGGTCGACAGGGTCCGCGCCGGCGGCACGAGCGGCGATGCCGCTGCCAAGGATTCCACAATTGCGTAAGCGTCTTCTCATCGCGAGCGTAGTCGCGTTTGCCATGCTGCTCCCCTCCGCCGCCATCGCGCAGACCGCATCGGTGACGCTGGGATCGGGATCGGTGTCGGGCCGCGCGATCATGCTCGTGCTGATGCTGACCGTGCTCAGCCTCGCGCCCGGCATCCTGATGACGGTCACTTCGTTCACGCGGATCGTGGTCGCGCTGTCGCTGCTGCGCACCGGGATCGGCGCGCCCGGCGTGCCGCCCAACCCGGTCATCATCAGCCTGGCGCTGTTCCTGTCGTTCTTCGTGATGGCGCCGACCTTCGATCAGGCGTGGAAGGCGGGCGTCAGTCCCTACAGCGAGGGGCGGCTGACCGAGCAACAGGCGTTCACGCGCACCGCCGAACCGTTCCGCCAATTCATGCTGAAGCATGTCCGCAACGACGATCTCGGGCTGTTCGCACAATTGTCTGGCAAGCCGCCGGTGGCGCGCGCCGACATGCCGCTGACCACGCTGATGCCGGCGTTCATGATCTCCGAACTGCGTCGCGCGTTCGAGATCGGGTTTCTGCTGCTGCTGCCGTTCCTGATCATCGACCTCGCGGTGTCCGCGGTGCTGATGGCGATGGGGATGATGATGCTCCCGCCGCCAACCATCGCGCTGCCGATGAAGATCATCTTCTTCGTCCTCGTCGATGGCTGGGCGCTGGTCGCCGGCTCGCTGATCAGGAGCTTTGGCAACTCGGGCTAGAGGCCGCGGGGTCGTCCGCACTGAAGCGCTGGCTGCTCGCCAGCCATCGCGACAGATCGGCAAAGCCCAGCGTGTCGAGGAACGCCATCCCCACCACGTCGCGGGTCTGCCAGCGCATCGTCGCGTGGATCGAGCCCAGTCCGGGAGCGATCAGCACGATCGCGCCATCGACCGGGGTCGGCGCCGACAACCGCACCTGCGCGCCGCCCTGCGATATGTTTTCCAAATTGCCCCGCAACAGGTGACCGTTGCACCGCAGCGCCACCGGGCATAGCGTCGACAGGCGGGGCGCGCGGGGTGCGCGCAGCGCGGTGACGGGGCCCAAAGTCGGCTGCGCCAGCACGCGTTCGATCGTGATCGGCGTGTAGCAGCGCAGCCCGGCCTCGCCGCGGCCGACCCAGGCGACCTGGGTCTGGACGGTGATGCCGTTCTTGAACTCGATGTCGATATCCTGCCCCACGACCAGCGGCACCAGCGTGTCGATCCGCATGCCGCCTGCCGAGATGTTACGGACGCAGCACAGATCGTCCCAGCCGCGGGTCGACATCCGAGCGACCAGCAGGATCGTCGTCAGGCGCGGATCGCGGGGAATGTACCCGGGCACGTCGGCGGCCACGCCGCTGGACACGTCGGCGGGCGCATCGGAGATCCCTTCGCCGCTCGCCGCGCCGGCGACGGCGTCGGCGGCCGGGGCGGGGCCCGCGGCGGTGGCGGGGTCGATCGCAACACGCTTAACCATGGCGTTCTCCTCTGCTGATGGCCCGTCGTGACGGGGTGAACGGACAGGCGCGGTCATGCCGGTGTCGCCTGGGTGATGACTGCACGGCGGACCATCCTGGGTCCGAAGGCTTCGTCCGCGGCGACCATCACGACCCGGCGAAACCGCTCGAGATCGGGCAGCATGCCGTCCGGGCCAGCGGCCATCGGCGTACGGAAGGTGCGCATGTTGATCGCGTTGAGCAGCATCGGCATCCGCGCGGTCACGAATTCGACGTCGGTCTCGCCGGTTTCCAGCTGCACCTCGAACGAGACATAGCCCGACAGGCGGCCGTCGGCGAGCACCAGCGGGGCCAGGATCTTGCCCGTCGGGGTGAAGCTCGTCGTCTCGGCCTTGGGCTTTGCCGGGGCGCCGGCGGCGGGCGGCAGCAACCTATGCACGCCATACGCCGTGCCACCGCCGAGACCGAGCCCGGCGGTGAGCAGGATGGGGGCCAGCAAGGCGGGTTTCACAGGCGTCGCCCCCCGCTAGAATTTGAAACTGACGTCGCTGGGAAGCGAGGGAGCCTCGCCAAGCGCGACGATCGTGATGCGGCGGTTCTCGGGACGCATCGGCTGCCCCGGATAGACGGGTTGCGTCGCGCCGAGCGCGACGATCTCGGCGAACCGGTCGGGGGGAAGCCCGGCGCCGATCATCGCGGTCCGCGCGGCCATCGCGCGATCGCCCGACAGCCGCCAGTTCGCATCGCTCTGCCCACCGGTCGCATCGGTATGCCCCTCGATCGCGATCTGCGCGCCCGACTTGGCCAGCTTGCGCGCGATCTCGCCGAGCATCATCCGTGCAAACGGATTGAGCGCCGCGGTGCTGCCGACGAACATCGATCGGTTGGCGGTATCCATCAGGCTAATCCGCACGCCGTCGCGATCGGGCTCGATCTTCAGGCTGTCCTTCGCGTCCGCCGCCTCGGGCACTGAATCGATGGCCACGCGCATTTCCTGAGCGATCACTCGCATCGACGCGTCGGGGATGCTGGCGCTGCCGCCGCGCGCCGCGCCGCTCTTCGCGGACTCGGCCGAGGGCTGCCCGGTCGAGGTCTTGCTGTCCGCCTGCGCGCGGCGGGTGCGTCCGCCCAGCCCGGGCTGGTCGCCGGGGCTGGCGGTCAGCGTCGTCGAACTCGACGCGTTCGGCGACGTCGGCGAGAAATATTCGGCAAGCCCCTTCAGCCGCTCCTTGTCCGGGTTCGCCAGCAGCCACAGCAGCATGAAGAACGCCATCATCGCGGTCACGAAATCGGCATAGGCGACCTTCCACGCGCCACCGTGATGCGCCGCATGGCCGCCCTTCTTCACCTTGCGGATGACGATCGGCCGTTCCGGCGTGTTGGACCGCGCCGCCATGGCGATCAGGCCGCGTCGGACAGCGCGGAGCGCAGCCTGTCCTGCAAGAGGGTCAGGCGGACCTGATCGATCGCGTCGTGCGACCGTGATCCCTCGGCCATGCGATCGAGCAGGTCCGCGCTCTCGTCGGCGCGCTGGATCACCAGATCGAAGACTTGGAACTGGTCCATATACGCCATGACGAAGGTCTCGTCGGAGGCGAGCGTATGCGCGAGCTTCTCGATCAGGGCGCGCACGTCGCGGATCTCGTCTGCTATCGCACAGATAAGCGAGGCGGCGTGGCGATCGACGTGAGGCATTGCAGGGGTAACCTATCCGAAAGAGAGCGGCATGCTGGGAGGGCGGGGGTCAGAACAGATCGACATCGCCTCCTCCCGGCGGCGGCATGACGACGGGCTTGCGGACGATCGTCGGCATTTCGGCCAGCGCGCGGCACCGCGCCTTGCCGTCATAGGGCATGAACTCGAGGCGTCGGGCCTGTTTGCCGCCGACGTCGCAATGCCCGATCCTGATTCCCTCGGTCTGCATGAAGCGCCGCGCGAACTCGGCATTGCTGCTGCCGATCGCGCCCAGTCCGGCGACGATGTTGGCGCCGCCATAGATTTGCGCGCGCAACCGCGACCGGTTGGCCCCCTTGCGCATGAGCGCGTTGATCAGCAGCTCCATGGCGTGGACGCCGTAGCGCTGCAGGTCCTGGCGCTGCACCTGCTGGTCCTTGCCCGGCTCGCCGAGCAGGAAATGGTTCATGCCGCCGATCCTGGCCTCGGGGTCCTGAAGGCACACCGAGACGCACGAGCCGAGCAGAGTCGAGATGACGACGTCGGCGTCGCCGGAGACGTGGTTTTCGCCCTGGATGATGGAGACGCGGCGCATCGCGTTACGACAGCTCGCCGAAGACGCGCTCGATCTTTTCCTTGAGCACGGCCGACGAAAATGGCTTCACGACATAGTTGTTGACGCCAAGCGCGGCGGCCTTCTGCACGATCTCGCGATCGGCGGAGCCCGTCAGCATGATGAAGACGGTCTTGCCGATCACCGGATCCTTGCGCACCTGCTCGAGGAACTCGAGCCCGTCCATGTCGGGCATGTTGTAGTCGGAGATGATCAGGTGGACGCGATCCGACCTGACCGAGCCCAGCGCCTCGACGGCACCAGGCTTGTCGCGGACGTCCCTGAAACCCAGATCCTGGAGGGTGCGGCGGATCATCGCGCGCATGCTGGTCTGGTCGTCGACCACCATCACCTTTATTGCAGCTGCGGCTGGCATCAATCGCTCCCAATTCTCATTTGCGGCACGCGCCGAGGATCGCCCCGGGCAATGCGGACAAGGCGATTTCCCGATCGACCGCGCCGAGCGACGA
>Ga0308170_10000849_pt1 | contig 33906 bp, 24 predicted proteins | sample PhyBR2_2_FD_202136 | JGI IMG/M metagenome (GOLD analysis project Ga0308170, IMG submission 202136) | Phyllosphere microbial communities from UC Gill Tract Community Farm, Albany, California, United States - DLSLSB.R2 | ecosystem: Host-associated > Plants > Phyllosphere > Unclassified | place...
AGGATGACGGTGGGGCGCTTACTGCGCGCCAGCCGGTCCGGTTCGGCCACCAGGTAGTGGCGCCGTCCTTCGGGTCGCAGCAGCGAGTAGTCGACGATGGTGGAGGCTTGCGCCGCACCCATCGCCACCCATGCCAGCGCCATTCCGGCAAGCCGCACTCTCATCCTTCGCCCTCTCGGTTGGCGCTTGCCACAGATATATCGTAAAGCTTGGGGAAATGGCTCTGTGATTCTTTTTTCGTATCAGTTGCCGGGGTTCGGCGACACCGGATTATGGCCGCCGACCACGGCTTTCTCGACGAAATAGCTGGTCTCGCCGAAGCAGGTGGTCGGGAGGCCGACGTGCTGGGCATAGCTGAGCTGCACGCGCTGGCCCATGGCCGCCTGCAGCTGCCTGACCACGTTTTCGTCGCGTACCGTGAAGGCGAAGCGCTCGGGGATGGCGCCCGGCATGCTGGACAGCAGGATCTCGCCCTCCCAGGTCTTGCACAGCCAGCCCTTGCGCGACAGCTTTTGCAGGTAGCCGGCGCGTTCGCCTTCGGAATACGACCAGTGCAGCACGATCGCCATGTAGAGCGCGAACAGCACGATGGCGGCAACGACGACGGAGATGAGGAGGACGCTGGCGCGTCGTGGGAAAGTCGAGGGCATGGTCGTGAGGGTGAGTGAATCCGGCGCCCATTCTGACGATGAGCGCGCGGATTGTCAAAAGCTCATGTCCGGCAGGCGTGCCGGACCGGGATTCAGACGTTGACGCCGAAGGAGCGCGCCAGCGGGCCCAGGCCGCCGTTATAGCCCTGGCCGACCGCGCGGAACTTCCATTCGCTGCCGTAACGGTAGAGCTCGCCGAAGATCATCGCGGTCTCGGTCGAGCTGTCTTCGGACAGGTCGTAGCGTGCGATCTCGCGTTCGCCGTCGGCGTTCAGGCAGCGGATGAAGGCGCGCCCGACCTGGCCGAAGTTCTGGCGGCGCTGGTCGGCTTCGTGGATGGTCACGGAGAAGGCGATCTTCTCGACCTCCGGCGGCACCTTCGTCAGGTCGACCAGCAGGCGCTCGTCGTCGCCTTCGCCCTGGCCGGTGCGGTTGTCGCCGGTGTGCTTGACCGAGCCGTCGCTGGACAGCAGGTTGTTGTAGAAGATGAAGTCGGCATCGCCGCGCACCTTGCCGTCGCCGCGCAGCAGGAAGGCGCTGCCGTCGAGGTCGAAGGTGGCGCCATCGCTGGCGCGCGGATCCCAGCCCAGGCCGATGATGACTTTCTTGAGGGTCGGGTCTTCCTTGGACAGGTTGACGTTGCCGCCTTTTTGCAGACTGATCGCCATAGTGTTTCCTTTCGTTTTGGGGTTGAGTTCAAGCGGACCCGAGTTCTTCGTGGCGCTTGTAGCGTATCGAGGACCACAGCGAGACCAGGATGAAGGCGATGCCGGACAGTCCGGTGAACCATTCCGGAATCTCGTATTCGACGCTGGCGAACATGATCAGGGCCAGGATACCGATCGCGTAGTGGGCGCCGTGCTCGAGGTAGACGAATTCTTCCAGCGTGCCCTTGTGCACCAGGAACACGGTGAGCGAACGCACGAACATCGCGCCGATGGCCAGGCCCAGCATGATGATGACGACGTCGTTGGTGATGGCGAAGGCGCCGATCACGCCGTCGAAGCTGAACGAGGCATCCAGCACCTCGAGGTAGAGGAAGCCGCCGATGCTGCCCTGCGAGATCATCTTGCCCACCGACGGGTCCGATTCCTCCTCTTCGAGCAGGCCGCTGAACCAGTTCACGCCCACGTAGACGATGACGCCGACCACGCCGGCCATCAGCACCGGCAGCTTGGCCTGCTGGGGCATCAGGCTCATGCAGCCGAACACGGCCAGCAGGGTCAGCAGGATGGCCAGGCCTTCGCTGCCGAGCTGGCCGACTTTTTCTTCGATCCAGCCCAGCCAGTGGAGTTCCTTTTCCTCGTCGAACAGGAAGTTGAGGAAGACCAGCAGCAGGAAGGCGCCGCCGAAGGCCGCCACCTCGGCGTGCTGGGCGGTCAGGATGCGCGCGTATTCGTCGGGTGTTCTGGTGGCCATGTGCCAGACATCGATCAGGCCGAGGCCGGTAGCCACCGAGACGATCAGCAGCGGGAACAGCAGGCGCATGCCGAACACGGCCACCAGGATGCCGATCGTCAGGAAAAGTTTTTGCCAGAACGCGTTCCAGTTGCGCAGCACGGAGGCATTCACCACTGCGTTGTCGAAGGAGAGCGAGACTTCAAGCACGCCCAGCACCGCCGCGATCCACAAGGCCTGCAGCAGGCCGCCGGCGCCGCCGTGGCTGTAGCCCCACCAGGCTGCCAGCGCCAGCAGGACGACCGTCACCACGAATGACAGCTTGAAATGTTGCATCGAGTTCCCCTTATATACTGCGTTGTCTGATAAACCACACTGGACAGGATATTACAAGTTTCTCACTGTGGCAGGCGCATAGCTTCTGCGATAATGTTGCCCGGCATTATTTTTGTACTAACCTTCGGAACTCACATGGATTTCACTTACCTGCTGACCCCGCTGTTGACCTGGCTGGTGGTCGGACCGATCAAATTCCTGATCAATAGCGCGCGCCAGCGCCGCTGGGCCTTCAACCTGGTCGGCAACGGCGGCTTCCCGAGCAACCACAGCGCCACCGTGACCAGCATGGCGACCCTGATCGCCCTGCGCGAAGGCATCGGCCACCCGGCGTTCGGCGTGGCGGTCACCCTGTGCTTCATCGTGATGATCGACGCCAACAGCCTGCGCCAGCACGTCGGCCGCCAGGCCGCCGCCATCAACCGCCTGGCCGCGGCAAGCGGGGACAGCGGCCACCGCACGCTGCGCGAGCGCATGGGGCATACCCTGGTCGAGATCGGCGGGGGGATCGTTACCGGTGTCCTGATGGGGAACCTGGTTTATCACCTGTTTGTGAAATAAGAGCCTAAAGTCAACTTGGGGCCCCGCCCAGGCGGGGATCCAAGTCCGTCGCACACCAGCACAGCCCCCGTTCAGCCGGACGTCCACCCTGTCCGCCCACTGTCCATTTCCGGGCGCATTTCATCTCTGCCAACTGCAGTTCGTCGCACGAATACGCAGTTCATCCCACGAAAACCACGCTCTGCCGATCCTCGATTGACGGCCCAAACCGCCTCACGGATACTGCGCGCTGGTTTTTCATATTCTTATACTTACAGCTTACGAGTCCACCCGGGAGATCCACGAAATGCTGCGCAAAACCCTACTCGTCCTTGCCATCGCCTCGGCGCTCGCCGCCTGCGGCAAAGGTCCCAAGGAACCCGCCAAGCCGGAAACCGCGACTGCGCAGGCCGATGCCAAGAAGGATGGCAAGGCCGTGCAGCTGCTGGTGTCGCCGGAAGACGTGCTGACGGTGCAGAGCAATGCGCTTGCTTCGGGACCCGTGATCACCGGCTCGGTCCAGCCGGAACGCAAGGCCGACCTGCGCGCCGAAGTCTCGGCCGTCGTGCTGCAGGTGCTGAAGGAAAACGGCGAGCCGGTCAAGCGTGGCGACGTCCTGGTCAAGCTCGACGAGACCTCGATCCGCGACACCCTGATGTCGGCCGAGGCCTCCGCACGCGCGGCCGACCAGGCTTTCGAGCAGTCGACCCGCGCACTGGACCGCCTGAAGACCCTGCGCGCCTCCGGCATGACCTCGGCCCAGGCCCTGGACGACGCCGAAGTGCGCCGCAACACCGCCCAGAGCGAAGTCTCGGCCGCGCGTGCGCGCGTGGCGACGGCCCGCCAGCAGGTCGGCCGCACCGTGGTCCGCGCACCCTTCGACGGCATCGTGTCCGACCGCAAGGTGTCGGCCGGCGATACCGCTGCGATCGGCAAGGAACTGCTGAAGGTCATCGACCCGACCTCGATGCGCTTCGAAGGCCGCGTCTCGGCCGACAAGATCGCCGCCGTGAAGGTCGGCCAGCCGGTCATGTTCCGCGTCAACGGCTATGGCGAGCAACAGTTCAGCGGCATCGTCAAGCGCATCGACCCGTCCGCCAACGACGTCACCCGCCAGGTCGAGGTGCTGGTCGGCTTCAACGGCGGCAAGCAGCCGAGCGTGGCCGGCCTGTACGCCGAAGGCCGCGTCGACGCCGAAGTGAGCGACGCCCTGACCCTGCCGGAATCGGCGATGGTCAAGGCCGGCGACAAGACCTATGCCTGGAAGCTCAAGGGCAGTGCCCTGGCCAGGGCCGACCTGACGGTGGGCACGCGCGATCCGCGTACCGGCGATTTCGAGATCAAGGGCGGCCTGGCGGCCGGCGATGCCGTGCTGCGCCACCCGAACGCCAGCCTGAAGGACGGCCAGAAGATCGAGCTGGCGGCGGCCAAGGCGCAGGCGCTTGCGAGCGCCGGCAACGGCCAGGCCCAAGGGAAACAATAAGGATAAGCCTCCATGTTCCTTTCCAATTTCAGCGTCAAGAAGCCGGTCGCCACGATCGTGCTCATCATCGCGATGATGGCCATGGGCCTGTACGCCCTGTCCAAGCTGCGCGTGAACAACGAGCCGGATGTGCAGATTCCGATCCTGGTCGTGACCGTCCCGTATCCGGGCGCCTCGCCCGAGACCAGCGAACGCGAGATCGTCAACCGCCTCGAGAAACAGATGCAGGCCGTCAGCGGCGTGACCGAAGCGCGTGCCTATGCCAACGAGGGCAGCGCCACCATCGTGCTGCAGTTCGACTTCAAGCGTAACCTGATCGAGGCGGCGGACGACGTGCGCAACGCGATCGCCGCGGTACGCTACAAGTTGCCGATCGAGATGCGCGAGCCGGTGCTGCGCCGGGTCGATCCCTCGGCCCAGCCGATCATGAACCTGTCGCTGACCTCGACCACCCAGAGCCACGCCGAACTGTCGCGCCTGGCCGAGGACGTGCTGGCCGACCGCTTCCGCGGCATCGACGGCGTGGCCGACGTGCAGGTCGGCGGTTCGCTCAAGCGCGAGCTGTCGGTGCTGCTGCATGCGCAAAAGCTGCGTGAATTCAATGTTTCGGTGACCGATGTCACGAATGCGCTGGGGCGCCAGAACACCAATGCGCCGGTCGGCAAGGTGCGCGGTCCGCTGGACGAGAAGGGCATCCGCCTGGTCGGCCGCATCGACCGTCCCGAAGACTTCTCGCAGGTCGTGGTCAAGCGTAACGGCGATACCGTGGTGCGCCTGAACCAGGTGGCCGACATCAAGGACGGCTTCGCCGACGTCGACAGCCTGTCGGTCCGCAGCGGCAAGCCCGACGTCGGCATCTACATCGTGCGCTCCCGCGAAGCGTCCACCGTGACCATCGCCAAGAAGGTCAACGCGATGATCGAAGAGGTCCGGAAGGAGCTGCCGCCCGGCACCAAGCTGGAAGTGACCTGGGACGGCGGCAAGTCGGCCCAGGACAGCCTGAACAACGTGATCGAGTCGCTGGTGTTCGGCGCCGTGCTGACCATCTTCGTGGTGTATGCCTTCCTGAACTCCTGGCGCTCGACCTTGATCACCGCGCTGTCGCTGCCGACCTCGGTGCTGGCGGCCTTCATCGCGGTCTGGCTGTGCGGCTTCACGCTCAACTTCATGACCCTGCTCGGTCTGTCGCTGGCGATCGGCGTGCTGATCGACGATGCGATCGTGGTGCGGGAAAACATCGTGCGTCACATGGAGAACGGCGAGGACCGCCGTACCGCGGCCCTGAACGGCACCGCCGAGATCGGCATGGCCGTGGCCTCGACCACCTTCTCGATCATGGCCGTGTTCATTCCGGTCGCCTTCATGGGCGGCATCGCCGGCGAATGGTTCCGTCCCTTCGCCCTGACCGTGACCTGCTCGGTTGCCGTGTCGCTGCTGATCTCGTTCACGCTGGACCCGATGATGTCGGCCTTCTGGGGCGACCCGCCGGGCCACCACCACGCGCCGAAGCGCGGCCTGGAAAAATACCTGGCGAAATTCAATACCTGGTTCGACCACCAGGCTGACCGCTACGGCAACGTCATCGCCTGGGCCCTGCATCACCGCCGCTCGATGGCCGTGATCGCGCTGCTGTCGCTGGCGGCCGCCATCGGCCTGCACATGTGGAAGGGCGGCGTGGCCTTCCAGCCCAAGATGGACCAGGGCCAGATCAAGATCGAAGTCCGGACCCCGGCGTCGTCGTCGGTTGAATACGCTCGCCTGAAGATGGAAGAGGCGGCCGCGATCGCCCGCACCCTGCCGGAAACCAAGGACACCAACAGCTCGATCAACGTGAACGGCGGCTCGATCTATGTCGACATCGGCAAGCGCCGCGAACGCCAGCGCAGCGCCTCCGAGGTCGCGACCGCCCTGCGCGACAAGATCAGCCGCCTGGTGGGCGCCGAGTATGTCGTGATGGACGACCTGTCCGGCAACGGCAAGCCGGTGTCGCTCGACTTCACCGGTCCCGACTCGCGCAAGCTGATGGAGATCACCTCGCGCTACATGGAAAAGCTGCGCCAGGTGCCGGGCGCGGTCGACGTCACCCTGTCCCAGCAGGACCCGAAGGACGAGTTGCAGATCGAAATGGACCGCGGCCTGGCCAACTCGATGGGCATCTCGGTGGGTGACGCCGCCAGCGCGCTGCGCGTGGCCTTCGCCGGCATCGAGGTCGGCGACTGGGTCGATCCGACCGGCCAGAGCCGCGACGTGGCGGTGCGCCTGCACCCGAGCGACCGCGTCGGCACCGACAATATCGAGCGCCTGCCGATTCCGGTCGCCGGCACCAACATGATGGTGCCGCTCGACCAGATCGCCAGGATCACGATGGGCAAGGGCCCGGCCTCGATCTCGCACCGTGACAGCAAGCGCGTGGTGACCGTCACCGCCAACGCCCAGGGGCGTTCGAACGGCGAAGTGATGCAGGATGCCATGAAGCTGGCCAAGACGATGGACTTCCCGCCGGGCTACGGCCTGGCGGTGGGCGGCCAGAGCAAGATCATGAACGAGGTGTTCACCAACCTGGGCATCGGCCTGATCTCCGGCATCGGCCTGATGTACCTGATCCTGGTGATGCAGTTCGGCTCCTTCACCGCGCCGCTGGGCGTGATGATGTCGCTGCCGCTGTCGCTGATCGGCGTGGTGCTGGCACTGATCCTGACCGGCGGCACCCTGAACATGATGAGCTTCATCGGCATCATCATGCTGATGGGCCTGGTGGCCAAGAACGCGATCCTGCTGCTGGACGCGGCGCGTTCCCGCGAAGCCGAAGGCATGGACCGCGAAGAAGCGCTGATGGCCGCCGGCCGCGCCCGCCTGCGTCCGATCCTGATGACGACCTTCGCGCTGATCGCCGGCATGCTGCCGGTGGCGCTGGCCCTGGGCGACTCGGGCGAGTTCTACCAGCCGCTGGCGATCTCCATCATCGGCGGCACCATCACCTCGACGATGCTGACCCTGCTGGTCGTGCCGACCTTCTACGACAGCATCGAGATCGCCCGCGACCGCATGTCCGCCAAGTTCCACCGCCGCGTGGCGCGCTTCACGGCGCTGCCGGCCTTCGTGATGACCTTCGTGGAAGCGGTCCTGACCATCGTGCTGGTGCGCTTCGTGTTCCGCATGATCGTCAAGGCGGGACGCTTCGCGACCGGCCGCCGCGGTCCGGTGGCTGCCTGATCCGCCGCGCCGGTTCGCCGGCGCGGGCTTCATGCCTCAACGCAAAAGGCCTGCTCGCGCAGGCCTTTTTTCGTCGTGTCCGGCGGACGGCAGGCACTGGAGCCGCTTTGCCGCCGCCTGGGGTGGCCCGCTCAATGGCCGATTAGTGGCCGCTGGTGCCGGTGCCGGTGCCGGTCGTACCGGTGCCGGTGGTGCCGGTGCCCGTAGTGCCCGTGCCGGTTGCGCCGGTGCCGGTGCCGGTGCCGGTGCTGTCGACCGGCGGCGTGGTGCCGGTGCCGGTGGTGCCGGTGCCGGTTGCGCCGGTGCCGGTATCGCCCGTGGTGCCGGTTGCGCCGGTGGTGCCGGTGCTGCCTGCGCCGGTGCCGGTGGAACCCGCTGCGCCGGTACTACCGGTGCCGCTGGTGCCCGACGTGCTGCTCGGCGCGGTGGCCGAGGTGTCGCCGGTGCCGGTCGTGCTGGTGGTATCGTTTTTCTTGCAAGCCGCCAGGCTTGCCATCAGGGCTGCGGCAAACAGAATCTTCGATGCGTTGCTAAGAGCTTTCATTTGTTTTACTCCTCGTTCACGTCTACTTTTTTTGCCGCCGTCTCCAGGGTGAGGCGCTGGAGGTTCGACGACGCCAGTTTGGTTTCCAGCGGAACTTTAGTCCCGTCAGGTAACCGTCAGGGAGCCGACGCAATACGCGGCCCCGTGTGGTGTACGAATTCGACTCCGACTGGTATGACATGGTTCTGCCGGTGCGCCGAATTGCACACTTCTTTCAGATAAGAGCCGAACCGACAGCATTCAACCCTTCCCCCCGGCGAAACTGCCGGATGGCCGTAATGCCGCGTCGGCAGCTTCGCCGGCGGCCTGTTCGAGCAGTGCGGGGACTTCGTCCGGCAGTTCCCGCGCCAGATAGCCGAGTTTGCCCATGCGCGCCGCGAGCCGGTCGCCGGCGCGCGCATGCAGGACCACGCCCCAGCCCGCCGCCTGGGCGAGCTCGGCGCCGCGTGCCGCCAGTCCGGCGATGATGCCGGCCAGGACGTCGCCCGAGCCCGAGGTGCCGAGCCCGGCGTTGCCGCCTTCGTGCTGCCAGCGCTCGCCCTGCGGCGTGGCGATCACGGTGCGCGCGCCCTTCAGCGTGACCACCGCGTTCCAGCGCTGCGCCATCTCCAGCGCGAGCCGGTCGTCGCCGTCGGCGATTCTTTCCTTCGGGATGCCGGTCAGGTGCGCCATCTCGCCCGCGTGCGGCGTCACCAGGACAGGAACGTCGAAGTGGAAAGGCGGGTTGACGCCGTGCGGCGGATGCAGGATCGCGCCCATCGCATCGGCGTCGAGGATGACGCTGGTTTCCGTGCCTTGCAGGCGCGGCAGCAGGGCGTGCACCAGGCGCGCGGTGGCTTCCTCGTCCTGCATGCCGGGACCGATCAGGATGGCGTTGATGCGGTCGGCCAGCGGATCGAGGGCGGCCACGGCTTCGACCGTGAAGCCGCCGGCCTCGTTCTCGGCCAGGCCCAGCACGCGGGATTCGGGAATCGCCAGTGCGACCAGCTGGGCCACGCTGCTGCCGGTGGCGACCGTCAGCTTGCCGGCGCCGGCGCGCAGGGCGGCGACGGCGGCAAGGATGACGGCGCCCGGCATCTCGCGCGAGCCGCCGAGGATCAGCACGTGGCCGCGCTCCTCCTTGTCGGCATCGGAAGACGGGATCGGCAGCGGCCAGCTGCGCAGCAGGCTTGCATCGAGGTCGCGCGGCCGGGCATGGGTGTGCAGCGTCATGGTGGAGGTCGCCTCACGCCTTGGCCGCCGTCGGCACATCCTTGCCGGTGGTGACGGGGGTTCCGGTAGCTTCGAGCGGCGCGACAAAATTGACCAGCCGCACGGCGAGCTTGCCGCGCTTGCCCAGCGACGGGTCGAAGGAATAGGAGGTGACCGAGCAGTTCGGCACGTCGCCGGCGCGGTCCTGTTCGAGGATGGTGGCCTCGTCCATGCGTTCCAGCAGATAGCGGAAGCAGTTGACGATGACCTGGTGGCCGACGATCAGCACGCGCTCGCGGCAGTATTCGCGGGTGAGGGTGTCGAGCACGCTGCGCAGGCGCAGGATGACGTCGCACCAGCTTTCGCCGCCGGGCGGACGGAAATAGAACTTGCCGACGTGGCGGCGCTGTTCATACAGGTCGGGATACTGTTCCTTGATGCCAAGTACGGTCAGGCGGTCGAGGATGCCGAATTCCTTTTCGCGCAGGCGTTCGTCGGCGTGCACCGCGAGCAGTTCGTCGCGGTTCAGGCGCTGCATCAGGATGGCGGCCGTCTGCGCTGCGCGCACATAGGGCGAGTGCAGCACGACGCTGGGCTGTTCATGCGGGGGCAGGGCCGCGAACCAGGCGCCCAGCGCTTCCGATTGCCGCCGGCCGAGTTCGGAGAGCGGCACGTCGACATCGCGCTCGGCGATATCGATGTGTAATCCGGCCGCGGCTTCGGCGGCATCGCGCGCGACGTTGCCCGCGCTCTGCCCATGCCTGACCAGCCAGATTTCCTGAGGCCACTTCTGTTCCATCACCAACCTATTTGTGATTTTGACATGTGGGCATCATAGACGGATTCGTCGGGACCTTCGCGCACGATTCCGCCCGAAAACGTCGCGTGCGGAGGCCCGTCGACAGAAGGTTTACTGTCGACAAGTGCACGGTAGGAAAACGCTATTGCTCCGGGAAAGCCGGGGCCGCGCGTGCCGGCGGCCGGCCGGCACGTGGAGGAGGCGGGGTCAGGCGACCTGTTCGTCGCCGTCGAGGTTGACCGCGGCGTCGCTGTTGAAGACGCGCATGTCGGTCTGGCCGAGCACGCGGCTGGCCAGGGTGCCGGCCGTGATGGAGCCGCTCACGTTGAGGGCGGTGCGGCCCATGTCGATCAGCGGCTCGATCGAGATCAAGAGGCCGGCCAGCGCCACCGGCAGGTTCATCGCCGACAGCACGATCAGCGCGGCGAAGGTGGCGCCGCCGCCGACCCCGGCCACGCCCACCGAGCCGATGGTGACGATGCCGATCAGCGGCAACAGGAAGCTGCTCGTGAACGGGTCGATGCCGACGGTCGGCGCGATCATCACCGCCAGCATGGCCGGGTAGATGCCGGCGCAGCCATTCTGGCCCATCATCGAACCGAACGAAGCGGCGAAGTTGGCGATGCCCTCGGGCGTGCCGAGGCGCGCGGTCTGGGTCTGCACGCTCATCGGAATGCTGCCCGCCGAGGTGCGCGAGGTGAAGGCAAAGGCCAGCACCGGGAAGATCTTCTTCACGTAGCGCACCGGGTTGAGGCCGACGCCCGAAACGACAGCCAAGTGCACGCAGAACATCAGGATCAGCGCGCTGTACGAGGCCATCACGAAGCCGATCAGGTTGAGGATGTCCTGCAGGCTGGAGCTGGCCAGCACCTGGGTGATCAGGGCGAACACGCCGAAGGGCGTCAGGCGCAGCACCAGGGTCACCATGCGCATCACGATCACGTGGGCGACGTGCACGAAGTGGCTGAAGGATTCGAACACGTCCGGCTTCTTGCCCGCGATGCCGGTCCTTGATACGCCGATGAAGATCGAGAACAGCACCACGGCGATGGTCGAGGTCTTGCGCGCGCCGGTCATGTCGAGGAAGGGGTTCTCCGGCAGGAAGGAGAGGATGGTGTTCGGCACCGACAGCTGCTGGGCGGTGGCCAGCTTGCCTTCGAGGTAGGCGCCGCGCGCGACTTCGGCCGCGCTCGAGGTCAGGCCGACCGCGGACAGGCCGAACAGCTTGGCCATCAGGATGCCGATGCCGGCGGCGATGGCGGTGGTGATCATCAGGGTGCCGATCGTCAGCGCGCTGATCTTGCCGAGCGAGGAGGCGTCGCGCAGCTTCAGGATGGCCTGGATGATGGAGACCATGATCAGCGGGATGATGATCATCTGCAGCAGCTTGACGTAGCCGCTGCCGAGCACGTCGAGCCAGGCATCGGTGTCGGCGATGACCGGCGAACCGAGCCCGTACACGGCCTGGAAGCCCGCGCCCAGCACGATGCCGAGGCCGAGGCCGGTGAACACCCGCTTGGTGAAGGAGACATGGCGCTGCTGCATGAAGAACAGCAGGGCGCAGACGGCGAGGGCAATCGCCAGGTTCAGGATCAGTTGGATGTGCATGGTGGTTCCGGTGGATGCCTGTGCGCCGTATATGCGTACAGGAAATATAACAGACGCATTTTATAGCGATTCATGCATGGCGTGCATGGACTGTCATTTTTTTGATGGTTGTAAATGTTGTTGACAGGGTTAGCCTTTATGGCAAGATCGCCTGACTTCGGACAGGAGGAAAAAGATGCGCGGCGTGAGCTTGCTGAGGGGGCTGTACCTGGGGTTGCTGTGCTGGTCGCCTGCCACCGCCGCGCTGGCGCAGACGGCGCCGCCCGGCATCGAGATGTTTTCGCCGGAAGGCACGGTCGGCCAGGTGCGCCAGGCCACGGCGCGCTTTTCGGTCCCCATGGTGCCCTTCGGCGACCTGCGCGCGCCGGCGCCTTTCGAGGTCGACTGCCCGGTGCCCGGCAAGGGACGCTGGGTCGACGACCGCACCTGGGCCTACGATTTCGAACGCGACCTGCCCGGCGCCGTGCGCTGCCGCTTCCAGCTGCGCGCCGACCTGCGCGACCTGGCCGGGCAGGCGCTGGCGGGCCGGCGCGAATTCCTGCTCGCCACCGGCGGGCCGGCCGTCCTCCAGGCCGCGCCCTACGACGGCAGCAGTGCGATCGACGAGCAGCAGGCCTTCGTGCTGGCGCTGTCGGCCCCGGCCGCGGCGCCGTCCGTCACCGGTCACGCCTGGTGCCAGGCCGACGGCATCGCCGAGAAGATCGGCGTGCGCATCCTGGGCGGCGAGGCGCGCGAACAGGCGCTGCTGGCGAGCCGCTGGATGGTCCAGAACACCCTGCGCGGCGATGGCGACGGTGCTGGGGCGCAGGAACGCGGCAAGCCCTATACGCCGGCCCGGCTGCGCGCCGACGAACGCGCGGGCAAGCTCGATCGCCTGCTGGTGCTGCAATGCCGGCGCACCCTGCCGGCCGATACCAAGGTCGCCCTGGTCTGGGGCAAGGGGATCGCCGCCGCCAACGGCGCCGCCACCGGCGCCGACCACATGCTGGCCTACAAGACCCGGCCCGACTTCAGCGCCAGGCTGCGCTGCGACCGGGTCAGTGCGCGCGCCCAGTGCATTCCCTTCCTGCCGATGCGCCTGGAGTTCAGCGCGCCGGTCGCGGTGGCCGACGCCCGCGGCATCTACCTGGAAGAGGCGAACGGCAAGCGGCATCCGGCGGCCCTCGGCAAGGACGAGGAGCGCGGCGGCACGCTGAGCATGGTCAGGCTGCCCGGGCCCTTTCCGGAACAGGCGCGCCTGAGCCTGCACCTTCCCGATGGCCTGAAGGACGATGCCGGCCGGGCGCTGGTGAACCATGCGCGCTTTCCGCTGCCGATCCGCACCGGCGAGGCGCCGCCGCTGGTGAAGTTCGCGGCGCCCTTCGGCATCCTCGAGGCGAAAGGGGACCGCATGCTGCCGGTCACGGTGCGCAACGTCGAGCCGAAGCTGGCGGGCAAGCTGCACGGCAGCGGCGCCACCTTGCGGCTCAAGGGCGGCCGCGAGCAGGACATCATCGCCTGGCTGCGCAAGCTGTCCAGGCCGGGCACCGGCTGGACGCCGGACCAGCCCTCCGGCAAGCAGCTCGAGACGTCGGTATTTGGCGGGGTCAAGCCGGATACGCTGCAGCGCTTCAGCCTGCCCAAGCCGAACGGACGGCGCGCCTTCGAGGTCATCGGCATTCCGCTGCGCGAGCCGGGCTTTTATGTGGTCGAGCTGGAAAGCCCGCGCCTGGGCGCGGCCCTGAATCCGAAAGGGCGCACCGCCTGGGTGCGCAGCAGCGCCCTGGTCACGAACATGGCGGCCCACTTCAAGCTGGGCGCGCAATCCTCGCTGGTGTGGGTGACCTCGCTCGACCAGGGCAGGCCGGTGGCCGGCGCCCGGGTCGAGGTGCGCGATTGCGCGGCGCGCCTGCTGTGGAGCGGGACCAGCGATGCGCAGGGCATCGCCCGCATCCGCAAGGAGCTGCCGGCATCGCGCTGCAAGGGCATGGAGGGCTACTTCGTCAGCGCGCGCAGCGGCGAGGACTTCACCTTCACGCTGTCGGACTGGCATGAGGGCATCGAGAACTGGCGCTTCAACCTGCCGACCGGCGGCCGCTTCGAAGACAGCCGCATCGCCGCCACCGTTTTCGACCGCACCCTGCTGCGCGCCGGCGAGACCGTGCACATGAAGCACTTCCTGCGCCGCCACACGAGCGCCGGATTCGCCATGGTCAAGGCCGGCGACAGGCCGCCCGCCTCGAACCAGGACTGGCGCGCCCAGGAACTCGGCGTCGACAAGACCGCGCGCCCGGTCCGCGGCTACCTCGTCCACCAGGGCAGCGGCGAGAAGACCGGATTCGCGCTCGACTGGGATGCCGGCGGCGCGGCCCAGGGCGAGTGGAAGATTCCGCAGGACGCCAAACTGGGCATGTACGACGTACTGGTCGGCGGCCAGGCGTCGGGCTCCTTCCGCGTCGAGCAGTTCCGCGTGCCGACCATGAAGGCGGTGCTGAAAGCGCCGGACCAGGCCCAGGTGGCGCCGGGCGCCGTCACCTTCGATGCCCAGGTGAGCTATCTGTCCGGCGGGCCGGCGGCCCAGGCCCCGGTCAAGCTGCGCAGCGTGGTGCAGGACACCGGCGTGCAGTTCCCGGGCTATGAGGAATTCAGCCTGGGGCTGGGCGACGTCAAGGAAGGCGTGGTGGCGATGGGCGGCGGCGACGAGGACGACGAGGAAGCCGGCAGCGATGAAGGAGACAGGCAGCTCGAAGCCGCGCGCACCCAGTCGCTGACCCTGGACCGTGCCGGCGGCGCGCGCATCGCGGTGGACAGGCTGCCGCCGCTCGACAAGCCGAAAAGCCTGCTGGCCGAGCTGTCCTTCCAGGATCCGAACGGCGAGACCTCGACGGTGGCGGCGCGGGTGCCGCTGTGGCCCTCGGCCTGGGTGGTCGGCATCAGGCCGAACGGCTGGATGCAGACCAGGGATGCGGTCAAGTTCCAGGCCGTGGTGCTGGACGCCGCCGGCAAGCCCGTGCCCGGCGTCGCGGTGGGCGTCGACTTCTTCGTGCGCCAGACCACTTCGCACCGCCGGCGCCTGGTCGGCGGCTTCTACGCCTATGAACACAGCAGCGAGATCAAGCGCCTGGGCGAGGCCTGCGGCGGCGTGACCGATGCGCAGGGCCTGCTGGCGTGCGAAGTCCCGGCCCCGGCCGAGGGCGACCTGATCCTGCGTGCCCGCGCCAGCGACCCGCAGGGCCGGGTGGCGGCGACCCGGCGCGAAATCTGGATCGGCGGCGCCGAGGAACAATGGTTCGCCGCCGGCGACCATGACCGCATCGACCTGCTGCCGTCGAAGAAACGCTACGAGCCCGGCGAGACCGCGACCCTGCAGGTGCGCAGCCCCTTCCGCAAGGCCAGCGTGCTGGTGACGGTGGAGCGCGAAGGCATCCTGGACGCCTATGTGCGCCAGCTGTCCGGCCGCGACCAGTCGGTCGGCATCCCGATCAAGGACAGCTATGCGCCGAACGTGTTCGTGTCCGCCCTGGTGGTGCGCGGACGCGTGGGCGGCGTGCAGCCCACCGCCCTGGTCGATCTCGGCAAGCCGGCCTACAAGCTCGGTTATTCGCCGCTGCGCGTGGGCTGGGCCGCGCACGAGCTGAAGGTGAGGGTGACGCCGGAACGCAGCGTGTACAAGGTACGCGAGCAGGCGAAGGTGACGCTGAGGGTCGAGGCGCCCGGCGGCGGCAGGCTGCCGGCCGGCGCCGAGGTGGCGCTGGCGGCGGTCGACGCCGGCCTGCTGGAGCTGATGCCGAACACCAGCTGGAACCTGCTGGAGACCATGATGCGCGAGCGGAACCTGCAGGTCGAGACCGCGACCGCGCAGATGCAGGTGATCGGCAAGCGCCACTTCGGCCGCAAGGCCTTCCCGCACGGCGGCGGCGGTGGACGCAGCGCGAGCCGCGAACTGTTCGAGACCCTGCTGCTGTGGAAGGGCAAGGTGGCGCTCGATGCGAACGGCGAAGCGAGCGTGCAGGTGCCTCTCAACGACACCCTGGGCAGCTTCCGCATCGTCGCCGTGGCCAGCGGCGGGGCCGGGCTGTTCGGCACCGGTTCGGCCGACATCCGCACCACCCAGGACCTGATGCTGCTGTCGGGGCTCCCCGCCAGCGTGCGCGAGGGCGACAGCTTCCGCGCCGGCTTCACGGTGCGCAATGCCTCGCAGCGCGAGCTGACCGTGCGCCTGGCTGCGAGCGTGAGCGCGGATGCGGGCAAGGGCCAGCCGCTGGCGCCTTTGAGCGTGAGCCTGGCGCCGGGCGAGGCGCGCGAGCCGGGCTGGACCTATAGCGTGCCTGCCGGTGCGAAAAACCTGCAGTGGGAAGTCGATGCCGACGGCGGGGACGGGGCGCAGGACCGCATCCGCATCCGCCAGCAGGTGGGCGTGGCGGTGCCGGTGCGCACCCTGCAGGCGACCCTGCTCCAGCTCGACGGCGAGAAAACCCTGCCGGTGCAGCGCCCAGCCGATGCCCTGCCGGGACGCGGCGGCATCGAGACCACGCTGAACGCGCGCCTGGGCGGCGACCTGCCCGGCGTGCGCGACTATATGCGCGCCTATCCCTACACCTGCTTCGAGCAGCGCACCTCGCGCTCGGTGGCGCTGCGCGACAAGGCCATGTGGGAAGCCACGGTGGCGACCTTGCCGGCCCACCTGGACGCCGACGGCCTGGTCAAGTATTTCGCGCCGATGGAACTGGGCAGCGACATCCTGACGGCCTATGTGCTGTCCCTGACCGGCGAAGCCGGCTACGCGATTCCCGAAGACCTGAAGCAGCGCATGGAAGCGGGACTCACCGCCTTCGTCGACGGCAAGGTCACCCGGCCGCCCTACCTGGCCAGCGGCGAACTCACGGTGCGCAAGCTGGCCGCGCTGGAGGCGCTGTCGAGGAGCGGCCTGGTGAAGCCGGCGATGCTGGAGTCGCTCACGGTCGAACCGAATCAGTGGCCGACCTCCGCCGTGCTGGACTGGTACCAGATGCTCGTCCGCACCCGCGACCTGCCGCAGCGCGAGCAGCAGCTCGCGCAGGCGCGCCAGGTGCTGCGCGCGCGCCTGAACCTGCAGGGCACGACCCTGGGCTTCTCGACCGAGCGCCGCGACGACTGGTGGTGGCTGATGGCCTCCGCCGACGCCAACGCGAATCGCCTGCTGCTGGCCGCCACCGGCGACCCGTTCTGGCAGGCCGACCTCGGCCGCCTGGCGCGCGGCGCGCTGGGCCGCCAGAAGCAGGGACGCTGGAACACGACCACCGCCAACGCCTGGGGCGTGGTGGCGCTGGATGCCTTCTCGCGCAAGGTCGAGGCCGAGCCGGTGAGCGGCAATGCGCAGCTGACCCTGGGCGCGGCTTCCTGGACCGGCACGCTGCCGTCGACGGTGCTGCAGGCCTGGCCGGAAGGGCCGGCGACCCTGAAGCTGCGCCAGCTCGGCAGCGGCAAGCCGTGGGCGACCGTGCGCAGCCTGGCCGCGGTGCCGCTCATGGCGCCGCTGTCCTCCGGCTACCGGATCGTGCGCAGCGTGACGCCGGTCGAGCAGAAGACCAGGGGGCAGTGGTCGCGCGGCGACGTCTACCGCGTACGGATCGACATCGAGGCCCAGGCCGACATGACCTGGGTGGTGGTCGACGATCCGATCCCGGCCGGCGCCGGCATCCTCGGCACGGGACTCGGGCGCGACAGCCAGATCGCCACCTCCGGCGAGCGCTTCCGCGGCTGGGTCTTCCCGGCCTTCCAGGAGCGCACCCAGGCCGCCTTCCGTTCCTACTACGAGTTCGTCCCCAAGGGCAGCTTCAGCGTCGAGTACACGGTGCGCCTGAATAACGAGGGCCGCTTCGCCATGCCGGTCACGCGGGTCGAGGCGCTGTACAACCCGGAGATGTTCGGCGAGCTGCCGAATGCCGGCGTGGTGGTGGGGCCGTGATCGCGATCGTGATGCGGGCCTTGCTGCTGGCGGTCGCATTCGCCGTTCCGGCCGCGGCCGCGGTGCCGACGCCGGCACAGGTGAAGGCCGCCTGGAAACCCTCGGACGCCCAGCTGCTGGACCGCCACGGCGAGCCGCTGGAAAGCGTGCGCATCGACATGGCGGCGCGCCGCCAGTCCTGGGTGGCGCTGGCCGACATCTCGCCCACCCTGGGCCGCGCGGTGATGCAGGCCGAGGACCAGCGCTTCATGGAACATGGCGGCATCGACTTCAAGGCGGTCGGCCAGGCGGCCTGGGACAACCTGCTGCGGGTCGGGCGCGGCGGTCCATCGCGCCTGCGCGGGGCGTCCACCATCACGATGCAGCTGGCCGGCCTGCTCGACCCGGGGCTGGCGGCGCGCACGGCCGGCCGCAGCTGGAGCCAGAAGTGGGACCAGGCCCTCGCCGCGCGCGAGCTGGAGGCCGGCTGGAGCAAGCAGCAGATCCTCGAGGCCTACCTGAACCTGGCGAGCTTCCGCGGCGAGCTGCTGGGCATCGGCGCGGCCTCGCGCGGCCTGTTCGGCAAGGCACCAATCAGCCTGGACATCGGCGAATCGGCGATCCTGGCCAGCCTGCTGCGCGCACCGGGCGCCCCCGGCCGCGAGGTCGCGCGCCGCGCCTGCGCGCTGGCCGCGGAACTGAAGGCGGCGTCGAACTGCGCCACCATCGAGTGGCAGGTCGAGGTGGCCTTGAGCCGTCCGGGCGCGGCCTTCCAGCAGCCGCCGGCCCAGGTGGCGCGCCAGCTGCTGGACGGCGGCGGCCAGCGCGCGGTCCGCAGCACCCTGGATGCGAAACTGCAGCGCTTCGCCGCCGCGACCCTGCGCCGCCACCTGGCCGAACTGGCCGAGCGCAACGTCGGCGACGGCGCCGTGCTCGTGCTCGACAACGCCAGCGGCGAGATCCTCGCCTATGTCGCCAACACGGGCAGCAAGGAGGTCGACGGCGTGGCTGCCCTGCGCCAGGCCGGGTCGACCCTGAAACCCTTCCTGTACGAGCTGGCGATCGAACGCGGCGTGCTGCATGCCGCCTCGCTGCTGGACGATACCCCGGTCGACATCCCGACCGTCGGCGGCCTTTACGTACCGCAGAACTACGACCGCCGCTACCACGAGGTGGCGAGCGTGCGCACCAGCCTGGCCGGCTCGCTGAACATTCCGGCGGTGCGCACCCTGATGCTGACGGGGCTGGAGCGCTTTCATGAACGGCTGCGCGAAGTCGGCATCTCCAGCCTGACGGAGGCGGCCGATTTCTACGGCTATTCGCTGGCGCTGGGCTCCGCCGACGTCAGCCTGCTGGACCTCGGCAACGCCTACCGCACGCTGGCGAACGGCGGCCTGCAGGGGAGTGTCACTCTGCGGGCGCGTACGCCGGAGAAGAAGCGCCGCGTGCTGGATGAACGCGGCGCCTTCATCGTCGCCGACATCCTGTCCGACCGCGGCGCGCGCAGCGTCACCTTCGGCCTGCGCAACGAACTGGCCACCAGCTTCTGGAGCGCGGTGAAGACCGGCACCAGCAAGGACATGCGCGACAACTGGTGCGTCGGCTTCACGGACCGCTACACGGTCGGGGTCTGGGTCGGCAATTTCGACGGCAGCCCGATGTGGGACGTGTCCGGCGTCTCCGGCGCGGCGCCGGTGTGGCGCGATGTGATGGACTACCTGCACCGCGACCGGCCAAGCCGCGCGCCGGCGCCACCCCCAGGCGTGGTGCGGCAGACGGTCGTCTTCACGCCCGCGGTGGAAGCGCCGCGCAGCGAGTGGTTCGTGCGCGGCACCGAGACCGCATCGGTGGAGCTGCTTGCCGCCTCGCAGCGCCAGCCGAAGATCGTGTATCCGGCCGACTCCAGCCTGATCGCGCTCGATCCCGACATCCCCGAACGCCTGCAGCGGGTGCGCTTCCAGGCCCAGGGCGAGGGCGGCCTGGCCTGGGTGCTGGACGGTAGAGAAGTGGGCGCGGCCGAACTGGAAGCCGGCTGGGCGCCGGTGCCGGGCAAGCATGAACTGAAGCTGGTGGGGCGGGACGGGCGCACGTTGTCGAGCGCCCGTTTCGAGGTGCGCGGCGGCGCTCAGCTGGTCTCGAGCTTTTCGACCAGCAGCGGCGGCTCGTCGGCCAACCCGGTAGAGTCGAACGGCGCCGCCGGCGGCGAAAACAGCGGCGAGTCCGAGCGGTAGGGCACGCGGCCGGACGGCACGTGCTTGGCGGCGGGATCGAGGTGCAGGTCCTGGTCGTCGAAGAAGATGTGGGCGCGGAAGGCCTTCACCACCTTCGACTTCGGCACGCCGCCCAGGAAGAAGATCTCGTTCACGTAGACCCCCCAGTGGCGCAGGGTATTGATGACCCGCATCTCGGCCGGCGCGCTGCGCGCGGTGACGATGGCGATGCGCACCGGCGACGCATCCGCGCCGAAGGGCAGGCGTTCCTGCAGCTTGGCCAGCTTGCGCAGCAGGATGGCGTAGGGGCCGTCGTTCATCGGCTCGTTCTGCTTTTCGTCCTCGACCGTGTGGAAGCGGCCCAGGCCTTCGGTCTTGTAGACCAGCTCACTGGAATCGTCGAACAGCACGGCGTCGCCGTCGAAGGCGATCCGCACCTGGTCCTCGAGCGGCGCGTCGCCGGCGTGCGGCGGCGGCTTGAGCACGGCGGCGGCGCAGGCCTGGGCATCGATGATGCGCTGGGCGTCTTCGACATTCGTCGTCAGGAACAGGTCGACCGCGAAAGCGTCCAGGTAATCGACCACCGACTGCCCGCCGGTGAAGGCATGGCGCGAGATCGGCAGCCCGCGCGAGCGGATATTGTTGAAGACGCGGACGCCGGTCTCGGGACTGTTGCGCGACATGACCACCACCTCGACCAGGGGCCGGGATTCGGACGGCGCGAAGCGGTTCAGGCCGAGCAGGGCGCGCACCAGCGGCATGCCGGTGCCGTCGCGCAGCGCTTCGTTCTCGCGTTCCAGCATGTAGGCACGGTATTCCTCGAGCGCGCTCTGGGGATGTTTCGCGTGTTTGGCTTTGTAGACGGCATCCGCTTCGGCCAGGTCGAACAGGGCGGTGGCGGAAATGCCGACGACGAGGGTGTCTGAAAGGTCGAGGGGCATGGCGGCTGAATGGTTGAGTGGCGGTATTGATCGATCTTACCCGACGCTACGCTTCCTTTGGGAAACGAATCGATGAGAATCAACGGCTCCATTGAGGCTGAGCAATGGACGCTTGTGCAGATGTCTGCTTACCCCGCTTGCATGCAGCTGAGCGAACGCAAGTCTAGCCGGACCCGTTCGAGTGACGATGAGACTGCCGGTCATGCAAGGAGATGGACATGGACAAGCAGGCAGTGCCGGAAGTGGAGCGGGGATCGTCCCCGGGCAATGGCGACATCCCGTCGCAGGAAGCATTGCTGGCGCGCCTGCGTGCGATCAGGGCGCTGGTCGAAGCGAACAACGAGTCCAGCCTCGGCACCGACATGATCGTCTCGCAGATTTATATGGAATCGCGCTTCGACCAGGCCGCCCGGGCCAGGGGCAGCAGTGCGCGCGGCCTGATGCAGCTGCTGAAGGTGGCCAACCGCGAACTGTACCGGCTCGACAACCTGCGCAAGCCGCCGGGCGAACGCAGGCTTGAGGCCGAGCTGTACCGGGAGGCGGACGCCTTCCACGCCAGCCCGGCCTTCATCGACGAGGCGAGCAATATCCGCGCCGGCACGCGCTACCTGCAGGCCCTGATCGACCGGGCGCGCCGGGAGGGAAAGGCCGACCCGGTTGCCGAAGCCTACAGGGATTATCGGGGTGTGAGGAACGGGATCTATTACAGGAAGATCCGGCTTGCTGCGGAAAAGTTGAAGCTGGATCCGGAGGGGATCGAGGCGCTGAGGGAACTCGAAAGCTAGCACTCTACTCGGTGCGGGTGCTTGTTGCCTACGATGCTGACGCCGCGTCAGGCTCTGAGCTTGCGCAAGAAATTGCTCCTTACCTACTGTATCTTGGCAACGCCAATCAGTCGATAAGGAGCGCATGCGGTCATGATCAACGCCCTGACGGAACAGCTCGGCGCCGCGCTGGCGGCATTCTCGGGCACGACCCGGTTGCTTGAACTGAGCATCGACGGGGCCGCCGGCGCATTGCTGGTCGAAGCCTTCGCCGCCGACGACGCGATCGACGAAGTCGGCGTGCGCGATGTGATCGCCCTGTCGACCAGTACGCATCTCGGCCCTGCCTCCATGCTTGGCCGCTCGGCCAGCCTGGAGCTGAGCCTGGCCGACGGCAGTCGCACCAGCTTCACCGGCGAGGTCAGCGAAGCCGCGATGCTGGGCAGCGACGGCGGCTTCGCCCGCTACCGCATCCGGATCTCGCCGTGGCTGTGGCGCCTCGGCCAGGTCCGCAACAGCCGCGTGTGGCAAGACAAATCCGTCATCGAGATCGTCGACGACGTGTTCGAGCCCTGGCTGCCGCTGGCGAAGTGGCGCTGGAGCGAGGACACCAGCCCCTTCATCGCCGACGCCAGCCCGCGCAGCTACTGCTGCCAGTACCGCCAGTCCGATCTCGATTTCGTGCGCAGACTGCTGGCCGAGGAGGGACTGAGCTGGCGCCTCGACGACACCGAACTGGTGATCTTCGCGGACAGCACCCGGCCCTGCGCCATTCCCGAAGACCCCAGCAGCGCGCAGGACGGCGGCCTCCGCTTCCACGGCGTCAGCGCAGTCGAAGCGTCGGATACGGTGCAGGCACTGGAATCGCAACGGCGCCTGCACGCGTCCCTGGTCACGGTGCTGAGCAGCGATTACAAGGCCAGGCAGAGCATCACCGGCAGCGCCCCTTCGTTGGCCCGCTATGGGCACGGCCTGCCGGAGCTCGAAGCCTACGAGGTGCCGGGACAGTACGCCTACGCCGACCGCGGCCAGGCCCGCCGCGACGCCGACCTGCGCATGCAGGCGCGGGAAGCGCGCGGACAGCTGTGGCGGGGCCGCTCGACGGTCCGCACGCTGCGCGCCGGCGCCAGGATGACGGTGACCGGTGCGCCCCGCCGTGAGCTCGGCAAAGCGGCGGCGTTCACGGTCTTGCATGTGTGGAGTGTCGGGGTCAACAACCTGCCGCCACCGGCCACGCAGGCGCTGGCGGAGCTGTTCGGACCGATTCCCGAGCTGCTGGAGGAAATCACTGGCACGCAGCTGTCCGCCGACCAGGCGCTGGTGGTCGAACGCGCCGTCAAGTCCGGCTATGGCAACCGGTTCACGGCGATCCCGGCCGAGCTGCCGTGGCGTCCCGGGCTGCTGATCGACGACGATCCTGGGCTTCGTAAGCCGACCGCCTTCGGTGCCCAGAGCGCCATTGTGGTCGGCGTGGACGGCAGTGACAGCCCGCGCGGCGCCGATGAGTTGTATTGCGACCGCCTGGGCCGCGTGCGCATCCGCTTTCATTGGCAGGAAGGTGGACAAATGGGTGGCAACGCCACCTGCTGGGTGCGCGTCGCCCAGCGTTCGGCCGGCGGCGGCATGGGCAGCCAGTTCCTGCCGCGTATCGGCCAGGAAGTGCTGGTGCAGTTCATCGAGAACGATATCGACCGGCCGATCGTCGTCGGCGCCTTGTACAACGGGCGAGGCGAGGGAGGCATCGTGCCGACGCCGGGCGGGCAGGCGACCTCCGACAGCGACACCTCGTGCTTTGCCGCCGCCCATGACCGCCGTGCCTCGGGACAGGGGAACCGGGCAGGTGGACATAGCCCCGTCTGGCATGGCGCGTCGGCCGACAGCGGCGGCCACCGCAACGCTGGCGCGCAGTGGGGCGTGCGCAGCAAGGAGTTCGGCGGCCATGGCTACAACCAGCTGCTGTTCGACGATACCGACGCCCAGGGCCGCGTCCAGCTCAGATGCACCTTCGCTGCTTCGGAACTGAATCTGGGGCATCTGATTCATGCTGCCGACAACTATCGTGGCAGTTTCCGCGGCCTGGGCGCCGAGCTGCGTACCGACCATTACGGCGCGGTGCGCGCGGGCAGTGGCTTGCTGGTCTCCAGCTACGAGATCGGGCATGCCGCTGCCGCCCGCGATCCGGCCGGCGAAAACGCGGCCGGCGCCGGCCTGCTCCAACAGGCCGTTTCACTGGCCGAATCGTTCAGTGCCGCTGCGTCGACGCATCTGACCGTCGGGCTGGCGGCGCATCTTGGCGCTGCCAGGGCCAACGCGAGTGTGCTGGATGATCGCGTCCCGCCGCTGAAGGCCATGCATGCATCGGTATCGGCAATGGTCGATCTTGGCGACGCCAGTGAAAAGCCGCCGCATATGGCCGATCCGATCATCGCCGTATCTGCGCGGGACGGCTTCGGGGCGAATGCCGGGCAGAGTCTGCAATTGGCCAATGGCGAGACCGTAACGGTAATGAGTGGGCAGGACACGCAGTTCGTTACCGGCGGGCAGATGCGGGTGCATAGCGGCCAGGCGATCGGTGTGCTGGGCGGTGCGGTGAAGGCCGGGGAGGGCGGGCTTGGGCTGCAAATGCTCGCGGCGAAAGAGGCGATCGATATTCAGGCACAGGGTGATGAACTTCGCGTGCAGGCGCGGGATGAGGTCAATGTGATCAGTGCGAATGCGCATATCGATTGGGCGGCGGCAAAGCGGATCAGTTTGTCGACCGCGGGTGGGGCGAATATCACGATTGAGGGTGGGGATATTTTGGTGCAGTGTCCGGGGAAGGTTCAAGTCAATGCCGGGCGAAAGAGTTTTGCTGGCCCTGCAACAATTGGTTCCGATCTGCCTAAGCTCCCACGTGGAACCCTTCAATTTGATGAGAGATTCCAACTTACCGATCCCGCTGGAGACCCATTGGCAAACGTAAGATATTCAATTGCGAAAGAAGGCGGTGGAATTATTGAAGGCGTTACCGATGCCGAGGGGATGATTCCATTGCAACAAGCTTTCGGTCCAGAGAAATTGACAATAACTATATTGAGCCGTTTTGGTAAATAATCCGCGAGGTGTTAGTGGAATACATATCCAGGAAATATCAGCGTTTCGCAGAGCTGCAAAGCGGGGCGAATAGCAAGCTTCAGACTGAATGGCGGCTCACGGATTCGAGGCTTGTCGACTCCGTGAGATTATCGCTGCCACCCACGCGCGCAATACCGATAATTTTTGTGCCAGGCATAATGGGATCAAATCTTTGCGATTTGCGAGACCAACCTGTATGGCTATTGAACAGCCTGGGCAATGTGCCTGCCGGCCTCGCGTGGGATTGGGCAACAAGGAAAGCCGGAGTGCGACAAGTAGTGCTCCATCCAGGACGAACTAAAGTATATCGAGGAGGAGGCGTTCCAAAAGGTAGGGCAAGAAATGGGAACGCGCAGCAGGACTATATTAAAAGGGGATGGGGAGAGGTTTCAGAAGCTAGCTATCATAAATTTTTATTGTGGTTAGACGAAAAAATGAATGGCGAGCGTGATCCGGTAGCTTGGGGAGATTTTTCGACACAGTCAGGCGCGCCATTGACCGCTGGTGAAAAAGCTGCACGAACGCTGCCTGCAGGATTATTGGTAAAGATGAATGGTTTGCCCTCATTTGCAGAGGGATGCCATGCAGTTGATCCAATAACGTCTGATGAGCTTCTTATGCGCTCGAAGTTTAGCTTTCCGATATACGCGTTCGGTTATAACTGGTTGGCATCTAATAGTATTGCGGCGGAACACTTAAAGGATCGTATTGAGAAAATCATAGATGAAAATAATGTTGGAATTGTTAGGTGCACTCAAGTGATTCTAGTCACCCATTCAATGGGAGGGCTCGTGGCGAGAGCTTGTAGTCAGCTTCCAGGTATGGCACAAAAAATAATTGGAATGGTGCATGGCGTAATGCCGGCAACCGGCGCGGCGGTTGCGTATAGGCGATGTAAAGTGGGCATGAGGGACGAGGATTTAGTTGCAGGACTCGTTATTGGATCCAGCGGAAAAGAAGTTACTGCCGTCTTCGCACAATCGCCCGGAGCTTTGCAATTGCTTCCATCGGAGGATTACGGTGCTAACTGGCTGCAGGTTGTTGATCCGGCAAGCAAGCCCTTATTGTCTTTACCTGCTGTCGATCCTTATGAAGAGATTTACCTGAAAAAGGGTAAGTGGTGGAGCCTGATTCGCGAAGAGTGGCTTAGCCCTAATGAAGGAATGCCTGTTAGCTGGCAGAATTTTTCTAAAAATATTCTGGTTGCCAGGGAGTTTCATAGAATGCTTTCTAAGCATTATCATCATAATACTTACGTGTTCTACGGCGGCGGATCCGATAAAGGGAGTTTTTCGAAAGTGATATGGAAGTTAAAGGCTGGAATCGCTCCGTCAAACTTGGGTCGCGGCCCATCCTCATCAGATGTCCTGAATTTGCATGATCGTGACATTAGAACTGACGGATTCAATAAACTCTACGTTGGCGGAGCGTCGGTCATTAACACCACTGGTCGAGGTGACGCTTCAGTCGCTCTGTTAACGGAAACAAGTCACTGGGAAATTCAATGCGGTCATCATGATAGCCCAGGCGACGGAACCGTTCCAGCGATATCGGGCAAAGCTCCACGGGTTGGCGGTGGAAGAAGTGTATTGCAACAATTTGAGTTGCAGAAGATTCAGCACGAGCCAGCTTACCGAGATTACCCTTTAGCGCAACAGATTGCTTATTACGCAATTACTAAACTGGCGGCTATAGCTGACGTTTCATGAGAGCGATTATTGTTGGATTGATTTATTTTTTAATATTGAGCGGTTGTAAATCAGAAAAAGGAGGCGCGAAAAATATGTTAAAGAATGAATTTATGGCCGTTCGTTGTGTAGGCAGACATGTAATTTCTTTACCTAAAAATTTTAAAGAATCGTCTCTTGCGATCGGAATTTTCAGGCCTGCGGGATTGAGGGCGCAAGAACCCGCGTTTGAAGTCATTATTCGCGCGGGTAGATATACGCAACAACAGTTTGCCGCGGAAGTTCAAAAGCGTCGTATAGAGATGAGGCGGGGAGGAGGTGACCGGGTTAACGTCCTGCGCTTGGATAAAGAGTTCGCTGACGGATCGATTTTATTGCGTCTTCAGGAAATTGAGGGCGCACATGTGAGTGAAATAAACTTTCTTCGTGAAGGAATCATGGTGACGGTACGATTAGATTCCTACGAAGATCAATACCTTCAAGCGGAGGAAGGCCTTATTAAATTTGCAGATGGGGTCAAAGCAAGTCAAGGTGGACGCAGCAGTGGTTTTTGTTTGGGAGCCGTCAATATTGTTGGGAATTTCGAAGCGGAGCGCGGCAGTTTTTGGTTTAGGGACGGCCAAGGCTCAGACTTTGAAGTCGACGTTGATACTTACGTAGCTGATGAAAAGGTTCCGCTGCTCGAACGAATGAGACGCCCGGATTCTCTCCTGGCAGTGTTTGATGTGACGCATAAAGTATTGAGGGCCCGAGAACGCGCAGTGGCAGGCATGCAGGCCCAAGAATGGTTAGGATGGGCGAAGATCAGCGATCATTCAGATGAGAAGACGCTAAAGTTTGCGTTAGAAACTATGCGTTCAAAACCAAGTCGAGTGTCACCGAGCATCAGTCTAACTTTTAATACTGCAAAGTCTTTAGAGGATGGGACACCGACGAAAACGCTGGTTTCCGACGACGAAGCAATGCAACTCTGGGACGCAGTTGTTGAGTCTATTCGTCCAGCTGGAGCATAGCGCAGATGAGCTTTGCAGCTTTGAAGTGAAAACAAAAAAGGCGTCACGATCACTCGTAACGCCTTCATTGCTTACTACTGAATTCTGGTAGGCCGTGCTGGGCTCGAACCAGCGACCAACGGATTAAAAGTCCGCTGCTCTACCAACTGAGCTAACGACCCGAAAGAAGCAAGATTATAGGTTCAATCAGCCGGGCTGTCAAACGCTCATGAACGGACTCACTTCAGCGCGGCCAGGCGGTCCTTGGCGGTTGCTGCGGCGGCCGTGTCCGGGAACTTCGTGACCAGCTGCTGCAGTACCTTCTTGGCGTTCTTCTTGTCCTTCAGCTCGATGTAGTTGCTGGCGATGTTGAGCATCGCGTCGGGCGCCTTCGGGCTGGTGCCGTAGTTCGAGACGACGGCTTCCTGGGCCGCGATCGCATTCTTGTAGTCGCGCTGGGCGTAGTAGGCATTGCCGAGCCAGTACTGGGCGTTGGCGGCGTAGGCCGAGTCCGGGAAGCGGCGCACGAAATCCTGCAGCGCGCTAGCGGCGGACTTGTAGTCGCCGGACTTGAACAGCTCCATTGCGGTGTCGTAGGACTTCTTCTCGGTCGGCAGCACTTCGGCGCTCTGGCCGTCGATGGTTTCCTGGCGCGGCTCGAGCTTCTTGATGCGGGCGTCGAGGTCGGCGTACAGGTCCCTCTGGTTTTTCTGCGAAGTCGCGATCTGGTTCGCCAGCACTTCGAGCTGGCCGCGCAGGCGGGCGATTTCCTGCATCGTTTCCTCTTGATGGTTCAGCATCTCGAGGGTCGCGGTCTTGTCCGATTTGGTGTCGATGCGCGCGTTGACGTCGCGGGACAGGGCGTCTACCTTGGCGCGCAGGTCGAGGATGGCGCGGCGCGCTTCATCGTCGTCGAGCAGGCCGGCGCTCGCGTGCAGGGGCAGCCAGGCGGCAAAGGCGAGGGCGATGGCCGCAAGGCGGGACTGGGACGGTTTGATCATTTATCTGACTCTTCCTAAGCATTACGGGGCGGGATGCAGTCTGCACCGCATCCCGCCCCGCTGTCAATCAGCCGAGTATGTCCGGATTATTGATAGACGATGTCGGCGCGGCGGTTTTCAGCCCAAGCCGCTTCGTTGCTGCCGGTTGCTTTCGGCTTTTCCTTGCCCAGCGAGACGGCTTCCATCTGGTTGTCGGACACGCCCAGGGCGGACATTGCCTTGCGCACGGCTTCGGCACGCTTCTGGCCCAGGGCCAGGTTGTACTCGGTGCCGCCGCGCTCGTCGGTGTTACCCTGGATCAGCACTTTACGCTGCTTGTTCTTGGTCAGGTAAGCCGAGTGGTTCTCGACGATCGGCTTGCCGTCGTCGCGCACGGCGTAGCTGTCGAAGTCGAAGTAGACGCTGCGGTTGGCCAGAACGCCTTTCGGGTCGTTCAGCGGGTCCACGGTGCCGGTCTCGACCGGACGGACGTCACGGCTGGTGTCGGCCGGCGGCGCTGCCTGGGCGACCGGGGTCTTTTCAACCACCGGGGTTTCTTGCAGTTTGGTCGACGAGCAGGCCGACAGCAGGGCGGCGGCCGAAACGATGAAGGCTACAGTTTTTACGTTGCGCATGGGTTTTCTCCTGGTCAAAAAATATTTACTTCATAAAGGGGCCCCAGCTGGGCTCCTTGATGTTTCCCGCCTGAGTCGACAGTCGCTGCTTTACACGTCCGTCGACGGACACCACGGCCAGCGAGGCTCGCCCGCCGCCCTTGTTGGCATACATGATGTATTTGCCGTTTGGCGAAAAACTCGGTTCAGTGGCCCCATCGGCCAAGCGCTGTTCCTGGCCGCTTGCCAGGTCCATCGCATACAAGGAGAAAACCCCATCGCGTTGGGAAATCCACGCCAGCGTCTTGCCGTCCGGGGATACACGAGGGCTGATGTTATAGCTTCCATTGAACGTGACGCGGGTGGCCTGGCCACCGTTCACGCTCATTTTGTAAATCTGCGGGCCGCCGCTGCGGTCGCTGACGAAATACACGCTCTGGCCGTCGGCCGAGAACTGCGGCTCGGTGTCGATGCCATTGCTGGTGGTCAGGCGATGCATGCCGCTGCCGTCGGCGTTCACGATGAACACCTGGGTATTGCCGGTCTTGGACAGGGCGAGGGCGAGTCTGGTGCCGTCAGGCGACCAGGACGGCGCCGAGTTGCTGCCCTTTTCGTTGGCGATGATGGCACGCTGGCCGGTCACCAGGTTCTGCACATAGATGATCGGCTTCTGCTTCTCGAAAGAAACGTAAGCGACCTTGGTGCCGTCCGGCGACCAGGCGGGCGAGATGATCGCTTCGCGGCCGAAGGCGGCAACCTGTTCGTTTTCGCCGTCGGCATCGGCCACCACCAGCTCGTAGCTGTGGTTGCCGTTGCCGCGGTTTACCTTCACGTACGAAATACGGGTCGAGAAGATGCCGCGCACGCCGGTCAGCTTTTCATAGACGTCGTCGGCGATGCGGTGGGCTTCCAGGCGGGTATTGCGCGGGCCGACCGCATCCGACAGTTGCGACAGCTGGGTTTGCTTGACGGTGTCGAGCAGCTTGTAGCGGACCTGCAGGCGACCGTCCGCCAGGCGGCTGACCGAGCCGACCACCAGCGCATCGGCGCCGCTGGCCTTGAAGGCGCCGAGGTCGATGCTGGCGGTGTCCGAGATCGCCTGGCGCGCATCGATCACCTTGAACACGCCGCTGCGCTCGAGGTCGGCGCGGATGATGGCGGAGACCTGGTCCGGCGCGACCGATTCGTCGGCGAAAGCCGCGACCGCGACCGGGATCTGGGTACCGCTCACGCCGGCGATTTCGACGCGCACCTGGGCATGCGCGGCCACGCCCATCAGCAGGGTGGCCGAAAACAGCAGGGAATGTAATTTCTTCATAAAGATGTCTCAGCTAAGGTTTGAGTCGAGCGGGTCAGTTCATTTCCTTCAGTTTGAAACCGACCTGAACAGAGCGCTCTACCGTACCATCTTTCTTCTTCGGTAGCGGTGACGATTTGTTAATACCGCGCTCCACGGCTTCGTCGAAAGCCGGGATGCCGCTGCTCTTGGTCTTACGAACCGACAGGATTTCACCGGTCGGCAATTGCTCCACCTGGAAAACGACTTCCGGATTACCCGGCACATCCGTGCTGCCCGGGTAGCTCGTATTACCCTTGATCTTCGCCGCGATGCTGGCGATATAACCCTTGTCGATGCGCGGCGCGGTCGATTTCTCGGCGCTGCCGCTGCTGCTCGGATTACCCGCGCCCGACATCAGGCGCTTCATTTCCTCGTTGCGCAGTTTGTCCAGCTTGGCGGCTTCGGCTTTTTCGGCCTTTGCCTTGGCGGCTTTATCAGCCTTTTCCTTGGCCAGCTTTTCTTTTTCGGCCAGTTTCTTCTTATCGGCCTCTTCTTCTTTCCTTGCCAGTTCCTCGGCTTTTTTCTTTTCTTCTTCGCGCGCCTTTTTCTCGGCCAGTGCCTTTTCTTTCTTTTCTTCTTCGCGCTTTTGCTGGGCGAGTTCGCGCTCGCGCTCGGCCTTTTCTGCTTCTTCTTCTTCTTTGCGCTTCAGTTCTTCCTTGCGTTTCTTTTCACGCTCGAGCGCGATGTCCGGCTGCTTCGGCGGCGCCGGTTCGGCCCTGGGGGGCGGCTCGGCCACGCGCGGCGTCGGCGGCGGGGTTTCCGGCTGCGGCTCCGGCTGGGGTTCCGGTTCGGGCTGCGGCGGCGCCGGCGGGGCGGCCTGCTGCACGCTCGTATCCCAGACCTCGGCTTCGACCGCTACCGGCTGGTTATTGGTCCAGTTAATGCCGATCACCAGGAAGGCCAGCAGCAGGGCGTGCACACCCACCGCCAGGCCGATCGAGGGCCAGCGGTTCGGTTCCGGCGGCACCTGGTAGGGTGATCCGCCGATGGCATTGCTGTTCTGCTTCGTCGCCGACATCAACTTTTTCTTTTTCGTTACTGAGTGGCCAGTCCAACCCGGTTGATGCCCATCTTCTTGGCTTCCGAAATCAGCTGGATCACATTGTCATACTTGCTTTCGCGGTCGCCGGAAATCATGACGGGATAGTCCGGGTGTTCTGCGTGGATCGCGCGCAGGCGGTCGATCAGGGCCTCGCGGCTCGATACCTCCTCGAGGGCCTGGGCCTTATTGCCGCCAATGCCGATCTGCAGCCGGGAATCGCTCTTCACCGCGATATTGATGTAGTCGGCCGGCGGCTGGGTCGAGCGCTCGGCGCTGGGCAGCTTGATCTCGCTGGGGTTCTGCGACGGCGGCACCGCCATGAAAATGATGAGCAGCACCAGCATCACGTCGATATATGGCACGACGTTGATTTCGGACTTCAGCTTGCGGCGTCCGCTGCGCAGGTTGCTGTTGAATGCCATGTTCTTACCTCAATCTCCCGAAGCGATCAGCGCGACTGGCGCTGCAGGATGTTCGAGAATTCCTCGACGAAGCTTTCGAAGCGGATCGCGAGGCGGTCGATATCGTGGGTGAAGCGGTTGTAGGCGACCACTGCCGGGATTGCCGCGAACAGGCCGATCGCGGTGGCGATCAGCGCTTCGGCGATGCCGGGGGCGACGGTGGCCAGGGTTGCCTGCTGCACGTTGGCCAGGCCGCGGAAGGCGTTCATGATGCCCCACACGGTGCCCAGCAGGCCGATGTACGGCGACACCGAGCCGACCGAGGCCAGGAAGTTCAGGTGGGTGTCCAGGTGATCGAGTTCGCGGTGGAAGGCGGCGCGCATCGCACGGCGGGCGCCATCCAGCACGGCGCCGAGGTCGAGGGCGTCGCGTGCAGCCTGCTTGCCCTTGATGAACTCGCCCATGCCGGCTTCGAAGATGCGGGCCAGCGGACCGCTCTGGTCGCGCTGGGTACTGGCGCTCTGGTGCAGGGTGTGCAGGTTGCCGCCGGCCCAGAAGTTGCGCTCGAACTGTTCGGTCAGGCGGCGCGCGGCGCGGATTGCGAACAGCTTGCGGAAAATATAGGTCCAGCTGATCACGGAGATCGCGAACAGCAGGAGCATGATCAATTTGACCAGGAAGTGCGCGTGGGCGATCAGTTCAATGAAGGAGAGGTCTTGGACTGCGTTCATCAGTAGTTTTGGTCAAATGTATTTCAGTTGGGCAGCATTTTAGCAGCGGCGGAGTCGGGAAGGGGGCGGGGACGCATTGTTTTTGCATCGACGCAGCCCACTTTCACGTTGGCGGTCGAGAGCAGGGTGTCGCCGCGCCAGGCCTGCTGCGCGAACTGGACCGATGCGCGGCCGAGCTTTTCCACGGTAAGGCGGAGCGTCAGTTCGTCGTCCAGACGCGCGGACGACAGGTACTCGACGCTTGCGCTGCGAACCACGAACGCAGCGCTTTCCTCGTCGAGCAGGGTTTGCTGGTGAATGCCGAGCGAACGCAGCCATTCAGTGCGCGCACGTTCAAAGAACTTCAGATAATTGGCGTAGTACACGATGCCGCCGGCGTCGGTGTCTTCGTAATAGACCCGTACTGTCCAGGTGAAAACTGAAGGCATTTCAGCTGCCATAAATGAAAATGGGAAACATTTTACGCGATTTTCAGCAGGCCTATGTACGCTGACGAACATAAGCAGCCGAAACCCGTTGTGGCCCAATGGCGAGACCTTGTAAATCGGGCATTAGTAGACGTGAGCCATGCATACTCAGCCAACAACTGTAACACTTTCTCACAAATCGTGTCGCTGCGGTTACATGGCTGACCCAACGCAAACCGGGGTCTGACCCCGGTTTAAGCTGGATCAAGCCTGAGTACGTTTGATGTTGAAAGGCGAGAAGCCCTGGCAGGTCGGCATCATCTCGATCAGGTTGACGTTGATGTGCGGGGGCAGGGTAGCGATCCAGTAGGCGGTTTCGGCGATGTCTTCGGCGGTGAGCGGCTGGGTGCCTTCGTAGACCTTGGCGGCGGCCGCATCGTTGCCCTTCAGGCGAACGTTCGAGAATTCCGTGCCGCCGCACAGGCCGGGCGCAAGGTTGGTGGCGCGCACGCCGGTGCCGACCAGGTCGGCGCGCAGGTTCAGCGTGAACTGCTCGACGAAGGCCTTGGTGGCGCCGTAGACATTGCCGCCCGGGTAGGGGTAATGGCCGGCGACCGAGCCGAGGTTGATGATCGTGCCGCTGCCGCGCTCCACCATCGACGGCAGCAGCGCGTGGGTCATCGTCACCAGGCCGCGGACGTTGGTGTCGATCATGGTGTTCCAGTCTTCCAGCGGGACTTCGTGGGCCGGCTTGGTGTTCAGCGCCAGGCCCGCATTGTTGATCAGGACGTCGATCTGGCGCCAGGATTGCGGCAGCATCGACAGCGCTTCCTCGATCGAGGCCTTGTCGGTAACGTCCATCGCGACCGGCAGCGCCGATTCGCCCAGTTCGCGGGCCAGCGCCTCCAGGCGCTCCTTGCGCCGCGCCGCCAGCACCACCTGGTGGCCGTTCTTGACGAAGGTGCGCGCCATCGCGGCGCCGAAGCCGGCCGATGCGCCGGTAATGAATACGATCA